>Ga0208383_1000009_pt1 | contig 60595 bp, 60 predicted proteins | sample CryBogCBE10Sep07_FD_184588 | JGI IMG/M metagenome (GOLD analysis project Ga0208383, IMG submission 184588) | Freshwater microbial communities from Crystal Bog, Wisconsin, USA - CBE10Sep07 (SPAdes) | ecosystem: Environmental > Aquatic > Freshwater > Lake | place: Crystal Bog, Wisconsin, USA...
GAGTTACTCCGGGCAGTATAGGTAATCCGGGTAGTCCTGGTGGTGTGGCTCCTACCGCAAATTATTTCTATGGCGGTGGTGGAGGCAGAGTCTTCCCGGGTACCGGTGGTGCTGGTGGAACACCGGGTGGCTGTACTGCCTACGGTGGTGGTGCTGGTGGTGGAGGTGCGTCGGCGATCAAAGGTGGTAACGGCGGCGCTGGTGGTTCAGGAAACAGTGCTGGAGGCAATGGGGATGAGGGTTCAGGATATGTCAACGGTGGTGGCGGTGGAGGATGGGGTGCCTCTGGCGGTACTGCTAGCCATGGACAGCCTATCTATGGAGATCCGGGATCTGGAGGAAAAACAGTGGCATTAAATGGATCAACTGTGTCATGGGTGAGTGGAGATACCACGAGAGTTTACGGAGCAGTTTCATAATGAGAATATGTATTGACCTATTAGAAAAATGTGGGGTATGCGGAGATGCCTTAACCTGGACCAACGGTTTGGCATCACGCCTGAACAAAGAAACGCTAACTCATGCACAGGGCAGAGAAGAGTTACTACCATATATACAAACTTTGGATACTTCATCATCGGAAGCATGGCTCCAATGGTATGATGCATTACCATCTAATCCTATAGCGGTAAAATATTATAATGATTGGACATATACAGGTAAGTATGCTTTTTTTAATAAAAAAACCAATAAGAGATCTGCAGAATACTCATCAGAAGCAGATATGCAGAATGCTCTAGCAGAAGAAAAAACTATCCTGATAGATGATTATCTAGATAACATCAGCGTAAATCTGCATGTCAGTAACGACGACAATACAGTGACATGGGTACCAGTTGATGTAAGAAATCTAACTCAAGAAGCAGAGTATCAGGTGTTCAACCCACTGCGAGGTACTCATAGGTATTGTGCCACGTTAGAATTGGCGAGAGAAAGAATAGCCTCTATCCAAAATTCCTATGCTAATATCATGCTAATACAAGAAAGGCAGATCACTAATCCCGACGGCGATCTCGCTTGGGACATCTAAACATCAAGGTAACCAAGTCCAAGGCAAGTTTAGTACAGGTGTGAGTCCAATGTGGCTACGCTGTATGAAGTAGTGATCCTCTCCTATACCCAGCTGATCTACCATATTGGCAAACACACTATCGATCATGATGATGCTCTGGGCTCGTTCTATCACCGTCAACCAATCAAATATACTACCCGTGCGTGGCTGTATCTCCACTGTCCCCCAATCTGCGGGTATCATCGATCTGTCAAAGTCAGCACGAGCATCGCTGCCTTCTAGATGTATAACAGCATAGTTGGGATTGGTGACCACAGAGTCGTACAAGGCCTGCTCACGCTCTGGGAAACGAGTGATACAGGATTCTAGATTCCATTTCTCTAGGAAGGGAACTCCTGCCCGGATGTACTTGTACTGATCGAAACTGGTATATTGGAAATATTTTTCGTTGATGAAGTCGTGTCCTGTCAGGTGTTGATAGAGGCAGATTACCTCATCACACTGAAAGTTCTTCAATCTCTGCATGGGCACATCATAGAAGAATGCACCGTTATCTGTCTTGATGGGAATCCATTTGATCCAAGGCACGTGATCTATCACAGAGGGTACGAACTCTTCACAGATGGGCCAGTAGATGTCCCAACCACGAGTATGATAGTGCAGTGCGATAGGGAGAGCGATGACAATGTCACCCAACCCCCTTGACTGGATCAATCCCAGTCGTTTACGTTTACCCGACATATCAGCTGATCCTCGTGTAGTTTAGGACATTGCCGGCACCATACTGTGCTTCTGCTAACTGTTTGGCCTGATAGTCATTGCTGGCCCAAACAACAGTATTGGCAGTCTGTAAATTATTGATACGAACCCAAACGGCATATTGATACATAATATACTCTCTTTCCTATTGTGTTGTGTTAATATAGTTATATTATACAGTCGGTAATACCATTTGTCAACCTAGAAATAAACCACATTTTCTCGATCTGGAAAATAGCACTCATTACGATTTAATGGCAAGTCATCTCTGTGTTCACAGTAGATGTCTTTGCCTAGTCCAAATGCTAGAGCTAGGGCCTGACTCTGGTTGCCTATGAACAGGTCAGCACCTGCGATGATTTCTGCCAGTTCCAGCATAGACTCAGTTTCAGCCCAAGGTATGGTCCAACCTGTGGCCTTTTGGAAAGCCTCGTGTTCTTCTCGTAATCCCACGAATACAGCAGATTCTTCTACACCTTCGGTCTTCCAGGTAGCCCATTGTGAGCTGAGTGCTCTCGGAGTCCAGCGTGCTGTGCGATTGATCACTACCCGACGATCATCTATAGTCTTGGCGTCTGCTGTGATCCAAGGTGTCGTGCGAAGTTGTCGCTGTTGTTCTGGATCTGTTATACCAAAGGCCGTGGCATAGATATCCACATAGTTCCCAGGATGTCCTACGAACAAGGGACGGAATTTGTCCAAATTGTGTGTTATTTCAGCAGATCTGTCCATAACTAGGAATTCTGTTATATAAGATTGTGATTCCATGAAGGTTTTCATATAAGCAAAATCAGTCTCAGTTAATCGTCCTGCGTGGAATGGATTGGGTGGACTACCGTAGTAGTGCTGGCCTATCCAATTGATCTGATCCAGGTGTAGATAGAACTTACCTGCACCGAAATGCTGGGCTATAGGCAGACCGTAGATCAAGTCCCCAAATGCTCCGGAATGTTTGTATGCTATCGTCATTGTCGTCCTTTTGGATATTTACAGGGGGCTATTCTTGATCTGCTGAATCTTGGCTAAATACCGTATCACTCACTATTATATACTATGACCATAGCCCTCGTCAATAATCAAACAACCAGCACTGCCAACATTTATAATCAACTGGCTCTTGCAGTCAGCAACCTGATGGCACCGACCTCCACAGGCTACGGCTTCGCAGGCACAGCTATCAGCACAGTCAGTAATGCCATGCAGATAACCCTGTTAGAGTGGCAGAAACTCTATTTTGAAGCCAATCAGATCTATAATCACATCACTGGATCACCTATACCAGACGACGGAACTCTGCCCAGTTCAGGCAGCGGACAGGTACTACAGGCCAAGCATGTCAACTATATCATCAACGCGGTTAATACGGCTACTAATCCTATCTACACCTATACAGCATCACCTAGGCAGTTGGTTCCCCTGACCATACAGGATGTCAGCAACTCTATCTGGGACAGCACCATTACTTCGGTGATAGACATACCTTGGTCAGACGACAACTCGGCACAGTACTTTTTTAATCTGGGTGGTAAGATACAGAGCACCTTGAACTTCAGCGAGGTCTTTCCGGGCCCTATAGAAGACCAATGGATATCCTTGATAGTGGAAATGCAGACCATCATGGCCGCACATCCCTACGATCGCAGTTTATATATAACCCAGACACCGCAGACATTCTCCACCAGCGTGACCGCTACAGGAGATCATATCACGCTGACCTATACACCCGTATCTGCACGGCACATAACTGTTACGGTCAGCTTCATCGTGGGAACTGTAGGCATAGGTGCCGACAGTGCTATAGACAAGGGACTTAAAATAACACATACCTGTAATACCTACTGCTCTGTAGGATCATTACCTGCTCCTAGACCTACAGGTATCACAGTGACTACTGGACTGAATCAGGGAGGGCAGGCCATCATTCCATTGGTCAAGACCCTGGAAGTAGATCGGACCACTATAAATTACACCATGCATCAGTATGATGAATCCAGTAGAGAAACCATCACCCTTACCAACACCGGCAATACCGCCACTCATGTTGCCGCTCTGATATTTTCAAAATCTCCAAATGGCCAAGGTCCAGTGCCCAATGTCTACTATGGCACAGGTTGGACCCAGACTGATCCCAGTCGTGCCATATTGACTCTACAACCCCAGGCCAGTACCACGCTGACCATCGCCTATGTGAGCCAATATCTAGGTGAATTTAACAACTTCATGCACATCATCAGTGATTGTGACAATGGCAATGGTGTGGTGGCTATCAAGACCCAACAGACCGTAGCAGGCCCGGTGTTTAGGGCCAAGATGAATTCTACTTCTACGGTCACTGTGAAAAATTTCCACGTGATAAAAAATCAGTTTGCTATAGATACTAGATCTAATGATGGTATTTCGCACGTGGCATTAGACTATTATAGAATGGGAGTAGCTAGTCTCATGTGGAACGGACAAGATCTATCAGTGTCTCATCCTGAATCATTTTCTGTAGACAGCACAGTACAGAACGGACCCATAGTGGCATTCAACCCAGAATCATTTGTTAGATTCGCAGGAACTACCGTAGCAGTTTTGACAGCTACTATCTCTGTAAACTGTACCAGTGTCAGCGTGCCCGGAGCACCAAGCCAGACAGTCACTACAGCCAGTGTTATCACTATCAATCTAAATGCTCCTGCCAATCTTCACATAGGAGATTGGATCAGTCCTACCAGTTTGAACAATTCTGTAGTGGGAATGAGCTATGACTATATCAATGCCCAACCATATTTGACCATAGGTGTAGGTGTAGAAGCTGATCTCCTAGATGCCAATGGCCATCTTACAGCTCCTTTGCCTAGCCAAATAGCAGATGCAGGATATAATCTCAATGTCAACAGTCTAGGTGCTACGGCTGATCCAGAGTGGACCCACGGTGTTCCCTTGTTCAAGGTCCAGGCCCCTACCTGGGTACAGGGAGATCCTACCACTGGATTCTTATATGATTATGGTGTGTGGTTTTATCCTGATGGAAAAAGCCCTAGCTCTAAATTAGTTACTCGGGGTTACGTGATAAATGTGCCTGTGGATGGAAACTACACATGGAAATTTTCTGCAGACATACTAGCCTTCTTTAGTATCGATGGTCAACCTCTAGGAGATTCTAGACAGGCAGCCAACGATGCCGAGGCCCAGACTGGCTATTCTGGAACCATATATTTGACCAAAGGACAGCACGTATTGACCGTGAACGGTGCCAATATATTTTCCGATGCAACTAGACTCACTGGATTCGCTGTCACCTTGGCTGCGAAAGATAGCGGACAGATCATTTGGTCGACATTGACTCCTGTTAGGACCGTTCCTACTTATGTGGGGTGGAGTGAAGTCTATAGAATTCCATTGGTCAGCGTGGGTTCAGGAGTTCCCCAAACCTATGTGACAGGTCAATTTATAGCCAAAGACACAGGAGCTGTCAACGGTAATTACCGATGGCAAGATTTTTTCGGAGATTATACCAAAGGCTCAGCGTCGGGCGGTAGTATGTTTGTGATTACCGATGATGGCTATGGAAATCTCAGCATACGGAGCCAATACAAGACCATTATAGCCGGATTGCCAGATGTGGATCAAACCTTAGATCAACTACAGTATATAACCTACTATTATGACACATTGGATTTCGACTCTCCCGGCGGACAGGATTTTAGTAATCATGCAGAACGCATACACAATCTAGATTCTGGACCTCAAGGTGATGGACACAATTGCCATCAGTTTTTGGGATTTGATACAGATGGTAATGTTGTAACTCGTCTGACCAGATATCCAGGTGACGGAGGCTTTGATCCTATTCCTAGATATCTAGTAGGATCTCTCCATCTAAGTAATCCTAACCAAGGACCTGATCCCGAGGTCAAGGGACTATTTGCAAGCCTATTAGGAAATCGTGCTCTCTGGGCAGGACTCCTGGCTTACGGACTATGGACTGGCGGTATCGCTTATTATCTCGCTTGGGGACTCAGTGCTATAGGATTTCCTTTGACCGGAAGTATCGTGGGCCAATTTTTAATGGACACCTTCGCCGGTGCTAGCTCTGTTGTTGGATCAATATTTAGCAGTGCCTTAGACGGTATCGGAAGCCTGTTTGGGTTCGAAGAAGGTGAGATCCTAGCGGCCTTTCCTGAAGCATTGCCATTTGCACTAGCGGCTTATATAGTTGTACAGTACGGTGGAAAGATCTGGCACGCTGTTACCGATGTAATTTCCAGTATTCCTATAGTAGGCGGCGTATTCAATGCTGTGGCCAACGTAGCCACTGACATCCTCCAACCTGTAGGCAACTTCCTCAGCAATATTACTGGAGGTGTGTTATCCTGTTTCGATCCCAATGCACTAGTGCTAATGGCAGACGGGTCATTCAAGAAGATATCTCACGTTGTGGTAGGAGATCGTGTCATGGGACAGAATGGCAAGGCCAACACAGTGATAGGAGTTGAAATGCCATATCTAGGTCGGAGAACTATGTATGGTATCAATGGCGGACCTGCGTTTGTATCAGGAGAACACAGACTGTTGACCTCCAGAGGTTGGGCGGTGTTCGATCCGACAGATCCTTCTGTGGAAAAGGCTTCTGATGAAAGATTAGATAAGATCACTGTTGGCACAGAAATGATCAGGGTAGATGGAACCAAAGAAGTCGTATCCATAGAAACCGAGTCTCGTCCTTATCACTATGCGATATACAATCTAATCGTAGACGGTGATCGTACCTACATCGTTGAAGGCTATGTGACCAACAACAGTGGCTGTGTCATGACCGGTGCTCTGTGTGATTTTTATCGAGATCAGCCACACGATTGGTATCAGCTGACCATGGTCAAGATCCTCAGAGATCAATATGCTCTTCTAGACCCAGAAAAACTAGCAATGGTAGATGTCTACTACAAGACTACCAGATCTATTTCAGATGCTATCGATGCCATGACCGATAGGCACACCATCTATGCCGATATTAAACGTAGACTAGATGTCATAGCTTCACAGGTGGTCGTAGGAGATTACGAAACCGCTTTTAGTTCCTGGTCCCAGATGTTGCTCTATGCTAGCGAAGCCGCAGGCGTTGAAATAGCCCTGCAAGATCTATTTTACCAGTCAGCTGGACTAGAAATCGCTTGATTTTACCCTCTTTTGGTAGTAAAATTACACTGGTCAGTGATAATCTGACTAAGTATTCTTACCCACACAGAGAATACAACCTAAAATAAGGAGGACAGTATGAGAACGATAGCCAAAATCATCGTTGCAGTATTCGCCCTGACCGTACAAGGACTCGGTCATGCAGAATCAGCAGTAACCAACCATTGGGCCAATTTGAGATCTGGGCCCAGTCTCAGCGCAAAGAAACTAGTCAAGCTGAAACCTAACACACCGATCGAACTGGTAGAAGAAGGAGACGATTTCTATCAGGCCATCTACAAAGATCGACTAGGATGGATACGCAAGGACTATGTCACTAGACTACCACCGGTGGTGATCCCTTCAGTAGAGGCTCCTGTGGCAGAAGAGACAGTGACAGAAGCGGTACCAGAGAAACGCGGTTTCTTTGACACGGCGAGAGATGTCAGCTCAACCCAGTTAGGAAATCTAGTGCAGGCTCTGAGCCAACCCTGGATCACCTTCAATGTTACCAGCAAGGATGAAGAGTGTTTGGCACGCAATATCTATTTCGAAGCCAACGGTGAACCAGAAGAGGGCAAGGCGGCAGTAGGCATAGTCACAGTGAACCGTGTAAAAGATGGAGCATTTGGCAAGACCATCTGTGCAGTGGTTAACCAGCGTACCATGTTCGTTCGCTCAACAGTCGTACCAACCACAGAATATGTCCAGTCCGGCCTGTTCGGCGGAGCCAGACCAGTGACCAAAAACAAGACTGTGATCACCTATGTACCGGTGTGCCAATTCTCGTGGGTCTGTGCCTTTGTGCGTGTTCCACGGATCACTAACCCATCCTGGGAAGAAAGCCAGCGTGTGGCCCACGAACTGTTGAACAACGGTTATCCAGAGTATCGCAAGAAGTATGAAGATGCTCTGTATTTCCACAGCACAGGCATCCGACCACCTTGGGCTTCTAGCAAAGTCAACATAGCCAGAGTCGGTGGTCACATCTTCTATGGTGAACGCATCTAGGTAAATAGCAGTATGAAGATCACTGAACTGCTCGCCGAAAAGAAACTGCCTATGCCCACTGCCAGCCAGTGTGCTGTGAAAAGACTATCCAATGTCCGATATGCCCAGTGCGTTGGACATGGACTGCGAGCACATGACAGTGATCACACAGATGGCACAGGGAAACAGGGTGTCAAGGGCAGTGGACGACATCTCAAAGGCCAAAAGGCCAAGAGCGAAGTCCACGGCGGTCGTGTCAAAGACTACAGCTAGATGATTACCATAACCGAAGCTGCCAAAACTCGTATCAACGACATAATCTATGATGAGGGCGACCCAAACGTCTGTCTACGCACCTTTGTGCAGGGCGGAGGATGCAGTGGTTTCCAATATGGTTTTACCTTAGATGACGAAGTTGGCGAAGATGATTTCACTTTCGAAACGGGCCCATTCAAGATCGTAGTAGACAGCCTTAGTATGCAGTATCTACAGGGCAGTACCATAGACTACAAAGAAAGCCTAGCTGGTAGCAATTTTGTCATAACCAATCCGAATGCTGTGAGTACTTGTGGATGCGGGTCCAGTTTCTCCGCTTGACTTTTACCAAATTATCCTGTATAATAATATTATTGAAACACTAGAAAGGTCAGTCGTGCATAATATTATACAGACACTAGAATCAGACAACAGCCGTTTATTCAAAGAGGAGATCGTGCTCCAGCAGGCCCTACAGGATAACCTAGAGTTCTTCGAAGGTTGCCGGATGGCCTATGACGCTATGATCACTTTTGGAGTCAAGAAGGTTCCAAAACTAGAAGGTGCAGATGGACAGGGACTACCCTGGGCGGCCTTCAAACAGTTGGCCCATAGCCTAGCCAAACGGGAACTCACAGGACACGAAGCTCGTGATGCCATAGAACTAGCTTTATCAGCAAGTACCAAAGAGCAGTGGAATGATTGGTATCGCAGAATCTTGATAAAAGATCTACGCTGTGGTATATCAGAAACTACCATCAACAAGATGTTGCTCAAAGCCAACAAACCAGAATGGGTGATACCGGTATTCGAATGCCAATTAGCTCACGATGGTGCCAAACACGAAAGCAAGGTCTCGGGTAAGAAATTGCTAGAGCCCAAATTGGATGGTGTCCGTGTTATCACGGTGATCAATGTAGACAACAAGACAGCGGTCATGTATAGCCGTAATGGTAAACTGCTAGACAACTTCGCACACATCACTGAGTCGATAGAAAAGAATATCGAGCTGTTCGAACGCAGTATCGTTCTAGATGGTGAAGTAGTCAGTGGAAGTTTCCAAGAGCTGATGAAGCAGGTACATCGCAAGAGTGACGTGCAGAGCACTGATGCCCGACTCATGCTGTTCGACATACTACCTCTGAGTGAATTCCAAGCAGGTCGTAGCACACTAGGCCAGAAGCGACGTAGCAATCTGCTCCGTAGTATGAAGCCACAGTTGGATCAGATAGAGGGACTAGACATCATTCCGCAGAAGGAAGTAGATCTAGACAGCTATGTAGGTGAACTAGAGTTCAAACAGTACAACAAAGAAGCCATTGAGGCAGGCTATGAAGGCATCATGATCAAAGATCTCAATGCCCCATATGAGTGCAAACGCACAGTGGCCTGGCTGAAGCAGAAGCCATTTATCGAGGTGAGCCTTACTGTGACAGCAGTGGAAGAAGGTACTGGACGAAATGAAGGCAAGTTAGGTGCACTGATCTGTGAAGGTGAAGATGATGGTAAGTTTATTCGAGTCAATGTGGGCAGTGGGTTTAGTGATCACCAGCGTGATGATTTTTGGACTAGCAAAGACAGTATGGTTGGACAGGTCGTCGAAGTCCGAGCGGATGCGGCGACTAGGAGCCAAGATAGCGAGGACGTATACTCCCTACGATTCCCCAGGTTTCTACGATTCCGCGGTTTCGCGAAAGGTGAAAAGATCTAACATGGACAAGGGTGCGATCAAAGAATTGATCTATGGCGGACTCATAGAGTTGATGCGAGATCGCAAGCACTACTATCACAGCACAGTCAGTGCCAGTTACAGCCATTGGACAGAAGCAGGAGAAAAGGCACTGGCAGAATATATGAACATGATGGGCTGGGCCATGTTGGAAGCAGAAGAGCGAGAGCTGGATCAGCGGGCCAAAGACATAGTAATGAAATCATTGAAAGGAGATCAACCACAAGGTGAGTAAACAAGATTTTATAGAATTAGAAGGTGTAGTACAGGAAGTAAGACCAAACGCTACATTCAGTGTAGTAACAGATCAAGGGCACAATCTACTGGCCCACTTGAGCGGCAGGATGAGACAGAATCGCATACAGGTACTGCTAGGTGATCGAGTCAAATTAGAAGTCAGCCCCTATGACATTACCAAAGGTCGTATTATCTATCGTTCAAAGTGAATCCACACCTAGGAACAAGCTCCAACTAGGGTGACGCAGGCTGAAAGATTCTCTCTTGCGACGTTCTACCAACTCCCAATAACCAGGTTTATGGGGTTTAGATTTAGGTATGATCTTGCGATTATTGCCTTTTAGGCTATTGCAGGTACTACAGGCCGTGGTACAGTTTTCCCAACTGGTCCGTCCACCGTGGCTCACAGGCAAGACATGATCCAATGTAGCGGTGCGTTTATCTACCCGATCTCCACAGTATTGGCATACGAATCCGTCTCGCAAGAAGACATTATACTTGCTGAAACGCACATAGGGCTTCTTTTTATAGTATTCCCGTAACATCATCACAGCGGGCACAGGTGTAGACCAAGAAGCTGAACGAATGATCCAGTCTTCATGCCACTCTAGCACGCTGACCTTGTCTAGGACCATGTATTTTATAGCATCCTGCCAGGGGATAGCACTCAACGGCAGCATACATACCGGGCTAGCGTCTGTATTGAGTAATAGGCAGTCTGACATCGTACAGATATTTATAGTGGTGAATTTTACAGCTGAGAATTTACCAACAAATCCAATAAATAACACTAACCACTCCAAGGACGATCAATGACGATTCAGTATATCAACACAGGAACTAGCCCAAACGCTGGCAATGGCGATACACTACGCCTAGCTTTTACCAAGATCAATAACAATTTCTTGCAGTTAGCTGAAAATCTCCTCAGTTCTGTTCCCAGCGCGGTTAATGAATATGGTAAACTACTCAGCAGTGATGGAACTAATATCATATGGATAGATGCTCCCAGCACATTGGTAGCGGGTACATATACTCTAGCACTGACAACATCTGGACAGGTCACGATCAATGATGTTCTATTGTCCGGTGGATCTGGTTATACTGGTTCGGCTGGCGCAGGATTCAATTTCCGAGGAAATTGGTCTGTGGAATTTTATTCCCCAGGTGATATCGTAACCTATCAAGATGTGACTTATCTCTGTATACAGCCCTGGGATGGTTATCCGCCCAATTATGCCTATCCAAATGGAGCATGGGAAATCATATCAGGTCCTAGAGGTTTTACAGGATACACAGGATCTATAGGTGAAGGAGGAAGCGGTAGTATTGTACAGAGCCAAGATGCTCCGAGTTCTCCTACTACCAGTACCTTATGGTACAATACACTAGATGGACGAACCTATGTCTATTATGATCAAAGCTGGGTAGATGCTAATCCTATCAGCCAAGGTTACACAGGTAGCATCGGTTATGTGGGGTCTCAAGGTGCACCGGGCGAAGCAGCCGCAATAGGCTATACCGGTAGCCAAGGTATCCCAGGAACAGCAGGTGGTTATACAGGCAGTGCCGGGGCCTGTGGTGGCATAGGTTATACAGGTAGCCAAGGTGATCCGGGAGCCTGCGGTGGCATAGGTTACACAGGTAGTCAAGGTCAACCAGGGTGTTGTGGCGGCATAGGATATACAGGTAGTCAAGGTGATCCAGGAGCCTGTGGTGCTATGGGCTACACTGGTAGCCAAGGCAGCGCGATGACACTGATATCAAGTACTCCACCCTCAGGACAGACCACTGGTACTTTCTGGTACAATTCAGTCACAGGTCGTACCTATATAAGATATGACGATGCTTGGATAGATTCTAGTCCTACATCCTCGGGCTATACTGGCAGTGCTGGCGCTCCTGGCAGTATGGGTGGACCGGGCTATACAGGATCAACTGGACAAGGATATAATTTTATAGGATATTGGGATAGTGGCTATACCTATAACAGTTATGATGTGGTCACTGACAATAATAATACATATTTTAGTTTATCAGACGGTAATGTCGGTAATGATCCTCAGGAAGGATTTCCTTGGCAGATAATGGCACAGGGATTGGTAGGTTACACAGGAAGTGCTGGTAGCACTGGCGGTATTGGTTACACAGGCAGTGGTGGTAATGTATTTGATCAAGCCTTGTTCACAACTAGCACTGTTCAGTTCAATTCAATGACCATACGTAACACAGACGATGCCACAGGGTTGATAGTGTTCGGTGATGGCAATCACGAGATCTATGCCCGATTTCATAATCAGTTTGATTTCTGGGAATATGGTGGACTACTATCCGAAGACAAAGGATTTAGATTCTTTACAGGTGGAAACAAATACGAACAGGTAGAAAGACTCCATATCGCCAACGATGGCATACAGATCATGAATGCCTATGTATTACCAACAGTGGATGGATCGGCTGGACAGGTAATGACTACTAATGGTTCAGGCAATGAACTCTATTGGACTAATTCTCTCCCTTCTAGGATTACGGTTTCTACTAGCACAGCGGCTCTGGCTAATCTAAATACTGCTACTGCTACAGTTATAGGGTTTAAGAGTTATGCGTTATCTAAATTATCAACTTCAGTCGCAGCCTGGGTCCGTATCTATTCAGATTCAGCAGGCCAAACAGCAGATGCCTCTAGACTGCAGACAGCAGATCCTTTGCCAGGTAGTGGAGTTATAGCAGAAGTTATTACTACTCCGGGATCATTAGTACAGAAGATAACTCCAGGAGTCATGGGAGTCAATCTCGATGACAGCGTCAACAGCAATATCTATATTACCGTTACCAATCTTAGTGGAACCACAACACCAGTCACTGTGTCTTTGACCATACTTCAGTTGGAATTCTAATATGATAGAACTGACCAGCATAGAAATCTCTACGAGTTCTATAGCAGGAACTGTTCTATCTCCAAATTCCGATGGTCTACAAGAATATGTAGTCACTCTTCACAACCACAGTGATCTAGACAGCTTCTATCGAGACATGGAGACAGGTACAGAGCTGGCCACTATACCTAATCGCACAGTCAGTGTTGTCCGTAGACTACCTACTAGCCGCAATACTACCTATATGCTCACTGCCGGTGAAGCCGAACAGATAAAACGAGACCCTCGCGTGTTGGCCGTGGATCTAACATTAGAACAACGAGGACTCAAACTAGTTCCCCATTGGTCAGAGACCAGCAGTTATTGGAGCAAGAGTGGTCTAGGCAGCCAATACCTAAACTGGGCTCTGTTGAGGACTAGTCTAGGACATGAGATATTAGGCTGGGGCAGTGATGCCAATCCAGAGACCACCGCCACAGTGGCCTTGGCAGCCAGTGGTAAGAATGTAGATGTGGTCATAGTAGATGATCTCATCAATCCCAATCACCCAGAAATAGCCCATAACTCAGATGGCACAGGCGGCAGTAGATTAGTCCAGTACAACTGGGGACAGTGGAACAGCACCGTGCTAGGGTCTGGTATACCTAATAATCCCTACACCTATATTCCTAATGCTGATCTTAGCAATCATGGGGCACACGTCACAGGTATAGCCGCAGGTAACACCTGTGGTTGGGCTCGAGATGCCAATGTTTATAATGTCAATCCCTATGGAACCAGCGGTAATGCTATCAATCCAGACGCTTACACTGTTCTAGAATATGTTAAACAGTTCCATATCAATAAACCCGTAAACCCGGCTACAGGTCGGCCTAATCCCACTGTAGTTAATATCAGCTGGGGAATCAGTCCTGCTTTCTTAGTTACAGGGTCAACTCCTCAGAGCGCAGGCGCAGTTACCAGCATGAGATATGCTGGGACGGTCTATGACACTACAACCTGGGGCGCTCAGGATTTCGCATTCCCACAACGTGAAATACCTTCACTTACTGGAACTGGCCTATTCATAGCACAGAGCAATTTCCGTTGGGGTATATATTTTCCTGTGAGAGATGCAGCCGTGGAAGCCACTATACAGGATTTGATTGATGCTGGCTGTATAGTCTGTGCGGCAGCGGGCAATGAATTTAATTATGTGATGACGTCTAGCACAGATCCTAACGATCACTACAATGATTACATAGTCTATAAGGGAACGACCTACTATCCTAAACGTGGCAATATATCAGCTACTCCTGCCTGTATATCAGTAGGCAATATCAATTCTGCTGTCCGCCCAGGTAAGAGTCAGAGCAGTAATACAGGACCCCGGATAGACATCTGGGCACCCGGCGAGAACATAGTCAGTGCGGCCAATACCAGTACTAATAATGTAGCAGATCCTCGCAATTCTGCCTATTACAAAACACAGCTAACAGGAACCAGCATGGCTACACCTCAGGTTACAGGAGTATTGGCCTGCTTGCTAGAAACTTATCCCAATCTCACACAGGCGCAGGCCAAAGACCTACTGACGAATAAACTATCTACTTACGGACAGATCGCTGACACTGGTAATGCAGAACAGTACCTGGGTACATTTACCAGCCTAGATGGAGCTGCCAACAGATATTTGTATTTTTATCAAGAACGTGCCTTGACCGGAGAGACCTGGCCCAAAGAAAATGCCAATACGAGAACTAATACAGGGTTATTATGGCCCAGACCGAGGATCAGACCTCGATAACGATTAAATATAGAAAACGGAACTGACCATTATGTGCGAACCAACATTAAATTTTCCCCTAACTAGACCAGACTCTTCACCCTTGCAGAACGGTGATCAATATACCGGCAACGGTGGTGTGATATATACCTATGACAATGGAGTATGGACAGGTGCTACACCTGTGGTTACCTATGGGTTCACTGGTAGCCAAGGCGCCAGTGGTTATACTGGATCAGTTGGTGCAGGATTCGTTTTTTGGGGTGATTGGCAACCAATTCCTCATACCTACATCGGCGGTCAAGATATCGTATCGTTTGGTGGCAGTACCTATATTAAAATCGGAGATGGCAACTCTGGAAGCTACCCACCTGATGATAATGCGAGATGGCAGTTATTTACAGCACAAGGTGGACCTGGTTACACAGGTAGTCAAGGTGAGCAAGGCTCTACAGGTTATACTGGTAGTTTTGGTTGTATAGGCTATACTGGTAGCCAGGGACCTCAGGGACCTGCTGGCGGCTATACTGGATCTGTAGGTTATACAGGATCTGCGGCTACCGGCATATTAAATTACACTCAGGTACAGGGAGCTGTGTCTACTGTATCAAATACATCGGCATTTCCTTTTACGCTGGTATCTGCTACGATCGTGACAGCAGGAAGTCCTGTACAGATAGTAGCATTCGGCGACATGAAATCCAAGGGCGGATTCGCAGGAGCACCTGGCGCTTATCTACAGTTATACAGAGATGGAATCGCGATTGGCCCCAGTCTGTTAGTAGCAGGTGACAGCCAGAACTCTGTACCTAACTATGCTATCAACTACATCGATTCCACTGCAACGGCCGCGTCACATGTTTATTCTCTAGCGATTCCTAGTAGTGCTTCAGTATCTGCTAATCCTGGAGAAACATTTGGTTTCAACAGCAGTCCTATAATCAGTGTCACAGAAATGGCCAATGTATTAGGTTATACAGGCTCAGCAGGCTCTACTCCTAGTTTAACCGGATATGCTACAGAATCATATGTAACTAGTCAAAATTATATCAAGTCTAACTTACCGGGTGTATTCACTGCCACAGGACTACAGATAAATGGTAACAGTCACATCACGGGCAACCTACAGGTGGACGGAGTGTTTACCTTTAGTGGAACTGCCACAGTTATAGCTGTGAGTAGTGCTACATTCTTTGGTGACTCTCACGGCTTTGGTGCGTTCTATGCAGGTGTGTTGGGTTATACTCCACTGCCCTACACGGTGGCACAGTTCACGGCCAACTATGGTGACTACAGCCAGATCAATTTCCAAAATCTAAACAACAGTGCCACAGCGAGTTCTGATTGGGTAGCAACAGCAGACAACGGTTCGGACTCTACTAACTTTATAGACCTTGGTATAGCAGGCGGCAGTTGGGATGGCACACAGTCTAATAGTCTAGGCACTGCTCTCAATGCCGATGATGGATATCTATATGTGCAAGGTGGTACAGGCAATGGCAACCTAGTCTTAGGAGCTGCCAGTTCAGGACAGGCGGTCAAGATACTCGCAGGATCAACAGGTGCCGCAGGCATAGTGGCTCAGTTCAATGCTGGCGGATTGGTACTCAGCACAGGCACTGCTATCACATTCCCAGATGGGACTCAGCAGACCAGTGCGATTAGTTCTTCCGGAACAGTAGTGCTACAAACATTAAATGTAACCAATTTAAGTGCAACTACGATCACCCTAAATGGCCAACCGATAACAGGTGAAAGAGGATATACTGGTAGTATAGGATATATCGGAAGTATAGGATCAACAGGATATATAGGTAGCCATGGATATACAGGTAGTGCTGGATCTAGTGGATCAAATGGCTATACAGGTAGTGCTGGGGCAAAAGGAGATACAGGTCCAGGAGCATTAAGTTCATTAAATTATGTCCAAGTATTGGGCAATACATCTAGTCCTCCGGTTATCAGTGCTGGCGGCACAATATTGAGTTTGACGATTACGACCACTGGCGGTCCAGTGCAGTTAGTAGGTACTGGTGATGCAAACAATACTTCTGCGGCATTTTGGGGAACTGTGCAATGGTATCGTGGTGCAACAGCATTAGGTAATCAACAGTTTTTTGAATCGAGCAGCGCCAACGAAAATCAAAGCGTTACTCAAGTTTTTATTGATAATCCCACAGCAGGCACATATACATATTACTGGAAGATGCCAAGATCAAGTGCAACTATTACTTGGGGAGAAGGCACAACGGCACCTGTTATCAGTGCCACAGAATTACAAGGTGTTCAAGGTAGCACAGGCTATACAGGTAGTGCAGGAACAAGTGGCATTGCCAACCTAAATAACCTGTCCACCAGTATAAGTTTTAGCAATACAGGAGTTAATCCTCCTAGTTTCGTTACTACCAGCACTGGTGTCAAAATATCATACTATCAACAAGAGTCTACCAGCACAGTTGACTATGCTACTGGTATCGAGCCAGGCGGCCTATGGACCAGTATTCCTAGTGCAACAAGTAACTATGCTTTCAAATGGTATGGCGGTACAAGTACCATAGCCACCCTAACTGGGACTGGAACATTTATTACCAATACTCTAAATATATCTAACCAGATAACAACTCCAGCAGGTTCAAATGCTAATCTAGTTCTTAACCCAGATGGACTGGCAGATGTGATTGTTACTACATCCACACAGATTATAATGTATGCCACAAACACATCAACATCCACAACAACAGGCGCACTGGTTGTCACTGGTGGTGTTGGTGTAGGCGGTACCGTTACTGCTAACAAGTTTGTCGGTGACGGGTCAAGTCTAACTAACATCACAGTTACACAACAGGCTAACATTGTTGGTCAACAACAGAATGTTACCTTAATAGCTGGTAACTACAGTTATATATTTGATAATACTGGCAGCTTTACCATGCCTTACAATGGCGACATTGTGATGACTGGTACCAATGCTAACATGACCGTCGGCGGCAATGTAGGAATTGGTGGTATTACTACAATGACATATAGTGGTAGTGTTGGATCTGTGCTACAGATCAACGGCGCTGATACTAAAGGTGGCGCTGGCTATCACGATTTCATGAGTGTTAGCAATACTGCTATCTCTACTGGTACTAATAAATTCTTCCGTCTAGATCCTACAGGCAGTTTACAAATTATCAACAGTGCCTATTCTACAACATTATTCAGTTTAACAGACGCAGGTAATTTAGGTATTAATGGTAGCATCACAATGCCAAATCGTCCTGCGTTCCGTGTATATGGTGCTGGAACAACAAACAATTTAGGTACAAATGTTAACGGTAGTGGAATATTAAATGGTAATAATTTTGCTGTTGATTACAATCAAGGTACAGCATTAAGCACAAGCACTGGAGTATTCACAGCACCTATAGCTGGTTTATACAGCATACATCTTGTAGCCCGTGTAACCAGTAATTCAGCAGGACAGGCACAAGTCACTGTTATCAAGAATAATGGTCTAGGCAGTCAGGCTAATCAAGCGATGTGGGAAACTGGCCCAAACCCTTCGATTAATCACTTTGGTGCTAGTACAATATCCAAACTGGCCGCAGGCGATACTCTTGTACTTAAGGTAACATTAGGATCAATCAACTTTGATGCCAACGACAGTTGGGCAGTGGCCTACATAGGATAAACAATGATCATCCAAGGTATAACACTATCTAACATCAGTGTATATGATAACACTTTCAATACCAAAGATGCCCTGTTATATATAGACATAGGTAATAGTGCCAGCTACTCCGGTTCAGGTACAACCTATACAGACCTGTCTGGCAACGCTAACACAGGTACCAGCGCAGGCAGTCCTGTCTACAGCAATCAGTACGGTGGTTATAGCTCATTTAATGGTGCAGGCAATCAATACATTGCCACAATGACCGCCAAGTACAACAAGACCTACACAGGCAAGACCGTGTTTATTGTAGCAAGACTGACCGCTATTACTGCTGGAACATTCCGCTGTCTGTTTGGTACAGCATCAGGAACTAGGAACTTCAACACCTATATCTACAGTCCCAGCGCAGGAGTTTATCAGATACACTATAGTGCAGGTGGTGGTGGGGGCTTTTCAAATAATCTATCATTAACATTAGGTCAATGGTTTAGCGTTGCTGTTGTACACTCTACAGATGGCACTGTTTCATATTATTTTAACGGACAGCCTGTAGGAACTAACACAGGACAAACATTCACTCAGTGGGTCAGCAACGGCAACGAAAATATAGGTGTTGGGGACAACTACTGGTATGGGGACATCGCCGTATGTGCGGCCTACGGTCGAGCTCTCAGCGCCAATGAAATACAACAAGATCATAATGCACTGTCTATTAGAGGGTATTTTGACATAGTCACTACTAATCTTGCCATATGGATTGACGCTAACAGCCCTGTTAGCTACGCCGGCTCTGGCACTAGTATTATTGATCTATCAGGCAATAATCGCACACAGAATCTAGCACTGGCCTCACAGTTCACCACCTTGAGTGATGTTAAATGCTTTGATTGTAACAGTAATGCAATCACAGCCGCTGTCACAGGACCCTTATTACCTACCACAGGGTTTACTTACATCGCGTGGGCGAGAATAAAATCCAGCTCAGCAGACTGGAGAACCTTATTTAGATCCAGTCCAGATGATCACGCCATACTGATACAGGTGAGTACTGATAATCTAGGCATGTTTAACAACCCTACCAGTACATTTTATCCCGCCGGTTACACGGTAACCAGTCTAGCCAATACGTGGGCACAGTGGGCGGTCACGGGCGATAGCGCAGGGCAGACATTCTACATCAATGGACAGCAGGTAGGAACTGTAACAGGACAGACTGCGGCTGGTAATAATCATTGGCTCCTAGGTGGAATTAGTAACTCACAGAACTTTGGCTACGTGGCCAACATGCTACTATATACTGCTAAACTGTCTCAGACACAGATACAGCAGAACTACACAGCATTGAGAAATAGATTCAGCATATAACGGTAAATATAGAAAACAAAGGATGCTACTGAGATGACACAACTAAACTTTCCAACCACAGGCCTATACGACGGCTATGAATACACCGGCGATAACGGAGTAGTTTACATATATGATGGCGTCAAATGGGTTGGACACGCTCCAAACAGTACCCCGGGTAATAACAGCATCATTAATGATGGGCATGTAGTACAAGTTGACGGAGACGGCAACCTTGTTATTCCTACAGGCGCTACGATCAAATACGCCAGCGGTGCTCCTGTTGTCACAGGTGGCGGCAGTGCTACTACCAGTACTTTAATTAACGGAAGTTATACTGTCAGCATAGGTAATGATGGTAAGTTCCAATCTAATAATACTACTATTACAAGTTTAGATCTGCGTGACGCCAGCGGTGCTGGCTTTTACACAAGTGGAGATGGTTATACATTAAGAAGTAACGGTAGTAACAATTGGATATTCAAAACAGATGGTAATCTTGTTGTACCAACTGCTGGCATCATTAAAGCCAACCCTGACAGCTATACTGGTATCGCAACACACGACATGAATACGTTTGCCTATGTAAATGCTGATGGATTCTTTGTTGACACACTTTATAACACAGCAGAATATGAATGGCACTTTAATAATACCGGTGGGCTAACATTACCATCTTCTATATTCCCAATAACATTTTCTGCGGTACTATTACCAATATACGGCGGCGCACCGGACATCGGCCCATATGGCGGCGATGCTTGGACTTTGAGTGTAACTTTTACTGAAGATGCTAATGGTGTAGTATCTACATCAGTGGCACAGATATTTCCAATATCAAATAATCCAGGTTATAAAACTGGTGATACTTACCACTTTACTCAAACTGCTCACGGTATCCCTGGATATACCCTTACTATTGTATTAGACAATGTTCAATATCCCGGCGGCGCTGGCTGGACTGCAAATGTTGAGTGTAGTCAAGCTCCTGCAAGTCCTTCCACAGTTTCTTCCAACCATGCTATCAAGATTAATTCCAATAACAATATTTGGGCATTTGGAACCGACGGTACATTGACCTTACCCACTGGAGCAGAAATTGTTATAGATGTTCCAGGATCGTTTGTTGCTAGATCTACAAGTGGTATAACACTATTTGACAATAATGCTAATCCAAGTGGCATGGTTGAGGGAGATTTAGGCGAAGTTGCATTTTTTGCTGATGTAAATTCAGCACAAAACGCAAGGATTAGTCTTGTAAAAATGTCCGCCACTCCTGGCGAGCCTGTAGTACTTAATTGGACTTTTGACAAAAATGGCGTACTAACATTACCTAATGGTTCTACTATAGGCAACGGTGATGCAGGGGCCGGTGTTCCAATAACCACAAGCCGTGGAACTATATTACTGGGAAATGTAGCAGAATGTGAGGGTGGAGAAAGTCATTTCCACATAATGAAAGCAGGTCAGCAGGATATTGATTTATTCCTAGGCGACGATTCTAATTATGTAAAACTTCCAAGCACTGGTGGAGTTGAGATTTCCTCGTCAGAGATCGGTGGCCAACATTATTGGCGTTTTGGCACAGATGGCTACCTAAGTGGTCAAAGTTTATATCTACAAGGTTACTTCAAAGGTGTAGATGGTAGCACAGGTACAGTAGGACAAGTATTAACAAAGAATACTAATGGTGGAGTATACTGGGCAGATAGTACAGGTGGATCAGGTGGTCCAGTATTTCAACTAACATCAGGCACCGCGGTAGTAAGCCTAAATACCAGCGGCGCACTGACATTACCGCTAGGTTCACAACTGCTAGAGAAGACTTGGTCTACTACAGTAACTGCCATTACTACAGGCACACGAACATTTGTAACTTTTGCCGCTACGGAATTTGGCTATGCTGAACAAGGACAAATAACTATTTCGGGAGTTGATACGCCTAATGATGTCAACAGCACTTGGTACTACCAGGCTTCTGATCCTAATCAGGTAGAACTACATTATAACGAAGATTTCGCTTCACCAGTAAACAGCACATCATGGTCAGCATATACCAGCGGTGGTACTGTGACTCTAATCATACAACTACAACTAAACAGTAACGGCAACATCTGGAAGTTCATGGCAGACGGCAGTACCATAGTTCCTAATGGACAGCGAGTTATCTTTGGTGAGCAAAATGGCGGATCATATATACAAGCAGGTATGGGATTCCATATCAACAGCACCGAAGGCATAAGTCTAGAAGCAGTTGACCTAACCGACCCAGCCGCACCCGTTACTCATGGGTGGTATTTTAGTCCATACGGCGCACTCCAATTTCCAGATTCATCTATACAGACTACATCGGCTCAAGTACAGTTCCGTGGTATCGCATTCCCAACAGGCACAGCGGGTGATGCCAAAGGTACATTAGCCTACAGCACTCTGACCAATGCCCTGTATCTGGCCACAGCATCCTATGTACAGCAAGTGCAGACTACATCAACCCATTCATTGGTAACTGATCAAACTATACTAAACGGTCAAGATATAAATGGTAACTTGGGATTCTCTTTTGCCACAGCCAGCGATCCTACACTGGCCCAAACACTATTTGATATAGCAGTAGGTAATGTTGGCGGATCAATCACTATAGAAAGTCCTGCGTTTGATGGAGTTAGAAATCCAGACCCACAAGGAATCAATTATGGAATTGATCGTTCACATTTTTACATACAGATTCCCTTCGTCAGCGGAGATCCTGGACAGATAAATTCAGGAACAACATTTACAGTAACAGTGACTTTAGATCCTGTACAACCTACTATTTGGAATACTATCATCACTGACACACACCCAGGGTATCAATTGACTTCAGGTACCGCACACCTTACCGTGACTAATGGTAGTGTTGGTATCAGTCCCGGAACTTCTATCATATTTGATCGAGATACCCTAGGCGATTATCAAGGCGCATATCTAGGTTCAGGCCCTTATGAAGTGTCTGATTTTACAACCACTTTCTTTATCAGCCTAGGATCGCCAATGCTGTTAGGTGGTGCCGGTGTGCAGATCGTTGACTACACTTCTTTACTTAACGGTGGTTATAATGGTTCGGCGCCAGAAGCCGCGGCAATCTTTGTGGGTAATACAGATGCCACAGGTGGAGTACAAGGTCTCCAGGACCATGATCGTACCATTGGCTCTGTTAGAGTACAAAGTTATAACACCGCGACAACTTCCACTTATCTTTGGACATTTGACAATACGGGTATACTGTCTATTCCAGGTACTATCTCAGCAGGTTCAACCGCTACAGTTACAGCGGGCGTCGCTAGAACAGCATGGAGCAACTTCCTAGCCAGCCAGTTTAATAATTCTAACAGTCCTTTCATAGTACAGGATGTACAGCATGACCAAGCAGGCAATGTTATTGCCACACTAACAGATGCCAACACTGGCACTAATCAAACAAGTACCATCACCATTACTACTCAAACTTCAATGGTGGTCAAGTATAGCCCAGAAGGTGCTGTACTTTGGAGTCAAAAAATAACTGGTCCTATAGCCCCCGCTACCTTTGGTTTGGCAGTGGACTCCGGCAATAACATCTACATCAATCTCGTTGACCTAGCCACTACCACAACCACTGTGGTTAAACTACTTGGCACTGATGGTAGCCTAGTATGGGCCACTGACCTAACCGATGCCGGCGATGTGGGATTCAATGCTCTTATAAGCCCAGATGGTAATCTCGTAGTCAACGGCGTCTACAACAACGCAGGTTCTAATAACATGTACCTGATGAAGATCAATTCTGCCACAGGTTCGGTCATGTGGCAGAAGCAGTTACCAGACCCAGGTTCTAATGACATTGATACCGGTCTAGCCATAGATCCCAATACGGGCAACATCGCTGTCAGCGGAAGTAGTCAAGGGGCCAACCTTGGTTTTGTGGGCATAGTAAACAGTAACGGTAACTATGTCAACGGCGCAGAGTTCACGGTCAATATTGGCGAAGGCGTCTGTGAGGTCTGTGATGCTATATATGACTCGCAAGGACATTTGTATGTTAGTGGAGCAGTCAGCACTACCAGTACTGTTACCGCAGGATTCCTTGCTAAAATTGACACTAACTTGACTCTATTATGGGCCCGTCAAATCGGCCAAGGTAATGGATGTGTAGATGTCGCAACCAGCCTAGTAGTAGATGAACACGACAATGTCTATGTCAGCGGATTTACATCAGATCCAAATCAGGGTGGATTACCAGTGACCAGCCTGGGCAGTTTTGCTCCTGACGGCACAGAGCGTTGGCAGTATTGGTTTGAAACCTCTAATAATAATGTAACATTGCCAGGCGGCCTTGGAGCAGATGCGTTCCAAAATAGTTTTACAGACCTAGGCAATAATACCAGTTATCACAATGGCATGATCGCGCTGGGTGTTATAAGTGGTAATGAGAGTAACTATTATCCATATGTCTTACAGGTTCCAGCAGATGGTACTCCCGTTTCCTTTGGTAACATTGGTATTCCCGACATGTTGCCCATCCACTCAACTACGAGTACTTGGGCCGCTATAACTGCTACTGTTACAGTTACAACAGGATTGCCACTGACCATATCTGCAGGCACACTGACTGTTGCCACAGATGTTAGTGTGGCCAGTGCAGGTATTAGTCTAGGCTATAATGGTACTTTTGAATATGACTATACAACCAGTACTGTTTATACACATCAATCATCTTGGCAGTTCACGCCCGACGGTGGATTAACATTCCCCAACGCAGGTAGCCCTGATATCAACAGTGAGATCTATACTACCAACGGCGGAAACCAAACAGTATTTGAAACATTCTACACCGGTAATGGTCGAGGCGCAGGCCAGAAACTGACACTGGACTATGATGCTGGGACAGTTAAGATACAATCAGTCCCGGGTAAGGAATGGACATTTGACACTGATGGTAGTTTAACATTGCCTCCAGGCAGCACTTCAACTATTCAATCTGGCCAGATATTTTCTCAAGTCAATAGTGGATTCTTAAATCTCGATGTACAGTTCAACAGTGATGTACACGGTGGTGTTCGTATGGGAACAGCAGCCAACCGTCCAGTTGACATTGTTACCAACTTTGAGATTTCTCCAAATGTCTGGCGATTTGGCACCGATAGTACATTAACATTACCTACAGGTGGCGAAATTTTAGATATCTCTGGACTCGGCCTAGGACTATCAACAGGGTTCATTGATCCTAATGGAATTACGGTAGGAACCGCACCAGGCAACGATATTACTTTTACAACATCAGACGGTGTTGGTCTTTATTCAAACGGCAATCTTTGGCAATTTGGTACAGATAGCACAATAACCTTACCAACTGGTGGCGACATTGTTCGTGATGGTGTTAGTGTACTAGGCGGCGGATCTGCTACCACAAGTACATTGTATGATGCAACCAACACTTATAATGTCTACTTAGATACCAGTGGTAATTTGAATTTAAGTTCAACTGGTATTATACAAGGTAGTAATGCCGACACCGATGTATACATACAGGGTGGTTCTAACACTTGGCAGTTTAATGCCAGTGGAAATATAGTTTTCCCAGATATGTCAGCACAAGGTACTGCTTGGTTGGGTGCTGGTAGTTATGATCTCAGCAACTTTAATAACAATAGTGGTTTCGTAACAGGTACTCCTTGGCAAAATGAAGGATATCTAACCAGTGCGTTTAGTGGCAACTATAGTGACCTAAGTGGTGCTCCTACAAGTCTAAATGCTTTTAGTAATGATCCTGGGTTCATTACAACTTGGTCTTTGTATCAAGATAGTAATCCTACACTGGCCGGCACGCTCAACCTAAGCGGAAACAAGTTACAATCTGCTGTTACTGGACAATATGCGGCGTCAACCAATCATCCAGTAACTCTTGAAGCACAATACTCATACAATGCTACTTCTTGGGAAATGACAGGTACCGGTCACGGTTATAGTAATGGTACTAATATTGCTACTACTGGTGGGTCTGGTACAGGAATGACCGTTAATATCTATGTTTCGGGACCTGGCCAAGTTAACTCTATTCAAGTCAATCAACCAGGAACTGGTTATCAGAACGGTGATGTGATTGGTATAACCGGCGGTGACGGTACAGCAGTATTTGTCATACACAACTATAATTCGTTGAACAATGGTGCCACAGCCGATTGGACATTTGGTATTGATAACTCATTGCACGGTATTATGACACTACCGCAAGGTAGTACAATAGGTGAAACTCCCAGTACCACAGTTCTTACACCTCCCGGAGCAAGTTCTGGATGGATATTTGGCGCAGATGGTACACTAACTACCCCCGGCAGTATTATACCAAATGCTGATGCACAATACGATCTAGGATCTACTAGCACACGATTCCGTAGTGCCTATGTAGGCACCGGAAGTTTGTTCATCCAAGATATCTCACTAGGCACCAATGCTGAACTTACCGTCGACAATGGACTATTGAGCATCAACGGTATTTCAAGTTTCAAAGCAGGTAGCCTGTTGATTGCCAACAACACCTTGACTACTTTTGATTCCACACTTGATATCAATATGGGAGACCCGGGCGGTGGCGATACTGGTGGTATTAATGTTTACCGTAATATACATTCAGTATTCAACAACCTGTATGAAACTGGCGGACAAATCACCGCAGACACCAGTGTACAAGTAGGTCGTTTATTAATCAGCAATCAACCAGGTGATGCTAATGCTCCAGGTATTACAACTACAGATACTTCAGTAGACTTCAGTCTTGGTTTGTTGAATGATACCGGCAATCTGGTAATCAATCGCAATGTGATACGCAATGGCAACCACGGTGCTACCGATACGGTAACCAACTATTTTCCCGATGTTCCTGTGGGCGTCAACACGCCGTATCAGATTTATGGCGGAACGGATAACAGCATCTTGGCTGTAGAACTGACAGTGATCCTACAATACGGCACTATCAGTGATACTGATACCGAACTGACCAAACTGTTGGCAACCATGAATGCCGGTGGCACAGCCAATCTGGTAGTGTTGGGACAAAGCCTTACAACCACAGCATTTGCTCCGGCTACCTACACAGCCGGGGTAGCAGGAGGTGTTTTAACTGTATCAGTCCAGACTGCGGCTGACAGTTCTACTGCCTTCTATCGTTATCATGCCACAGAGTTTGGCGGTTACTTTGGAGCATAATATATGTCACTATCAGCAGGCATTATAATAAAGAATGGGGTTCGTGTTAAGTCAGCCACTCTCAATGGTGGAGGCAGGCTGGCCCAGGGTAATCTAGCATTGTATCTAGATGCTAATAATCCTGCAAGTTATCCGGGCACAGGAACCACTTGGTATGATTTAAGTGGTCAAGGTAATGATGTCACAATGCAGGTGGCCAACGCTGGTGATATTACATATACAAGATCCAATGGTGGTTATTTTACTTTGGCCAATGACGGGTATTTTAATAATCTATCTACTTCAAATCTCCCAACAGGACCAAACCCTTATACTCTAAGTGCTTGGGTACGCTGGCCATCGGGCAGTTGGCCCGGCACTGGTGGGATTATGAGTATTGGTAGTGCATTTGGAGCACAAAACGGTGTAAACGCATTTAGAACAGATGGTACTAACGACTTTCTTAACTATTGGTGGGCCAATGATCTTTCGGCTACTTCAAATGTCAATGCCGCAGCCTGGCTTAATGCAGTGGCAACTTGGGATGGATACAATCGTTATATATATGTTAATGGTATATTGTATGCTGGTGGAGAAGCGGCAGGACTAAACACCAGTGATGGTACACTACAAGTTGGTATTACATATACCGGTGGTGGTGAAGGACTAAATGGCAACATAGGGCAAGCATTGATTTATACTCGTGCGCTAACTGCCAGAGAAATCTATAGCAACTATGTATATACAAAAGGAAGATACGGCGGATCGTTAGATGGTGGACTAGCAGATGGTAGTCCTGATCCGGATCCAGGCCCTGGGCCATTTCCTCCTGCGTATCCAAAGTATCATTGGAGGCCAGATCCTCCAGATGCTCGAGATCACATTTATCAACATACACTAGGTATAACTCTACCCGCCAGTGTAGACCTAAGACCATACGCTAGTCCTATAGATGATCAAGGACAGTTGGGATCATGTACAGGTAACGCTATTGCTGGTGCAATTGACCTAATTGACAAAAAGACACAAAATAAAACACTTCGTGTTAGCCGACTTTTTATCTACTATCAAGAACGACTATTAGAAGGCACCATAACACAAGATGCAGGTGCATACATTCGTGACGGCATCAAAGCCTGTTATACATATGGTGCTCCACAAGAAAGTCTATGGCCGTATACAGTTAATAAGTTTGCCGTTAGGCCAAGCACAGCGGCCTATGCAGATGCCCTAAATCGTAAAGTTACCGGATATCAACGCTGTTTAGATTTTAACGCTGTTAAAAATGCTGTAGCCGCAGGCAATCCTGTGATTGTAGGTTTCAATGTTTACGATAGCTTCGAAGGAAACTGGGGATACATACCACATGGACAGGCAGGCAGTGGTATGATGCCATATCCGAGGGTAAACACCGAACAACTACTAGGCGGACATGCTGTGTGTATAGTAGGTTACAATGACAACCTTAATGGCGGTAGATTTATCTGCCGTAATAGTTGGGGAACAAGTTGGGGAGATAATGGCTATTTCTATATGCCATATCAAGTAATACAGAATACCAGTATGAGCAGTGATTTCTGGACTATTAGTGCTGTACACAATCCGTAATAAATAAACAAGTGCAGGGACAATACAGGCCCGCCAAAAGGACAAAAATATGCTAACCAAAGTCGTAGGACCAACCAGAGTAGTAACAGCCAGCAGTTCATCTCAGACTGTAACAGTGGTAACATTCGATTCAATCGTGGGCAACTATCAGGACCATCACGGTGCACACCTTCCAGCACTGAAAGTGCGTATAGCCTCTACACAGAACATATTCATCGCTCTGAACTCTACTACAGATGCTACCATGTTGCTACCAGCCAACACAGCAGAACACTTCAAACTAGATTCCAGCAATTCAGTAAAAATACTACAGGCAGCTAGTGGTGGTTTAGTAACTATAACGCCAGTGGCTTAATGACAGATTATGAAAGCATCAGAAATTTTACACGGACTAGCAGAACTGCTAGCAGGCATTGAAGGCGGTCAAGGCCAGGAAATGGGTCAACAGACCGCAGCCACGATGACAGCAGTAGAAGTTCCCAACGTGGATCATACAGAATCAGGTACTTTCGTACCGCCACTACAGGCCAAGATAGAACTGTTGAAGAAGGCAGTTAATGTAGACAGTATCTATGATCAGCATGGTCCAGACGAAGATCTTACAGGACAGGGCAGTGACAATGAAGATGAACTGGCTCGTATCAAACACATGGCTGGTATCAATCCAGTGGCAGTAGATGAAGCCGGTAGTGACGAACCACTAGACGTTTAAGGATACTCAAGTGTCCATAACACAGAAGATCTTTTCCAGCAGAGCACTAAATGTCAATGCAGATACCTACGTAGGTCAAGCAGGGCATTTATTCTATACCCAGACTACAGCTACTGGGCTGGCACCTGTGTTGAAGTATTCAGACGGTGCGACTCCGGGTGGTCTTCCTCTCAGTGGAGCTAGTCTAACTTTTTCCAGTCCTACACCTCCTTCTATGCCGCACGAAGGTGAGTTATGGTGGGACACAAATGATGGTAAACTCTATATCTATTATGAAAATACCTGGGTTGATGCTAGTCCATATCCCATATCCTCCAGCACTGGTATTAGATTAAGTTCGTTGAGTGTGGTTACGACAAGTACATCTGTCGTTGGCGGTGCTCTGATCTACAATAACTCCACAGGTATATTTACATACAGTCCAGCAGATGCAACTCAATTGGTCAACGGTGGACCTAGTGTCACTGTAGATAATTATGGCAATCTTTCTGTTCCGGGCAATGTCTCTGCCGCCGGCTTTGTTACAACCGGATCTATCGTTATACCTAACGTTGGTCAGGCTGGTAGTATTCAATCGCAGAATGGGCAAGGCAACATTTATTTTGATACCGACAATAGTCTTGTATTCATTATAACCGGCACTTATGAAGTTGCTTTTAATGCCGACGGTTCTGTTAAATTCCCTAATTATGTATTCCCTGAGACAGCTCCTACTGTTGGACAGGTATTAGTTGCAGGGGATCCTCCAACATTTTTACAATGGCAGGATCAAACAGGCTATGTAGGATCACAGAGTGGCATATTAAAAGCACCTCAAACTACTAAAGCATCAACCGCAACTGGGACACCAGGACAAATTTGTTGGGATGCTGACTATATCTATGTTTGCACAGCAACTAACACTTGGAAACGCAGTCCGCTGACTGGCGGATATTAAAATAAATAAAGGTGTAGTTCGCGATGCGTCAACATCCAACTACTCTAACGCTTTGAAGGAGCAATCAGCATGTGTATTTACTGTAGCACACCTAAGTATCGCAAAATCTACGAAAATCACTACGGCCCTATAGGAACCGATTCAACCGGCCGTCGAATGGAAGTCCATCATATTGATGGTAATCATTCAAATAACGATCCAACAAATTTAACTCTCGTAACAATCAACGAGCATTATAATATTCATTATGCTCAAGAAGATTGGGAGGCTTGTTTAGCATTAACTCGCCGTATGAAAATTCCTGCTAACGAAATGTCAAAACTTTGTAGCCAGTTAAATTATAAAAGAGTTGAACAAGGTATACATCCGTTTATGACAAGATCAGATGGATCGAGCCTACAAAAAGATAGAGTAAAAGCAGGAACACATCATTTTTTAGGCAGTGATATAACTCGTCGCAGAAATGTTAAAACAGTAGAGGACGGAACTAATCCTTTTCTTGGGCCAAACATTACACGCAAGCAATTAGAAAATGGAACACACCCGTCGCAATTAAAAGTTTGTTGTATTGGATGTAAGATTGTAACAGGAATAGGTATGCATAAAAAATACCATGGTAATAAATGTAAGCAGTTAATAGCTAAATAAACAGTCAAGAAAGGAATCAAAATGAAAAAATTACTATTAGTAGCAGTATTTGGTTTATTACCAGTATTTGCCCAAGCACAAATTAATAAAATGTGTCCACAGTTCACAGCCAACGGCACACCACAGTATCAACCACAGCCCGGAGATCAAGAGATCTGCCATATGAACTATGCTGTGATCCATCGCTGTTCAGTGAAGGCTCCTGTAGCAGTATTCGAGCACCTAACTCCAGCCGCGATGACTGGCCCAGCCAAACGCAAAGACAACTTCCACCCAGACGCCAGTGTGGCACCACAGTGTTCAGCTAGCCTAGCTGACTATGCCACTGTAGGTAAAACACACGATCGTGGACACATGGCTCCAGCAGGTAACAATACACAAAATGATCAAATCATGAGTGAAAGTTTCAACTTGAGCAATATGGTAGCACAAAATGCCAACAACAATAGAGGCGGCTGGCGTTTACTAGAAACTGCTGAGCGTCAATGGGCTATGGCGCCGGGCACAGATTTCTATATTATATCAGGCGGTATTTTTGATCCAGGACATCCAGTAACTGGTAACGGTCTAGGCATCCCAACTCGCTTATATAAAATTATCATTGAGAAAAATAGCAAAAAAGTACAAGCATATTTGTTACCAAATGAGCCAATTACTCCAGCAACAAGTTGGGCGAACTACCAGACCACTATGACTGAGATTGAAAAAGCAACTGGAATGAGATTTAATCTAGGTCAATAATTTATTTTAGACTTACAGTTGTCAAAGTGCCAGCGTTTCGCATTACTTGCGTCGCTGGCTTTTTTACAATGCGGACAAACTAATAGCTCTCTTTTTTTCTTATGAGGCCCTGTTGGTCTTCTCATTTTAGCAAGAGCTTCTTCTGTATGTTGTTTATTTTTGAAAGTTCCTGGCTTGCCGTATCTAGGATTATTCTCTCCAACAAATTTTCCTTTCATCATTTCTGAATGTTCTGGGCGTTTTTTGCCAGTTAATAACAATGAGTGTTCGGGTCTTTTTCTGCCATATAATGGAGATTCATGTCCTTTTTTTCCTACTCTTCCAGAGGCTCCCTCCCCTCCGCTAGTTTCGTTGAGCAGTATTCCAGTACCTATATCTTTTCTACCCCACCATTGAATTAATCTGCGCTCAATAGCGAATGCCCCTATTTCTGTTAAATTTTGTTCGAGAATAAGTATTTTGGTAGAATCGGTAGGAATAGTAACCCTGTGTCTTTCTATTGCTCTAATACCCTTTCCCTTACCTATGTAATATGGGGTTAGGTCAGAGGTTCGCAAATATGCGTATACATAAAATCCTATTGGCGGACATTTTCTATTAAATATCATTGCTGATGCTCCGTATAGCGTTAGAGTAGTTGGATATTCCAGTATCGCGAACTACATCTTATTTATCGATTAAATACTCATATATGAAAGTAGATAGCCTCAACGATTTGCCAAAGGATCCCAAAGTAGGAGATACCTATATGGTAGAGGGCCAACTACCCTACACCTGGACAGGTATAGTATGGACTCGTCCTTATCCGGTATATCCTGAAGATGATGATACAGATCGACCCGTAAATCCCTACGCACCGCACTAGACAAAGCTGACTGCATTGACAGTCAGTTTTCTTTTATGCTATACTAGAGCACGCTTAAATAAACAAACACAAAAGGTTCACAATGATTCCAGTAATGCACCCTGATGAAATCGCCATCATGACTGATCTGATAGGCGGACTAGCACCCAACTCTAAGATAATAGAATGGGGTAGTGGAGGGAGTACAATAACATTTGGTAAAGATCTATCTGATGGGAAAACCTATACATCTATAGAACACAACCTAGAATGGTTTAACAAGATAAATCAACTACTAGCAGATAACGATATCCTTTGTAACTATATGTATAGGCCAGTCAAACCCAACTGCTATGATCACGGATATGGTAGACCAGAAGAAGAAAATCCTATAGGACTCGATGATTACATATTCCCCGGAGAATTTGTCTTAGAAGGCGATCTGTATTTCATCGACGGTATAGCACGCTGTACTATCGCACTGATGCTGTTGGGCCTGGCCAAGAACAGACATGCACCTGTGCTGATCCACGATTACTCGCCAGACAGGCACGTGTACTATAATTGGATACGCAAAATATATCCTCGATCAGAAGTACGCGGGACTAGCCTATTGAGATTATACCTAGAATAATATGACAAAACTAAAAATAGCCATAGTAGACATCATTGGCTTAAACTATGATGGCACCACACTGAGTAAAAAAGGCATCGGAGGCAGTGAAAGCAGTATCATATCCATAGCCCGAGAACTGGTTAAACTGGGATTTGAAGTGTCAGTTTTCAATGACTGCCTCACTAACGAAACCAGTCCCGGAACCTATGATGGGGTAGTATACTATCCTGTTACAGCACTAGCAGATAGAGACTATCAGTTCAACATAGTGATCAGTCAGCGCACTGTGATTCCGTTTACTCCTATACACCTATACGATCAGGTCAAGCAACCACCTCCTAGAGATTTCGATCCAGAACTGTTCCGGCAGCTACAGCGTCCCGGACAGTTAAAGATCCTGTGGATGCAGGACACCTTCATCTGGGGTGATCATCTCATGGAACCTCTGCTGATCAATCACTATATAGATGAAGTATTCCTGATCAGTGACTGGCATATCAGCTATGTGGCTAATACATTCGCACACGGTCCTCGACGTAACTTCGAAGTTATAAAGAATTGCATATTCCACACTCGCAACGCCATCAACAGATATATAGATTGGGTCGATATCAAGGCCAAAGATCCAGACCTATTTGTCTATAATGCTTCAGTGACCAAGGGCATGGAACCACTGGTCCGTAAGATATGGCCCAAGATCAAGGCCGCACAGCCTAAGGCCAAGCTGAAGATCATAGGAGGCTACTATCGCTTCCGAGACGAGTCTGGACTGAGTCCTGCTAATCAACAGGTCGTAGAACTGCAGAAACTCACAGAACGTGATCCCTCTATAGAGTTCACAGGCATCATACCGCAACCCCAAATAGCTGAGATCATGGCCAAGGCCACGGCTTTCCTATATCCAGGCGCCTACCCAGAGACATCGGGCATCAGTTCAATAGAAAGCATCAACTATAATACTCCCGTAATAGGCACACGATTCGGTGCTATGGAAGAGTCAGCCACTGACACTGCCAGCTATTTCATAGACTACGCTATAGAGCCCAATGGCCTATTTCCCTGGATTGATGCAGATCGTCAAGCAGAGGCCTATGCCCAGATGGTTCTACAGATCAAAAACAATCCCTACCTGCATCAACAGAAACAGTATGCCTGTAATGCTGCCAAAGATGTTAGTACTTGGGATACAGTGGCCCTACAGTGGAAACAGCATTTCTTCAGCCGATTCGGTATGACCTTGACAGATCATGAACAGGCACGTGTTGATTGGATAAACTATCGTGTGCATAAGGTCTTCGGTCGCAGATACATCAACAGAGAAGAAATAGTCGATCGTGTCAAGCCAGACAGCCTAACCAGTCTGCCTAATCCTCGTGTCAAGCTGGCCTTCATTGACATCGTAGGCATGGCCTATGATGGAAGCACACTGGCTAAGAAGGGCATGGGTGGTAGCGAAAGCGCAGTGATATTGGTCAGCAAACAGCTACAGCAGATGGGCTTCGATGTCACTGTGTTCAACGGCTGTGACGAGGATGGAAACCGTCCCGGAGTCTACGATGATGTCATCTATAGACCATTGTCAGACATAGCCGCCAATACAGAACGTTTCGATGTGGTCATCAGCAGTCGCTGTGTGACTCCTTTCATAACTAAAAACTGGTACGATTACCCCCAGACTACTAATCGCAAGTTTAACTATAGAGATTTCGAATACATCCGTAAGCATGCCAAGTTGAAAGTATTTTGGATGCACGACACATTCTGCTGGGGAGATGATGCACTAGAGTTCCTAACAGCAGGCGGAGCCATAGATGAGATATGGACGCTCAGCGACTTCCATGCCATGTATGTGATGACCTGTAGCCATCCACAGTTCCGCAGTTTCGAAGTGCTACGCCGCAAGATGTGGGTTACCCGCAACGGCATGGTCAAGTATTTTGACTCAGTAGATCTTGACAGCAAGGATCCTAACAAGTTTATATTCAATGCTAATATGAGCAAAGGACTAGATCCTCTGCTAAATCGTATATGGCCTAAGATAAAAACACGTTTACCGGATGCCCGATTAACAGTCATAGGTGGATTCTATAAACTAGGGTCGGCCTTCGCCCACGACAACGAAAAAGAAGAATTCGACAAGATAGCCAGTGCCAGCTATGGCGATCCTACTATCACGTTCACAGGTATCATCCCACAGAGTGAAGTAGCAGAACACTGTGCCTCAGCCAGTTATTTCATCTATCCTGCGGCCCTGCCTGAGACCTATGGCATCAGCACGCTGGAATCACTGTATGCCAATACACCTCTGATAACCTGTAGATTTGGTGCCATAGAAGAAACTGCTACCGATCTCAGCTACATGATCGACTATGCCGCAGTGCCTAATGGATTATTCCCCAACATTGATCCGGAGAAACAGGCAGATCAGATCGTAGAGTTGGCAGTGGCAGCCTACAATGATCCTCAAGGTCATCGCCAGCGTATGGAGAGGTTAGATGAGATCAAGGATCTAGTAGGCTGGGAAGTCACAGCCCTAGAGTGGAAACAGCACATCTATAACAAGTTAGATCTATATCTCAGCAGAGAAGAAAGCCAACAGGTGGCCTACACCAAGAACAAATATCATCGCGTGTTCAACAGACGGAACAGCAGTGCGGAAGAATGGTTGGCTCCTAAACAAGGTCCGGAGAAAAAGATCGTGGTCATCAGTCCTTTCTATAGGGCAGAACAATTCATAGCTCGTTGCATAGCATCTGTGGCCGCACAGGACTATGATAACTATGAACACATACTCATAGATGATGCCAGCGATGATGATAGTTATACAGTAGCTCGTAGGATGATAGAAGATCTACCAGAGAATATCAGAAACAAATTCCGTGTGATCCGTAATACAGAAAATCAAGGTGCAGGATACAACTATGTCACTACCTTACGTAAACAGAACCCAGATGATATCATCATGATGCTAGACGGCGATGACAGCTTGGTCAATCGTCCTGACGTGTTCGATTACTATAATCATCTGCATGATGACTATGATTTTACCTATGGATCTTGCTGGAGTATGGTTGACAGTATTCCGTTGATAGCACAACCTTATCCGCCAGAAGTACGAGAAAACAAATCCTATAAAAATTACAGATTCAACTGGAACATACCCTACACACATCTAAGGACCTTGAAAGCCAAGTTCCTCATGTTCGTGCAGGACAAAGATTTCCAGGACGCAGAAGGTAATTGGTTCAAAGCAGGTAATGATCTGGCCATGTTCTACGCAGGTATCATAAACGCAGATCCTGATCGTGTGTTGGCTGTTCCAGACATAGTCTATAACTATAATGATGCCAGCCCCTACAATGACTACAAGATCAATCGTGAAGAGCAGGATCGTGCCATAGCCGCAGTAGTACCTACGGGACTGAGTCCTTCAGACAATCCACAGCCTAGGCGCTCACAGCCCCGGGCCAAAAAACGCATATTGATAGCTATCCCTACCAATCGCAATATAGAAGCCGACACCTTCAAGAGCATCTACGATCTAACAGTACCCGAAGGTTATGAAACACATTTCCAATACTTCTGGGGATATCAGGTCGAACAGGTGCGTAATCTCATAGCACACTGGACCATACGCAATGGATTCGATTACCTATTCGCTGTGGACAGTGATATCAGTTTCCCACCCGATACGCTAGAAAGGCTTTTAAGTCATGATAGAGATATGGTCTGTGGAGTATACATACAGCGTATTTCCGGCACACATACTATAGAAGTCATGCGCAGTAATGCACAGGGTGGCGTCTCACACGTTGACTGGGCCGAGATCAAAGGCAAGGGACTAGTTCCCGTAGACGGGTGTGGTTTTGGTTGTGTGCTGATCAAGAAAGAAGTATTCGCGGGTATACCGTATCCGCATTTCGTCTATAAGAGTGCCATAGATCATGCTGATACCATCAGTGAAGATGTATTCTTCTGTATGCGAGCCCGAGAGCATGGATTTACCATATGGTGTGACACTGATGTGATCTGTGATCATACTGGCAGTTATACCTTCCGTGTGGATCGAGATATGCCTGCGAAATCACAAGAGCCGCCCGAACAGCGTAGACTGCGTGAGTTAGGATCATGGGATCTTCTGCCCTTGAAGCATGTTGAATATCTACAGCGTATGCGTGATGAGATGGGTGTCAAACCCAAGGTCGTATATGACATAGGAGCCTGTGTCTTACATTGGACCAACAAGGCCAAGGTCATATGGCCCGATGCAGAGTTCTGTGTGTGCGAGGCCATGGACGCTACAGAATTCCTATATCAAGAAGCCGGACTCAAATACAATCTAGGACTACTCAGTGATGAAGATGGCAAGGTGATTGAATTCTATGAAAACACAGAACACCCCGGTGGCAACAGCTACTACAGAGAAAACGAAGAGTTTAGCCCTGCTGCCGAACATCTATTCAGCGAAGCACACAAGGTAGTGAAACAGTCTATCACCCTAGACACTGTGGTCAAGCTCAAGGGATTCCCGCCAGCAGACTTGATCAAGATGGATGTACAGGGAGCAGAGATGGATATACTAAAAGGCGCTGAAGAATCCTTGAAGAGCTGTCGAGACCTGATACTAGAACTACAGAAGATCAAGTACAACACAGGAGCTCCTCTAGATGAGGAAGTTATAGCCTATGTAGAAAGTCTGGGATTCCGTTTAGTCACAGCTCGATTTTCAGTATCAAACGACTCTGCTCCGGACGGTGACTATCATTTCACTAGGATCTAGTAGATTAGATTGACGTACATATCAATAACGGCTTCTCTAGTAGGTCCTAGATAGTCGTTGTTGATGATCTCATAGTCTATACTATCACTCCAGAACAAGCGTAGTTCGGTCTCGCTCTGTTCCTGTATGACCCGGTCATACTCTCCATAGCTGATATATTCTATGAGATTTATCTTTGGATAGCCTATGAGTCGATCGCCTTGGTTGTTCCATATCCAGCGATGATGTATGGCACCTCTAAATGATTCTCTACGCTGTAGCTCATAGTATTTGCTGGGCACAGCGATGAATCCCTGTTCTGCTATCATGGGCATGTATCGTAATGCTATCATAGGATCTGCTATGTCCTCTAAGGTATGAGTGCAATTACAGAATGTGAATTTACCATGCTGTTCAACATGGTCAAACAATGCCTGCCAATCTTCGGCGACATTGAGATTGCCTGCGAATTCCTGTACGTCTGTACGTCCAGCCGGGCGTAGGTCAAAAGTATGAGTTAGGTAGCGTTTATCGAAGGGATTATGGGTAGCACCGATGTCTAATAGGCTAAAATTTGGAGTTTTTGACTTCAATTGATCAACATAGTTGATAACGTCGGGTCTTCCCCATAGTTCTTCTTTGTGTAGGTATATTCGTTGTGTCATACAGGTATTTAAGTACCTACAGATCTACTGATAAATAAGTTGAACACGCCTTAGGACCGTGTGGGTTCGCTGTACCCTAGTCAAAGGAGTCGTGCCCGGAGATTAGAAACAGCACTGAATTTAGATAAATACCCATATGAATCTACAGACACATCAGCTATTTGCCCAACTCTGTGAAAGCATCATATTCGAAGCCAGCACTACCATGGATCTCATTAAAGGTCTACCAGGTGGCCAAGAAGTGGTCAAGTATCTACACCAAAAAGAACGGCTAAGTCACGATCAGTCATATAGGAAGCTAGACAAGATCAGCTGGAGCGATCTCAAAGACAACTATCGAGGATCTTGGGTCATCATGAAATATCCCCGAGGAGTTGGTGCTATCAAACAGACCCATGGCAGCTATATGGCACTTGCCAGTACTGGTGGAGAAGTTGAAACTTTTAGCAATAATCGTGGTGGCACCATCATGGATTTCCTCAAAGAACGGCTAGGTGGAAAACCTTCAGCTTTTTACACAGGCGATGAAAAAGGCACTGTCAAAGACATACAGACCAAACGTGCTGGTCAAAAACAAAGTGCTGCCGGTAGTCCTATGTCGCCTAGTAAGTTAGTGATTAAATTCAAACCGCTTTGGGAAAGAGCTGCCAGGGCTGCCATAGCAGATATCAAAGGTATGGTAGGCATCATGGTCAAGAATGATAGTTTTGACAAGGCATCTACCAAACTGAGTCAGTTGAGAGATTTAAGTAATGCCCTAGTTACTCTAGAAAACGAAGATAGTGACAGGATTCCTGACATATTCAATAAAGCTGTTAAGACAGCGGTAATACTGGCCGCTAGCCATTACTATCCAGACGACACCCGGGAAATTACAAAATCCTATGGAGGAGAGTATCGACCCGGTAGTGATGAGGGTGCAAATAAACTACTGGCAGATATCTCCAGCGGTGATACTAAAAAACTAGGAACCATACTGAGTTTCTTCAAACGAAGCCTAATATCATAATGAAACTAACACATATTCTAGAACATCCTTATGTGATCCAAGAATCTGAAGTCACAGAGGCTAATGTGTCTGCTAAAATCCTTAAAGATCCTAAACAGACCAAGATGCTGTCCATAGCCTTCCGCCACGATCATACTATACCTAAAAACATAGTAGCTCGCCTGGGACCAAAACCTACAGATGATCAAGTGGTACAGGCATGGAGCGATCTCATCGACGACACACTCCGTCGCAATGACTACGGTGATCTATCAGCTGGTGGTAAATTCGATGATTGGTTAACCCGCCTGTATATCAATGGACAGGCAGACTATGAAGATATCAATGGCGAAGGTGGTGATGCTCTAGGTATATGGGCGGCACTGAGCAAGCGTGGCCTATTAAAACCACGCGATCAAGATTTCAACAAGTTTTCAAATATCAAACAGCTACAGCGACTACGCAATGATCCGGACTATCGCCACGAATTGAGACGCATCAAAGATGCTGAGAAGATAGAAAAGATGAAGCGTGAGAAAAAAGATCTTACCTTGATCGACAATGATCGTTTCCTAGTCACGGTACCATTTGACTACGGTTCATGTTATGTGTTCAACAACTCAACGGGCTATCAGGCCAATTTCTGTACAGGCTCATCGAGTGGTACCACATGGTTTCCACGCTATGCTCCAGATGGTATGATAGTCAGTGTGCTAGATAAAACCAATATGAACAACAAAGATGGCAAGTGGCAGATGCATGCGGTGACTGATCAATTGGTCAATGCTGATCAAGATGATCGTGGACGCCACAATCTATCTAAGAATGATCAAAAGTTCGCAGAACTGTTCCCCGGTCTGATGAAAGAAATAGTTGATGCCATAGCCAGTCACGCTGAACAGATCACAGTGATGAGCAAAGACCTAACCAATGGTAAAGGTTATGACATATCCAAGGAAATAAATGATCTCAAAACCAAGTTCCCACTATCCTATGCCAGTGGCGAGCAAGAACCAGAGGCTGAAGAAGGTGATGCTGATAACACTCCAGGTACATGGACAGTGAGACACATTCCTAGCGATCGCACAGCACATATACCTGCTGACAGCCGAGAGCATCTGTTATCTAAATTACGGAACAAATATCCACAATATCCAGAGACGGACTACGAAATCTCTAAAGAGGCCTAATCATGCGAGCTAGAGAGTTTAGCCGTTCAAAGAAAGACCTAATCATCTTTGACATAGATGACACATTATTACATACCACTGCTCAAATTTCTGTGGTCAAAGATGGCAAAATTGTCCAACGACTGACCAATCAAGATTTTAATCGGTACCAACTAAAGCCAGGTGAAGAATTTGATTTTGGAGAATTCCGGTCAGCTGAAAAATTTAATAAAGAAAGCCGGCCTATTGGGCCCATGATCCGCAAGCTAAAGACTATATTAGCACATGGAGAAAACAGCAAGGTCATAATGCTTACAGCTAGGAGTGATTTTGATGATCGAGATCTATTCCTAAAGACGTTTACCGATCTAGGAATAGACATGAGTCAGATACATGTGCATCGTGCAGGTAATCTACCAGGTGATGCTATCCCGGCTGAGAAGAAAGCTGTGTTCGTAAGAAAGTATGCTGATACTGGTCTGTATGATCACATACGACTATATGATGATTCGGATAGCAATCTACATGTATTCAACAGTCTCAAAAATGAATACCCAGATATTGATTTCCGTGCCTATTATGTAGGACCTGAAGGTACTACAGAACCTATCTCAGAAGGTAAAAACTTATCTGATCATAAAGACAACTTCTTAGAGATGTTTGAAAAATTCCTTCCTATAGCTATGAAGTATATAGGTCTCAAGAATTTACCTAGAATGAAGTTCGAAGCACACATACATGATGATGTACAGCCTACCTTTGGCAAGTATGAGAACGGTGAGCATGTTCTCTATGTAGGGCTGATGAATCGACATCCTAATGATATCCTGCGCACCGTGGCTCATGAGCTTACACACTATAAACAGGATACTGAACATCAGCTGGATAGTGACAGTGGTCGTACCGGATCACCTATCGAGAATGAAGCACACGCTGTCGCTGGTATCGTAATGCGCCACTTCAACAAACAGTATCCAGAATATCTATCATCTAAACCAATCACCGAGGGCCTAGATGAGATATTCGATACCAATGCGGGTAAACAAGCAAAATGGGATAATAGTGACCCAGAATCAGTTGAGATGACTTTTACCGCTAGCAATGGCGTCCAATATAATTTAAGTTTTTCTCATCCATATCAAGAACCAGATCACGGAAGTCCAGATGATTTCTTTGATGAAGGTATCCCAGACGACATATTTGACAGATGTCGTTATGTGATGTTCAACCAAACAGGAAGATCAGTTCGTGATTATAAAATGGGTATCGAAGGTACCGGAGCTGCCGCTGAAGTCTTTGGTATAGTGGTTAATGCTATGCTACAGTATATCAAAAAGAACAAGCCTGTGATGTTGTACTTCTGGGCCTCAGAACCAAATAGAGCCAAACTATATACCAGGATGATACAGCGGTTAGCTGGTAGTCTACCGGGATGGACCAGCAAAGTAGTCAATGGAAATCAATTCGCAATATACAAAATTCAAGCATTCGCAGGCATAGAAGAAAACTTCGCTGATGGCAAGCATCCTGGACGCAAGGGCCTAGCCAAACGTATGGGAGTCAATACCAAGGCCTCAGTCACTAGCCTACGTAACACTGCCAAACACTCTACAGGTGAAAAGGCCAGGATGTCTCACTGGCTAGCCAATATGAAGGCAGGCCGTGCCAAGGCAAAAAAGAAATGAGAGCTGAAGAATTCATCCTAGAAGCGGTAGGCGGCAACTACCTATATCACGGAGTACCAGATGGTCCTACTGTGATGAGGATCCTAAAGAGCGGATACATAAAACCTCACGAACCATTCCAGTTTGATCAAGATGAGGACAATCCAGAACCTGACAATATCAGCCTCAGCCGTAGCCAATATCTGCGTTTCCCTTATGGACATGCTGTGGCTCAGTTCGTGGTTGATAAAGACGCACTGACTCGTGCGGGTATAATAGCCCGACCCAAGGTAGGTGCTATGATGCACTACAAATACGAAACTGAAGAACGAGTATATAAACCTATTCCGGTCAAGGCCCCTTTCGTGGTAGCCATCCAGTTTGATCCCAACTTAAAGATACCCAAGGCATTCTTAAACCATGCGGCAAAATTAGGTGTCAAGGTAGAACCATGGCGCAGACAAGGTGAGAATCCCAACCAACAACCTCAGGTAAACAAACCTCAACCACAGACAGAATATACTAATCCTAAAAAACTACGGATCAGCGGCAATGGCTATACATATGGAAATCCTCCAAAACGTGTCGAACCTACTGAGTGGTGGATATCCTATGATACTGGATCAGGTACCAGCGAAGTTATTGGTCCACGTAGCAAGGATAAAGCCTATATACAGAAATTATTCCCTCAGATCAAAGATAGAGTCGCCAAAGGACTGACCTTCGATGATCTCCTACCAGCCGATCAATATAGGAAAGAGTGGAAGCGTGGGTACAGTCAGGTACATCCGGGAGATCCTGATTGGGCAGAACAGGGCCAATAAAAAACCCCGGGAATCCCCAGGGTCTGGCTATGCCTTAATATTTTAATTATTATATTATTTCTTTATTGCTACACCTTTGTTTACAAACTCATACATTTTTTCTGCTGTTTCTAATACTTTGTCAAGACCTGGAAATTCTGGCATACCAACTGTGGTAACTAACTTGCCAGTCTTTGGATCTTTAGCAGTTGACATTTCCCAACCTTGGAACTTGGCATGAAAGTCATCTTGTACTAGGCTTTTTGCCATTCCAAGAATGTCTGAACGTATTTCGTAGCCGTTCTTGTTGAATTTTACTTCTGGTAATTTTGGTGTTTCAAATGATGTTGACATATTTTTCTCCTCTGTGTGTAATGTCTGTGTACTACTCAGTAGATACTTGTTTTTCTCTACTGTACTATTATATATGCCTAAATGATAATAAACAACTATTATGTGAACTTTTTTGTTCGTTCTCGAATAATATCTACAATTTTATCACTCAGCACTACTTCATAGTGGTTGTAATCTACTTCCACTAATTCCATATCAGCATGATGACGCATACTAGCTATGGTTACAACTCCGTCATTGGCTTCTGCCATAAACGGACTCTGTCCTCTTACAGTGACCACGTTGCACCATGGATGCTGTATCTTGATCTTGTCTGCCTGTCTCATAGCCCATGAGCTAGGGCCTATGTCGCGCATTAATCTGCTGAAGGGTAGAAAGAACTTGGCAAAATCTGCCACTTCTGCACCACCGTAGGGTGTGCTCAGTGTAACAGCTCCTAATACTTGTTTGGGAATAGCATTGGCTAGATGTAGACTATAGATCCCGCCTAGACTGTGTGCTACAAAGAATATGTCTTGAGTCTTGCCAATCTGTTCTTTGATGGCCGCTAGATTATTTTCAAATCCATTACGACTATCATAGTCTACAGTCATATCTCGTCCGCCCAGCTTGCTTCTTATATAGTTGAAGCTTTCGCTGGTAGCACTGGCCCCATGGATGTAAACCAACCGCATGAGCTATTTCCATGCCTCGGGTTCTGGTATTTCGCAAGGCGCTTCTGCAGGCTCTGTGCCGTAGTCTGCTGGAGTAATGATTTCCAAGTATTCCATGTCCGGTGAGTAGTCGTAGAGATAATGCACGATACCCGGACGTTGCTGTACACAATCGCCTGCTTCCACTAAATGTATCTTGTCTTCGTACATGAACTTGGCCCAACCTTTCAACATGTAAACGATTTGGAACTCAGCCACGTGTATGTGCCATCCTGTACCGCCTGACGATTCTGGAGGTAAGTTAGCTTTGGTGATGTGTGCTAGGACGCGACCATCGGTAGCCGCCGCTACTCCTAGATCTTTGTAAACGAAAAAATCTCTCAGTCCTCCGCCTTTGAATTCGGCTTCAGTACCTTTGACGTGTGAAAACTTTGTTGTCATAACAACTCCTATGTGTATGTGTGTATTTATTGCACCTTGCGGCGCAACATTATTTAATTACTTCATGACTCCGGAGTGTTTCATCTTGTATGCTACATAAGCATCACGTCCTTCAAGTACTGCCTTGACTATGGTTTTTAGGAGTTTCATCTTATGATCCCTCTTAATTGACCACAGCGATTGTACTCCCGAGTCCAGTATTCAACATCTGCTACGGTCTGTGGACATTTGCTGGAAATATATCTATCGATTTCTGTTTGAGCGTTTTTACAGGTTTCAAATCTCGTTATATCTTTGAAAAATTCTTTGATTGTGTTTAACATTTTGTGTTTTCCTTTGTTTTTAGCAGAGACTCATGGTTTCTACTAACATCAGTATTTATACTTATATGATTACTACAAGATTAAAATCAAGGTGTTGTTTGCCAAATATTATGTTATACTCATGAGTGGATATCACTAAATACCAAAAGGAAATATATCTTGAAAAGAGCCACTCGCAGTCTATTAGAAGAACTCAACTCTATAGCAGAGAAGAAACACGGTGAAGCTATTATAGAAAGCCGAGCTACACACGTTATAGATTCTGCCATCAACCTACTCAATCTGATCAAAGAAAATTTCGAACCTGAGCAGGCCTACGAACTAGAGCGCAGATTCATCAACAGCATCAAAGGTGGGGATCCAAACAAGTTCATACGTAGCATACGTCGTCTGCGTGATAACAAAGAAACAGCTCAGCATCTACACATAGTAGAGGGTGACCTAAAAGACGAAGATTGATCATTTTCACACCATTTTCTATATTTTTTTCCAAATCCGCTAAATACTCTTACAATAGTCCCAGAACGGGGCTCTAAAAAGATAAGGAGAATTAACATGGCAGGAATCGGTTATAGCAATGCCCCAAATTACAAGGCATACCCAGGTAGTTTCATCGGTCGTCAGATCGGCTTCTATGAAATCAAGCACGTAGATCTTAACGTATCTCAAGACAATTCATATCGTCGTCTAGATACAGAGAGATTCCGTCTAGCGATCCAGACGATCCAATTACAAGCAGAAATCTTGTTCATTGGTACACCATATGTAAGTGACAACTGGTCACGTTTTGTTGTTGGTCTAGCAGTAGACACAGCAAACACAGACGCTCCAGTGTTCACAGGTGACAACGGAATGGCCGTAACATTACAAACATTGTTACAAAATGTTCCTTCATTGAACGACAATAGCAACATGGCTACTGTTACACGTTACTACCTATTCGGTGGCAACCAAGACGGTTTCATGAAGACAGAAAGTGATTTCGTATCTGCTATCACAGCTAACACAAGCACAACATACACTGGTTTTGCTACAGGCAGCGTTGAGCAGAATGAATTGATCGAAATGGATCCATCATTGTTGAATAAAATCGACGTAGCTTAATTCATAAGTATTAAGTAACTACAAAATCCCTGCTTCGGTAGGGATTTTTTTTGATCCCTGCCGTTGTCTATAAATACTTTATATAGGTACATTATGGACACGATAGAAATACAGACCCTGATTGACATCACCAACACCAATGTGACTAGACCCAATCAAGGCACACAGCTAGAACTAAATCAGTATAGAAATTTCACAACCTTGAGACAGTGTGCAGAAATACGTTCAGTGATCCTCTACGACGGCAATCCCTCTGTAGAGCTAGTAGATATTAAAGGTATGGGATTCGGTAATAGATATAAGGGTAAACAGGCAGTATGGACATTCTGGTTCTCTCCAGATCGCCCAGCTGTCTATGGAGACGATCTAGAGTTCTTGATAGCAGATATGGACCAGATTCCTGTCATTACTAATTTGACAGAAACGATAAATATTGACAAGGCTATCTTCGATCTAAAAGATAGCACTTATAAAAATACGATCATCAAGGCACAACCAGGCACAATTTAGGCAAGTAACAATGTAGCATCTTGTAACCCTAACGGAGAAATGTCATGGCTGGTAAGCCTACGAATATTGAAAAACAGAATCTAGAAGCACACGTAGAACTGTGCTCACAGAGATATGAAGCTATAGAACTACGATTGACTTCAATCGAGACTAAGGTCAGTGGACTACAAAAATGTATAGAAGATGGTCATTCTAATATGACCAAGATACTGATCGGCACAGCTGGAACTATTATAACCGCTGTGGCTAGTATACTAGTAGTTCTATTACAAAAATAATATATGAAAATACGAGATTTAGTCGAACAAACTGTAGGCTCAGTTCCTCCCGGAGCAGGTGCACCTTTGGGTCCTACTCAGCCAACTGTGGCTAACACCGCTAATACAGGTACCAATAGTACACAGATGGGTCAGAATATCAGTAACATTAAAAATAATCTTAACAATCTAAAAAGTCTACTAGGTGCCGCAGGTGCCACTGGAAATATAGATACTTCTAAAATAGCAGGGGCTCTAACAGATCCAAAACAGGCGATGAATCCCGGTGTTGCCCAACAGTTAAAAAATCTGTTGCCTGGTATAGCAGATGCTCTACAGAATAATCAGGCCGCTAATCAAATCAAAGCTGGAATCAATACAGGAGTTACCGCTCAACAAAAAATGCAACAGGCGGCCAACGATGACCAATATCAAAAAGCGGCAGAGTCTCTCAGACGGTTAGCTGAAGCTTTAGAGAAATTACAATGAAAATAGCACAGTTATTATCCGGCATGAGCATTGCCGTTACTAATGAAGAGCAAGAATTTATACGCACACACAAGGATCGTGTGAAAATCACCAGTCTCGATGAGCATGAGCAGTGGTTAGCCCAGAACATGGTCCGCAAGGGTTTATATTCAATAAGTAATGATAGCACTACATTATTGAAGAACCTAAATGAAACCGATACCCAATGACCTGTACGAAAAGATAGAAAGAGTCTCTGAAAAAGTCAGAGCCGACTTTCGCCAACGAGGAATAGTAATACCTGTAAAAAATTCTGATGGTAGCATAAACATAGGACGTTTCCGTGTGGTAAATCAAAACACAGGATTCTATGCCATATATAATTCAAATGGTGAAGTCATAGTAGAAGGTATTAATCTACCACAGACTGCGGCCTTGATAGCCAATGATCTAGCACTAGGCAGGATACTAGATCCTAGGATAGTGAATCAGGACCGAGAATACGGATTCGCCCTGTTCAAAGAAACGCTGTACAATCACAGAGTCAAAGATCCTAAACTGAATTTCGATAGTTATGAACTATCCAAGATAAAAGAGGCTATCGCTAAAAATCGCAAAGAGCAGTTCCAGAGAGGCATAGTCCAGAGATTTGAAAAACTCCGCAAACTGGTATAAATACAATATAAATTTTTGGACCAGCTATGAAGACATCAGATTTTAAGATTGCGGTAACCAGTGCTAAGTTACATGAAAACTTAGAAAAACAATTCGGATCTAGGGTCAATCTAGAAAAGTATGATCGCGAGCAGTTAGAAGATATACGTAACAAGTTTCGTACACGTATCTTCCAACATGAGAGCACATCGAAGATCAATGATCTATTAAACAACGAGTCGTACCAAAAAGACAAAGCAATGTTAGAGTTGCTAAACACGAGGATAAAAGAAATGCTAGGCGAACAAATGAAACAGTTGCGTGACAAGATCGACCAACTAAACGAAAATAAAAAAGGTGTCAAGGCTGTTAAGAAACCAACAGGCTCAAAAAAAGCTACTAAAGACTATGACGGCGATGGTAAGATCGAAAGTCCTAAAGATGAAGTATGGGGTAGTCGTGCTAAAGCCGCTGCCAAAGCAGGTAAGCCATTCCAAGAAGCTGCCAAGAAAATGTGTCCCGGTTGCAAGAAGCCTATCAATCTATGTGGATGCAAAGACAAAGACGAGAAAGTAAAAGAAGCTTTCCCAGTTCCAGGTGAGACTAAAGAAAAGACCACAGGCAAGTTTGACAAAAAGAAAACTTCAACAGGTACAGTTTACACTAAAAAAGCTGAAAAAACAGACAATAAGAAAAAGAAAGATGACGACCTAGACGAAGGCATGAAGCATCATAAAGATTGTGATTGCAAAGAATGTATGGGTATGTGGGAAGGCAAAGACGAAGGTAAACCAGGTAAGAATTTTGCTAAGATTGCCAAGTCAGCAGGCAAGCGTTATGGTAGCAAAGAAGCAGGTGAGCGTGTAGCAGGTGCTGTACGTGCCAAACTAGCCAAGCAAGGTAAATTAGAAGAAAGCAATTTCAAACACAATGTTCGTTTTGTAAATGAAAGTTTACAGTTCCTACTAGCTGAAGATGAAGAAGGTAAGGCCAAGGCCATCACTGCCGCTGGTGATATCGTAAATGATTACACAAGCTGGATGCAACGTGTTGGTCAATATCAGACTAAATCTATGATCGAACTAGCAGATGCTATCCGTGCTGACTTCGGTGCCGCAGAAGCTGAAGCATTCAAGAACGCAGTAGGTCCTGCTCTATCAGCCACACTAGAAGTCCTAACACAACAACGTGAAGCAGTATCTAATGCTGTTGCTGTACTAGCAGGTGAAGCCGCTCCAGAGGAACCAATGGGAGCTGAGCCAGCTATGGATGCAGGCATGGACGCAGGTTTAGATTCTGTCGCTCCAGATGAGATGAATCCAGAAGCAGGTGCAGATCTAGGTGATGAATTCGCAGCCGCTGATGCTAGCTCAAGCAACCGTGAGATGCGTGAAAGCCGTGCAGAACGTCGTGCTCGCAAACTAGCTGAATCACACTCGATCATAGCTAAATTAGCTAGATGAGATTAAGAGAATTTGCATCATCAGAGGGATCAGCTGAGCTGGTCCTTCGTGTCCTAAGAGGCTTGGCAGACAAAGACGGTCAACCTAGCACTCTACCTTTTTCTGCTGTATTGAAATCCATCGCTCCGTTCAATCTAGGTATTAGCACTCCAGATGGCCTGATCAAATTTGCCAATGATACTGATCCCAATGGTAAGGTGTTAAAAATCAGCCAAGATGATAAGGGCAATGTGATACTCAATACCAAAGAAAAAGATCCAGAACAAGCTGGACAAGATATGCCAGCTACTGGTCCCAGCGTGGATCAGATGGCCAAATCCAATTCTAGCCTAACTCCCAAGATTTGACATCGTAGTACAGGATTGTTATAATTAAGTTTATGACAACTTATACACCTCCACCATTTGTAGAACGATTCCAATATAAAAACTGCGTCCAGATCAACGATCCAGTGACACGCAAGAGAGTTTACCAAACTCCAGATGGTGAAAAGCTACCTAGTGTAACTACTATACTTTCGGCCACCAAAGACATGACACACCTTAATGCTTGGAAGGATCGTGTGGGACATGACAATGCTCAACGTATAGCCAATGAAGCGGCTGGTGTGGGAACAGCCATGCACAATAATCTAGAAAGATTCTTAATCGGCGAACAACGACAGCCTGGAAATAATCCTGTACACATCAAGGCCAATGCCATGGCAGATCAGATAGTCATAAACGGATTGGCTAAGGTTAATGAAGTGTGGGCCATGGAGCAGAGCTTATATTTTCCCGGATTATACAGCGGAACTACTGATTTAGTAGGCGTTTATGACGGAGAACCAGCCGTTATGGACCACAAACAGACCAATAAACCTAAAAAAGCAGAATGGATTGACGACTACCGGATGCAGTTAGTAGCATATATACTAGCTCACAACGAGGTCTACGGAACCGATATCCGCCGCGGTGTGGTATTCATGTGTAGCCGCGGAGATGACAGTCTTAAAGTCGGTGGAGAAACATATCAACAATTCGATCTATTGCCTAAAGATTTTAACTATTGGGAAGATCAGTGGCTCAACAAAGTAGAAGAATACTACAGGTTATAAACCACTGCTCACCTGATAAATACCCTATATAGGGAGCAGACATGGCACAGATTTCAATCTCAAAAATCCAAGTACGTAGAGGACAAGAATTTCAAACAGGTATTCCGCAATTGGATCCTGGAGAATTTGGCTGGGCAGAAGATACTGAAAATCTCTATATAGGTAAGCGTATCATCGAGGGTGCAGTGGATGACAATAACACTCGCATATTGACCGAAAACGATCTAAGTAATATTTTTTCCCTAATACAACCCCCAGGAAATTTAGCAGGTACCAGTAGCTATCAATACAGAGCCGATACGCAGTATGTACATTCTACTACAACTACCATCTCAACCAAACTGGATAATTGGGTCAGTTTAACAGACTATGATCCATCTCTAAGCCCTAGTTTTCACCAATCACAGGGCAACGATATAACTCTTACACTAACCTCAGCTATAGAAAATTTATATTTCCAAGATGGCGCTGGTGGTTACAATACCTTTGCTCGACAAGATGCTCGCAGACGTCTCATCATACCTGCCGGCACATATTTTGTTTCTGGAACCATCGACCTTCCTCCTTACGCTTCATTAGTAGGAGAAGGAGCAGGTCTTACTAATATCATATTCGTTCCATCAGGTGATGGTCAATCTTTGTTTAGGACCGTAGATGCTGGAGGTCAAAATTTTGATGACAATTCTATGGATATGAGCATCCATGATGGACAGAATGCCGGCAACGTACACATCGAAGGAATGTCATTGCTGTTCACCTCTACCAATGCCTACAATGCTGTCCTAGTATCGCTAGATCAGGTAGTGGATACAGAGATCCACAATGTTAACTTCGGCACAGCAGATCTGGTCACATCAACCAACTATGGTAATGCCATAAGACTGCGCAGTGGTATCATAGGTGATCAACTATTAGATAACGCCCCTGCAGGTAACATTAAAATATCTAGATGTAAATTCCAAAATTTAGGATCTGCTGTGACCCAAACAGTAGGAACTATCAACAGATTCTTTGTAAGTAACTGTTCATTTGATTACCTACAGACAGGTATCAGTATGTGGTCTGACATTAACAATCCCGGACTGATAGGCGGAGTATTTGATAGCAGTAGATTTGAAAGGATCAGCAATCAGGCCATTCTATTAGGAACAGCTACAACCAATGTATATCCATATCCTGGCTACAGTGTTAGCTCGAATAATTCATTCAAGGATGTAGGCAATGGTGTTAGTGGTGACGGAAATCCTATCAGTGATTACAATTATCCTAGTTCCCCAGGAGTAGGAACTCCGGTGATATCGTTTAATTCGTCAGGAAATAAATCCATAAATGATATTTTTGTTCGTAAAAATTTTGCTCAAATAGCTATACAGACAAATTTACCAGATTTCTATTATAATCCCTATATCGCAGGACCGGGTGGTATCCAAGATGAATCTGTTTATCGTAGAGAGCTCAGCGACGTCACCAACAACCTGGTTAGCTTTCCTCTGAACGGTGGAGAGCAATCTATTACCGTACACTATGAATTATGGAATGATACTACTGGTTATTCTAGGAAAGGAGATCTGTTGATTAACATCATCGGGATCAATCCCAGAGGTGCATATACTGAATATCAGGATGGAGATCAGATAGGAACAGTCAGCGATTACTATAACTATTCTTATATAAACCGAGTGAATGACGCTGTTTGGAATATCGACTCTAGTCAGGCAGGAAGTCATAACTATGTTACACTCCAGATATTAGGATTTGATATAATTGATGTAGATCCTAATCAAAACGGTCCTTATCGTATAGACTATCAGATCAAACAGATATCCTAGATGTTCACATTATCAGTAGACGAGCGGATATCTGCCTGGGCGGATCTCCGAGATCAATTAGAGACCTCCGAGGATCCATTCAATACCGTTTGGGAATTCTGGAAAGATTCACCATTTGTTCCCTACAATAATCGTGTAGATCCATTCCATCAACGAGCTTGGCCTACACCGTGGGAAATCATAGCAGAGAATCGCTATGATGATTTTACCAAAGCATTGATGATAGGTTGGAGCCTAAAGATGACCAAACGCTATCAAGATTCTACCATAGATGTCCGGATCATGCTAGACAACGCAAATAACAGACAGTATAATATCGTATGCGTAGAGAATTCCTGGGCTATAAACTACAACGACAATGGACCAGAACTGCTGGAAAAAGTGCCAGATTCATTTTTAATAGAAAATCTTACCGAACTGAAAGTTCCAAGGTAAATATCAATTCCAGCAATATATTTTCAGCAATACTTAAACAGATAAGGCGTCAGATGATTACAGTTGTAAAACGTAATGGTGAACGAGTACCACTCGACATCAGCAAAATACAGAGACAGGTAGCACACGATTGTAAGGGCATTGATGGAGTGAGCCCCAGTATGATCGAAATCAAGGCCCAGATAGAACTACATGATGGCATGAGCACTAAAACCATAGACGAGCTCTTGCTCAAGGCCATGGTGGACCTCATAGACGAAACAGAAAATCCAGAAATCAACAACGTAAACTATCAGTATGTAGCTGGCCGCCAGCGTGTGAGCATGTTGCGTAAAGAAGTCTATGGTGAGTATGATCCACCGAAGCTCTATGACATAGTCAAGACCAATGTAGCCGCAGGTATGTATACCGCTGAGCTATTAGATTGGTATACAGAAGATGAGTGGAACATCATCGACTTGTTCATAGATCACCACAAGGATGAAGAGTATACCTATGCCGCTATAGCACAGTTGGCAGAGAAATATCTGGTACAGAATCGTGCCACTGGGCAGATATACGAAACACCACAGGTTCGTTATGCCATCGCCGCGGCCACTGCCTTCCACAATGAACCCAAAGATCGGAGATTGAAGTATGTTAAAGAATATTACGAGTGTGCCTCAGATGGACATTTTACTCTTGCAACACCGGTATTGGCTGGGCTGGGCACTACCACTAAGCAGTTTAGTTCTTGCGTACTTATTACTAGTGATGACACGTTGGATAGCATATTTGCCGCAGGAGAAATGATGGCCAAGTATGCTAGCAAACGTGCTGGCATAGGATTAGAGATTGGCCGTATACGTCCTCTCGGCGCCCCTATACGCAATGGAGAGATCAAGCACACAGGTATGATTCCATTCTTGAAGAAATGGTTCGCTGATCTACGCTCATGTAGCCAAGGTGGTATCCGTAATGCGTCATGCACAGTGACATTTCCCATCTGGCACGCTCAGTTCGAAGACCTCATTGTGTTGAAAAATAATCAAGGCACTGAGGAAACCCGTGTTCGTCAGATGGACTATTCTGTAGTAGTCAACAAGATGTTCTGGAATCGTTACCGCACAGGTGGAAACATAACACTATTCGATCCACATGCTGTACCGGATCTATATGAAGCCTACTATAGAGACAGTGCTGAGTTTGAAAAATTATATCTCGAGTATGAAGCAGATCCAAAGATCAAAAAGAAAGTCTTATCAGCTGAAGAAATGTTTAAGAATGGTATCTTGAAAGAGCGTACCGATACAGGACGCATCTATCTAGTCAACATCGATAATGTTATTAACCAAGGACCGTTTGACACTACGACCGATCCTATATACCAATCAAATCTCTGCCAAGAGATCCTACTACCAACCAGACCTTTCCAACGTATTGAAGATCCGGCGGGACGCATAGCGTTATGTACACTGGGATCTATCAACTGGGGAGCCTTCAACAATCCACAGCAGATGCGTAAGGCCTGCCGTGTGTTGGTACGCAGTCTCAGTAATCTACTACAGTATCAAGATTTTTTGTCAGTACAGAGCAAGCTGGCTAATGAAGACTTCGAACCACTAGGAGTGGGTATTACCAATCTAGCCTATTGGCACGCCAAGCGTAGTTTCAAATATGGAACATCCGAAGCACTCGCCGAAGTCAAGCGTTGGATGGAACACCAGGCCTATTTCCTTACCGAGATGAGTGTAGAACTTGCCCAAGAAAGAGGGGCCTGTAAGCGTAGCTCATACACACACTACGGTAAGGGAGTGTTTCCTTGGGAGCGCAGAAGTATTGGTGTTGATGAATTAACAGATTTTACTCCTAGTATGGATTGGGAACCTCTGCGTGAGCGTATGAAGCAGTATGGAATCCGTAATGCTACACTTATGGCAGTGGCTCCTGTTGAATCTAGCTCAGTTGTTCTAAACTCTACTAATGGTATTGAAATGCCAATGGAGATGATATCTGTGAAAGAATCTAAAGCAGGATCATTCGTACAGGTAGTACCAGAGTATCGTAGATTAAAGAATCGTTACCAACTTATGTGGGAACAGACAGATTGTGTAGACTATCTCAAGACAGCCGCTGTGTTGGCTGCCTACATAGATCAGAGCCTCAGTACCAACACTTTCTATAACCCCGCCAACTACGGTGGTAAGGTGCCTGGTACATTGATCGCTAAGAATTTAATGCTGGCCTACAAGTGGGGTATCAAGACCATGTACTATAGCCTGATCAACAAGGTTGGTGCTAAATCAGAAATAACCGGGACTAATCAATCTATCCAAATCTCTGTACCTTTGGCAAGTGATGATACTATGCTAGATGATGCTGACTGCGAGGCCTGTAAATTATGAGTAAAGAACAATATAACCTATCAAAACCAACAAATTATCTCAAACGTAAGATGTTTTTGGATCCAGAAGGTCCGGTGACTGTACAACGTTTCGAGGAAGTCAAGTATCCCAAGATCGCCAGGTACGAAGAGACAGCTCGTGGTTTCTTTTGGGTTCCAGAAGAGATCAGCCTAACCAAAGACAAGATGGATCATAAAGATGCCAGCGATGCAGTCAAGCATATCTTTACCAGCAATCTACTGCGTCAGACAGCATTAGATTCTATCCAAGGCCGTGCTCCTATACAGGTATTCTCTCCTGTGATATCTATTCCGGAACTAGAAGCATTGGTGACCAACTGGAGTTTTTTTGAAACAGCGATACATTCAAAAAGCTACAGCCACATCATACGTAATGTCTACGGTGTTCCTAAAGACGAATTTAATAAAATACACGATACCCGAGAGATCGTAGAAATGGCTGCCAACATTGGCAAGTACTATGAAGACCTACATCAGATCAACTGCTTCAAAGAAGTCAGTCCGGGATCTGTAACAGAAAAGAGTCATATCCGTGCTATCTGGTTGGCACTCAACGCCAGCTATGCTCTAGAAGCATTCCGCTTCATGGTGTCATTCGCGACCAGCCTGGCTATGGTAGAGAACAAGATCTATATCGGCAATGGCAACATCATTTCACTGATCCTACAGGATGAGATCCTGCACGCAGAATGGACTGCTTGGTTGATCAACAATGTCATCAAAGATGATGAACGGTTTGTAGAAGCTAAAGCAGAATGTGAAGCTGAAGTCTATCAGATGTACATGGATGTTATAGAGGAAGAAAAGGCCTGGGCTGAATATCTGTTCAAACTAGGTCCTGTTATCGGACTTAATGAAACTATCTTAAAAGATTTCGTAGACTACACAGCATTCACCCGACTCAAAGAGATTGGCATCAAGTATCAAGGCGAACACCCTAAGTCTAGTCCTATCCCTTGGTTTAACCGACACGTCAACATCAACAAGAAACAATCAGCACTACAGGAGACCGAATCGACCAATTATGTCGTAGGTGTCATGAGCGATTCTGTTGATTATGAAGAATTACCAGAACTATAAAGGAAAATAATATGAAGGCTATTGTATGGAGTCGGAATCAGTGCCCCTATTGTGATCAGGCCAAAAACCTGTTAAAATCTAGAGGTATTGAGTTCGAAGAAAGAAATGTCAGTACAGATTGGACTAAAGAACAGTTGTTAGAGGCAGTGCCAAATGCACGTACAGTTCCACAGATATTCCTAGATGGAGAACTGGTAGGTGGATTCACAGAATTACGGGCTAGACTAAATGGATAACGCAGAATTAGAACGCATTAAAGATGCCCTGAGAGGTGTCAAACCATCAGAGATCGTAGAGGACGCTGAGGTAGATCTCAACACCATAGATCTCAGCAAGCTGACTACCAGTGAGCTGAGTGGGTTCAGTTGGCCTAACAATGTAACTATCACAGCAAATACAGGCAGTTATGGGAGTTTTACCATACCTACTCTGTCTAGCTCTGTGTTTAACGGTGGGAACATCATAACCACTAACAATACTAATCCCGCTTGGACAGGTATGCCATATTCTAATGGTAGTGGAAGTACAGGCGGTCAGCTGGAACTAGAAGGTGAAGGGGCTGATGTCTTGATCAATGGTCGCAGTCTAAAAGAATTCATGGAGAAGATGGAAGAACGGTTGGCTATCTTAGTTCCAGATCCTGCGAAGCTAGAACACTTCGAAGCTCTCAAAAGAGCCTACGATCATTACAAGACATTAGAAGCACTGTGCGAAATACCCAAACCAGAAGACAAATAAGGACAATATGTTAATCAACAAAGGATTCTCCCAAGGAGATGTAGTAAGTATCAAACTATTAAATGGCGATGAGATAATCGCCCGTTTCGAATCAGAAACTGTAGATACCATAGTGATCAGTAGACCGTTGGCCATAACCATGAGTGGATCGGGGCTAGGACTAATTCCCTGGGTGTTCCTAGGCGAGGACAAGCAGGTCACACTAGACAAAAAGAATACCTTTTTCATCGTGGCCAGCAAACAGGCGGCCAGCAAACAGTACATCGAAGACACCACTGGAATCAGCCTGGTTAAATAGTATTATTATCTAGGAGAATAAAATGGGAGTTCCAATTCAAACCCCAATGGGGGCCACCGGTGGTGCTGGCGTTTTTACAGCTATTGACAATGGCGCTGAGTTAACCGCTATCGCTACCGCGATCAATGCTCAAACTGTGGTATTGAAACAGATACAGGGCACTCTAGCTGACCTGGTCTCAGCTGTAGGAGCCGTTGCCGATACTGCCAAAGCTTCTAGCGGTGCTATTTTATCTGTATCAAAAGCAGTAGGTAATGCCAGTAGTGCTGTCAGTGATGCCGCCGTGACCCAACAGGCCATGGCTGCCAGTGTGATCAAGAAAAATAATTTTGACACAGAAGTGGTTAGCCAAACACTTACACAAAATGGACAGGCATTACCACAACTACCTAATATCACTGAGCAATTAAAATCTCAACTTAAAGAAGGCACTATAATTTCAGAAGTGTCCAAAGTAGAAAATTTCGTCAAAGACAAGATAAACAGCACCCTTGGAGATGCAGAAGATTGGGCTAAACAGGCATTGGGAGTTGATCAGATCATTGCTAATGTGAAGGCACAGGCCAGTGCTATCATCACTCCGGCTGTTAAAAGTGCAGAAACCACAGCCCGAAATGTCGCGGCTGCCGCTGGCGTATCATCTGGAACTTAATAGATGGCTACTAAACCTTGGATCAATAACTATGGGCAACAGCGTAACAGTAATAGCCCTGCCGTAGATGATCTGTATCAATCACCTAATGTGTTCATCAACGGAGTTCCTGTAGTTTTATATGCTCAGGCAGGGCCGAGTAGCTCTGCCTTTGCGGTGGACATAGCGGCACCTCAGATATCGAAAGTGGATCTTAATCAAGCGGCTATCACAGAGTTGGCTAGCCTACAGCCTCAATCATTGCCTGCTACAGCAGTAGACAACGGTGGTCCAGAACAAGGCTATCAAGGAACTCCTACAACCGAAATAACCACGGTTCCAGGCACTGTTGATCCTGCGGTATCGGATAACATAGTCAGCTGGCTGGCCGCTAGGTTACAAGAAGCTGAACAGGGCCAATGGACTAGACGCAGTCCCCCTGTACCTGCGGCTCCGGTAAATCCCGGCAACCCCAATATCATCAATATTTGGAAATCCATAGGCATCGCAGCCTACGCAAACAATGATCAAACTGCATGGTGTATGGGGTTTGTAAATTTTGCGTTGAAACAGAATGGATACAAATGGTGTCCAGAAGCCAGCAGTTGGGCTATAAGAAATAATCCAGGAAAATGGAGTGCTAGTAAAGTATCCAGTGCTGATGCACAACCGGGTGACATAGCTCTTTGGAATTTTGGACATGTGAATTTAGTTTATACTAATAAAAATGGTGCATTGACCTTTGTTGGTGGTAATCAAGGAGGTAGGGGAAATAATCCTTCTCGTAGCACTGTATCTATAATGTGGCCCAGTGGTTACAGAGGAAATGGTGACGGCACCCTAGCAGGAATTTGGAGACCAAGCAGGTCATAGGTTGCGAGTATTTTGATTCGATAGTATAATAAATATATTATCCGTAGGGGTAAAGTGGCATAGCTACTTGCTTGTGTGAGAGACACAGAGTGGTTAGACGGAGACATATCAAGCCCTAGGATTCCGTCACTTTTATAATTCGTTTGGAGACATCCATGAAGAGACTTATCTATGTAGCGGTATTTGGCAGTATCTTAGCAATGAGCACACTGTTCGCTACCCAAGCAGATGCGCATTGGAGAGGTGGTAGATGTTGTTGGGGTGGAGGTTGGATCGCACCAGCACTGATAGGCGGAGTTGTTGGCTATGAGTTGAGTCGTCCTCATTACTACGAACCTGCTCCTGTATACATCCAGCAACCTCCTGTATACATCCAGCAACCTCAGATCGTACAGGAACCACCGGTGGGATATCATTGGCAGATGATGACAGATCCAGCTACCAATCAACAGAGGCCAGTACTGGTACCAAATTGATAGAAAAACCACAACCTGTGAAACAACCTGTGCAGACTGAAAAAGAACGTAAGGAACAGGAAAGAAAACAGTGGGTTGAACGAGAATTGGCAAAAGGTAATCCCAAGATTGACAATAATGTCATACGGGGTTATAATTAAATTTTAAGGTAAATCATGAAAGTATTATTGTTTGGATTATTAGCAGTCGCAGGCGTAGCACAGGCTAATCTTTTACCAGAGCCTATGGTCAACGACAATTGGACCAGCCAGGGTAGTCCCGTGACCAATTCCTCTGGCCTATGCTGGAGAGATAGCTCATGGACACCGGCCTCAGCCGATCCAAGATGTGATGGGGCATTACAGCCAGTGGTGCCAACGAAAGCGCCGGCAGTAAATCCAGCACCGACTCCTAAAGCTGTAGTAACAGGTAAATTAACCTATCTAGCAAACTCATTATTTGATTTTGATCGATCAGTAATCAAGCCAGCGGGTAAAATAGAATTAGATCAATTAGTGATGAAATTGAATACCATGACAGTAGAAATTGCGATCGTAGTAGGTCATACTGACAGTGTTGGTACAGACAGTTATAATTTACAGTTAGGTCAGCGTCGTGCAGAAGCTGTAAAAAAATATTTAATCAGTCGAGGTCTAGAAGCAGGTCGTATATACACAGACACCAAAGGCGAAAGAGAGCCAGTGGCTACAAATAAAACAGCTGAAGGTCGCAGTGAGAATCGTAGAGTTGTTGTAGAAGTATATGGTGTTCCTAAGTATTGGAATCAATAAAAGAATTGTTGTAATTCCTTTCTAGCAAAGGCATTGTGGACGTGGGTTCGATTCCCACCAGATCCACCATAAGAACATTACTATCCGTCACGGTGGCTAGTAGAGCAAGAATCCTGAGCATCGGGTATGCCTGAGGCGTAATACAGGGTAGTGTTCTTTTGATGGGTCTGACCTGGGTTCGACATGGTGAGATAGCGAAAAAGGCAACAGGATAGGCGATGATCCTTAATCAAGCAAATCTATAAATGCTAACGCATCTAATGATGAGGTATATGCCTTAGCGGCATGATCCTCACGGGGTAGGACTTACCTTGTAACCAAAACAACCAAAAAGCGGCTATTTATGGCCGCTTTTTCATAGGTGTAATCTCATATAGGATATATAATATAGAATATATCTTAATCTAAAAGATGTATCATAACAAAAAGGAAACTAAATCATGAAGAAAATTATTGCAATTTTAGCCTCACTGGCATTTATAGGCACAGTAAACGCGGCGTCAGTATCATTAGAAGACCAATTCCAAAGTGGAGACAATGGTGCGGCTGACAGCCACAATTATGGCATCACTATCAAAGAGTCAGTAACTAAAAAT
>Ga0208383_1000010_pt1 | contig 59196 bp, 72 predicted proteins | sample CryBogCBE10Sep07_FD_184588 | JGI IMG/M metagenome (GOLD analysis project Ga0208383, IMG submission 184588) | Freshwater microbial communities from Crystal Bog, Wisconsin, USA - CBE10Sep07 (SPAdes) | ecosystem: Environmental > Aquatic > Freshwater > Lake | place: Crystal Bog, Wisconsin, USA...
TGAGCTGCTCGAAGTTGGTGTCCACGATCTTGCCGTCAAACACCATGGCGAGCTTGGGAAGAAGCTGACGTGAAGGCTCGACTGCCGTGCGCTCGGTGTTCTCTGGCAGCCAGCGCGCAATCGCACAATGGCCTGCGCTGGGCTCCAGCGCTTTTTCACCCGGCAGCAGCTGCAGCCATTCGACCATTTTGAGCCCCAAAGGCTCGGGGGTTGCGAAATAATCCGCCCCTTCCTGCGCCTTGGTTTTGCTGGTCTTTTTCTGGGTTCCGTAATAGAAGGCTTTGGCGCGGTCCCATTCGGTGAGCGCTTCATTGGCCAGGCGGTCGCGTTCCTTTCCGCCCTTGCCCTCATCCTCCATCCCTGCGGGGTAATCTCCAGACTCTTCAAACCCGGCGATAAACGCATCCTTGAGTGCTCGGGCCTGTTCGCCCATGCCGAGGTTCTCTGCAGCACTGGCGCGCTGCGCGATCGTGGTCGCAAACGCCCACCTCTCCCAGTTGGTTCCAGTGTTGAGGTAACGGAATATGGCGTCCGTAACCTGACCTGTGCGGTAGATACGGCCTTCCTGCTGGATTGCTGTCGTCGGCTGCGTCGGCTGCCCCAGATTCAGAAGTACGCGCTGATGTTTGCCGGTGGTATCGTGAAGACTGATACCCTCCTTGCCTGCCGCTGACTGCACCAGGATCACTTGCGGTCCACTGGCGTCGTCTTGAAACTTTTCAACATTGGCTCTGCGAACCTTTGCGGGAACGTCGCCATTGAAGAGTAAAACGTCTGGGAATTCGCGCCTGAAGACCTCGATCGGGTTCGGCATCGAGGCGAAATCGATTCCGATCAGATCTTTGAATTCCGTATTGAACTTGTCGAGCGCCTCATTAAAGAGCGGGTTGCTGGTCCGATTGATCCTGAATGGATGGAATCCGCCGCCTTTCTTGTAGTCATGGAACACCACGACCTTGCGGCCGATCGCCATGTGCTCCTTGACGTGCTTGATGACCTCAGACGCTTTGATGGCTTCCAAAAGGTATCGACGGGACAGATAGTCGAACTTGTCGCCTACCGCGTCCTCCAATTCGCCTACGCCATTCGGGTCGCCGCCTTCATCCTTAATCCGATCGGCTTCGTCGTGGAACCATTCCAGCGCTTGATCGATCCGCGTACCGATCGCAGACTCCACCAGAATGAATCGACGATCATAGTCCGCCGCCACATCCAGCATTCGACCAGAGAGAGATCCGCGCTTTTTGAGCCAGGTATTGAATTGCCGCTGCATCAAACCGCTGTCGACCTTTGCATCCGGCTTGGTGAGCTTGTTGTAACGCATCCGATAACCGAAATGCGTCATAAAGAATCGGTCTTTATTGCTGCCCTGGTTGTAGCCCCTGAACTCCTTCGATTCGTCGGATTGCCCTTCGCTGTAATCAAAGAGGTAGCCGTTCGCCCAATCGACCGTGGGCTCATACGCAAACGGGGTGGCTGACAGGAAAAGAGATCGGGGCCTTGATGCGTTTTGTGAAGCAGCGACGTCGGCCTTCACTTTTTCCAAGGCGGCTGACCACTTGGCTCCCGCAGCTGCGAGCTTGGGCTCAATCACCGCAAGGAGTTTCTGAAGATCAGCGACGGTCGAATCCATCGTGTCTGAATTCGAAATGGTCTTATTTGCGTTTTCAACCTGTTTACTCAGGTCTTCAATCTCATCCCGCAGATCCCGGTGCAGCATTTCTGCGCGGCGGTACGCCCCATCCGGATGCTTAGTGATCGCTCGAAGGTTCTGGATGACCTGAGTCGGCTTGCCGCTGCCATCCTGCATCAGGTAGTGCGCTTCGTCCGTGACGGTCAGATCCCAGTTGCGATCGGCCAGCGCATTGTTTGAGCCAAAATTCGCGTAGGTGGTGATCGTGATGCCTTTGCCGGCATCCTTGGTGTCATCGAGTCGGTTGATCGGAAGGTTCAGGATCTTTCCTGACTTGATCCAGTCCTCAATGATCTTGTCGTTCGGGGCAAGAATGATGATGTTGGTTTTGCCAAGATTGGCAAACCGCTTGATGACGCCAAGACCCGTAAAGGTTTTGCCGGTGCCGGTGCCGTTGGTAAACAGCATTCCGTAACCATCGGGGGCGCTGAATCGCTTTTCTGCCTTTAGGACGTCTTCCTGTTGTCCCGGGAGGAGCGCTGGCAGGGCGGCCTTAATCTCATCCAGCCCTTCGCCGTTATGCTTTTGCGCATCGGCTGTCGTCTGTTCGGCTTGGTCTGCCTTTACTTCAGATCGGCTTCGAGCAGCTGCCTTAATTGGTCCTGCTGCATTGGGTTCAACGGGCGATCCGCTGACGCCAACAAGATCGCCTCCGCTACCGAGACGATCTCCGGCATCGCTGTCCGCAGATTCGGTTGACCCTCGATAAATCGTGAGATCGCTAGGTTCTCTAGGAGATACGGTTTCACGTCCATGTAGCTCGCTGCTACCGAGTGTCCGTGCTTCTCCTTCACCTTGTTGTATTCCTGCCCCTCGAACTCCGCCATTTCGAGCGGATCCAGAGCGAACGCCTTCTTGGCCCAGTCCGTTTTGAGTGTCTGCGTTTTCGCGATCTCGTTCCAGATTGGAGTCGCTATTCCGGTCAGTGACATTGGTTTCACCCTGATGAATTTCTGCTAGGGATTCTACGCTGACGACGTCTTTCTTCGTATCGGCGCCTTGATCCCGGTACTTGCCAGACATTGCAATGTAAGAGCCTTGCAGGTGGTCCAGCGTGATCGAATCGGCTGCTGCATCCCCAAACTTGGCGCGAATGGTGTCCAGCGCAAACTTGGAGGCATCCTTAAATTTGTGATATCCGAGGCGGAATGCGGCATCCAGAAGACGCGCAAGGACCGGAATCAGCTTGGCTTCATCAAGCTCATTGGTCGGGACCGCTTTTTGCACGAACAGGTTGGCATCGAGGAAAACCTGGCCCAGATCCTTGAGCGCGTCATCAAGATCAGCCTGCGCCTTCTGAGCACCTTCTGAGGTCGGTGTTGCCGGTTTCTCTGCAGCCTTCAATCGATCGATGCGATTGCTGGGCTCGGAGAATACGTCGGCCTGCCGATTGTCCTGATCAAAGAGTCCGCCGGATATTTCCTGACCCGTTGCGTTGCGCTGGCGCGCCTTTTCCTTTGCGTAGGCCTCTACAGCCTCTTTATCGGAGCGCTGCTGATCTTCCTTGGTGGGTGCGCCAAATAGGTCATCGACCAAATTAGCCGAACCGCCTTTTTGTTTTGACGTTTCCCTTATGCGATCAGCCAGCCGATCTATCCAACCAAATTCATTGGCCTTGATTTGATTATTGATTTCACCGATGAGGCCTGTATCAAGTCTTTGCCCTATTTCTGAGTTGGCAAACCGTTGCGGCGTGAGCTTTCCTTTTTTGGCCTCATCGCGCAAAACATCCAATTCAAACAAGGCATCGTCATGCGAAAGAGGCCCAAACGTTTCGTAAGCGGGTTGGCCGGTAATCTGATAGGCGGCATAGTTGATGTTTTGAATTGGCGCACTGGTTTGGCCAGACAACGCTTGTTCCAGGCTTTTCCGCACCAATGGGAAATACTGGCCCTTGCCGGCCGTCATATCTTTGGCGGCTTGCTCAAAGATGCTTTGAACTTTGGCGCTTCCAAATTTGGAAATAGCCTGCTCAATCAGAGCTTCGGTTTCCTTGATATTTTGGTCGTCTGAGGTTTCTTCTGGCGATAAGGATTCAGCCTTGGATCCTTGATTCAATGGTTTGAGAATGCTCGGTACAACGGCAGGCTGTTTTCCAAACAAATACTCTTCAGCAGCGTCTTTCGATGCTTGCGGAACGTCATTGCGACCAATGTCATTTAGGAATTGCCCCGAATTGAATTCGTCCAGGCGATGCAAGGCTTCGTTGTAGGCGTTTTTGATAAGCCATTGAGTGACTTTGGCTTCACCCTGCCGGCCAATAGCCCCATCCTTTCCGTTAAAGTTCGGGAATGGGCTTGTTTCGCGACCTGAAGAAGTTCTGACAACTTCTCCGGGTGAAAGCATCATTCCCACCTGGCCTTGGCGAATCTCGGCTTTATTTGTCCCTACGTCTTGTTTTGCGCTTCCAGTTCCGCGCCGATCAGCTATGGCTTTCTTGAAATAAGCCAGCGTAATCGGGGGAGGTGCATTAACGGTTTCGTAATGACTTTCGTAATATGCGTATAACTCCTCGGGGCTCATGTTGACCCAAGGGGCTCGGGTTTCATCAATGAGGTCATGCGCCCCATCAACATCAATCTGCACCAGCCTGCTTTCAGCGATATTGCCTCTGGATCCAAGCGGAATGGCTGATACCCCTTCTCGGGTCAACATGCCTTCTGGAAGTTTCTTTAGTTCCTTTTCGGCTTGCGCTATTTCTTTTTCAATTCGTTTACGATCATACGCGCCCTTGGTTTTTGTGAGCCTGCGCTCAAGGCTCTCAATGCCCCAAATAAGATCCGCCCTTTGCTGTTCCTGTTCCGGCGAAGCAAATGACTCTTTGCGCGCCTTTCGCGCAGCGCGGCGCTCCTTGATGGGCGCTAGGGCTTCTTCTCCTCCTTGCCCTTCCTGTTCGCCTCGCTGAATTGCTTCAGCGTCTCCTTGTCTTTCTCGTCCGGTTTCTTTCGTCCCATCATTGCCTTCAGGAGACTCGCTCCCTCCGGCGTGTTCCAGCGATTCTTCTTGCTGTCCACGATACTTCCTCAGTCTGTCGAGGACATCCTGTCGGGTCGCCTTCTGGCGCTCACCGAAAAGATCCTCTCCCGGGTTATTGGATTCTTCAAAGGCAAAATCAGCGGCGTCGGTCAGCGCCTCGATCGCCATCTTATTGCTTCGGGGATTATCAGCAAAGAGCGCAAGGATGTCTGCAGTCCCTGGCTGATGCGTGATATCGATCTGCTTTGCGATCTGCTGCATCGTAAGACCGGATCGCTTGCCGTTGACGATCGAGATTGCGGCCTCGGCCACCAGATCACTGATATCTTCATAGCCGGTCCCTTCAAGGCGCGCCATTTTTGGAGCTACCCGGGCAAGGGCCGACATGACCAGTCTGGCTTCAGGATCGGCTGCTTGCGAGAAGAGCCGCACCAGTTCGTCATTCCGGTAGGCCTTGAAGAATATCGATGCTTTCAGGCGGTCATAGGCGTCTCGGTTTGGGGTTCCGTCAGTATCGAGAAGGGCGCCCTGCTCGTTTTCCGGCATGGTCCGGACAAATTGCTTGACGGTGCGCTCATTGATTTCGCCGTCATCATTGAAGTCGAGCCCACCCAGATCGATGCGCTGGGAGTCGTTTTTGGCTTTCTCAAGCGGTGAAAGCTCCAGCCCGTTGCCGATATTTGATTCATCGCCAATATCCTTGGTGAGATCGCTCTCCGACATGACGCGAACTAGAATCGGCCTTGACATGACGCCACCGACAACGGTTGGCTCAATGCCGTGTCGATGTTGATCGGAATACATGCCGTGGACGTAATCGAAGGCAGAGCCTTGCTGATGGGCTTTCTGCAAACCCGCGACCCGGCCATTGCCGGCAATCACCTTGAATTTGCCTTTCGGAATGTCGTCATATTCAGGGTTGGGCGAACCATCCGCCTTATGAGACGGCACCAGGTTCCACGCCTCAATGGCGGCGTATTGGAACGGGATCTCGCGGTTTTTAGCGGTGACCGCAATATCCTTGTTGCCGAGTTGGATGGCAGGGATATTCCCACCGACGACAACGGGCGCTCCGTTGGCAAAATCATTCCCCGGGCCCAGCCGCAAATAATGCGGCCTTGCCGCAATCGACTGCATCTGCTGGATCGATGCGGGGTTTGATCGATCACGATTCTGGATGACCGGCGCTTCGGATTCCTTGCGCTTCCCTAGTGAATGTCCACTGTCTCCACGATCGCCAGCGTCCCCGGCTCCAGTGGATACAGATTCAGAAACGCCACCAGTTCCGCCGCCAGCTGATCCTCCAGTTGATCCGACAGCTGCAGCTCCAGTTCCGACACTAGATCTTTCAGTTGCGCGTCTTCCGCCTGAAGTTTTCTCAATTCCGCTTCCAGTGTTTCCTTCGGGATGATCGGCATCTTGATAGACCTCTGGAACAAAGTTGCCCATTTCGGCGCGGCGAACAAGGGATTCGAGCGAATCAGCCAGCGCGGTCTCACCGTTGTCTCTTGCGGCGAGAGCCTTTTGCTTTAATCGCTCGATACCTGCCTGAGTTTCTTCACTCAGTCCTCGATGTCTTCCTGGCTCGGAGCTTTGCCGATCGGTTCCGGCTTCGGCATCGGAGGCGCTTTCACGTCCGTCCATTCCGGCATTTTGTTTTCCGGGCGCGGAGGAATCCCCTTCCCGTCGTTGTTCCATTCGTTCTGTTCGATTGCCATCTTGGCTCTCCTGTTCTTGATGTAAACGCTGATTGGCCGCCAATGTGGCATCGAACGCATCGCCTGGATGATCGTGAATGCTTTCGACATTCCCGTTACCAGAGACGACGGCGAACTTGCCATCCGGGGTTTTCTGGACCGAATACGGGGTTAGCAGCAGCCCTTCTTGCTCTTGGCCGCCTTGGGACGACTCAGACCCGGTGCTGCCGGCATGATCTTGTTGGGATTGGTTCGTTTGATCGCCTGCTTGACGGCTTTCGGCTGATCCTGAACTTTGGACAATGGGATTTTCGGCATTGGATACTCCTTGGGTTTTGGTGCTTTCTTGGATTCCGGGTGATTCAATCTGGCCCGAAATGGAATTTGGCGCAGGCGACAGCGCATCCAGTGCGCGACGTTTTGCCAGTTCTTGACGCGCAGCCCGACCGCGTTCGAGGCCGCTGCTGTATTCATTGGTGTCGTTCTGAACGATCTGACGGAATCCGGGATCCGTCCGCAGCACAGACAAAGGCGTTTTGATCGTGTCGTCGTAGATGGCGCGAGATTCATGCGTCTCACGAACCGGGGCAAACGCATCCGCAAAAGGCTGGTCATGCCGCGCATCGCTTTCCTGAAGGCGACGATGAACCGCTGCTGCGCTCCCGGGTGCGCCCATCAGGGCGGTCTGGATCACGGTCTGGTGGAGGGTGTCTTTGACCTGCTTGAAAAGATCCTGGGCCGTTGCTTCGGGGTTCAGGCCGACGCGAGACTTATCGATCCCAAACTGCGCCAGGGTCGTCCCCTCCTCGCCTGCGATCTGTTCCGCCATGGTCTTGACGAATTGCTTCTCAAAGTCGCGCCAGTTGCCTCCGGCTGCGCGCTTCAGCATGTTGACCTGGTCTTTGAAGCCCAGCTTCTCGCCAAGGTACTCAGCCGCTCCCATGCCGACGCTTCGGGTGAGCGCTTGGGGCTTACTGAGTCCGTGCTCGATGCCGTTGGCGTACTCATCCCCAGCGACCTGACTGCTCATCATCAAGAGCGGAATGGTCTGACCGCCCGTAAACAACCCTACGGCATAGCCCGGTGCGTTGGAGATCGTGGACGCGATCGCGCCTTCCAGATTCCGGTTGAAATCGTTCGGCGCCTCACCCATTTCGGTTTGGCGCATTCCCAGTCGCTTGCGCGCTTCAAGCTGTGCGCGACCGTAGCCTGCTGCGCCCGGGACACCCAGCGATTCACCGACATCGGCCACCATCTTGTTGAGGCCGGCCGCCTGCTGCTTGAGGATGTCCCCGCCTTGAATGACGCCTCGCGTAATGGGGCTTGCGTTTCTGAGCTCTTTGCTGCGCTCAAAATTGAAATCCGTGGACTGAGCTTGACCCTTGATTGGGGCTGCATTGAAATCCGCTTCACGCTCGGCCATCGCCTGAGCTGATTTGGGATCCATGCCATTACTGCGGTTACGGGAAGCAATGTCTTCGACCCGGCCACCAAAATCCTCGTTGGCAATCGATCCGCCCTGGTACTTCTTGTTGAAGTATCGAGAAACCGCACCCAAAGGTCCGGGCTCGCCCATAAAGCGCTTACGCTGATCGGGTGTTGCCGACTCATAAAGGTCGCGGACACGATCCATGTATTCAGGCTTGACCGGGACGCCCAGTTCTCGATGAAGCTGGATCAGATCCGGATCTGCCTTGATGCGATCCTTTTCCGGAATGCTTCCAGAATAGGAAGCCCGATCCAAGCCGACCATCTTGGGCTGGCCGTAGGCGGCGTATTCGGGTGAATTTGGATCTTGGGCCGCAAGGTATTCACGGCGCTGCTCTTTCGAAACCGGGAGCTTGAATTGTTCGGCAGGCTCAATGTGCTCTACAGCGGATTTCACTGCGCTCAGGCCGCGCTTGAGTAGGCCAGGCTCTTCGGCCTTGATTGGTTCAGGTGCTTTCGGTCTTTCAAGCGGCTCAAACTCCATGTCATCGGTGAGCTTGATGCCGGCCGCCAAAGGCGGTTCGGATGCAGGCGTAGGCTGGTATTCGCCCCGACGACGACGCGCCCCAATCGGCTCAACGTGCCACGGCTCATGCCCCATCGGGAAATGAAGGCCGTAGTTGGCCGCATTTTCATGAACCCACTTTTTGACGTCGTCACTTTCATACCCAAGATCACTGGCCAGATCATGGTTGTGCATCGAGCGACCGGGAGGCGCGACGTTATGACGCGCAGCCGTTTCCGACCCATACTTTTTGATGGCTGCATCGTAAAGCTGGGCCTGACGCTCGTTCGATCGGTATCCCGAATTGACCCATACTTTTCCCGGCGCATCCGAGATCAGTCGATCAAGGTTGCCGTGAAACTCTGAAGGACCGGCGCTTTCGGGGCGCGAAACGTCTTCTTCAGGAAGGTCTACAGGGTTGCCGCTCTTGAGGTCGAATACTGCCATGGGGTGTTACTTGCTGGGGGTAACAGGAATCGGTTCGCCAGTTTGGTAGGCGTAACCGTTGTGTTTGATAACGGGGATCTTCTGGGCTGGGTTCTTTGGATCTTTGATGAATCCACGCTCACCATCCTGAGCTACGCGATGGAGCTTCTCCTGTTTAACGCCCGGGGAGTAATCCATCATGGTCTGAACGTCTCGGGTCTGGCTGTCGCGTTTTCCCCTGAGATCGTCATCCGCCTCAACGACCTTGTCTCCCATGCCGTTTAGCTGGAAGTAGTCGCTGGCTTTCTTGCTGTTGAAGGATTCGGGTTTTGGCGGTTTGGATCGGCTGCCTGCCCCCAGGCCGCTGCGGTCGTTTTTGTCCTGATGCGAGACTTCGGTGTTGACCTTTTCGCGATAGAGATCCTGCTTGGTCTGCTCAGTGTTTCCTTGTTCGCCATAAAGGCCGGCATGAGCGCTACGCTCACCCGCAAGGGCCCTGTTAGCGCCTTGAACGGTCCGCTGGGTCTCGGCCTGTTCATTCCTAAGATCGATCAAGGATCGTTTTTCTGGGTTGGTTGAGGCGCGTTCCAGTGAGTCAGCAAGACGCTTGCGCGCATCGGGATCTGCTTCCAGTCGGTGATTGAGTGCAACGATGGCCGCATTCGCGTTGAGGATGTGCTTGGCATCTACAAAGGCGTAGGGGTCATTGGGGTCTGATGTCCCGTCTCGGCTGGCCCATGCGGTATAGCTGTGGGGCTTTCCGGTTTTGACGTCAGTCCCATCGACCTGAATCCGGCCCGTAAAGAGATTGGGATCTTCGTGGTGCTGATCGAATCCGATGAGTTTTTTGCTGGTGACCTTGATTCGGGTTCCTGTTTGGGGATCCACGGCTTCAGAGCCAATCCCGCGATTGTTGACCCGATAACCATGGAAATCGGACATCGTGCTTTGAAATTCTGGATCGTTGACGTCGCGCTTACCCTGGACGACCTCGCCTGTCATTTGCTGCAGGCGCTGGACCTTGGGGGTGTCTGCAATCATGTCCCACGGAAGGCCGGTCTTGTTGGCCAGGTGATCGAAGTCCTCATCGCTCACATTGCCGCCGATCGCCAATCGATTTGATATATCGAGGCTGCGGTTGCGGTCGTTCTCATGGTTGAGCTTCTCGGTTTCCGCTTGGATCTTCTGACGCTCGTAGCCCTTGTTGGCAGCTTCAAGTCCCAGTCGATAGCGACGATCCTGAGCCTCCTGCTGAAGGAGACGATTATGCTCATCCGTCGAGTGCATCCGATGGTAGGCCTCAAGGCCGCCCACCAGCCCATTCATAAAGCCTTCTGCGCCGAAACCAAGGTCGGACATGGGGATCTCCAAGATAACTAAGCGTGATTGGATCGCAGCTTCTTATGTGCGCCAACTTCCACGATTTGAGAATGAAAAAACCCGCCGAAGCGGGTTGTGTGGGGTGATTTTGCTGAGGGTTATAAAAGACAGGCCAAAAGGGACACAAGCCCTGTGTCCTCGGCACTTGCCGCAGCGATAGAGGCCATCGCCTCACCAGCTCCTCCGCCTCCTGCAGCGCCTGCAGTTGCCGCCTCTCCGCCCGCAGCTGCAGCTTCGCCACCAGCTTCCGCACCAACATCTGATCCAACTTCTGCCCCTGTGTCCGCCCCGACCTCTCCTCCTGCGTCTGCAGTCGGCTCCGTCAGGACCGGCTCATTGACTTCTTCCACCTCATCCTCGGCTTCAGGCGCTTGAGGCGTACCGTTCTCGGCTTGTGGCTGTGGGGTGCTGGGTTTTGCGTTGAGATCGTTGAGGCTGGCTCTTGTTTGTGAAACGGCTGGAGGATTAGCTTCATATTGGCTGGCCAGCTGTTCGGTGTCTGCGGTTTCCGCATCCGTTGGGGAGACCTGGCTGTCCGGTTTAAGCGCGTTCTGCAGGGTGTAACTGGCGCCGAGCTTTCCGGCGGCGTTACTGAGTCCGCCGCTCATGTAACCGCCAGCCCCAAGACCCACTGCCTGCCCTGCCGCATTCCATTCGCCTGCCGTGCGCTGCGCGTCCATTTCGCGATTGAAGTTCAAGCGCTTCGTTTCGTTTTGAGCGACATTCTTCAATAAATCGTTTGCCTGTGTTCGGTAATCCACACCGAGATCGATTAAGCCCGCCATGCGTTACCTCTGAATCTTGCGATCGAGCGTTGAAAGGCCGCCCGACATCACGCCATTGATGCGGTCCCAGACGTCGTTACGCGCCGTGTTTTCAGCGCCTACCGCTGCCGACGCCCGACCAAGGGAAAGATTTTGATCAACCGCCTCTTTTTGCTGGGGGGTCATAGTCACCCCCATACGGCTCAGATCGCGGGTCATAGCGCCCTGCTGATTCTGGTAAGCCGTATCCATGTTGTTGCCAGCCATTTGCGCGGACTGATCGTATTGAATCGGGTTGAGGCCCTCATGGATCAGCTTCTGCTCTTCCGGCTGAAACCGATTCTGATAATCCGCCCACTGTTCCCTGGCGACATTCGCGAAGGGGAAACTGGCTTCGTAAGATTGTGATGATCCGCCGCCACCGCCCATGGTCAGCCTCCTTATGATGCTTTTGAGTATTTGTCGTAAGCGTCGAGCCCAAGACCTACGGCCGTTCCCGCTGCGTTGGCTGGAGCCATTGAGGACAAATGGTTGTATTCCGCGTTGGCTTCAGATTGGCTCAATGCGCTATTGGCCACCGAGGACAGACCGCCCATTGCGGTTCCGGCTTGGTTATTGCCCATGGCAACAATGTTTTGCAGGCCTTTGAGGTACTCGTTCTGAGTTCCCATGCGAGCCTTGGTGTCCGCGTTTCCAGCCGTTGAAGCCAGATTGTCAGCTACGTCAGCCCGCTTCATGATGGATGCGCCACTTGCGGGGCTAATTCCTGCCTTGGCCATGCTGGCTTCGGTTTGCTGCGCCAGAGGGGTTCCCTGCTTGTAAACATCACCCGTCGCCATGGTTGAGGCTTCATTTGCAGCCTGTGGCGTCTTGTACCAGTCGACATTCCCCATGTATTGGTTTTCGACGGGAACCATGTTTTTCTTGTAGTAGTTCCATCGCTCGCCTGCGATCTTGGCCATGGCCTGATCCCAAGGGCTTTCGTGCAGTTTGGTTGAGTGTGCTGGTGCCATAATTGCGCCCCGATTAGAGATCCATGTCGTAGACCGTGTGGGTCTTCCTGAACCCCTTGTAATCCGAGGGGCCCTTTGCGTGACGATAAAACCGTAGGATGTCGAATTCCTGAGACTTCGCAATGTCCACGATCTGCGGAAGGTATTTGTCGATCAGATCATCATCCGACTGACCCCAGGCCATCCAAACCAAAAGGATCTTCTGACCAGAATAATCATCGACTTCCGGCCGAAAGATGACGAAGCCTTCATCTGCCAGCCATAGGTGCGCGACCTTGTGGACGCAATCTGCGTAGACGTCCTCAAAGCGCCACGTCCCACCTCGGAGTTTCTTGACCTCCTTGAGTCCATCCAAAACAAAAGGCCAACAGGATCGGATATAGGCAGGTTTAAGGCTCATTGCATCCAGGGTGGTGGGGTTGGAAAGGATTCGCTGAAATCGCCAGACGTCGGCCAGTCACGAAGGGCTTGGCGGTAGATCATCAGTTCAGTGAATTGCTCTGGCGTCAGCGACGTGGGGATGCCCGCTTCGATCTGATCGCGATGTCTAATCGAAAACCAATCGGTGTTCCCGAGAAGCGTCACTCTCTGGTCTTTCAGGATCGGGATGTTGGGCAGAGGGTCTTTAACACGAAGAATTCCGTCCGCAACATAAACTTTTGATCCGTCGACAAGCCGATTTGCTACCGTCGGTATCGTCGCATCTGGATCAACTTCTATTACGCCAAACTTTGTTTTGTCGACGTATAAGTCGGCCGCCTCTAGCGAACCCGTCGTGGAATGGTCAATAGCGCCTGAAGAAAGCAGATAAACAACGGTCTGCCTCATAACAGTTGCTCCGTAATATAAAAATTGGCTTGCCCGCTAGTGCCGCCATCGCCCGAATGAGCAATGTATGCGTTGAACCACAAGAATTGATTTGCAGGAACCGTGACGTAATAAACAATCGAAGAATAAAGATGCCGTTGCTGGATCTGATTTCCCCATTTGTAATAGGCATCCCACCCAAGCCCCCATCCATCCACAGACCAAAGGTCCATGTGGGCACTGGTCAGGTTCAAAGCACTCAACATTTCCCATTCCAGCCTTAGCAGGACCGGACGGCCGGGGCTATTGTTAAAGGAATACCCCCAACTTTCGGCTAAAGTCGATTGCCCTGACGCGCTGTAGGTTCCACCTTGGTAATACGGTTGCGTTCTTGCAATGCTGCCCGACCAGATCTTTTCCGCGTGGAGATCCGAGATCTTGGCGTTGTTGATTGCTGCGTCTTGGATTTTTGCCGTCGAAATTTCGGCATCCTTAATCAAAGCATTGGTAATTGCTGCGGTAGCGATCTTTGCTGTATCGATCGAGGCGTTCGCTATGGCCGCATGTTTGATGTATACGCCCGGAGGATTCCCATGGATATCCGTGGTTCCAAGAACCACAAAGGGGACATTTGGATCTGTCGTTGGATCCCCATAAGCGCTGGGATTAGGATCTGAATCGCCAGGGCTTCCTATTGCAAACTTGTCCGCTCGCACATAGAAGCGAGACCCCAGAGAGTTATTTATGATGCCGTACCCAGCAACAACGCCATTAACGTCAGTCTTAATGTATTGCTGCGCCGTCAATCCATAGGTTGGGTCGTACAGCGTTTGATTAAGGGTTTCGAGTTTGGCGTTTTGATTGCCGATCGTCGTCTGCAATCCAAGCCACCATGCTGCACTGGTCGGCGTTGTTGATAAAAGGTTGGTAACAGTTGATTCCGTGTTGCCCTGACGAGTGCCAAGAGCTGTTATCAATGTCGCCTGCGAATCAGTGACGGACTGAAGGGTAATGATTGCGCTGCCATTGGCGCTAATTTTTGTTTCGAGCTGATTGTGCACATCAGCCAATTGCCCTCTGACGGATTGAGGAAGCGAGGCTGGGCCATTGATGACATCAACCTGCTGGCCAAGCAACTGAAAGAAGGGGTCGTTAATGACGTCGGAAATGACTTGATCAACGATATCCGACACTTGGCCGGGCGGAAGAAACCCCGGCGGCAGCCCGCCGTTTGCGGCACTAACGGCCGCATTGATGATTTCCGTTCTGACCGAAGCCGGAACGCCACCCTCAACAGCTTGACGCAAGTCGCGCAGGAATCCGTCCAGCGCTGGATTCAGGCCGGATGGTACTTGGCGAAGACCCATTAGACTTCCTTCAGTTCAGAGACGGATGTGGCGACCGACACCATTTTGATGCGCGCCGATCCAATGAGCGTGATTTGATAATTCAGGCAACGATACCCTGACGGCAGGCGGAAAGGATCGTTACTGCTGACTGATACATTCGTCAGAAGGTTTCCGTCACCGTAGAGATTGAACGTGATGGGATTACCCGAAGATGCTTCGGAAATCACCTGAGCCGCGCCAAAGTTACTCGGCAACGGAAGCTGAAATAGCTTGCTGGTCCATGTGTAGGTCAGATACGAAGATCCGCGTTCCCACGAGACAATCGAACCATCTGACTGAAGGGCATACAACGTATCCGTCAGAGGGTCTGAGTAAAACGCCGAAAAGATCTGATCAACCTCGACAAAATCCTTGGTCGCCGGATTGAACACAAAAGACATGGATCCATTCGATCCAAAGTATTTCTGTTCGTAAAAAGCGCCTGTGATATTGGAGGGAATGAAGTTCTGCCATTGGGTTCTTGAGAAAATCGATTCGGTCGCCACCTGGGGATTGTTTTGATCAATCGCCACCAAACCAAAGGGACTGGCGTACAGGGCATAGTCGCCCATATCCACAATTGATCTTGCGCTGGCGCAGGCCTGATAGGACTCCAATTTGACCGCAGACCAGCTGGCCGGGTCCGTTCCAACAATCAGCGCCGGGAATCCTTCCGTCAGGACGATGATGCCGGCAGCCGTTAGTGAGAGCCCCACAATGGGATAGTCGACGTTTACCTGATATTCGACCGGCCACGCTGAAGGAATGTAGGGATAACAGGCGTAAACCGTTTTCCCAACAAAGCCCACAATGACGCCACCCGGCATGACAATGATGCCTTTGAGGTTTGACGGCGGCTCATACCATCCAATCGTTGGAATCACTTCCGCGAGCTGCGTGTCGGTCGCGTAATCGACAAAGGTCGCTGTGGGTGAGTACGGGATATCGTAAATGACGTTCCCACTGGAATCGGTGACCAGATTGCCGCTGGAATCCGTTTTAGGGACCAGTCGATAGTTGCCATTGATGTCCGTTCGATAAAGGCGGATCGAGGCAATGTTGTAGTCGTAAGGGCCATTCAACGACGTCGTAGGCAAGGCATTGAATGTCACTGCCGTTCCCTGCGTCATAGCGCGGTCTGGCGTCGGATTTGAAGGCGGGCCCTCCTCTCCGTATCCATTCACGAACGTCGCAACGTAGACGCGATCTCGGAGCGAAGACGCGATATCCGTTTTTGTCCAGGTATTGCGATTGGTCGATGAATCCGCTGATGCGATCAGAACAAATTCAGTCCCTGTCCATGCCCACGTCGGAAGACTTGAGAAAGCCCCGGATCCGTCTGTATTGGTTCCATAAAAAGGATCCGCCGCATCTTGCAAGCAAACCGCGACTTGATGGGTCTGATTCAGGATCTTATAAGGCGGCGAATGGCTTGAGCTCCAATCGGTTCCGCCCAGCTGGAAATGCCCTGTGTCCTGATAGCCCACCTGATAGGCATAGGTATCCGCGACAATCTGGGTTCCATGGCTGTTGTTGGTTTGAGTGCTATTGCTGCCCCAATGAACAACAACCGTGTCGCCATCGTTGAATGGATGGCTGTTGGCTGCAACCACGACGTTATAGGGCCCGTTGGTAGTGTCGTCTTTCTGCTTCTGGATGCTGCTCCAGTTTGCCATCTTGATATTGAATCCGCGGATCCTGAACTCATTTGTCGCGCAGTCCGTCGTCAGGACAACTGTATAAGGCCCCTGCGACGCAAAGCCAGGAACATTCAGGATGATCGAATCGTTGTTCTTGAGTCCGTGATCGCCCGAACATGAAACTTTGGGCAGTTTGGCGTTGCTGGCGTCGTGCGTGTATTCAATCGTGACCGTGTTGACCGTACCCGTCCCGGCTTGCGTGAAGGAATACATGGGCAGCGCAGGAACCGGAAGACCGATATTTCTGGAATTAGCTGGGGCCCCACTCCCTCCGCCCAGGATGTTTTGATCCGTGACGCGGAAATTGCTGCCATCGGCATAGTAGATCCGGTTCAATGAATCCGTGGCCAAGGGCGCTCGAACCACGTTGACCTTGCCATTCCACGCCAACCAACGCGAAGGATGTTTGTAGATCGTGTCGTTCCCAGACGGTGAGATCCCTGACGCTGCGGCGTAGGCCGTCGTCTTGAACGCAATCAAGTCCCCGCTTTGAATGAGACAGTTCTTCGCCTCGGTTGCCTGAGAATCCTGAAGGCGTTGTGGCGCGACGACAGAGACCTGTCCTTGAAACCCTGGCACCGTGATCCGCATTAGTCCGTTCCTCCGACCGCTTGATCGGACTCCTCGATTTCTTCGACTTGCTTGGGCGCAACCTGGGGACCGACCTCGTCATGGACCGCATTGATGATGCTGTTCACTTCTTCCCAAGGCCGCTTGGCGAGATACCCCATCATGAGGTTCAGCGTCTGAATCGTCAGTTCGACTGTTGGCATGGGGGTCTCCTTAGAGGGCATAGCGAATGATGACAATGCCGGAGCCGCCGTTGCCTCCGTCCCCGCCGCCAGTGGCGCCTTGACCTATGCCGCCAGCACCTCCGCCACCTCCACCGGTGTTCGATGTTCCAGAAACACCGTTCCCGCTAATAGCACCAGCGCCACCGCCGCCAGCACCGCCAACTCCAGCAGGGAGGCCGGGACTAGTATAGATACCGCCGCCACCTCCACCGCCGTAATAAGTGGCTACCCCGGAAATAGAGGATGAGATCCCAATACCGCCTCCGCCACCAGCACCAGAGCTGCCGCCAGCGGCCCCAGCCCCGCCTGCACCGCCGCCTCCGCCACCACGATAAATGTTTCCAGTTGATGGGGCTCCCCCCGCGTATCCTTGGCCGGTTGTGCCAGCGCCACCAGAAGAAAACGCACCGGTTGTTTCGCCGCCAGCGCCACCGCCTGACCCTCCGGCTCCCGGATAAAACGTATTACCGTATGGAGCGCCCCCGCCCCCTCCTATGGTTGAAACCAAAGAGCCAAGAGATGACGCAGCCCCATTTCCTCCTGTTGCTATAACCCCTTGCCCGGAAGCGCCAGAGCCACCGGCTCCAATGGTAATTGTCTGCGTGGCGTTGATAGTCGCGGAGCCTTGAAGTACGCCGCCAGCCCCGCCGGCTCCGGCGTAAGGACGACCACCACCGGCACCACCAGCAACGACTAAATAATCTGCTGTTGCAGAAAATCCGTTCGGAATTGCAAATGTTCCAGATGATGTAAAGGTGTGAATACGGTAGTTGCCGACAGTTGTAATAGTTCCGCCTGTAGGAGGGCTGATTACAGTGGCAGTTGTACTGGGAGAAACCCCGCCATCAGCATTGGCGACGGTAATGGATACCGAGGAAGACGCAGACAAGCCGTAGATTGCTGATGGTACGGAGACAACTAAGGAAGCACCGGCGTTTGTTGGAGTCCCCGTCGCCGTTGCAGTTGTAGCGCCCGATGTGAAAGTCACAGTGGCTACCCCAGAACCAAAGTTCAATCCTGCGAAGGTGAGGGTTGAAGCAGCCCCGGCGTAAATGTTTCCTGTAATCGAAGAGATCGTGGGAATCGCCACGGAAATCTTCAGCCACCCGTTCGACGTATAGTTCTCCATCGCCCCGGTGTCGGTGTTGTACCGCTGATACCCGATGGCTGGATTTGAAGGTCTTTGCGCCGTCGTACCTGAAGGGATCTGTGCAGCACCCGTGTTTGAGTCTTTAAGAACAACCCCACCGCCGCCAGAGAGAAGGGATGCAATGCTTCGTGCAAGTGACATGGTTTGCTCCTGTTAGGCGGTGTAGCTGCCGGATGATTTGAAAATCATCACTGTGTTTGCCCCATTCGTTACTACCGTTGGGGAACCTGTCGTGAATCCTGTATAGCTGGTAGTAGGGACTAAAAGGATGACTACGCCGGAACCGCCTGAGCGAGATGCTGCGTTGTTACTAGAACCACCTGCACCGCCTCCAGAATTTACAGAGCCTGCGACACCTGCTCCGCTAGAACCACCAGCGCCACCGCCGCCTAAGCCACCCGCTCCGCCCGTGCCCGTACTGCTGCTGCCGCCGCCGCCACCAGCAAAATAAACACTAGCCCCGCTGACCTGCCCAACTGAATTTGCCGTTGCTTGGGTTGTTGTAATCAGAGAATTGATAGCGCCGATACCGCCAGCGCCGCCCGTTGAACCACTGTAATTTCCACCGACAGCTCCAGCGCCTCCACCGCCACCACCCATACGCGGGTACGAAGCGGTATTTGAACCATAACCTCCGGCATAACCTTGCCCTGTAGTTCCTGATCCGGGGGTCGGGAACTGAGTGTAGCCATCGCCTCCACCCCCTGAACCTCCTGACCCCGCAGCGTTATTCGTTACGCCTGATCCCAGCCCCCCGCCTATCGCTGTGAGAGAAAGTCCAGTTGAGCTGGAACCGTTTACGGCACCTGCGCCTCCACCGCCACCTGCGCCGCCCGCACCTACTGTGAATGAGTAAGTAGTTCCAGGAGTAACCGTAGTAGTACCAGACAAAAGACCGCCAGCGCCGCCGCCGCCTGTACCATTATTTTGGTCTGCATAGTACCCGCCACCACCGCCAGCGACGATAAGGTAGGAAGCCGAATAGGGCACGAACGGAACCGAGGCCGCGTTACCAATCGTTAAATCCACCCATCCTTGAGTTGAATCAACGTAAATCAGAGTAACGGAGGCCCTTACTGCTGAAATAACAGCATTTGCGCCATAGCCATTAATCTTTCCCCCGTTAAAGTTGATCGTAATCGCGTTAGTACCTGCCGTCCCAGCGTAGTCAAAGAAATTAACCTGCTGTCCTGCCGTAGCAGACGCGGGAAGTGTCGCGGTTACTGCGCCCGAGGTCGTGTTGATTGGGTAAGAGTTTCCGGCTACTGCGGTGAAGCTCGTGGTCTGCACGGACTGCATGACCAACCCGCCGCCGGTCTGCCAGGAAGAACCATTCCACGATTCAAGGGTTCCGAGAGTCGTGTTGTATCCAGCAGTTCCCACTTGAGGACTTGAAGGCCGACCCGCCGTCGTCCATGTCGGCATATTGATCTGACCATTGAAGGTCGTTGTCCCCGTAAACGTCATCCCTACAAGCTGGAACGGGACGTTCGCGATGATCTCAATGATGTCGTTCGCGTTTGCTGCTGATGCCAGAGTAATCGAGGCCCCATCCGTTGCCGTGTAGTCGGTCCCATTCACGAGCTTGACGCCGTTCATGTAGACATCGACGTACCCTGGCTGATACCCAGAGGTAGTGATGGAGGTCAGGCCGGCAGTGGCCGTAACAGTCTGCCGGTGCTGCGTTGCTTGTGGAACGGGCTGCGGCCCGAGATACCCTGACATAGTGGCTTACTCCTGAACCGGAACTTCTACCCAAGAAGTCGTGGCTTCGTCCCAAACGTAGTGCTTGCCGTCAGTCGGATAAGCAACGGGTGCTTCCCAGAGGCAAGAGGTTTCGTTGAGAGTCCATGAAGCGAACGGCTTGGGGGGAATGAACGCATCGCGTTCCCGGTCGTAGGTGAAACCGATTCCTGGATAATTTTTGCGGAGGGCCTTGGTTTGATCTTCAGACGGCTCCCCGGTTTCCGGGTTGTAGTGAACACCGCCCCGAGTGTTGTAAGACCCTTGGATCCATTCACCGGGAGAAGAATCGACAAAGGTTTCGAAAAACTCAGGTTCGGCCACAATAACTTGGACCACAGTACCGTCTACGCACTTCGCGAAATGAGACATTTGATTGCTCCTTATGCTGTGTAACTTCCAGAGGAAGTGAATGTGAGGATGGTGTTAGAGCCGGATGTGGTTACGGCTGGGGAACCCGTAGTAACGCCGGAATAGTTGATAGTCGGAACAGAAAGGATCACGACGCCTGAGCCACCGTTACCCCCGGATGTGCTTGTAGCACCTGATCCGCCACCGCCGCCGCCAGTATTGCTAGACCCTGCGCCCGGAGCATTGGGAGCCACGCTTCCCGCACCGCCGCCACCCGATCCGCCAGTTCCTGCGGGAGAGTAGTAAGTGCCACCGCCTCCGCCTCCGGCGTAGTAGATTGATGAACCCGTAATCGAAGAGGCAAGCCCTACCCCACCATTACCCGTAGTTCCTCCGCCGTTTGCGCCAACACCGCCTGCTCCACCGCCGCCGCCGCCAGAGTACGGCGATACATACGACCCGTTATATGAACCACCGGCATAACCTTGACCTGTAGTTCCAGAACCACCATATTCGGATGAAGTTGCTCCAGCACAAGCGGCCCCGCCGCCAGACCCTCCAGATACCCCGAAAGCATTGCCGGATCCGTTCCAATAAGAAGCCCCGCCACCGCCGCCGACACAAGTCAAACCAAAAACGGTTGAATTTGATCCGTTATTGCCCTTGTTTGTAGAGGTTCCGGAAACCCCGATGCCGCCAGCTCCGCCAGCCCCAACTGTAATGACGTAATTCGTCTTTAGTTGAACAGAGAGGGAGCCGCTTAAAAGTCCGCCAGCGCCGCCGCCGCCAGCCTGATACCCTTCTCCGCCGCCACCGCCGCCAGCAACAATAAGATAGGAAGCCGAATAATTCTGGGGCAGGTAGGTCGAGTTTCCAACTGAAACATCAACCCATCCCTGCGTGGAATCCACAAACACCAAAGTCATGGATGCGCGGGTAGTCGAAACTACGGCACCTGCCGCAATACCATTGATATTTCCGCCATTCGGATTAATGATGATCGGATTCGTCGCAGCAGTACCCGCGTAATCAAGGATCCCGACTTTCTGCCCCGCAGTCGGAGACGCAGGAAGCGTGACCGTGATTGCCGCAGAGGTCGTATTGACCGGGTAAGAGTTACCCGCAACCGCAGTAAAGCTCGCCGTCTGAACCGCCTGAAGTACCAAGCCGCCTGACGTTACCCAAGCCGTGCCGTTCCACGTTTCGACTGCGCCAATCGAGGTGTTAAAACGGGTATATCCCGAGTTGGGGTTCGAAGGGCGCTGCGCCGTCGTACCTGAAGGAAGGTCGAACGCTCCGGTCGAATTGTTGTCCTTGTCGGAGACGTTCGTCGGCGTCAGCTTTGCGTCAGTCTGACTCTGCGTGTACCCATCAACCTGAGTTGCAATACCCGGACCGATATACCCGCCCATTACGCTTGCTCCAGTACGCTCACGAAGGCGTCGATTGCGGAGTTAGCAGAGGACGTTACGGTCATCGCCTGACCCGCCGTCATGATCAGCTTCCCATCAAGACCTGAGAACGAAGACCCGGCAGGAATCGGAACCTGATAGAGGATGTTGGACGACCCAATCGTTACGGTCGCAGTCACCTGACTTGCGCTCTTGTTGCAGAGCATCAAACCGATGATGACCGTGGTCGTTGAGGCCGGAACCGTGTAGACCGCAAGACCTGAAGTGGTCGCCGTCCCGGAAGCGTTTTTGAATGTGTTACTCATGATTTATCCCAAGGCTACCGACAAAGCTAGGGCTATCCCGGCAGGATCAACCGTGACACCAATAGCAGAGGTTTTAAGGATGGTTGGGTCGTACCCTTGAACAGTCACGCCGATGGCTGCAGATTTGAGCGTGGTTGCGTCGTAGGCTTGAACGACGTTGTTGTTGATCGCGTCCGTGATGGCATCCAGCTTGATCTGATCCAAAGCGGCCTTGGTCAGATAGTTCGCAGCGGTCGCGCCGACCGGGAACGTGTTGGGTGCTGTGCCTTCCTGTCCTCGAACAACCGTAAAGACATCCCCTGAAACCGCCGTGACCTTGACGATCTCCATCGCGGATCCATTAACCAGCGTCAGGTAAAAGACATCGCTCCCACTCAGCGTTGGGAACAAAGCGCCTTGTCCTGTGGCGACAGTCAAAGAGGTTGCTGAAGTCAAGGTGATCGCGACGCCCAATGAAGAGATCGCGTTATTTGCATACCGGACGGCCATTAAGCTGCCTCCTCCCAGTTGATGTAATCAGCAGTTGCGGTCATGGTGATCTGCTCCGCGTAGGCCGAAAGCGTGATGTCGTCTGCGGTTGTCGCCCCAATAACGATGCCGTCGACCGTGACGTCGATAAGGATCGTGTGACCTGGGAACACCCGGATGTAAACCGGAGCGAAAGTTCCGGTCGCTGAAGCCGCACCCGCGAGAAGCTTGGCAAGACGAAGCGTTCCCTGCCCGGTCCCAACCGCAGCAATCGCCGCTTCGAGGGGTTTGGAAAGAAAGATCGTTGCCGCAGCGACGGAGCCTTGAGCGGTAATCGCAGCAGAGAGCTGCTCTGCAAGCGTCAGCGATGCCGGGAAAACCTGAGCGGCTGCCGAGATCGGCTGGCCGTTGAGCGGCATGACAAGTGATGCCGTACCCCAAACACTGGCTGCAGACTGAAGCGCCCCGCCCAAAGTCATCGAAAGTGACGGGATACCCGATGCTGCGCTTGAGACCAGTACGGATCCAGTCAGATTTTCTTGGAGCAACAGGGATGCTGGAGACACCAAAGCCTGAGCCAAGATCGGACTGCCGAGCTTGAACCCGTTCAGGACGCCCGCATTCAGGGCAAACGTATTAAGGACCGGACCCTTGTTGTCGTAGAGCGCCGTGCCGTAGATGACAACCGTTCGCTGAAGATCCCCGACAACCAAGGCAGAAGCCGAAGCCTGACCTGCCAGGACAAACTGATCCGTGAGCGTCGCCGTTCCGATAGCTGAGGCAGATCCGGAGCCGTAGATCAGCTTGCTCAGTGCAGCAGATCCCGAGGTGTAGGCGTAAGCCGAAGCTGCGCCGTTCAGGGTCATCGAGAGGTTGGCGGTTGCTTGAACTGACGTCAGCGCAGTGATCGAGCCTGCGATGTTGAGCGTGTTGGTAACTGCGCCCGTAACCGTAGACGAAACCGATGCCGCACCCGCGAGGTTGTGGACTTCAGAAAGAAGCCCTGTCACCGTAGCTGTCGAAGCGATCGATCCCGCGAGGGACATTGAGAGCGATGCAGACCCTGTGAGGGATGACGATTCCGACAAGGAACCTGCAAGGCTCAAGGTATCTGTGATCGCGCCCAGAACCGCAGACGAAGCAGAGAGCGATCCTGCAAGAGGATACGAATCCGAGACTGCGCCTGAAATGGAAGCGGTCGACGCGACAGATCCTGCCAAGGACATCGAGAGGGAAGCCGCACCCGTAATGGACGAGACTTCCGAAACCGTTGCCGCAAGGTTCAGGATGTCAGTGACCGCTCCTGTGATCGCTGCGCTTGAGGTGATAACCCCAGCGAGGCTTTCCGTAACCGACAGCGCACCCGTAACCGCAGCAGAGCTAGACGACGTACCGGCCAGATAGACCTTGTACGCGTTGGCAAGCGCTGTGGTGTTAAGTGCGACGCGGTTAAGAAGCATCGGTTTAGCTCAGGGTGACGCTCAAAGATCCTGCCGGGAAGCTCACGACGTCGGCCTGGTTGATCGTCTTTGGAATGGTCAGCGGTCCCCACCAAAGGAGGTTGCCGCCAGAGGCTGCATCAAAAAGACCGAACCACTGGACGTTGCCCCAAGAAGCTGAAGGGGTCGGGAAGTTCAGAGCGTTGACGTTGGTCGTGTTGCCTGAAGTACCAGAGGAAGCAGCGGAGCTGCCGCCCTGCGTTGCGGTCCAATCGCCCAAGCCCTGCGAGGTGCTGGCTGCGGTCTTTACGCGAGCGTAAGCATTGCCGGAAACTTCCGTACCGCCGCCTGCAGCAGAAGGAGCTGCGGTGAAAAGGCCGACATAGACGGTCGGAGCCGTATAAGCCTGACCCCTGAAAAGGAGATCGAGGATCTTGTTCTCGGTGTAATTGCTGATCTGTGACATGGAGTTACCTATCGTTGACGGACGTAGAACTTGAGGAGGTCATAGATCGTCTGCGTCTCGCCTCCGCCAAAATTGACAACAACCTCCCCTTCGTAAGCCCCTGGCTCTACGTTGAGTACGCCGTTATCGAAGTTGAATCGAACCTGACCCGTTGAGCCGCCGCCGACCTTGACCGTTGAAATGGTGCTGAGGGTCGTGGTGGATCCGGAGGCCCTGAAGAGAACTTGAACCGTGACACTGGCGTCCGAAACATCAAGGACCGTGCCGTCTGATTTGGTCAGACTCAGATTGATGTAAGGCAGCGTGTCGCCCTGAACGAGGTTGATCTTGGCCACGGCTTATCCTTCCGAAGCCGTGCGGCCTGAGTAAATGTTGGCTTTGTTTGGGCTGCTGGCTAGCGTAATTTGTGCGCCAGCATTCAAGGCATCCTGGAAAAGCTGATAGTGGGCTGATGCTCGATTCGCATTTCCAGCGTATTCAGAGTCCTTGCTGAATGCTCTGTAGCAGACGTAGTCCACCATGGCGCCTGTGTAGGCGTTTTCAAAGACACTCAATGTTGACGAAGCCGTCAGATCCGTTGGGGCCTGCTGATAGATGATTTCTACCTGAGCCGATGTCGTTGCCGGAGGGTATACCCAGAAATTACTGGGATACCGTTCATCCAGCATGAAGTGCATGATCGTTGATGCCGCAGTCATTTGGTGCCAGCTTGGATTCTGTTGATCCAGAAATCCGCGCTTTGTCAGCGTGATAGCGGGACCGCTTACATTCCTTGGGATATCCATCAAGCGGACGCCATCTGCAGGGATTTGCTGCTGCGCCCCGGCGGCCAACGTAAGAGTTGTTGCCGTTGAATAAATGTCGGGTCTTACCGCGGCAATAGCTCGGCGGCAGTCATTGACCCAGTTGATCAATTCTGTAGCTGGCCAACGAACATTGGTCAGATCCTGGATGATCATGGATGCGCGATCCATAATGTTCTGCGCGGTCAATGACATCGTAGTCTCCCGACTAGGTTTGAAAAATTAGCGCCAATAATTCATGCGACGGACCCCCTGCCAGTTGGGGTGCCCGACGGTGAAATCAGGTGTGCTGCGGAGTTTTTTGCGGGTGCCATCTTTAATGGCAATCGCGCCAAAAGAACCAATCAAGGTTTCAAACTGGCCGCGATGGAATTCAGCCAAGGAAAGATCCGTCCAGGGCCTGTTCCGAATCGACATGAGCTTGTAGTTCGCTCCATGCTCGATGGCCTCCCAACAGTTGTCGTATAGGAAGCTCGGGAGCGTGGTGGCTTTACGGGTCGGTGTAAGGATCAAATTGACTTCAAGCGATCCCGCAGCAGCCGGAGGCGGAATCAGCCGAAGCGTATTGGGTGAAGGCCTGAAATAGCCCTTGGGGATTCCGATAGGTTCCCGGACCAACCATTCGGCGGCTTCCTCTCGGGTCCATGGATCCAACGGGATCGGTTTGGTCGGGGTTGAGCCAGGCGTCCAGTAAACCGAATCAATGTCACTGAGAATAGCGTCATCCGTTGAGAACAGCGCGATATCGTTCTGATTGGTGACAGTGATCTTTGTTTTGTTGGCGTAGATCAGAGTGCGCCGGCAGAATTCGATGGCTGCCCAAAGAATCCCCTGCGATGCGATGGGAACAGGACAGTCAAGCATCAAAGGCCCGACAAGGCTTGCGATATTGACGGTATCGTCACTCTGAATGAATGCCATGGGTTAGCCTCGGCCGTAGAGCTTCTGGCCCATCAGATCCTGGATCAGTTTCCGGGCTCTGTCGGCGGACCATTTTGCATCGATCTGCTGACCAAATTCGCGGAGCGCGTAAGCGGTCAACGCGGCCTTGTCCATCATGTTGATATCGACAAGCGAAGGCATTTCGGCTTTTTCCTTCTCTTCAAGGTCTTCAACCTCTTCGATCTGGACAGCCTTTTCAGTCTTTTTGCCTTTGACCTCGGCAAGGACTTCAAACACATCGCTGTGCTCAGTTGCCTTCCGGGCAAGTTCTTCTGGAACGACCTGAGTGTCGCCCTTGCCTGACCATGTCACCACGGTCTTGCCGACGCGAAGGCTCTGCGCCTCGCGATCCAGAATGAGACGAACGCTAAAGTAAGCGGTCATGGGGAATCCTCTTGGGTGAAAAGGCGGGGTTGCCCCCGCCCTCTCGATACAGCGTCTTACTTGACGCCGATGACGTTGCCGGCAGCGCGAATACCCAGCGCGCCACTAGCACCACCAGAGACGGTGCCAAAGGTCACAGCCAGGAAGCTGTCGGTTTCAACAATCACCGGAGACGCCAGAATGACGTCGTACAGTGAGCCGGCTACGGTTGCGGTGCCAAAGTCATACGACGCAAACAGCGCAGACGGGCTGGCCGTTGAGCCATCCACCGGAATCAGGCCGATCGATGCAGGAACCGTAGTTCCCAGATCAGCGTTCTGGATGGACAGGAACTGAATAACCGTACCTGCGGGGACGATGAAGAGCTCTGCGATATCGCCCGTTGAAGGGGTCAGAGTCACAGTGCCAGTGTCGTTCCACGCGATACCCCATTCGCCGGCAACCGGCGATTTCTTGAACGCATTCAAGGTAGTGGCTTGAGTAATGGCCATTGGAGATACCTCTTGTTGAATCAGGTAAAGGAAAGCCCGCGCAAGGCGGGCTTCCTATGTGGGTGCTTGAGTTCTTACAGCTTCACTGCAGAGTCAATCGCCATCACGCCGTAGTCGGTCGGGATGGTGTTGCCGGTCGCCGGATCAGTGAAGTTGAAGCGGAGCTTGGACATACCAAACATCGCATCACCTGCTACTTCCGTGGCGCGCTCGAAGTTGTAGAGTCTTTCGTGCCAACTGAAATAATAACCTGAAGAATTATTCCGGCCGTAGCACATCGCCAGAGACTGGCCGCCCGTAAGGATGGCGCGCTCAACCGCATAAGCCGCATTCAGTGAGCCATTGATCTGCTGGGCAGATTCAACCGCGCTGTATTGGTTAGCGGAGGTAACGATGTTGGTGTATTCGCCCGGAGCGAACCGCACCGTGAAGCGCGGGAGCTTACGAACGAGGATGCCGTTCCAGAGACCCGGTTCACCAGAGAACAGCGGGTGCTTGGTGCCGTAAGACTTACGATGCCAAGCGTTCTGGAGGAAGGTACGCCAGTTGGTGTTAGAACCGCCTGACTCGGTCTGGACGTTGTACCACTGACGCGGAGTCAGCCAGAGGACCGCCTTGATCGGCTCATCGTTGGCTGCAGGATCATCTGCAACCTTGACGTTGGGCAGCGGGAAAGGCAGGTCATCCAGAAGCAGCGACAAGCTGTCGATGGTTTCCAGAGTGAAGGTATCGGTCGATGCAATCGAACCGAGCTGCTGACCGCCTTGGGTGATGCCACCCGTTGAGCTGCCGTTGTTCACGACAAAGTGACGGTTGTAGGTCGGTGCCAGTACCGGATTGACCGCGATATCAGTGAAATCGGGGTTTACGGTGCTGCCTGCAGTTGACTGGAACTGCAGAGGTACAATCCAGTCACGGTTGACCATCGAACCACGGGCGCCTGCCATGTGGACGATAGACAGCTGATCGTAGAGACGGGGGAAGTAACCTTCCAGCTGGGCCATCGCAATACCACGAAGGTTATGGATGGTGCGCTGTGCGGTCATCTTGCCGCCGGCATCGACAACCTTGGTCAGAAGGTCGATCCGGATATCCATTGAAGAGGAGACGAGCTTTTCGCCTCGGCCTTCAGCCTGACGGTCACCGACAATCGGCTGACCCATGATGGTGTCGAAAAGGTCAACGGAGACCTTGTCGCCCTGGGTCTTGGAAAGATCGGTTACGCGCACGATAGGCATCGTGGATGCGGTCTGACCCTTGAGCTTGGCTTCGGCATCACCCTGCTGGGGAGATTCACCGATCAAAGCTCGGGTAAAGGCCGGAGCCTGAATGACGCGAGCAAACAAGGCTGCGCCGTAAATTTTGCGGGCTAATGCTGAACCCGCTGCAATCTGCGTTTGTGCCATTGGGGTTTCCTGCTACGGGAAGGGCGTCTCACGACGCGGGCATAAAAAAACCGCTTCTCAGCGGTGGGTTTTCGTTAAAGCCTTTTCAGCAGATCCAGAGGATCCATCTTCGAAAGCTGCTCATAAGGGATGTTTTGCAACATCGCCCCAATTTCAGCTGCCGTCGCGTTCTCCAGATTTGCTGCAGGAGACTCGGGAGCGCTGCCGCCTTTAAGGTCTGATAGCGTGTTGATCCGGGGCTGCTGCTCCGTTTCAGTCGCTCTCGGCCTAGGCTTTTGCGTGTCCCTGACAGGTGACGACTGGTAGGACGCCGGGAGATTTACGCTCCCAAAGTCTTCTTCCAGCCGCTCGACAACCTTGGCGAATCGTTCCGCGATGGGCTTATCGCGCCATTGCGGTGAATTTTCCAGTCGGGCATCGATTTCTACGGCCGCTTTCCAGAGCTCATTCCCTTCATCCCGAAGGTAGCGAAGGGTTGGATTGGCATCGATCGCCGTATTGATTTGGGCGACTTCAGCCTGTTGCTTCTGCTGCTGATCCCTTTCCCAATGCGAGGTCATCACCTCGACGCGGTCCCTGAACTGATTCAATTCCTGGCGAAGCCGTTGGTTCTCCGCTCGGGTTGCCTTATTGAGTTTGGCAATCTCAGGAAATTCTTCTTCAAGGGCCTTGAGCTCCGGGTCTTCCGGGTCAAGATCAGGGATCTCCGGATTGGCCTGTCCGGGTTGCAGCTTTAGCTCATCCAGTTGCTTCCGGAGAGCGGCATTTTCAGCTTCCATGGTTTGCCGCGATTCCCGTTCCCTGCGGAGGACCGCGAAAGGAATCGTGTGCTTGCCATCGGCCGAAAGGACTGGCGCTTCTTCTTCCTGATTAAAATCGGTGGACGGGTCCGAATCTTGTGGATTTACGTCCGTTGTCGGATCAGTTTCTTCGTTTTCCTTTGGATCGGCATCGGCCTTTCCATTGAGGAGCTCTAGGAGCTTCTCGGGATCACTCGGAAGGTTATCCGGGTCCAGGGAGGCGAGATCTAAGTTCTCGCCAGCGTCATTGAGGACGTCTTCTGTCGTCACTTGCTTGTCTGCCACTTATCGCAGTTGGCTCGCGTGTTGAGGAACCGTTGTTCCGCTCCGCTTCCCAGCGGTGCATGTCGCCTCACGGCGAGATCGGTGAGCACAAAAAAACCTGCACTAGGCAGGCCTTTGGGCTGAAACTGGGTCTTCCGATATTGTTTCGGCGTCGGAAGAGCGCTTGTCCGTTACCTGAACTCAGCAGGTAGCTTGAGCTTGTATGCAGGCTCATATTTATTGAAGTAATCTTTCAGCTTCTGTATGTCGCTGTGCGTGTGCGTCAGCATGGTGACGGAGGGCGTGTAGCTTTTTGGGTTGTCAGACCATTGGCCGCCGACATAAGAGCCCCAGGGCGCTTCGGCGCCGTGATATTGAGACTCGTTGCTAAACGACGGATGATTTGGCTTCTTATAGCGATCGTTGCCGTGACCGTTATCCGCAAACTCTTCCTTGTTCTTCCAGAATCCACGGAGGTCGTAATCGATCGTCTCCAGATCCGGATTCTTGCCGTGCTCTTGCGCCCAGCCTTGGAACTTCTGCTCTTCTTCCGGGGTGAGCGGGGTATTGAAGTTGTCGTGGAAGTATTGGTCTTCCGGGTGTAATTCAGCCATTAGCGCATCGCCAGTCTGGGATTCATCTTCTCGCCATAGAGCTTCAGGATGCCTCGGGCCTTGGCCTGACGGCTTTCAAGGTGCGAGACGGCTGAGTTCGGACGTTCATAGCTATTCATGAACTTCTCGGTTGCTGCATCGACATCGTGTGCGTTACGCATCGAGGCGAGATACCGGGGATTCTGCTGCAGCTCCTGGGCGAGGTAGCCGTAGTTGGCTTTATCCGAGGCGGGCTTCAGCTTGTTGGCTTTGGCGTAGGCGACAAAGTTAGCGCGCCTTGGCTCCCACTCGTTGTCGGTCCATTGCATCCAGCCGTAACCACCTTTTCCTTTGGTGTATTTGGACTTGTCTTCATCGAGGTTTCTGAACCAGTCCGATTCGTGAGCGCCATTCCCAAGGACGGCGGCTGCTCGATGAGGAGGCATCCCAAAGTCAGTGATCAGGCGGCGCATACTGTTGAGGACCGTGCCGTGTTTTTCAGTAGGGACGGTCTCCGCAACAATCTCAACCTTCTTGACCGGGGCCGGCTTTGCCTTCGCTTCGGGTGTGGGTTTGAATCCATCACGCGATTGCGCCGGTTCAACGGGCTGATCTTTGTTGAAGTACGCCTGGATATCGCGACCGACCTGAGTCAGGCTGGGCTTTTCGGGCTCCGGCAGCATGACGTCATTGGCCTCATCAGGGAGGCGCGCATTCGCAAGGCCTGCCATTACATGGACTCCAATTCGTTTTCGAGCCGGATCTTCTGCGTTTCGGCTTCGATCTTGGCGATCTGGGCTGCAGTCAGCTGCTGATCCATGGCGATCTCTGCTTTGGCTTTCCTGGCATTGATCTGCGCTTCTTGTGCCCTGGCCTGAGCCTGTACCGTTTGAGGCGCGCTCTTCAGCTGCTCGATGGCCTGCTCGGCCTGCTGGAGTTTCTGCTGAAGCGCTGCAATCTGGGGATCTTGTCCCGGGTCAGTCTGTTGCAGTCCCAAAGATTGCTTGACCTGATCCGCCAGCTGCTGACGCTCCGGAAGGTCTGACATTTCAATAAAGGTCGGCGCCAATGTGGCCTGAGCCTGCGGCGGCATGGCTCTCACGATATCCGTGAGCATCTGCAGCTGCTGCATCCGGTATGCCGGTGTGGCTGGGACGTCTTCCAGTGCCACCTTGACGTTGCTCGATGCGACGTCGTTTTGAATCGTGATCGATCCATCCTGATTCCGGACGGGATTGTTCAGGATGACCGTGCGCTTGACCGATCCCTCCCCAACCACGATCTGAATGGGTTTGCCCACCAGATCATCGCGGATCATGTCGACCATCATTTCACCGACCATGTGACGGCTGTAACGATAGTTGTCGTTGATCTCGGCCAGCGTGGTCATGCCCTGCTCGACCAGGCTATTGATAGCCAGACCTGAAGAGGCATTGGATTTATCGCCCAGCATCGCCTGATAGACGCCGCCTGCCTTCTGGATCGACTCCTGAGCATCGCGCATCACTTCAAACTGCTGCTGTGCAAGGCCCATGTCGGTTTCAACCCGGAGCCCATCCCCATTGCGGCGATTCGGATTCAGGACAATCACCGAATCAGGACGCGAAACCTCTTCAAGGACATCCTGAAAATCATTGACGGCCAGATCCAGCGAATCAGAGTCTGCTATCACCCGCTTGGATGAAAGGATATTCATCAGCTTGCGGCGACGGGCATTCACCTCATCCTGGGGGCTGATCATGGATCGGATCAGACCATAGGGAACGCCCGTCAGATCTTCCCGGTAGCCCCAGAAAGGCACATACGGGCAGCGTTTCTTGCTGGTCGGGGAATCCTGCAGTCGATGCGGACCCGCCCAGACGGAAAGGTTCATGCGCGCATAGATCGCGGTCTCTGGCTTCACCAGGCCCTGCTCGATCGCATAGCGATGGAGCTTGTTCCGTGGATCGAACTCAACCACACGATCAGGGAGCTTGAGGATCTTCCCTTTCTGGAAGGTGCGATACCAGATCTCAAAGAGCGCAATACGCTGCCGGCGAGGATTGATCCACTCAAAATCGGAGATTGTGGACCCTCGCTGCTGATCAAACGCATTAGCCAAGTAGGCATTCTCGGTCGCAGCCGTGATCCAGTTGCCACCCCAGCGCCCAAGGGCCGCTGAAAGGAGGCTGGCTTTCTCTGGCCAATACAGCGCGACGTGATCGATGTCATACCAGCGCTTACGGATAATGTAGCGCGCATCTGAAAGGTCGGGCTTTCTTGCGGTCCAGTCCCAGAACATTTCCCGGCGATGCACGAAGTCAGCGCGGTACTTGTATTCGAAGGGGTCCGCGTTGCGGCTTACTTCAACCCATCCCAAGCCTGCCTTGATCTGGCCTGCATAGGCATCTGAACAGGCGCGATCAACGTGGGTTTCGCGCTGGGCTTCCTTCAGTTTCTGGCTGATTCCCTCTGCGACGTCCGCGTATTCATCAAAATCCGCGGTGACGCGCCAATCGGAGCGGGTCTTGGCTTCAATCCCTAAAACGACATCGATGGTGGGCTTGATAAAGTTGGTGAGGAGCGGGGCCATGCCCTTCTCTTCAAGCTCTGCCAACGTCTCGGGATCCAGCTGGTTGCCATCGTAATAGTCGGCAACCTTGTCCGCTTCCTGACGCCAGTTGGGCTGATAACGCACCTCTTCAATCATGCGCTGGTACTGCATGAAGTCGAGACCGCCCTTCGGAGACGTGATCGGCTGCTGGTTATAGGGTTCGTGCTCCTGATAGAGCTCGTTGAGCGTGTCGAATTCGGTACTCACTACGCTCTCCAGTTCCGCTTACGGCCATGATCAATCCGAGCCTTACGCGAAGCCATCATGCTGGACGCAGGAATAGCGAACGTCAGCGCCAGGGCATCGGCCCGGTCGGGTGATTTCAGTCCGCGTTTCTTCATCTGCTCTTTGGATTCCAGCTTTAGCCGTCGGCTTGAGTCGTAAGAATGTTGAGGGCCCGTCAGGTCGGCCATGAGTCGTGTGTCTTCTGGGATGGCTGCTGGTTTATCCATTAGCCAATCGCGCATTTCGCCCCACATTTCGTCGCGGCGAATGCCATAAATCTCGTCTTGAATGGCGCGTTCGCCAAAATGAATTCGGTTGACCGGGTATCCAAGCTCAATCAATCGGTCCGCAACCCCAGATCCAACGCCAGTGCAATCGACGTTGATGATGTCTGGCAGGGTGCGATCGGCTTCTCTTGAAACCAGACCCACTACTTCCATCGGTCCTCGGCCATGCCATGAGCGCATTTCGGTAACCGCTCGGCCTTGTCGGATACAGAGCGCCGTGTCATCAGCGCCGTATTCCGCAGGATCGACGCCCATGATGATTGCGCCGGCAGGTTCGACATTGCCGGACTTCTCAGCTGCGACTGCAGCAAGGACCAGATCCATCGGGATCAGTGGATCGCCATCGACCCGCTTGAATGCAAGCGCTGGAGATCCTGGGTATTCCTGATCGAAGAGGGAACGATCCGCCCTGAAGTCGGTGAGGATCTTCTGGTACATCCAGTAGGTCTGCTCGATCGAGAGGCCAAATGCTCTCTGATATTCGGCGTCATCCCCCGTTGGCTCCCATCCGACCGGAGGTTGTTTGGTGTATTCCTCTTGCCAGAACCACGGCACGAAAACCGGAAGGTATTCTGAAAGGCCCGCTTCGGCATCCTGCCACATCCCATGAAAGAGATTGCCGACACCGTTAGCGGTGGATTCGAGAATGATCTCGGTGCCTGGCGCATCAGGGACAATCTGCCCGATCCCGGCCATGTGATCCGCGGCATTCGGCCAGAAAGACACCTCAGATCCATGGAAATACTGCGCGGTTGCGGATCGGCCCGTTCCCGAGCTCCCAGCGGTGGCGACACTGAACTCGGACTGAAGGTCATCGAACATCAACCGGGTGCCGGAATTGGCTGCGGTACTGGGCTTCACGACTTCGGGGCAAAGATCGTGATACCGGCGAGTCATGCCGAAAAGGTTTGATGTCGCTTCAGCCAGGTGCGTCAGGATATATGCGCGTTTACCGGCTGTTGTGGACGTCTTCCAGTAGAAACGACCCTCAGTGTAGGTCGAGAATCCCTGCTGGCGTCCTTTGAGCCCAATGACGCGGACCTTTCCGGTTTCCCGAAGCTGATCCTCGATCCGTTGATTCAGGTATTCCTGCGCCCGGTTCATCCGAAACGGAATGATCGTTCCGTCCTTACCTCGGATCTTCAAGCATCGTGGCGCATATTCAGAAAAATCTTGCGTCAGAATCCGAAGGATCCCTTGCGCTTCATCATCCAGCTTGACTGCTGCCATCACCATTCCACAGGTCTTTTAGTGCCTGGGCAAAATCGATTTTGTGATTGTGGTTGACCTCATCCTTGAACATGCCAAGGTGTTTGCCGATATCAACCAGTGCGGCCCTTTTGTCGGCCAGCTTGAATTTGACTCTTCTCACGTCGCGGATGTCTTCACCACGCCCATCGCGGAAATCTTCTATCGTGACCTCAGTGAGCGCTGCAGCCTGATCGCGGGTCAGACTGGAGAAATCGAGGTAAGGATCACCGTCCTTTGTCGATTTCATGTAGTCCTGCATGTTGGAAAAGCCGATCTTTGCCAGCTCTCGAAGGACCATGTCCTGAGTGATTTCAGTGCGCTCTGATCGTTTAGCCATTGCTTCTTCAATCGCGGCGCTAATGTCAGGTTTTGCCAGGTTCTCTGTTGCAATCTGTCGGGCTGTCTTTTCGCTATACCCGGCGCGAATCGCGGCCTGGGTGGCGTTAAGATCGATCAGGTATTCTTTAACAAATTGCTTTTGTTTAGCGTTGAGCTTTGTATTGGCATCCTTGCCTTTGGCTTTTGTGGCCATACACTTGTGTTGGGGTTATCTCGGGAGCCTCGCGACTTCGAGCTTCAGATCCATCAGGGTTTTCTGAATGGTTTCGTATTGCTCTTCGTGCTTGGTGAGGTGGGTTTCAAGGGTGCTTTCAATCTTGTCGAGCCGGTATTCGTGCTGCTGAACCATCGACCATGTGAGGATTCCGTACCCGATCAGGGCAACGCCCAGCTTTAACCAGTCACTCATGAGGAGTCTCCGTAACCTCTCGACAATCAAATCCAAAAGTGAATCCACAGGGTGGCGTGTTGGGAGAAAGGCCATGCGACAAGTCCTTAAAGAGCAAAGTACCCGAGGGCTTGCAGGAATATCCCGCAACCTTCACCTGACATCCCATCAGCGCAGTAGAGAGCGCGCACGAACATATCCCCTGAGCAATAAATCTCCCCCATCGTCGTACATCAGCTTGTCGCCATCGATCTGAAGGTAAACCTTCTGGGGGACAGGAGGCAGGGAGAGGCGCGGACACTCCTTCACAGGCTCCGGGAGCTTTAGGTTCGGCGCGACAGGCGCGTTTACGCAGCCTGTCAGCAGCAGGAAAGGCATCATGCGGATCACGCGGTATCCCTTTGTGCGTTCTTGAATGCAACCAGGAGTCGGTCTAAACGGTTTTCGTGTTGGCCGTACCCTGCGCCGGGGAATGACGCCCAGATATTCGCGCACTTTGCTATCGCCGCACGGATTCTCCCAGCCTCAACGTCTTCAAGCCCCCGTTGTTCGCGAATCATCTGGATTGCAATGCGGTCTTGAGATTCCGGCGAAAAGTCTTTCAGCCCGAGCATCTTTTGGTATGCAATCGCGTACTTGTAGAGGACTTGATAGCGCCCAGCCGCCGTGGATTTCAGTCCGGGTTTGAGCCTAACCAGAATCTTGGGGTGCTTTGAGTAGTCGTGGAATGTCGTAAAACCGACGATCACGTTGTAACCGTCATCGCCTTTTCCTGCTGTCCCTTCAGAGACAGCGATCATGTCCAAAAACGCGCTCAGGTTTCGGCTGATACCGGAAAGCCTAGCCACGTTCTCGCCCATCCCCAAGAACGTCTTTCAGTTCCTTGGCGGTATCGAGAAGCTCTTGCCCCTTTTCTGGGCTGATTCCGGATCCCTTGGTGGCAAAAGACACGGCCGCCATGCAGAGGAGGCAAATGATTAAGAGGGTTGTCTTCGATCCGCCTTCGGGCATCGCAATGATTGCGCCCATGGCTAACTGGAAAACGCCCTGCCAATCGGTTCCGGCTGCGGTTGAGAGCTTCATGCGCTGGCCTTGTTCACCATGCGGAGGGTCAGGATCAACCAGTCAATGACCTGATCCGACACATTCCCCGCCAGTTCCTTAATTAACTTAGCCGCTTCTTCACGCTTGATGGTTTTGTCGATCGCTTTACCTTCGAGCTCCTGCACTAACCCTTTGATGCGAGAAATCTCTGTGGGAGTAATCTCAACGCTGGTAATCCAGTGGACGATGAAGGCCAGGGCGCTTGAAAGAAGGAAGTGCATAAGTCACCAGAAATAAAAAAGGCCGCTCTGAGGGGGTGCGGCCAGGTGGTGTTTCAGCGAGAAACACTCAATAAGAGAGGTAGCTCAGAGCGTATTCGCTCCAGCTTGGGGAAATCCTGCACTATGAAAGACACTTAGTCCTCATTATCGATTTTCCGAAGGCGGGATTTCATCCATAGAAGGGTCACTGCATGCTCTGCCCGGTTGATCTGGCGACCGGACACATCCTCCTGGGCAACGTATCGCTTTCGGAGGAGCCGGTAGTAAACCTCCCCTGCCCTCGATGTTTCACGCATTAGCGCCACAAGGCGGCACATCAGCTGCACATCCCCGGGGATCCATACCGGAGGCAGTGGGCGTCCATCCCCAGTGGGGCGTGAATCACCCATGCGTCCCAGCATGGAGCGCTGCGCCCGGGCTGAATAGAGCCCAAGCGCCTCGTATTCGCCCCAGCTCGTCAGCATCGAGCGGACGATGTCGCGGGGTGTCTTCCTACGACGGGAGTCGGCCATACTTTTTCCTGATCGCGATCATCAGATCGATTTCATGTTTGGCTTTTTCCAGATCCTTGAGCCCATCCTTGGATTCCCAGCGACATAAACGCTTGATGACACACCCAGGAAGAAAGCCAATCCCATTGGCCTCACAGAATTCTGCCGGCTGGATCACGAATCCTTTGTAGTGACCCCCGCCAACCTGTACGTCCAGAGCCGATGACATTGCCTTGAACGCCTCTTCTTCCTCTTCGGTCGGATCAATGTAGGCGCGATCAAACGTCATTCTTCGATCCCCCAGCTTTCTTTGACGACCTTCAGCAAGTTGGGTCGCCTGAACATAAATGGTTTCAAAATTTTGCCGTCCTCACGGCGTTTCACCTCGCCGGTATCCGGGTCGATCTTGGTCATGTTGGATTCATGGACTTCGGACCAGGCCAGATCGCCCTTGATCCCCAGCGAGTGAAGCATCCCGCAGCAGACGTAGATCGTGTCGATCAGCCCGTCTACAACCTCCGTGATGGATTTCGCGGGGTCATAGCCCTCTTTCTCCATCGCTTCAACGGCTGCGTTCCACGCCTCAAAGGTTTCTTGCGTCTCTTCCGCAATCAGGTTCAAGTAAAGCGCAGCCTGATCCCCGTTCGGATAATCAACCGACTGCCCACACGCCACCATAAAGGCGGCCTGCTGCTCAAAAATCGAATACTTCTCTTCCGCCATTTAAGCCCCCCGGCCTTTTTTCAAAATGAATTCCTTGTCTTCGGGTGAATGTTTCGGTAGCCCCGCGCACCAATCCCATTCACACCCTTCATACCAAACCCCAATCACGGCAGCGCCATGGTCGGACTTGAAAAGCATCTTTGCGCCCTTGGGCGGCCTCGACTTGTCGATCCTCTTCCAGGTTGGCGCAAACTCCGTTTTAGGTGCGTATCTATCTTCCACTCGGCACCGTCCTTTTGGCCCATGACCTGGCTGCCAGCGTCGACATTTGTTCTTTCTGATAGCAGCCACATGAAACGCTTGTGCCGCCCTTGAGGTGCTGAACCAAAACGGAACGCACGGTCCCGCATTCGCACTTTGCAACCACCACGCGATATCGGTAGGTCTTTCCTTTCCGAACGGCGACCTTGTCTTCGGAGTCGCTCAGGACCGTCCAGCGCCCAAAAATCAACCCATCAAGACTTTCCCTGACGGAATACCTCATTTAATCGCCCCCACCACAAGCACCAGAATCGGGACCACAAGGAACATGCCGAGCCAAAACGCTGCAAACAGGAGCGCTAGTAGTGTTCGCATGTCCAATCCAGCCACGTCACCTGAATCCACCCAAGAACGGTCACCCCCGCGTAGGTCATCACCGCTGACTCAGGCCCCACAATCCACCAGACCGCCATCACCAGGGCAAACTTCATCAGTACGGCCCTCTCACGCGATCGAAAGGAATGTCATCGTCAAAGTCGCCGCCCGAAGATTGCTCTGGTTGCTGCGCCTGCTGATAGGTTTGCTGTGTTGGCTTTTCTTGCGACTGGTTCGGATCTCTGCGCTCCAGGATCTGAGCTTCATCCGCCACGATCTCGGTCGTGTATTGATCCTTGCCGTCCTTGTCCTGCCATTTGCGGGTGCGAAGGCGACCCGTCACCAAGACCCGATTCCCTTTGCGCGCATAGTTTCCAAAGAATTCTGCGGTCTTCCCGAAGATGGTGACCCGATGCCATTCGGTCTCGTCTTCCCAGTTTCCGCTCTGCCCTTTTCGCGAATGAACCGTGGCGATGCGGAGGGATCCGATCTGCATCCCGGTTTGCGTTGCCCGAATCTCAGGCTCTGCGCCGAGATTCCCAACCAGAGTGACCTGGTTCAAAGTGCCTTTTGCCATTTCTTGTCCTCAGAATTCTTCAACATCCCAGCCGCCACCGTCTTTTTTCTTCCTTGGCATGAACGCCAAGAATCGAAACGGGTAAAGATCAGCGGCGATCTTGATCTTTGCCCTCGCATCGTCCCTCCAAAACCCTTTTACTTCGTGCATTTCCATTTGCCCACAGGGAAGCATCACGGCAAAGTCGGGGGTGTAGAACGTGTTATCAGCCAATCTCAGCTTGACGCCCTCAAACTTGTACCAAGCGACCGTTCCAAGGTGTTTCCGGTTCGCCAGCTGGGCCTCGTAAAGCGCTTCGGTTTTATTCATTTGGCCGGTCTTTAGGCGACCCAAAGCCAACAGCCCTTTATTTGCCATACAGCGCCTCCAGCGTCCGAGCCAAAAGATCCATCTCGCTAACCTTCTGGATCCTAAGCAACGATTTATCCCCATGGATACCTAATGGCCCACGGTGACAGTCGGCACAGGCCGCAATGGTCAGCCAGTCATTTGCTCGTTGACTCATTCCAAGACCTTCGCGCGCATGGTGTGCCTCAACTGGGGTTGCGCCACAGAGAACGCAAGGAACCTCATGCACCCGGGCAAGATGACGTTTGGCGGCGGCGCTCATGCGAAAAGATCCTGCTGGACGGGTGTGCCAACCCATGAAGGCGAAGAACTGTAGTTTTCGATTCGGTCTGCGATTACCGATGCTCTTTGAGAAGACGTAACGGGGACATAGCTCCCAAACCGAGCAATAGATCCCGCATTAACTGCCGCATTTGTTGAATCGGCTGACGCTAGAGGCAGATGGGTAAAAATGTTCGGGTCAAGCATCCTCAAACCATGAAGTTTGCACTTTGGACGGCCATCCGCATCGCAAGCAACCGACATTGCTTCGGACATCCTGTTCCACCATGAAAAAGTTCCGGGCGAAGACCATTCCCCAGATGAGCCAAGAGCAACGGTCTGGAAATTTCCTACGAGCCATTCGAGCCATTCAAGCGATTCGTGCAAATGCCAAACAGGAACCGATTTGACTTTGCAGCCCATACGAAGCCACAGGGTGACGAGGTCTTGGTTTTGTTTTTCTGATCCATCGATTTTGTCTGGGATCAGACACCAATCAAGACCAGGATGACCCGCAAGCGAACTCACCCATGCGTGATAAGTAGGGACATCAACGTCGCCTTCTCCAGCCCTCCAGTAGCTGAACGCGGAATTGTCGAGAACAAAACTCTGGCAAAACTCCATGACGGCCGAAAGATCATCCTGTCGCTTGAACGGCACGAGGCCATGCCTGCCAACCAAAAATCGGCAGACGTTGTCCTTAGATCCGCCAACAGGGGTTCCGTGGTAATGGATCACGCAGACCTCCCCCTCATCAATCTCAAAGCAGCCTGCCTTGCATCCTCTTGCGTGAGCTGGCCCTTCCGCATCAGGTCGAACACTTTCTCCGCAAACCAATCTGCGTCGATAATCGACACGTCGTCCTGTTGTTGCGCCTGAAGCCAGGCAATGTCTTCTTCCCAATGATCGATGTCAGTCATTAGTTTTGGTCCCAAAATCCGTTTCTCATTGATGACGACCCATGTTTTTTCTGGTTTGCCAAAGGCCTGATTGACCTCAAGAAGAAAAGCAGCAAGTTCCGGAGATTCGTCCTGAATGAATTTCCATTTGCGTTTGCGCTCTTCCTGAATTTCTTCGGTTTTTGCTTTGAGCCTCGCGAAACTTGCATCAAAATCACTCAAGCGGCCTTTTTCCTGCGCTTTTTCTCAGTCTTTGGCGTCTCATGCCGCTTTTCAGTAATTCCGGATTCGAGCATTCGCTGGTTCCACTCGGCGCAATGCGGACAGGTATGCTCCAGAACGACATATCGAGAATGGTTTTCCCCGTATTTCACCTCCGTCAGGGGGCAGGTACACCCAACGGGATCGAAATCATCAAGCGGCTTTTCCACTCTCACCCTCCTGCAGCTTTCGATCTTTCTCCTCAACCTCTTTTCGGACCCGATCCATATCGATCGAAGCCACAGGAGAAACCAATGACCCCTTCAGCTTTGCGAGGAACTCTCTGGCCCTATCTTCATTTGCCGTCCCCTTCGTGCCCGTCAAAAGTCCAGCGATCATTGGGGCGTGATATTCAATCTCGCTCAAAACCGGAGCCGCATCCTCTGGCTTTAGGCGACCAAGCCGAAGCGCTTCGGTGACCACTGATCCAAGCGATTTCTTATCCCAGCCGCGACTAATAACCCACTTGATCGGAATGCCCTTGGCTCTGGATTCATCGCAGATGCGGTTGTAGGCATCCTTGAACGCCATCCGAGCGCCGATCTTGTCCCCGTCGTGAAGCATTGGCGCAGCGACCGAATACGCTTTGAGCATTTCTTCCGTGAGTACCGCGCTGCTGTGCTCATCCTTGGGAATCATTCCCCAGGCCTCATCCGCTCCAGGACGTTGTCCAGATCCAGTCGTAGACTCGATTTTGTCGATGATCTCTGCGGGTGAAGCCATGAACTTCGAAGTCCTGATGTGCGCCGTAAACGCAGCTCTGACCTGGCTCATTTCGTAGCCCGAAAGTGCGGCCCAAAAGATCTTGAGCAAATTTTGAGTGGCTTCCTTTCCGTAGGCTTCAGCGGTTCCGCGAAGGATCTCTGCGAATTCCTGCTTGTTGGCGTCAATTAACATCGATGATCCCCATTGGCGTTGAACCGTAGACAAACTCATCAACAGCCCTTTGCGCTCTGGCCTCCCGATAGCTGGAAAGGTTTGGTGTCGAAGGGGGCTTGGGCTCAAACAAGCCCTGCCAGCCGTTCTGGATGCTGGTGGAGATGATCGAAGCTGGCGAGTTGCCGATCAGGTTTTGGCCGACAAGGAACTCGATCTGCTCGTACCAGGTGGACTCGACGGTTTTGAATTTCCGGTCCCTTCGGTACTTGACCCATTTTTGCCATGCGTCATGGGGAATGGACTCGGGTAGCGCGATTTGTGCTGGGTCGAAAACCGAGCGCGGTTTTGCGCGCGTTGTTTTCTGCTCCTGCTCTTGTTCCTGTTCTTGCTCTTGTTCCTGTTCTTGGCTTACAAGGGGCTCCGAAGGGGCTTGCAAGGGGCTTAGGTTTTGCTGTGGGTTTTCTGACTCTGATGTGCGGCAACCCGTCATGCGGAAAGCCTTGCTGTATCTGGTGTAGAACGATTCCAGGAAGGGATTGTCAGGCAGCGAGTCATACTCTGTCTGGACCCCCTTTATGCGGTTGTCCTTATCCGCTAGGGATTCACCAATTTGGTATGAGGCCATTTCTGGAACATAAACGACCTCTGAAGTGGCGTCGTAATAACAAAACCCCGCTTCAATGGCCCTTTGAAGGCCCTTCGAAGCCCCTTCCATGCCCAGCCCGGTCTCATGCGAAATGAACATCAGCGGACAGTAATAAAGGCCCAGCATGTTGGCGTGAGGCGAAGTCAGAAGGTACATGGCAACAATCTGGGTTTCTGCACCCATCACTCTGAGTCTTTTCCCTGTATTGCCTATCCAAAACTTTGGGGAAATCTTTGAGTAGTCACGCATTACGCTCACCACCTGCGGACTTAAAGTGCGCTTTCATTTTTGCGAGTAAAGCCTTGCCGGTCTCGTAATCAAGCGGCTTACCCTTTTCCTTCTGTTCGTCTTTTTTATGTCTCGCCTCATGGCAGGTTTCGCAAAGACATTCGAGGTCCTTGTTGTCGTATTCCCAGGGACTTCTGCCGCGAACGTAGAACTTGTGGTGGACGTTAAGTGTTACGTCCTTGTTGCCGCATTGGGCGCATACAAAGCCAGCCTCAGACATCACCTCAAGTCGCTTTTTCTGCCAATTCGGGTGCCTGTATTTGGCAAAGAATTCGGACCTTTTGGTATAATTCCGCCTAGTCATTCGTCTTCTCCTTTTCAGTTGACGCTTGATAGAAACCCTCGGCTGCACACCGGGGGTTTTGCTTTTGAGGGCTCACCAGTCCCTCCGTTTTTCAGCCAAACCAAGCCGCCACGCCCTGGCATAAATGGCCCCGACCGTGCGGTTTGGTAAGTTCTTGATGATTGCTGAGACGCCCACGACCCCATAACAGAGTCGGACGATAAGATCCTCGGCTTTCGACCATGACGAACGGTCGGTGATGCCGAGCTGAAGGGCTCGACCGTGGATGGCCTGCGGTGATCGATTGATAATCCGCGCAAGCCGCTTGGCGCCGAGCTTTTGATAGCTTTCAAGGATGACTGCATCCTCTTCTTTGCGCCATAATCTGACCACCTCATACCACCCAGCCGATCGCGGATCGTTGAGGGGTATTACCAGTCTCAACGTAGTGTTGCCACGCTTCGCAATCTGGCCGTTTCTTCGCGCAGAAGTCCTGCATACAAACCGTGCATTGCTCACAAGGAGGAATGCCCACGGATGCTTTCATCGCAGCAGCAGATTTATTCTCAATTTGCATCAGGAAAGTTCCTTATAGAACCTAATCAACACCGAAAGCTGACCTATTCGTACCTGTCCATATCAATAGCTTCGTCCGATACTTTCATCAGGCCTCGGCGCTTGAGATCAGCACGAATCAGATTCCTGACATAGCCGGATCGGGTTTCGCCATCCTGTGAAGAGGCTTTAACGATGCCGCGCCACATGTGCTCGGCAACCTGAAACATCACTTTGATATCGAGTGGTTCTTCATTCATAGGAGTAGCTCATGGTCATCAAACCAAGACAATCAGGTGTGGTAGCAATCTGCGACTGTGGATCCAAACAATTCATTCCTTCCGAGTCGGCCATTCGCACCGGAATCCTGTATTGCCCCTGTGGGCAAATCGAAAAAGTTGGAATGGATGTGTTCAACAAAATCTTTTCCATAAAGATTCACTCCCACGCCTCAAAAAAAACCGGCCAAACATTCCGCCCGACCGGACAGAGGGAGGAGAAAGGTCGCAGTTACCGGAGCGACCAAGCCGGAATCCGAAAGCAGGTGGAAATGAACTTCGTTCCCCTCTCATGACTAGGCGGCCTTTCCGTCGCGCCGAATCACATGCCATGGAACATCTGGACGCAAGGATTCAGCAGTCACAGCACCGTTACTGGCCTCTTCGATCCGCACCGCAAGTTCCGCACTCGGATGCTTGGCTCGGTACGCGACAAACTTGAGGTGTGACAGCGATGCTCCACAGCGATCAGAGAAATCCCTCTTTTCATCTGCGGAGAGGGTCCGCATGTAATCTTTTAGGCTCATGCGGAGATAGTACCCTTACGGGTATTGTTCGCGCAATACCCTTTTGGAGAATCCCCAGCGCGATTTTTTTGAGGTCTAATCAGGAGATGGAAATCATCAAACACTGCAGAAGAGATCGGGTTCTGCTTCTGATCAAAGATCGTTTTGATGGCAACAAAGCTGCGTTTGCAAAAGCCATCGGAAGGCCTGCGCCTAATGTCCATCGAATGTTGGCCATAGGATCTGGAAAAGATCAAAGAGGCATCGGTGAGGATCTTGCTCGCGACATCGAAAAAACTTTGGGTTTGCCTCATTTGTGGCTGGATCAGCCAACCGAAATCGGTATCTCGTCTTTGGCCAACATTCGCCCAATTACCCCACCCAAATTCGTTACTGACGACACGTCCAGCGCCACAGCATCATCCGTTAATGTTTCCGAAACGCTTTCAGTAGGTAAGCGCGTACCTTTGATTTCTTGGGTACAAGCAGGAAACTGGAGCCAAATCGCTGATTATCTTTCGCCTGGAGACGGGGATGATTGGCTTCCTGTGTATCAAGAAGTGGGCAAACACACATTTGCTCTGGTCATTAAAGGTGACTCTATGCAGCCCGAATTCCACGATGGGGACACAATCATTGTGGATCCTGATGTGCTACCGGGCCCAGGCGATTACGTTGTAGCCAAAAACAGTGAAGAGGAAGCGACCTTCAAGAAGTACCGTCCACGCGGACTTAACGAAAAGGGCGAATCTTATTTTGAGCTGATTCCTCTAAATGAGGATTACGAACCAATGCGCTCGGATTTCCAGAAGATCAAGATCATCGGAACCGCAGTCGATCACATACGGAGACTGCGTCGGAGAGGAACCTAAACCCTCTTCCAACACCATCATTTGTTGAGTCCCATCCCGCTTCGGCGGGTTTTTTTTGCTCCCAAGAAAACAAATACCCTTTTGGGTATTGACTACTGATTACCCTTTTGGGTAGCATTTCTTTCGCCCCCTAGCTGCCCAGGCCAGCGCCGGATGCAACAAGGGCCTGTCAGTTGAATGGCTTCATTCAGGACACACAAGGACAGGGGGTGTTTTTTTGGAGAACCTGATGGAACGCACAACAGAAAACCATGTGATTGCCCTGCTTGTGATGCTGGGCTGTCTTATTGCGCTAGGCCGAATGGATCAGCTTGAAGCGGAAAAAATGGAACAAGGATCCGTTCAGGTGGCGCAGAAATGACCTGGAACTACCTCTGGAAACTAGCCAAGCGCTCAGGCTTCCATCCCAAGCGCTTTGTTTATGAGGCGCGCATCGATGCCCTCAAATCCCTTTCTTACGAATTCGAAAGTCACGACTTTTACAGCGAGGCGCAGAAAGTCAACGCTTTCATTCGGACGGAGCCCAAACCATGAGAACGATTCGGCGGATCTACATCCGATATCTCACTTGGCAGTTTGAGCGGCAGTTTGCCAAAGCATACAGCGCGGTACAGAAGTCGCGCACAGCAGAGTGCAAATTGATTACAGCCAGACGCGCTTAGCGTGAGCTACGGCGGTTAGAGGCTTATCCCGCAGACCGGACAGAGAGCCAGTTAGCCCTCCGAGGCAGTTCCCTGGAAAACGTGGGCCGGTCAATTACAAAGAATTCGATCAATCAGCGAGAACAAACATGAGCAACGCGCTTACGACTTTAACGAATCAGCTTGCAACCAAGCTGAACATGGGTGACGGCAGCCAGCTGATCGACACCCTCAAGGCAACCGCATTCAAAGGTCAGGTCTCTGACGCCCAAATGACGGCATTGATGGTGGTTGCGAATCAGTACGGGCTGAATCCTTGGACCCGAGAAATCTACGCCTTTCCAGATAAAAACAACGGCATTGTTCCGGTTGTTGGCGTGGATGGCTGGAGCAGAATCATTAACGAGCACTCTCAGTTTGACGGTCTGGAGTTTGAGCAGACTGACGAGGCTTGCACTTGCATCGTATACCGCAAGGATCGCAGCCGACCGATCAAGGTCACCGAATACATGTCCGAGTGCAAGCGCGCCAACGTCGGGCCTTGGGTATCACACCCCAAGAGAATGCTGCGACACAAGGCTTTGATACAGGCTGCGCGCCTTGCTTTTGGATACACCGGAATCTACGACCAGGACGAAGCTGATCGCATCCTTGAAGCATCAGAAAAGGTCATTCCATCCGCTCAACCCGAGCCTTCAAGAACCGCAGATTTATTGCCCGGTTACACCGATGAGGCATTTATTGGAGCCGTTCCTAAATTTGAAGGATGGATCAGGAAAGGCAAAACAGCTGAAGAGGTCATTGGTTTCGTATTAACGAAAAACACCCTGACAGAACATCAGGTCAACGCGATCTACGACATCGAGCTGGCTATCAAAAGCGAAGGAGAAGCAGCGTGAGGAAAACACACACCCTAGTTCAAGGTTCGGGAGAGTGGCATCAATTCCGTGCCGAACATTTTGGCGCAAGCGAAGCCAGCGCCATGCTGGGAATCAGTCCTTACATGTCGCGCACCGACCTTTTGAAGCTAAAGAAAACAGGGGTTGCGCCTGACGTATCCCCTGCCCTTCAAAAGATCTTTGATCGCGGACATGAGGTTGAGCCTTTAGGGCGCGTCATTGCCGAAAAGATTATTGGTGAAGACCTTTTTCCGGCTACTTACTCATACGGACACCTTTCGTGTTCTTGCGACGGCATCACGATGATGGAAGACGTGGCATGGGAGCATAAACAGTTCAATCGCGAACTTGCTGAATCACTCCGCAATGGGGTGCTGCCAGATCATCATTGGCCGCAAGCACAGCAGATCCTGCTAATTACTGGCGCTGAAAAGCTGCTCTTCATGACATCCGATGGGACTGAAGATAACTGCGAATACATGTGGGTCATTCCGCATCAGGAATATCAGCAGCGAATCCGTGATGGCTGGGATCAGTTTCAGCTAGATCTGGATGCTTTCGAACACACTGAAACGCAGACCGCTGCAGTAGGCAAGGCCCCTGAAGCCCTCCCTGCCCTTCGGATCGAAGTTACGGGCATGGTCACGGCTTCGAACATCGATGTTTTCAAGGCCCACGCGGTTTCGGTATTCGATGGGATCAAGACCGACCTTGAGTCAGACGAGGATTTCGCGGACGCGGAAAAGACCGTTAAATTTTGCAAGGAAGTTGAGGATCGTCTAGCTGCAGCCAAGGATCATGCGCTGTCACAGACCGAATCGATTGACGCCCTCTTCCGCGCCATCGATGAGATCAGCGAGATAGCCCGTCAAAAGCGATTGACGCTCGACAAACTGGTAAAGACCCGCAAGGAAGCGATCCGCCTGGAGCTGGTTCAAAAGGCTCAGAAAGCGCTAGACGAGTACGTCAAAACGATTTTCGATCGAATCGGTTTTATTGCCTGGAATATCTCTGCGCCATTTGCTGACGCGATCAAGGGCAAGAAGACCGTTGCCAGCATCAAGGATGCGCTTGCTACCGTTTTAGCCAATGCCAAGATCGAGGCAAACGACAAGGCGCGACTGATCGAGGCTAACAGGGAAGCTGCCAAGGATCACAAGCACCTGTTCCCCGATTTTGCAGCCCTCTGCCTCAAGCCCACGGATGATTTCAACGCCATCCTTCAGCTGCGGATCCGCGAAGAGCAAGAGCGACAAGAAGCAGAGATCCAGAAGAAGCAGAAAGAGATCGAAGCTCAGATCGAGGCCCAGCGCAAAGAGCGTGAGCAGGCTGCTGCAGCTGCGGTTATTACTGAAGTTGCCGCGGAGTCGGTTGTTGCAGCGCCCGCTGAAGCCCCGAAAGCCGATACCGCAGAGATCAAGCAGGCGGCCGTCATTGATCACCAGCCGCACATTCTCGAATTCCTGAAGCTCCATGACTTCAAGGATCACTCTCGTATCAGGGGAATCCTGATCGAGTACGAAAAGTTCAAATCTCAAACAGACATTAAGGAGGCAGCGTGAAGCAGGTAACCCGCTACGAAACCAGCGACGGGGAGTTGTTTGTCAACGAATTGGGGGCCATAGCCCATGAGGAGCACCTCACGATTTCGCGTCGTGTTGGCGCTTACGTTATCGCACTAGGCTTGATTCCTCCGGCATCAACCCGGGTAACAAACGATCTGACCAGCTTCTTGAATTGGGAGCTTGAACAGATTCATGCCGAAACGAAGAAGGTCGTTGAATCTCTGGATAAGGAAGCAGCGTAATGAGCAGATCACTTTTCCACGTTGTTGCTTCACAAAAGCTGAAAGGAAAACGTGACGTTTTGATTGAGGCCAGAAAGAAAAAACGCATCATCGAGTACCGATTGAAGATCAATGGCCTTGTTTGGCGTGACTGGTTTCCACGTTTGGATCCATTTGGCGACAAGCATCTTCAGGCATTCATTCGGGAAAACATGAAACCGGGGGTTGCGTAATGAATAACGTCAATCTGACCGCTCTTAAAGAGTGCATCCCGGAGCTTTTAGCTCTCAACACGGAGCGCGCCGATGCGGCCCTGAAGTTCACGGCAGGCATCGAATCCGTCAGCAAAGCGACGTTTGTCGACAAGTCGATTCTGCGAAAGGTCATTAAGGCCCTGGCTGCTGACAAGACCGAAGACACCAAAAGCGAGGCCGACAACATCAGCGAGCTCTTGGTCGAGCTTCAGGAGTTTGCAGGCGCTGAATGAGCGAGGAAAGAAGCCAGCGCTTCATTTTGCGAAACCCATGGGATGCAGAGGCGCTCTGGGGCATTTTGAAATGCTGGCAAGGCCAGGCTGAGTCTGGGGCCCCTTTAGAGGTAACGGTTGGGGTCCATGAAAAACTGCGAAACGTGGACCAAAACCGCCTTTTGTGGCGAGTCCTGACCGCGTTTTCGCAGCAGATCGAGTGGCCCATCAATGGCGTCATGCAGAAGATCAGCAAGGAAGATTGGAAAGTAATCCTTTCAGCCAGCTTCAGGGCTGAAATGGCAAGACTGACGCAGACCACGGATGGTCGGATCGTCATGCTGGGGGTCAGTACCAGCCGCATGAGGAAGCGGGAGTTCACTGAGTTTATCGAGTTTCTTTTAGCCGTCGCCGCAGAGCGCGGCGTGGATCTTGATGAGGATGAAAAAGAGACAGAGGAAGCAGCATGACCGAGCTACGCAAACAGATCCTGAAGCACATTGTTGGTCGCCAAGTATCGGCGGCTCAGATGGCTTTCATTCTTGGGAAGACAAGCAGGGAGGTTGCCAAGGAAATGGCTGACCTTCATCGAGAGCGACTGATCGAGGGAACCTGGGACAGTCTGGGTTATTGGATCTACGAAGCGGTTACCGATCCCACGGTATAGCGCATATCAATTACAGGAGAAACGTAAGTGAATCCAGAAATGAAGCAATACATCGGCACAAAGCGAATCAACGCAAAGCCGATGACCCGCTTGGAATACAACATTTTCAGGGGCTGGGAGCTTCCTGAAGACGAAGACGGCTCCGACGAAGGGTTCCTTGTTGAGTACGTCGATGGCGGAAAAGCAAACACCGGAGCCTTTGAAGGTTACGTCAGCTGGTCGCCCAGTGAAGTATTCGAGCGGGCCTACCGCGAGATTAGCGGCATGACGTTTGGCGCAGCCATCGAGGCGCTAAAGACTGGCGAGAGGGTTGCCCGGGCCGGATGGAATGGCAAGGGCATGTTCATCTACTACGTTCCCGCTAATTCATATCCAGCGCAGACGGATGCAGCCAGAAGCGTATTTGGCGACATGGTTCCCTACCGAGCCTACCTCGCTATGAAAACCGTCAATGACGAAGTCGTCCCTTGGCTCGCATCCCAGTCCGACATCCTCGAAGACGATTGGGAGATCGTTCCGTGAACATGGGTATCGGAATAAAAATCACTCGGGAGCGCATTGAGTCCCGGATCGACAAGGTCCGTTATTCGATCATCCCGGACACCACCACGACGATCTGCGCGATCACCATGATCAACGGCTTTGTTGTGACGTCTTCTTCTGCCTGCATCGATCCTGCGGTTTTTGATCGCAAAACAGGCGAAGAGATTGCTTACGAGAACGCGCTGGAAAAGATCTGGGATCTTGAAGGATACCTGTTGAAAGAGCGGATTTACCAAGATCGTAAGTCGGATCCGACAAGGTCAAAGATTGTTTGGATTGAGGACGCCGTCTAGGTCCGGACAGCAAGCCACCGCTGTAAGTGTGGTGCGAGATGGGGATCTTGCGAAAGCCCCTGGCAGCCGGGAATTAGACCGGCACTTATAAGAGATGGGACTGGAAGATTCAGGGACCGCCTGAATATGGGATAGGGAATAAAAGGTAATCGATCGTAAAGCCTGTGACCTAAAGATCCTCGAATACTGGGCTGATCTCCAGAGGAAGAGGTGAACTGGAATAACGATCTCGGTCGCCAGCCCGATGTGTGAAAGATCACGAAAACAGTCCCATCCCTTATGAGCTTTATACGAAAGCGCATCATCGCCCGGTTCTGGCGATCACGGGATTTCAAAGGATGGTGCGCTTCCTTATAGGAGGAAATATGAACGCACCGAAGAAGATTTGGGTCTGGGATTACGCCGCCGATCAGATGGTCAATGAAAATCCAGATTCGACTGACGTTCCCTACATAAGAGCAGACTTAGTGGATGGGTTGGTATTCGCGTTGGAAGGATTGCAGGAATGGGTAAATGGAACGGCTTATGACAAAGCCCGAGCCGCACTGAAAGCGTTGGAGGAAGCATGACTTGTAGGTATTGCGATGACGGGGACGGATTTTGCGCTTTCCCGCATTACGGTGTTGCTCCTCATGTTTCTGATGGGCTTGCCCCAAGCAGGATTCTCCCAGAAGAGGACTGGCCAGAAAATTTCGTGCAGGACAAGGACAACCCCGGTTGCGGGACTTATACCCACTGCCCTGAATGCGGAGACGGAGATAAACCATGAGTACCGCAACCGAACTGCTGAGACGGGCGCTTGATAAATGGGATGCAGAAACAGCTAGTTGGACCGACCTTTTTGAAGAAATCCGCGCTTTCCTCGCCGCCGAGCCAGAAGCGGATAAGCCTGTGGCGTGGATGAGAACAACGCCTAATGGAGATCAAATAATATCTTTCCATCAAGTCGATGGTTTTGAACCCCTCTACACCAGACCCGAGCCATCAAGGCCGATGACGGAGGAATACATCAGGATTTTGTACGGTGATGACAATAACTTTGAGCTTACTGCGCCATACGTTATTGCGTTTGCCAGAGCGGTAGAACGGTATCACGGTATAAAAAAAGATGATGAATTTTGCGACAGTCATTGCACATGGCTTGACCATCATCCTGATTGCAAACAATTTATACCTAAGACAGAAGCAAAAAATCCTCCATTAGCAACTGCAATAGGGCAGGCGGTAAAGATAACTGAAAACGGCGATCACATTGCTTATGAAATTTTTGACGGAGATAAGTGGTTGAGATTAGAGCCAGCCATTAGGAAGCCGATGACGGAGGAGGAGATACAGAAAGGGGTTAAACGCCTTAAAGAAATGGTAGGAAACAAATCGTCAGAAGTTTATGCAGCGTTTGAGGTTGGCATTCGCGTAGCAGAAAAATATCACGAGATAGGAGGGGGTGATGAGTGAAACAAATATCCTTCCCAAACCTGATGCCTTGTATCGACACCACAGCGGTAAGGTCTATCAAGTTCTTGAGATTGCCAAGATGGAAGCAACCGGAGAGGTGGTGATTGTCTACCGTGAGCGTGGCTCAATAGACAACGTGTGGGTGCGCCCTGCGTCTGAGTGGTGGGATAAGTTTAGGGAGTTGGTGTGATGAGTAAGAGAGTAATCGTAAACGCGGCCGACCTTAGAGGGGCTCTTTTGGCAACCATGGAAGGTGTATTAGAAGGTCGCGTAACAGTTGCCCAGGCAAACGCTGTTGCACAGCTTTCAGGGGAACTTCACAAGAGTATCCGCCAAGAATGGGATATGCGCGTCTATGCCAATGAGCATTTGACCTTAGAGGCCGGTCGCGTAATTGAACTGCTGGAAGGATAAAGGCGTCTCGATGTCAATTAGAGTTTCAGAAAAAATGGCAAATGACCTTATCTCTGACATCACGAAAGGCTGTCCTTTTGGTGTTGTTGAATATCCCAGCGGATACCTTTATGCGAGTAAAACAAAAACAGACCTCGACATCGTAATCGCCAAAACAGGAGAAACGACAGGTCTTTTTTTGATGCGCGGGTCAAAAGAGTACCGCAACGTAAAATCTAACTATACGCGATATGGTTACCAGTATTTGGTTGCCGAAAAATTCGGTATACGGCTGGCGCGCTGGATGAAGCGGACAGGCAAAAGAGTATTTGCCCACAAATTCGTTTCACCCAAATATCGATGGACGGCGCTGGATATGCACCAGTGCGAAAAAAAAGTACGCGACGAATTTTCTAATGGGTTTTTTACGGAAGGTGAAAAACTTGGAATCACCCGGCCCGAAGATGGATGGCTTTATCCTGGGCCTTTACGCATGCACATCGATAAAAATGGCGTATTGATTGCACTTGATCCGGAAAAAATGATTCCGTATCAGGTCATGCACACGTTTGTTGACTCGATGAGGTTGGAGAGACTGCCATGATGCTCACGACAAAGGATGTCGCGGACAGGTTAAATGTCAGCACCAGGACTGTTCAGGTCTGGGTTTCGAGTGGTGAGCTGCCTGCGTTTCAAGTGGGGAAAGTGATTCGGATTGACGAAAAGGTACTGGATGAGTTCATACTTTCCGGATGCCGTACAAGCAAAAAGACAGTTCGATCTGGTGGATCTCGTACACCGATGCGACGGGCAAACGCATTAGGCGATCTTCTGGGACCACCGTCCACGCGGACGCGAAAGCGGAAGAGCAAAAGCTTAGATCAGCCTTCCACACCTTCAAACGCCGCTCAGGAGGCGCAGAAGTAGCTGACGTTTTAGCGGAATACCTGAAGCGCAATAATCGGCTCGTCCCTAGAAACATATCCATAGGGAGAGCGCTGGACAGTTACTTCGCGGGTATCGATGCCGCAAGCGTCGATTCAACCGAAATCCACGGATACATAGATCACCGACGCGAAGCTGGCGTCGAGGATCCAACCATCAAGCGAGAGCTCACGGTTCTCAGCGCCGCCATCGTTGAATACAACAGCCGATTTGGGACCAGCATCCCGAATGAGGTTCGGTCAGTTAAGGTGGAAGAACCTCCTGGTCGCGTCAGGTGGATCACCAAAGAAGAGGCCTCTCGCCTTATTCAAAACGCATCGCCAGTCGTTGCCGATTTCATAAAGATCGGGATTTACACCGGGCTTCGCACACGCGACATTCTCACGCTTGATTGGAAAAAGGTCGATCTTGAGCGAGATCGCATCATTATTGAGGTGACTAGCAACCGCACCAAGCGGAAGCGCACCATCACGATTCCCATCCACCCGGTTGCAAAACTGGCATTTCTCAGCTGTAAAGACCGAGACCCGAAAAGTCCCTATGTCTTTCCGGGGAAGTCAGGTGTCATAGGAAGTTTGAAAAAGGGGTTTGCCGGAGCTTGTCGCAGAGCTGGAATCTTGGACTTCACTCCGCATGATCTTAGGCATACCTGCGCGTCATGGTTGGTCATGGCGGGTGTCCCTCTCTACGAGGTTCGGGATATACTTGGCCACGCTTCCATCAAGTCGACGGAAAGGTACGCGCACCTTGCGCCAGAGAACCTTGTCGGCGCGATCGGTAAGCTCGGCCTTCTATGACATCCACTATGACACCGGCTATGATTGCGCCGCTAAGTCATTGTTCTTTATGTGGACGAAATGCGCGATATGCGTCATAGTAGAGACATAGAAAGTCAGTGAAACCCATACGCCCCGGTAGCTCAGCTGGATAGAGCATTCCCCTCCTAAGGGAATCGACCGCTCCGGAGGCCGCGTAAACAAAGGCTTCCAGACTTCTATGACATCAAACTATGACATCGAGGTTTTGAATGAAAGCGCTATTTTTGGCTCTTCTATTTGCTGCTGACGCACATGCCGTCCGCTACGTTCCCACCATTCCCGGAACCGATGTTCCATATCCCGGCGCTGAGGCCTTAGTGGTACGAGGCAATGAGGCGTATTACACGCTGCCCAACCTGAACGCGCGCGATTTGAGCCGTGGCGGTTACTACCGCCAGGGTAATGAATGGATCCCGACCCTCCCCTCCTCTCATGCCAGAGACTGGTCAGAGCCGGCGATCAAGATGGAGGGAGACGGATTTTGGGATGATTTTTAAGCTGAGGGATTGACTGCGTTTCGGGTCGGTTGATACCTTCCGACTCGGATCCCCCAATCCACGTTCAGCGAGAAAAACAATGCGAAGAATTACAGTCGCCCTGATGATTGGCTTAATGGCGTCCGCCTGTAGCCCTGTTCCATTCAAGATTTCCAGCGCACCTGCCAACAAAACCCCTGAGCAGAAAAGTCTGGACAATCTTGAGTGCAACAAGTCATCAGAAGTTCAGGGCCCATGGCTGTTTGGTATCGGAACACTGGCATACAGAAGAATGGCAGCCAGTGGCTACGAAAAGTGCATGAATGCCAGGGGCTATAAGGTCGAAGAGCAATAGCCTAGATTTGGGCTGCCAGATAGTTCTGCAGCCCAATCTCATCAATGATGCCGAGCTGGGCGGTATACCATTCGATATCGTCTTCGGTGTCATTGGTGAGTTTCTGCAGCACCTTGAACGTCTGCCAATCCTGTTCGTCATCGTCGGCGGACTGCATGAGGTCCGTAAGGCTACGAAGAACGCGGGTCTCGGTGGCAAGGTCCGCCTCAAACATGGCTTTCACGTCCCAGCTGGATTGTGCCTTAACGGGCAGTTGCGGGATGTAATCAGGCCAGCCTCCCAGCTGCTGAATCCTCCGAATCACTCGATTCGCGTGTCCGCGCTCTTCCTTTGCCGATTCTTCATATCGTTTGGCCAGCTTTTCATAGCCGCGAAACTTCAGAATCTGGGCCTGTCCCGCATAGCGGACATTGGCGCTGATTTCGAGGGGAAGATGCTTGTTCAGCTGATCAATCATTTTGCTACCTGCTTAACCTGGTCGTTGAAATCCTTCATCAGATCGGAGATCCGGCTTTCGACCTTCTTGATCTCATCCTTTGAATCGCCCTTTCTCTGAAGGAATCGTTTTCTGGCATTGAGTAAGGAAAGGCGCCGCTCGACGTCATCCGCTTTTCGGATCAGCTTGGATTCGGGGTGCGACTCCTTGAATGCCTTCAATTCATCCTGTTTGTGCGCCTTTTTGAGCCCTTCGATTTCGTTCTGGGTCACGTTGAGCTCAGTTACGTTCCGGTAGAACCGATCGCGTTCAGCTGAAGCGGAATGCGCGTTTCCATAGAATCGACCCGCCAGAGGGATCTTGTACGGTGGCAGCTGTTCGCCAGTGAACAAGCTACCGACCGCCTGCTCGGCTTTGATGGCTTCTCGACCGACGCCGCCCGTTGCCTGACCGATCAGGTAATCGATCTGATCCGGTGTCGGAGAAACGCGCCCAGGTTTGTAGTCATCCCCTCCGGTGAGCGTGTTGATCACCTTCGCAAACCACTTCCCAAAGAGGCTGGCCGTATCCTTGGACCGCGTGAATCCGGGTGTCGGATCCAGTCCGCTTCGATCCTGCTTGGCGATCGGCCGACCAAATGCGTCGGTGTTACGCTCCAGCGCCACGATCGGATCGGTAATCGTTGGAGAGAGCACCTCAGAGATCGATTTGCCTGATCCCATCGGATTGAAGGACTCGATATAGGCCGCCATCAGGTCAAAGACCTTATCGCCTGCATGTTTGCCGCCACTCAGGACAAGCTCCATCAGGATGCGCCCGGTGTTCGGAAGAACGTGATAGCCCAGCGCATAAGGGACCGAGAAGTATTTGTCGCCTACCGGAATCACGAAATTGCGTTCGCGGGTGAACTGCGGCGGCTCATCATCGTCATAACCGGCTGCTGCCATCATCACAGCTTGGAGAACGCCCACCAGAAGACCGCCAGCAATGATTTTCTTGCCGGCCGGCCCATTCAGCGTCTCAAGGATTCTCGCGGTTCCTTGCGCGTTGGCGTTGAAGAACGCATAGAGCGCCCCGAGTTGGGAAGCCAGCTGACCCTTCTTGTTGAAATTGACGGTCAGGTTCTTGGCGATCGCTGCGGCTTTGTCGGTGGAGATCCCTGCATCGATGGCCACTTTATAGGCTGACAAGCGAATCGCGTTTTCCGTGGTCTCATTGAAATCGGACAGCCATCCCGACAGTGGGGTGACCAGCGGGGATGCCGCTTTGCGGACCATTTCCATCGGGACTTTTAGGCGACCGTCTGCCGTAAAGAAACGACCCAGACCGTGATCTGCCCATGAGGAAGGATCCAGCATTCTCTGAATCGCTATGGCTCGATCTTCGGATGTCCGGTAATTATCGCGATAACCCGTTTTGCCTCCGTGCTCTTGGAAATCTTCCCAGAGCTTTGCCCACTGGCCGGCCGAGCGGGGTCGCCCTGCCCTGTCAGCCCGCAGATCCGCATAGATCCCGACAATCGCCGGCCCTACATGAGCCAGGACGTCTTTTTCTTTGCCGGCAATTTCCGTGCTGGTGAGATTGAGCGCGCCCGCACCCAAGTCTCTCAGCAGGTTCACCACGCCAAAGATCGGGTTGTATTGCGTATTCATCGAGGCGAACGCATGAGTAAACATGCGGACCCCAGACAGGAATGATCCCAGCTGATCAGAATCGAGGTTCTTGAGCGACTCAACCATCCGAGCGGCTCTTGGATCCCCGGTATTAAAGAAGATGAATCGATCTTTTCCGTTGACGCGCACGGCAAGGACATTGTCCCTATTGCGGAGCGCCGGGTTGATCCTGGCTGCCACAAGACCCGTCTGTTGATCGATATATCGCGTCGCCGGTTCGCGCATCAGGCCATCAATCTCATCAGGCTGCAGCCCCATCATTTGGAGCTCGTTCCGGGTGCGTCTGGGCGCTCGAATCGCTTCGGGATTGACCGGCAGCCAGAAGTTCGGATTCTCGTTCTGGATGGCAAGACCATAAAGCGCTACGCCGACCCGGTTCTTTTCTGCGCGGACGATCGTCCTTTCGCGCTGCATCAGGATGTTGGCAATGATATCCACGACCGGCTTATCTGAGCCCATGGCCCGTTTGCTGGCTGGGCCCCTGACCGAGAAACCCTGTCCGGTTCCGTTGCCACGGTTAGAAATATCCGACTCACCACGCATCAGTGGGACGTAGAACTTATAAGCCTCATCCCATGCTGCAATCGTTTCGGGTACTTCAAGGCCTGAATCGATCAGGATCTTCTTGGTGTTGCTGTTGATCTTGTCGACCAGCCCTGCCAGCGCCTCAAGATCCTTTTGCTTTTCGGGTGACAAACCCTTCAGGTAATCCTGAGCATCTTGCGTCAGAATGCCGGATCCGCCATCGAGCATCTTGGGATTGATCTTGGCGATTTGTTCGTTTCGCTCCTGGGCATGACGGTTCCAAAGGTAGGTCTCAAGCTCATCCATCGAGACGCCCTTGTCCTGCATGGCCTTTACCAGCGGCTTGACCTCATTGGTCAGGAAATCTTCCGTCTGCTTGGCGGCGCGACCGTGGTAGAGCATTTCCTTCTGGTAGGGATTCCATTCATCCTCGATGCCCTTGATCGCTTCCTGTACCCGCTTGGTGTCGATCAGCTTGTCCTGCATCCGGTAGATGAAGTCATCCAGCGACGTTGCGCCTGGGGACGTCCATGTGGCAAGAGGCTCTTCACCAAGGACATTTTTCTTACTGAACGCCGGGTCGTGAGAACTCCAGCTGTTATCACCATTGATGGGCGCATTGCCATCACGGAGCTTGGTGAATATCCCTGCAATGAGATCAGCGGCCTCCTGTGTTGGGCGTGTAGTTTTCCATTCTTCAGACGCCTCTTTGTACCCATACTTTTCGGCAAGTCGAGAAATCCAGTTGGATATAGCTCTGATGGCACGTCTGATTCTGCCGACTTTTTTTTGCGCTTCTCGTTGAGACCCAATGAGCTCTGCAAGGTACGCCAGCGCTTCGTCAACGCCTCTGGCTCTAAGGTAGGATCTGGATTCGCTGCTTTTTACAATTTCAGCGGCGTCATCGCTTTGTATCCAAAGGTCGGCTCTTTCTCTAATCCATGGATCCTTGTTGTAAAGGTCATTCATGGCTTCGATATACTGACTCTTGGTCATAAATCGCCGCAAGCCAAAATGGAGCAACTCATGCCAAAGAGTTTTGACAACATCCGACCTGTTGGCGAGTCCATTCCTGAAGAGGTACAGGCTACCGTTGAAGAGAAGCCCAGAAGCTCCGTTGCTCTCTTCGTTTACCCCGGCCACGTCAATGACCGAATCTTCAATTCGAAGGGGGATTGCAGTGGCAAATGGCTTGAGGAGATGGCTCGTGATTTCCCGGATGTCCTCGGATGACATCCATTGATCTTCTGGCAGCGGTTCCAAAATATCGTTTTTGAAAACCTTTTCTTCGGATCCAGGACGATCCACATGCTTCATTCGGATGAAGAATCCGCCATCCTTTTTCCATGTGTAAGGATCGATGGCTTGCGCTTCTTCCGCTGTCAGATCGCGAGCAATGACGCCCTCGATCGTTTTTCCCTTCATCGTGGTGTGCGTTATGGCCGGCGCATCGGTGACGTATCGATTGCCTTCGACCTGGCCTTTTGGAGTCGGCTTAGTTTCTGAATCAACCTGATCCGCCAGCGACGTCGCTTCCTTGCCGATACGCGCAGGCAGTGAGGATTCCTCGATGCGGTCAAAGAACTCATTGATGTCTTTTGCGCCTGAGTAATCCCTGCTCGATTGCTGGATCCGCTTTGCCTTTTCGGGATCTTCCTGCTTTTCGAGAACAACAATGTGCGTGTTGACGCTGGTTCCCGCCCGCTCAAACACGGATGACGGCAAATAGATATCAGCTACGGTGTAAAGGTTTTCAGACCGGCGCGCCACCTTCTCACGGCGACCAGTCGCATTGAGCTCAGTCACCCATTCTGGGTTTACGGCCGTTGCATGGTTTGCGCCCGTCCTGCGAACAAGTAGCTGATCCCCCTGCGTCCCAATGACTTTACCTTCAGGCATCCATGCGTAGGATGTCTTGATCGTGTCGCCCACATAAACTGGACCCAGCTCTTTTGTGCGCGCAGTAGGTTCAATCGGCGTCCGGGTTTCATCGTGAAGGAATTTATCCAGCTGCTTGTCGGCAGCGGGCCCTGCAGGAATCAAAGCCACAATGCGGCCGCCATCCCGAAGGTGCTGTGCGGCTTTTGCCAGATGATCAACCGCCGTTTTCCCACCGCTTCCGAACGGGGGGTTCATCACGATCCCGTCAAACTTATTGACGATATTGAGCTGCTCGAAGTTGGTGTCCACGATCTTGCCGTCAAACACCATGGCGAGCTTGGGAAGAAGCTGACGTGAAGGCTCGACTGCCGTGCGCTCGGTGTTCTCTGGCAGCCAGCGCGCAATCGCACCATGGCCTGCGCTGGGCTCCAGCGCTTTTTCACCC
>Ga0208383_1000012_pt1 | contig 51654 bp, 67 predicted proteins | sample CryBogCBE10Sep07_FD_184588 | JGI IMG/M metagenome (GOLD analysis project Ga0208383, IMG submission 184588) | Freshwater microbial communities from Crystal Bog, Wisconsin, USA - CBE10Sep07 (SPAdes) | ecosystem: Environmental > Aquatic > Freshwater > Lake | place: Crystal Bog, Wisconsin, USA...
AGAAGGCAAGAACCCCAACGGCGGCTTGAACGCCAAGGGGCGAGCCTCCGCCAAAAAGCAAGGGATGAATCTGAAGCCCCCGCAACCCGAGGGCGGAAAAAGGCGCGACAGCTTCTGTGCCCGAATGGAAGGCATGAAGAAGAAGCTGACTAGCACCAAGACGGCTAAAGACCCAGACTCGCGTATTAACAAGAGCCTGCGGGCGTGGAAGTGCTGAGATGGACGGCAACATGATCTGGTCGGGCGGACTATCCCTGATTCTGGGGATGGTTGCCTTTTTCCTTAAAGAGAAGTCTAATGACCTTAAACGGATCGAGATTTTGCTCAACCGTACACGCGAGGAAATCGCAAAAGGATACGTGACCAATGACGAGCTTAACAAAATTACTGAGCACATTGACTCTCGCTTTAACAAGTTGGAAAACAAAATTGACCAGCTACTTCAGCAAGGCGCAAAGTGATGCCAAGCAAGAGCAAGGCGCAACACAATCTGATGGCGGCAGTAGCACATAACGCTGCTTTCGCCAAAAAGGTGGGTATCCCACAGTCTGTGGGAAAAGACTTTAACTCGGCTGATAAGGGCCGTAAATTCTCAAGAGGTGGTGATATGGCAACAGGTGAAAAAAAGGGTCTGACGACCGCAAAAATGTCTAAGGTCAAAACAGCGGCTCCTAGCCGTGATGGTTTGGCTGAGCGCGGCAAAACTCGTGCTTTGATGCCTAAAATGGCTGGCAGCACAACTGGTATGAAAAAAGGCGGCAAGGTCCGCAAGTAAGGAGCAGTTATGAAACAAGATCACCCCCCTCTGATGAAGGAAGAAACCCCTTCACATATGCACCATGTTGACCACATGGAAAAACACTATGGCGGCGACGGCCATAAGCAACATCACGAGCACTTTAAAGCACACGCTGCTGGCCACAAGCTCCATCACGAGCATGTTAAGGCAATGTGCGGTGGCGGCATGACCCGTAAATAAGGAGCCCGCCATGGCGACCAAACGCAAAACCAAACGCTACGACGGCGAAGACGATAGCTTAGTAACGTCTGATGATATGGACCAGCCTGTAGCTGCGGCTGCAAGCGCTCGTCGTTCTATTTCGGACTACCAAACCCAAAAATCAGACTCGGGCGACAGCTCGGGCAGTGGTACGACAAGAACCCCCATGCAGTCTGATTCTACATCAGGGCCCGCAACTTCTTCGCCCGCTAAAAAAGCGCCTACCGTTTCTGCAAAACAATTGCAAGACTTTAAAGACGCAAACGGCCAAGATAAAACCTTGCGTGACTACCTGAATGCCCAACAAAAGTTGACTCGTCGTGGTTCCGCTGATAATGAGAACACTGCAACTAGTGGTGCTGGTCGTGGTGGTCAAGGCGGTGCAACTGCACGTGACTTGGATATGGCTAAAAACGCTGGTCGTGGTGGTCAAGGCGGTGCAACTGCACGTGACTTGGATATGGCTAAAAACGCTGGTCGTGGTGGTCAAGGCGGTGCAACTGCACGTGAACTAATGATGGCTAGAAATGCTGGTCGTGGCAGTCAAGGTGTCCCGTCAGGCTATGCTAAAGGCGGTCCAATCCGTTCGGCTTCATCTAAACGTGCTGATGGTATTGCCACAAAAGGCTTTACCAAAGGCAAATACTGCTGAGGTGTAACATGATGGCAAGCCGTGGTATGGGGGATATCGACCCCTCAAAAATGCCGAAGGGTAAAACCAAGGCTCGCCGTGATGATACGGACTTCACACAGTACGCTAAAGGCGGCAAAGTGTGGGATAAAGCCAGACCTAAGGGTCTTGGCAAGCCAAAAGCGCTTTCTGCCGGTAAAAAAGCCAAAGCAAAAGCTATGGCCAAGGCTGGCGGACGCCCATACCCTAATTTGGTCGATAATATGCGCGCCGCAAAAGGTAAATAATGGCAAACATAACCACCTCAGGCGCTGGACTTTATAACCCTCAACTGACCGAAATCGTTGAGGAAGCGTTTGAACGCGCAGGTACTGAACTGCGTAGTGGTTATGACCTGCGTACGGCACGCCGTTCGCTCAATATCATGTTTGCTGAATGGGCAAACCGTGGTATCAATATGTGGACGATGGATCAGCAGACCATTACGCTGGCTCAAGGGCAGTCTACCTATGCTATCCCCTCAGATACAGTGGATTTGCTGGAACAAGTCATTCGTACGCAAGCTAATAGCACAAGCAACCAGTCTGATTTGAACATTACGCGCATCAGCGTTTCAACGTACCAGACAATCCCCAACAAGCTGCAGCAAGCGCGACCAATTCAAATTTTGGTTAACCGTCAAGACGCCCAGCAAAGCCCAACAACTATCACGGTCGCAAACGCAGTCGCGGCAACGGATACAACAATTACCCTGACTTCCACGGTTGGCCTGCCTGCCTACGGCTTTATCTCGATCGACCAAGAAATTATTTTCTACCAGTACATCTCTGGCAATACGATCAACACCTGCGCTCGTGGGCAAAACAATACGACTGCAGCATCGCATGCTGTGGCAGCTCCGGTCCTAATTCAATACCTGCCGTCGGTCACTGTGTGGCCGGTTCCAGATGGCTCGCAAACCTATACGCTCGCGTACGTGCGCCTGCGCCGTACCCAAGATGCTGGCGGTGGTGTGAATGTTATGGATATCCCATTCCGGTTTTTACCCTGCATGATTGCGGGTCTGGCCTACTATTTGGCTATGAAACTGCCCCCAACGCCCGATATGCAAAACAGACTGATATTGCTTAAACAGCAGTACGACGAAGCATGGCAAATGGCTGCAGAAGAAGACCGCGAAAAAGCTGCAATTCGGTTTGTTCCCCGTGAAATGTTTATTGGGAATAGCTACTAATGGGTAATAGATTTGCCTCCGGTAAGAACTCGATTGCCGAGTGTGATCGGTGCGGGCAGCAGTACAAGCTGAAACAGCTAAAAATGGAGGTCATTAAGACCAAGCTGTATCAGTTAAAAGTTTGCCCAGAGTGCTGGGACCCGGACCACCCACAGTTGCTATTGGGGATGTTCCCCGTTGACGACCCGCAGGCTGTACGCCAGCCACGGCGCGATACGACCTATGTAACCTCGGGTATAAATGCTGATGGGTTCCTTTCGGGGGGTTCACGGGATATTCAGTGGGGCTGGAATCCAATTGGGGGTTCTCAGTTATTTGATGCGAAACTGACGCCAAATTACTTGGCAACAGTGACAAGTGTTGGTACAGTGTCGATTACGACTACTTAGGAGTAGAAAATGGCTAAGAAAGAAATGGGTGAGTCCAAGGCTGAATCACGTAAAGAGATGGCTGAAGACAAAAAGCAGGACGTTGCTTTGATCAAGAAAGCGTTCAAAGAACACGACAAGCAAGAGCACAAAGGCGGCAAGGGTACTAAACTCAAGCTTGCTAAAGGTGGTCCTACTGGCAAATCTATGCGTGCTGTCGGTCGTAATTTGGCGCGTGCTCACAACCAAAAAGGCGGGAGCAAATAATGGCTAAGTACTCTATGAAAAAGGGCGGCAAAGAAGTGGGCCCCGCGTCCACTTACGCTGAACCCCACACAATGCAGGGTGGTAAACCCAGCTTAGACTCTACTGGCTATGGCGCTAGCGACCGTCAAAAAGTGCAAGATTTGCACATGAGCGTGGGTAACATCACTAACCGTGACTATGAGCCTACCGAAACCACCGGCATCAAAATCCGTGGCACTGGCGCAGCTACTAAAGGCGTGATGGCTCGGGGACCGATGGCGTGAATTACTACCAGCTTGTCACTGCCGTTCAAGACTATACCGAGAACACATTTTCTACGGTAGACATCAACACGTTCATTGAGCAAGCTGAGCAGCGGATTTACAATGAAATTCAGTTTCCTTCGCTGCGTAAAAATGTCACCGGCACAGTAAGTTCGTCCAACCCCTACCTGTCCGCCCCGGCGGACTATTTGTCTACCTATTCGCTGGCTGCATATTCCACGTTCAGCACAACAGCTACGGGAACATCGGGCACGAATGTCATTAGTGTCTCAAGCGCCAGCGGAATCGCCATCGGGCAAAATGTCACGGGTACAGGTATTGGTTCAGGTGCAATTGTCTACGGCGTCAACGGCACAAGCATCACGCTGAGCGTGGTCAACACTGGTACAGTATCCGGTACAGTTAGCTTCCAAGGCGCGTATCAATACCTGCTGAACAAGGACGTTAACTTCATCCGCGAAGCGTTCCCCTACCCGTCTGTGTCTGGGTTCCCCACACACTACGCCATCTTTGGCCCTCAGTCCGCAGCACCTAATGAGTTGTCGTTCATGGTTGGCCCAACGCCCGATCAGAACTACGGTGTGGAACTGCACTACTTCTTCTACCCACCGTCGATCATTCCGGGCATCATCATCAGTTTGAACAGTTCGTTCACTGCTGGTTCAGGGTATACCAATGGAACGTATTACAACCAAGCTTTGACTGGTGGTACAGGTTCTGGCGCTACTGCAAATATTGTGGTGTCCGGCGGTGTAGTAACTTCTGTGACTTTGGAAACTGGGGGTACAGGTTATGCCGTGGGAGATTCTTTATCTATTAGCCTTGGCAGTGGCAGTGGGTTTGCCATTACTGTTCCCAACGCATCCAGCTTGAATCAGACCACCGGCCAGACTTGGCTGGGGGACAACTACGATGCAGCCCTGCTGTACGGCGCTTTGGTTGAAGCCATCACCTTCATGAAGGGTGAGCAGGATTTGGTGGGTCTGTACAACGGCAAATACACAGAAGCGCTTGCACAAGCCAAACGTCTGGGCGATGGTCTGGAACGTCAGGATGCTTTCCGCAGCGGTCAATATCGTCAGGCGGTCAAGTAATTTATGTCAATCCTTCAAGGCCAGACGACGAGCTTCAAGGTTGGGCTGTACAACGGTCAGTTCAATCTTGCGTCCGATACCATCAAAATGGCGCTGTATACAGGCAACGCCAATCTAAATCAAACCACCACTGCGTATACCTCGGTCAACGAAGTATCAGGCACAGGCTACACCGCTGGCGGTCAGGTTATGACCGGCGTGACGATCAGCTATGACGCGACGAACAGCGTGGCGTACGTTAACTTTGCCAATGTAGTTTGGAATCCTGCAGCCTTTACTGCACGGTGTGCTTTGATTTATGATGCTACGGCTTCTAACGCTTCGATTGCTGTGATTGATTTTGGCGCGGATAAGACCTGCACCAACACGTTTACGGTAACCATGCCTGCTAACACTTACTCAACCGCGCTGATTCGGAGCGCATAAGGAATCTTATGAACAACATTGAAAAACTGAATGTCCAAGACGCTCCCAGCGCTTCGGTTACTGTGGGCTCAGGTCTGGATGAAGATATGCGTATCGTTGGTCGGTTTACCGCTACCTGCTACGATTCTAAAGGTAACCTGAAATGGGAAGAACACTTCCCCAACTTGGTGGTGAACGTCGGTAAGATTGACTTGTTGAACAAGTATTTTGCTGGTACATCCTACACTGCTGCTTGGTACTTGGGGCTCGTTAATGGCGGAACTTCTCCTACTTACAACGCTGCGGACACTATGTCTTCGCACAGCGGCTGGACTGAAATCACTGGCTATTCAAACTCTACACGCCCTGCGGCTTCTTTTGGGTCTGCCACTGCTTCCGGTGGCGGTGCTGGTTCTGCTGGTACTGGAACTATTTCCACTTCTGCTACAGCGTTTAACATCAATGCTACTAACACGGTGGCGGGCGCGTTCTTGACTACTAGCAACACCATTGGTGGCACGACTGGTACGCTGTTCAGCGCTGGTAGCTTTGCTTCTTCTCGCTCGGTTTTGAGCGGCGACGTGTTGAACGTCACTTGGACTGCCAACTGCTAAGGAGCTAACATGGCTGCAAACTTCAAAGTTGGTGAGACCGTTAAGCTGGTTGCCACTATCCCTCAAGGGCCGGTGGAAGCCTTGACGATTGATTCGTCGGGCAACATTTTGTATCTTGTTCAATGGACGGATGCTCAAGGCCATCAGCAACAAACTTGGTTTCCAGAGGCAGACTTAGTAGCTGCTTAACCCATGTCAGCAACAGGCGGCTGGGGATCAGGATGGTGGGGTCAGGCCGCTTGGAATGGATCGGTCTACGATAACTCGACCACTGAAACAGCCACCATTACCGATTCTGAATCCTCGGCACAGGCTTTCTCAAGCGCAATAAGTGAAACGGCAACGGTAACTGAGTCTGAATCCAGCCAAGTCGTCTACGCAAGCTCGGTCAGCGAAACAGCAACGGTAACTGATACAGAAACGCCGTCCAATGTGATGAGCGTGGCAGTCAGTGAGACTGCAGTTATTACGGATACCGTTACTGATACCCTGACCATGAACATGGCCGTCACTGAGGTGGCGACTGTTACAGATACCCCGACCGACACGCTGACAATGAATATGTCGGTGTCAGAAACTGCTACGGTGACTGAGTCTGAAACTGGGGTGGTGGTTTATTCCAGCAGTGTTTCTGAGACGGCCACTGCGACCAGCAGCGTGACGGACACCCTGACGATGAACATGACGGTCAATGAGACCGCTGTAGTCACAGATACGGTTACGCCTTCTAACGTCATGGGTGTTTCTGTTACTGAGGACACAACGATTACCGACTCCCCTGCGGTGCAGGTCAACTTCAACGTGTCTTTGACTGAGACGGCTACGGTTACAGAGTCGTCCTTCGGCGGTAATATTTACAACAACACGTTGACTGAAACTGCTACGGTGACTGAGACTGTAGTGGGGGTAAATAACCTACCTGCCTCGGTGACTGAGACGGCGACTGTAACGGATAGCGTTACACCCTCGAATGTGATGCAGGTTTCGGTGACTGAAACTGCGACGGTAACGGACGCTTGGTCAAACTATATTGTTATGATGGCGAACGTCATTGAGACAGCAACGCTTGCAGATTCGTTCTTAGGCGCATTTTTGTGGAACCCAATTGATGACAACCAGACTCCGAACTGGCAAAATATCAACGACGCTCAGTCGGTGACTTGGTCGCAGGTTGATACCGCGCAAACCAGAACTTGGACTCAGACGAAGAATTGAAATGCAGGTGTACAAGATTACCAACACTGTTAATGGGCATGCTTACGTAGGCATTACCCAGTGCGACCTGCACAAACGGTGGCGGGAACATCAGTGCGCTGCCCGAACTAATAAGATGCAACGTCTATACAGGGCTATGCGCAAATACGGTGTAGAGAATTTCACCATTGAAGCCTTATGCCAAGCTGCTGATGAACAAGAACTCAAAGCGCTAGAACGCAAATACATTGCTGAGCTAAATACCTATGCTGGTAACGGCAACGGTTACAACTTAACAGACGGTGGCGACGGCCCTCTGAGGTTTAGCCTGAAGACGGGCGAAAAAGTCTATAACGCCAAATTGACCGAAGAGGTTGTGGCTTTTATCCGGCTGGACGAAAACCGTACATTGAACAATCAAGAATTGCTTGAGTTGGTCAAAGAAAAGTTTGGAATTTTGTGCGCACGGGATACACTACGGGATGCGCGTCGTGGTGATGCTTGGGCACATTTAAATGAAAAGTACCCGCCAATTCGTGTAGGTCAGGGCGGAAACAAGAAACCTACGGAAGAAGCAATTCAAAGGTCAATTACAGCTTTGCACAAATACCGCCCGATGGCAAACGCAAAGCTCAGAGAAAATGCTGCAAAGCGACAAAGATTAGCAAAGGAAATTAGTCATGGCAATTAACTACACTTCTTTACTGGCCTTAATTCAGCCGGTAGATGGAACAGAAGTTTCGGTTTGGGGCGATGATGTAAACAACGGCGTTTCGTCTATTCTGGATGTTGCTGTTGCCGGTACACAGAACATTACGACCGATGCCAACGTCACGCTGACCATCACACAGGCGACCAGCTCAGGCACTAACCTCTCTAGCACCTCGGCCCAATACGCCATTCTCCTGCTGTCTGGCGCACGTACTGCAACACGTACAGTTACTCTGCCCGCATCGAGCAAGACCTACACGGTCATGAATAGCACCACTGGCGGCTACGCCCAGACGGTCGGCGGCTTAACTATTGCAGTTGGCGAGTACTGCCAGATCGCTTACAACACTTCTAGCTCATCATGGGTTAAAACCTCGACTCAAAGCGGTGCTGGTACGTTCAGCTCGATCACCAACACCGGTCTGACCTCGGGTCGTGTGGTGTACAGCACTACTGGCGGTTTGGAAACAGACTCGGCTAACCTGACATTTGACGGCACGAACTTGACGCTTGGTGGCGGCACAGCCAACGGTGTAGCTTATTTGAACGGCTCTAAGGTGCTGACTACGGGGGCTGCGCTGACGTTTGATGGGACTAATTTAGGTGTTGGAGTTACTGCAACCGCACCAATTACATTAAGAACAACAAGCGGTTATTTATCACAAGATATTGTTGGTGACGCAACAAATGGCTGGTCATCTTTGCGTTTTAGAAATGCTGCAAATAATGCAACAAATGTATTTTTTAACTACGATAATGGGGCTTTTAAGTTTGGTACTGTAAATAGCGAACCAATTGTTTTTAATACTGCAAACTCCGAACAAATGCGCCTGACCAGCACAGGTCTGGGTATTGGGACAAGTTCGCCGACATTTGGCACAGGTATTGGTTTGCACATTCAAAACAGTACTCGACCAAACATTCGTATGACGCAATCATCATCATCTGATGGTTATGAAATGTTTGTTAGCGGTACAACCTTGTATCCAGCAGACAACGTTGGAGCATCTGGTGGGGCTGTAATTTGGCGCAATACAGCAACTCGTAGCGAAACCATGCGTATAGACTCCAGCGGGAATTTAATTCTTGGCGCTACAAGTGCATTTACAAACGCAAACAGCATTGCTTTAGCCGGAACGCAAATTGTTCAAGGCCACATAAATGGCACTTCTTCTGGCACTAATTACACCAACTTTTTGTATAACAGCACCTCTATTGGTTCTATTTCTCAAAATGGCACATCGGGCGTTCTTTACAACACTTCTTCTGACCAACGCCTAAAAACCGACCTTGGCACAGTAACCAGCACAGACGTTATTGCCAACACCGTTATCCATGACTTCACATGGAAAACTGACGGTTCACAAGCCCGTGGCGTGTTTGCCCAAGAAGCCGCTAAAGTTCTTCCCGCAGCCGTTAAAGTTGGTGATGATGGCGAAGAAGTCACCGACCAATGGCAAGTGGATTACTCCAAATACGTTCCCGACATCATTGTCGAATTGCAATCCCTTCGTGCCGAAATTGCGGCTCTTAAATCTCAACTGAAAGGCTAATCATGTCAGCTACCATCAACTGGACTATCGACTGGATGGATACATCCACCCAAACCATTAACGGCCACAGCGAGGTCGTTCTGACCTGCGGCTGGCGCTGCACGGGCACTGAGGCAAACACTGCCACACCCCCTGTGACGTTCACCAACTCTATCTACGGCACTTGCTCGTTCCCTGAACCTGCTGCTGGTGGTTCGTTCACCCCCTACGCTCAACTGACTCAATCCCAAGTGGTTGGCTGGTGCTGGGAAAACGGCGTGAACCAAGAAGCTACTGAAGCCGCTATCAACGCTAACTTGGCAGCACAAATTAACCCCGCTGTCATTCAACCACCCTTGCCTTGGGTTCAGTCGTAATTCTGTAGCCTACTCGGGCTACAATAAATATGGGGTTACACGGCTGCCCCTTCTCAGCCGCTGCGATTAGGAAAATTATGTTTGACTTTACTCACACTGAACAAGAGTTGCGTTTGATTTTGGCTGGCTTGGAAGAGCTGCCCCATAAAATCTCCCGTGCTCTGATTGACAAGTTGGTTAATGGCGCTGTTGCTCAACAACCTGCTGCTCCTACAGGAGATGTGGCCGCTAATACGGACGCTGCTCCCAGTGCTGATACCAGCGCTGGCGATGTTGTTGCTGTTGCGACTTCATCTTAACCCGGTGGTTAGGCTCTTACTGAGCCTGCCATTGTTGTACATGATGACTCACCAATGGTATTAGTATGATCGACCCAGTAAGCATCGGCCTAGCCCTGACGGGCATACAAAAAGCAGTTAAGCTGGTCAAACAAGCCAGCCAGACTGTAGATGATGTCGCGTCTCTAGGCCCGGTACTGGGTCGATATTTCACTGCCAAAGACGTTGCAGTCAAGGCCGTTACCGAGGCCAAAAAATCCGGTAATGCTTCCAACATGGGTGCGGCCATTGAGATCGAGATGGCGCTGGAACAAACCCGCCAATTTGAAGCCGAGCTGCAGTTGCTATTCATGCAGGCCGGTAAGATCGATGTTTGGAATAAGATCAAATCCCGCGCAGGTGAGATGGACAAGGCCGACAAGTTCGCTGCCCAAGCTGCCGAAGACCGCGCCAAGGCCCAAAAGAAAGAGCAAGAAGAGTTTTTTATCATTGCCCTTGTGCTTGTGCTAATAGTGATGCTGTTTGTGGGTGGGTACTATGTGGTTTCTGACATTGTGGAAACAGCTAAAAAAGAACAGCACCATGCCCGCCATGCCAAGACCTAACCGCCCCCGCGTTCACCATCACGATGAACTTACTTTTTGGGTAACTATTGTCGTGGTGCTTACGCTTGCATCTATTTTGCTGAGCGTTACGATTGCGTTTGTGATTGGGCTATTTATGCCCAACAGCGTTATTGACAACAAAGATATTCTCGCCATTATTGGCCCCGCGTTTGCCTCAATTGTTGGCGGGTTCATTGGGCTCGTAACAGGCATTAAACTAGGCAAATCAGAACACCCACCGGAGCCCAAGTCATGATGCTGCTTAACCCTTACTTCTGGTGCGCTCTAGTTATGAGCTGGGTGGTCGTGGCCGTGTCGGTCTACGAGCATGAGCAAACTGAATTTGATAAAGAACGTGCAGTAGCCCAAGCTGCACTGGACGCCGCCAACAAACATTCGCAGGAGATCACCGATGAACGAAACAAAACAGTGGCCGATATTTCTGGCCGTTTGGCCGACACGCAAACAAAAGCTGCTGCGGCTTCTAAAGCTCTCAACGATAAGCTGGCCTCTGGTTCTATGCAGCTGCACATCGCTGGTTCCTGTGGTAGCCCAGTGCCCGGTAATTCCTCCACTCCCAGCAGCGATAACGCCGGAACCTGCAACATTGACCCAAGAGCTGCTCAAACTCTTGTCTCCCTTACAGAACGAGGCGATGCCGCCATCGAAAAACTGAATTCCTGCATAGCTGCTTACAACTCACTACTGGAGAAACAATGAACGTAGAACAACTTCACGAACTTGGTATTGACGCCAAATGGTTTGATCCCCTGCTGGAGACCTTTGCTCGGTTTGATATCAATACTCCGCTGCGCCAAGCTGCGTTCGTTGGTCAGTGCCAACATGAGTCCGGCAACTTTAAGACGCTGGAAGAGAACCTGAACTACAAACCCGAAGCGCTGATGCGTGTGTGGCCCAGCCGGTTCCCCGACATGGAAACTGCACTTGAGTACGCTCATAACCCTGAAAAGATTGCCAATAAAGTCTATGCCGGTCGCATGGGTAACGGCGACGAAGAGTCTGGTGAGGGGTGGTTGTACCACGGACGCGGCCTTATCCAGTTGACTGGTAAGGATAACTATACTTTGTGCGGCGACTCTCTGATGCTGGACTTGCTGCGCGATCCTGATATTTTGTTGACTCCCCAAGGCGCTTGCCTATCCGCAGGCTGGTTCTGGCGCAAACACGGCTTGAATGAATGTGCTGAAGCAAAAGACTACGCACTGATGACAAAACGCATCAATGGTGGTAACCTTGGGCTCGAAGATCGAGTTGCTAAAATGGACACTGCGCTCGGTGTACTGACAGCCTAAAAAAGCACTATGGCCCTAATTAAGCTCCAATTCTCACCGGGTATCAACAAAGAAATCACGACGCTCGGTGGTAAGGGGGGCTGGTTTGCGTGCAACAACGTGCGCTTTCGCTCTGGCGTTGCTGAAAAACTAGGTGGCTGGACAGCGGACAATGGGGTCACTTCCTCTACGCTAAAACCCACAACGGGCAGCTACTGGGGTATTGCCAAGTCTCTTTTCAGCTGGGCGAGCCTTTCTGGGTTCAACCTAATGGGAATTGGTACTAACGTCAAGTACTACATTCAAAACGGCAACGGCGGCATGTTTTATGACGTAACGCCGATCACGACGACCACCTCGGCGGGGGCAATTACTTTTTCTGCTTCTAACGGCTCGACAACCCTGACTGTTAATAGTTCCACTGCGCTGACGATTACAGCGAACACATTTGTGACTTTTAGTGGTGCAGCCAGTCTGGGCGGCAACGTAACCGCAACCATCCTCAACGCTGAGTTCCAGATTACCAAAGTCGTTAGTAATACGCAGTTCCAAGTGGTTATGTCGGTCGCTGCCAATTCCAGCGATACAGGCACAGGCGGTGCTTCGACTGTTGGGGCTTTCCAATTAAACGCTGGGCCGACTCAGTATTCGGTCGGTGTGGGTTGGGGCGCTGGTGGTTGGGGTGGCAGTACTCCGGGCTTTGCGTCTACCGGCTGGGGCCAGTCTACGGGCGGCTACCAATTGCGCTTGTGGAGCCAGTCTAACTACGGTGAAAACTTGGTCATGAACCCCCGTGGCGGGGCTCTGTACTACTGGGTGACCTCCTCGTCACCTTCGAGCTTTTACCGTGCGCAGGTTCTTTCACCGACTAACACCACTTATTTCAATGGCGATGCAGGGAACGCGCAGTATTGGAAGACAGACAGCTACTGCCCAACGATCGCCAACTTTGTGCTTGTCTCGGATCAGTCTCGGTTTGTGATTGCGTTTGGTACAGATAACAACGGCAACGGTACTCAAGACCCCATGCTGGTCTCTTGGTCAGACCAGTCAGATATTTTGACGTGGACACCTCAATCCGGCAACCAAGCCGGTAACTACCGCCTCTCCCAAGGTTCTTCAATTATTACAGCCGTTCAAGCCCGCCAAGAAATTTTGGTGTGGTCGGATACCTCGCTGTATTCCATGCAGTACCTTGGGCCACCGTATGTGTGGGGTTTCCAGATCATGGGCTCCAACGTGTCCATCGTCTCGCCTAACGCTCGGGTGGTGGCAAACAACAACGTCTACTGGATGGGCGTTGACAAGTTCTACATGTATAACGGTACGGTTCAAACGCTGCCGAGTACCTTGCGTAAATACGTGTTTGAGAATATCAACATGCAGCAAGCGTTCCAGATTTTTGCTGGCTCCAACGAGGGCTTCAGTGAAGTCTGGTGGTATTACTGCTCGGCAAACTCGAACACGATCGACAGCTATGTAATCTACAACTACGTGGATAACACTTGGGCCTACGGCTCAATGGCTCGTACGGCATGGACTTACAGCCCCCTGCGCGGATTGCCAGTGGCAACGGGATATAGCAACGGCGGCACAACCAGCGGCAATTTGATTTACCACGAGTCTGGAGTGGATGATGGCACAACTAACCCCGCTTCTCCTATCAATGCTTACATCCAATCATCCGACTTCGATATTGGTGATGGTGACAAGTATGGGTTTGCTTGGCGCATGATTCCTGACGTGTCGTTTGATGGCTCAAACGTGAATGATCCGTCTATGTACATGACGCTGCTGCCTCGTCAAAACCCCGGCGCTGCTTACAGCACCACTATTTACCCAACGGTTGCCAGCACCCAGAACTACTCCTCAACGCCTTTCTATGGCACGCAGCAGTTCACCCAACAGATCAACATTCGGGTGCGCGGTCGTCAGATTGCAGCGGTGTTTGGCTCCAACACACTGGGTACGCAGTGGCAGGTTGGTATTCCTCGGATGGACGTTAGACCAGATGGACGGAGAGCGTAATGGCAAATGCAAACGTAACGCAGCCTCGACTGCAAAGTGCTCCCGCAGAATACGACCAAGCGTGGATGAACAACTTGGTCAGCCAGTTGCGCCTGTATTTTACCCAGTTGGATAATGGTGGCCCTATGGTGGCTTCGTCCTCAAACATAGGGAAAACCAACGTAAAGTCGGGTTTGACGTTTGCCCACCCCGACCCAAGCAACCCAAACAAGTTTGTTTCGAGCCTGCCTACACAAGCCGATTTATCCAATCTGCGCAGTGGGGATGTGTATTACGACACATCGGCAAACAACGTGCTAAAAATGAAGCCTTAAGCTATGCGAGCACAAAGTAATTTTTCCTCAGATTTTGAGGACTCTAATATAGGCTCCTCAGGTTTGGCCGCGCTTCCCGCAGCACAAACGGTAGCTGCTCCTGCTCCTGCTCCTGCTCCTGCTCCTGCTCCTGCTCCTGCTCCTGCTTCTCAGTACGGCAACATGTCTTCGTTAGGTTGGAGCAACTTAACCCCTGATCAGATTGCCAACATCGGCACATACAGTGAAACAATTCCCGGCCTGCAGGCGCAGTACAGCTACAATGGAAACTTGATTGGCTACAGCGGAGGCCAAAACGGGATCACATACGACACGCAAGGTCGGATTACAGGTGGTCTTGACAATAATTACGGATACAGTGTTGACCCCAATACAGGCAACATCACAAGTAAGGCAGCGGTGGAGGATGGTGGCGGTGGGTTTTTTGGCGGTATATTTAAATCACTAGCACCGATCCTAACTCCGATTGCAGATATTGCTGCAGTTGCCACAGGCAATCCAGAACTAGTTCCCCTCATCAACGGTGCGTCTACAGTAGCTCAAGGCGGTAGCCTTGAAAAAGCATTAACCAACGCAGCAGTTGGTTATGTTACAGCGGGAGCTGGCGGAGCTTTAGGGGATGCCCTAACTAGTGCTGGTATTACAAGTCCGCTTGCCCAAAGTGCAATCACAAACGCGGCTACCCAATTAGTTACTACGGGTAGCGTAGACCCCACAAAGATTGCAACTGGCGCGCTCCTTGGCGCTGGGGAAAACGCAGCTCTTAATGCTGCAGACATAACTGACCCCACTGCTACGGCGGTTCTAAAAAATGCCACTAACCAGCTGGTAAATACAGGGTCAATTAACCCCACGTCTTTACTCACATCTGCAGCAGGGGCAGCAGCTAACCAATACGCAAACCAACCCCCAACCCCAACGGACATGACGGGGTTCTATACGCCCCCAGTATCTGGGGCCCAGCCGGGGGATGCAAGCATCCCACAAGACCCAACAGCTTCATTACTACCTGTAACAGACCAGCTTGGGATCAATGACTACACACAACCAGTCGATCAGATTGCTGCACAAACTCCGGTAGTCACTCCACCGCCTCCACCCCCTGCTACATTTAGCCCACCTGAACCTATTCAGCCAATTGAACCGGGGCCTGTAGATGTTACGCCTCCACCAGATTTAACAAGTGGGATAGATACAACTCCACCTGCGCCCCCACCTGCACCACCTACGCCCCCTGAGCCAGTAAACACTACAACTAACGATAGTGGGAATACTGTGCATACGTTTGACGACGGTAGCACGCTGACTTTAGATAGCAATGGAAACCCAGTTGATGCTACTGGTAAGGCAGTTGCACCCCCCAGCGAGGCTAGTAGCCCCGCCCCTGCCCCTGAAGAACCCTTGGAAACGGTTGCGATTACTGCCCCACACGAAGACAATACGATTCAACCAGTTGAACCGGAGCCAGTAGAGGTTGGACCTCTGCCGGATTTAACCAGCCAAATTGATACTACCCCTGCCCCGGCTCCGGCTCCTAAGCCCGCTCCTGCTCCCGCTCCCGCTCCCGCTCCCGCTCCTGCTCCTGCAGCTAAAAAAGCTGCTCCGGCTCCGGCCCCATCCCCTGCAAGTTCTGGGTTGGATGTGTTGGGGTTACTAGGACTCCTTGGGTCTATGAGCGGAAATCAAGCACCAGCTCCACCGGAGCTAGTAAACATTGGCAAACAATTTGACTTAAGTAAGATGTTTAACACTAATCCCCTATCGCCAAACACAGGGGCATCAAATACAATGGCTACAGGAGGTTCCGTCAATGACCTCTTGAGAATACTGAACTCGAAAGGTTAATTATGGGCGACGGTGTATACGCAAGTGATGGTAGCCCTAGCGGGTATTTTGATGCAAACGGGGCCGTGGTAAATGCAGATGGGTCTGTTTTTGACCAAACATCTACAAATACCGCAAGTTCCGGTACTACTACAACCCCCTCTGGTAGCTCTGATGGTACGTCCAGCACTGATACTACAGATTCAAGTTCTTCTGGTTTAGATTCCGTGCTTGCGAAAGCATTTGGTATTAGCTTGCCAAAAGGAACTAACCTTGCCTCTTTAATTAGTGGTAGTGCAGGCACACTTACTGGTCTTGCTGCACTTGCTGCGCTGGCTAGCGGGAACAAAACAACCACTGCAGGTTATAAAGGTTCAATCCCTAAGCTGACTGCTACCCGTCAACAAATCAATCCTGCAGCCGCCCCCGGCCAAAGCCGCCAATACTTTACTGATACCCAGTACACCCCCCAAGATTCGGCTAGCGTAGCCGCTGCCCAGCAAGCTGCCGCTCAACAAGCAGCTCAAATTCAAGCTGCCCAACAAGCGCAAGCCCAACAACAAACACAGGTTCCTGCAATGGCAATGCCTTGGGCACAAAAAGCCGCTACTGGTGGCATCATGGGTTACGCTGGCGGTGGTGATACAGATAAAGACCGTTACCCTACACACGAAGAAGCAGTGGCTGCGTTCAATGCAGCTTACCCAACTCCTAAATACAACCAACCGGAAGAACGTGGTCCTATTGCCCAAGCCGCACATGACTTGATGGTGCAGTTCCATCTGCTGCCAGATAGCACCCCCGGTACTATTTCTCCTGAATCCCAACGTGCATCGGTTTACGGTACTAGTCAAATAGGCCATGCCGACGGTGGACCTATTCGCATGGGTGTAGGTGGAGTATTAGAAGGTTTAGCTACCGCAAACAACCTTAGTCGTTTAAGTGATGTGCCTTACATTTTTGATGCTGTAAATTCAGCAAAAACGGGCAATTACGGAGATTTAATAGGGTCTGCTGTTAATGCGGCATTGCCCATAGGCCCTGCGTTGGCAACGTACTCTGCTGATCTGAATAAAAACGAAGACAGTGATTTAAATAAACATCAATATGTTCAAGGACATTTTGGTAGAACACAAAGAACATGGGCAAATGGATTGGCTCAAGGCGGGCGCATCCATCCCGGTACTATTTCTCCTGAATCTCAACGTGCATCGGTTTACGGTACTAGTCAAATAGGCCACGCTGCAGGTGGGGTTATGGGTTATGCTGATGGTGGCTCGGCGCAAGCCCCACGGTATCTGCAAGGTACGACTGACGGGATGGCCGACAAAATTCCTACGTCGATCGACGGAAAAGACCCAGCCTTGCTTAGCCACGGCGAATTTGTGGTCCCTGCGGACGTTGTATCTCACTTAGGCAACGGCAACTCTGACGCTGGCGCAGAGCAACTCTACAAGATGATGGACAAAGTTCGTATGGCCCGCACGGGCACTAAACGCCAAGGCAAGCGTATTGACCCCGATAAGTTCACCCCCGGCGGTATTGCAGGTTACGCAAAAGGCGGCACAGTGCAGCATTTTGATACTGGTGGTAGTTCAACAACTAACCCTTCGGCTGGCACTTCGACTTCTTCTACCCTATCCCCTTGGGCTGGTGATTATGTAACCCAAATGCTGGGGCAGGCTCAGGCGCTGGGCAACCAGTCGATGCCTGTGTACCAAGGTGAATTGGCTGCTGGTCCTTCGGACTTACAGAACCAACAAGCTGCTGGCTTGTCTCAGTTGTACCAAACTGGCCTGCAACCTACGCAGTTCACTAACCAGTACCAAGCCCCCGGAGATTACTACGCTGGGCAGTACAACCAGCAAAATGTCCAAGGCCCCCAGCTGCAAAACTACCAAATGCAGCAGCCTCAAAGTATCAATGGGGTACAAGCACAAGCTGCTCAAATGAGCAACGCACCTACGGTTAATGCTGCAGGGTTTAACCAACCTTCAAACGTGGCTGCACAACAAGTAGGAAGCCAAAACTTTACTGGGGACTCCGTTTCTCAGTACATGAACCCCTACCTGCAGCAGTCTTTAGACCCACAAATTGCGCTGCTCCAACAGCAACAAGGCATTAGCCACCTCAATAACTTGAAAGCACAAACTCAAGCTGGGGCTTTTGGCGGTAGCCGTGCGGATGTACAAAATGCTTTGGAAAACCAATCTGACCAAATGGCTATGTCCAACTTGATTGGACAGGGCTATAACACTGCATACAACACTGCGGCGCAGCAGTTCAATACTTCTAATGCAGCTAACCTACAGGCTCAACAGGCTAATCAATCAACCGGCTTGCAAGCTGGCTTGGCTAACCAAAACATGGGTTACAACACGGGCCTGCAAAACGCCCAGCTGCAGCAGCAAGCTAACTTGGCTAACCAATCCTTGGCGGGTCAATATGGCCTGCAACAAGGCCAATTCGGTCAAGCAGCCAACATGAACACTGCGGCTAACCAACAAGCTGCAAATCTGGCTAACCAACAAATGGCTTACAACACAGGCAATACCAACCTGCAAGCTTTGCTGGGGGTTCAAAGTCTGGGTTCTGGGCAAAACATGCAAGGCCAACTGGCAAACCAAAGTACAAATTTGGCGACCCAACAGGCTCAACAAGCTGCAAACCAATTTGCTTATCAACAGCAAATGCAAAACGCGCAAAATCAAGCTCAGTATGGGTTGGCTGCACAGCAAGGTCAGTCCGCTGCAAATCAAGCATCGGCAAACTTTGGGCTATCTACACTGGGCGCAATGGGTACTGCAGGTGCTACTCAACAGCAAATCCAGCAAGCTCAAGATACGGCTGCGTACAATCAATTCCAACAACAGGCTCAGTACCCCTATCAACAGCTGCAATTCCAACAAAGCATGCTGCAAGGTCTGCCAATTTCTACGTACGCTAATACGCAAAATAACAATTTGCTCAGTCAAATTGGGGGAACAGTTGGCGGTTTGGGTGGGTTGTACAACAGCTTTAGCAAAGCTGGCGGTTAATAAGGACACATCATGCTCGGTACTCCTTCTGTTAATGATATTGAAAGCGCCTACGGTAGCCAGCAAGGTTTGCAGTCGCTTACTCAAAAAGTGGCGCAGGAACCTAAGGGCCCTGCGGGTTTGCCCTCAGACCTAAAAGACTTGATTGCCCTTGATGACCTGCAGCAACAAATGCAGAGCGCTCAGACGCAACAAAACTTGCAAAACCCTACTAACATGCCTACAGTAGCGGACCAACTAAAGCAAAAAATTATGGCTATGGAACAAGCAAGACAGCAGCAGGCAATGATGGCTCGTGCACAGCAACAAGGGTTCCGTCCCCAAGGCTACGGTCAATACCAGCCAAGTGCAATGCAGATGCAGCCTATGCAACCCACACAGGGTATGCCCCAGCAGCCCCAACAAATGCCCCAACAGATGCCGCAACAAATGCCTCCCCAGCGCGCTGCTGACGGCGGGTTGATGAACGTCCGTGTCCCAAACCATATGTTCCGTTTCTCTCAGGGCGGGATTTTGCATTTTGATGAAGGTGGGGAAGCGGATAGAAAACGTGCATTAAAAGCGATTGATGAAGCATTACCGGCGGAAAAGCCCGAGTCTTCTGATATGTCTGTAGCTGATTATTTAAAAAAACGTCAGATTGCAATTGACGCAGTCAATGCTAACTTGGCCTCACCCAGCACACCCTTGACCTTGGGAACACCGATTACAAATCGGGAACAACCCAATATTTATGGTGATTTGTTTTCTTCTAGGGACCCCGCAGCCAAAGCATTTGAAGGTGTTTCTGCAAGCCCTGAATCGCAAGCGGCATATAAAGCCACTTATGGGCGCGTACCACCCAATCCTCCCCCAGCAGCCCCTCAAAATGAAACTCCTCAGGTTGCCCCTTCTTCTGCTGGCGCAGGCCGTGGCGGTCAGGGTGGTCCTACTGCTGAACAAGCTGCTCAAAATACGGGTATTGCTGCCGCTTCAAGGGCTCCCAAACCTGCCCCCCAACAAAATATTCCGGTGGGTGGCCCGGTAACTCAACCCGGCGCACAAGGCGCTGCAGGTGCAGCTGCTAATAACCCAAGCGCTAGTGGCATGATTCAAACCAGCGCGGGTATGTTGCCAATACCAAGTTCGGTACAACAACTTATAAATAACCCTGCATATAAGAGGGCAATGGAACTTGCGGGCAAATCTGCAGATAGCTATGAAGATATTAAAAACATAGCTATGAAAATGACTCTTGACCGCGAATCCGAAATGAAACGGCAAGGTATCAAAACTCCTTTTGAGGACCAAGATAAAGCTTTGTCAGCATTAGAAAAGATGCAAGCTGAAAACCATGCAAGACACCAAGCCGAAAATGAAAAGCAAGGTTTGGAAAATGTTTGGAGCCGTTTAGCTAGCATGCAAGGTGGAACTGCCAGCCAAGCATTGGCGAACTCTCAAATTGCGGGGCAAAGACGAATTGACGACCAACGTGCTGCCGAAGAATCCTACCAACAAAAACGGTATGAAGATGCTCAAAAATTGGCGGACATGCGGTATCACAATGCTGCTGCAAAACTTGACTACTTTGATAAAAACTACAACGGGGCTTACGCTAACGCCCAAGCGTTTTCTAAAAATCAAACTGATCTTCTTAAAGACCAACTTACTGGGGCAACAAATGTGGCAACGGCTTTTGGGCATGCTGCAAGCTCAGATACTCAAGCTGCTACGCAGTTTGCAGATGTACAACAACGTATGCGCGAATTACGTCAACGCGTAAGCGAAGCGGCAGACGCTAAAAACGAACGTCTGAGTAAAGACAAGATGGATTCTGTGTACAAGTATGCAGAAAATCACCCAGTGGTTAAAGCTCTGACCAACGAACTTAAAGCTTTGGAATCTAATCCTTTAGCGGGGCTGCAAGCATCTAAAACTGGGCGCACTCAAGCAGTTATCCAACAAGAGTTGTCTAAAGCGTATTCCCAAGCAGTGCAGGAAAAAGCCGCGCAGTATGGAGTTGATTTGGGAATTACCGCGCCCGCTGAAACCCCAGCCCCTAAAAATCGACCACCCTTAAGCTCCTTTACTAAAGGATAAGCCATGGCTTTTGACGTAGAAGGCGCACTAAAAGCTGGTTACTCAGAACAAGAAGTTGCGGATTACTTAGGGCAACAAAAAAAGTTTGATACCAGCTCCGCTTTAAAAGCAGGGTACACACCCACTGAAATTATTCAACACTTAAGTTTTTTAGAAAACAAATCAAAAGAGCGTAGCTGGGGCGAGGCTGCATCAGATATTGGCGCAAGTGCTAAAGCGGGTTTAGGTAGTCTGTTGCAGTTCCCCGGCCAAATGTATGGGCTAGCTACTGGGGACTTTGCGCCTACAGGTTTATACGGATACGGTAAAGAACTTGAGCAACGTGGCGAAGCTGAAAAGTCTGCTGGACTTAAAGCCCGTGAAGCTGATGTAGCTGCTAAAGCTAAAGAAGCCGAAGAAAAACACGGTGCTTTGGCGGGGGCTTGGGAGCAAATTAAAGGGGGCCTGACGGACCCCGGTATGCTTACCTCTTTCTTGGCGCAACAAGCACCAAGCCAAATCCCCACGTTAGTTGCAGGTTTGTTAACCAGCGGCGCAGCCGCCCCTGAGATTGCTGCAATGCGTACCGCTGCTTCCAAAATGGCAGAAGGCGCAGCTAAAACTGCTGCAATGGACGCCCTAAAAACTGCGGAGCAAAGAGCCGTTACGATGGGTACTCGTGCTGCAGTTGGTACGGGGGCTGTGCAACAAGGCGCAGACATAGGTACTGGCGCTTACGAAGACTTATACAAAAAACTAAAAGATCAAGGTGCAACCGATACGGAGGCTGCAGCTAAAGCCCTAAGTCTTGCACGTCAAACGGGTGCATCTGGTGCAATAATTTCTGCGCTTGCCCAAAACTTGCCCGGAGCCCATAAGCTAGAGTCTATTTTTGCGGGCCAGAAACAAGTGGGTAGCCGCCTTGGTAGTGCGCTTGGCACAGGTCTTGGCGAAGCCCTTGGGGAAACTGTGGAAGAAGGTGGCGGTAAGTTTGCACAAAACTTAGCCATGCAGCAGGTTGACCCTACTCAAAAACTTATGGAAGGCGTGGGCTCCACAGCAGGTCAAGCTGCGCTTGGCGGGTTTGGTATGGGCGCTCTGGGCGGTGCGGCTGCACGTCGTGGCGCTGCTGAAGAAGAACCTTCTATTGTTTTACCACCCGCTCCTCCTGCATCACCTGCCGCTGCGCCTGCAGCTCCGACCCCTCCTACCTATGGTGAGTTGGTTCAAACACGCGAACGCCTTAAGCAACAAGAGAAAACGCCTGAGGTCATTGCAGAATTAAAGGCTGTTAACCAAGCAATTAAGGAAAGCGACATTGCGGCAATTCAGCAAGATCGTGCCCAACAAGCTCAAGCTCAACAAGCCCAAGCACAGAAGGCTCAAACCCAACAAGAGCAAGCTGCACAAGACGCACAAAAAGCCGCAAACAGCGCGTTCTCTCAACCGGGCCCCCAGCAGCTCAGCATGCGTGGGCTTGAGCCAGACTACCAACTTAAAACACCAGCCCCCGAAACTACGGCGGCTCCTGCTGCCGCCCCTGCAGCACCTACGATTGACCAAGCACAACTTACGTTGCCGGGGTTCAATGCCCCAATCACCCAAGCAGATATATTGAACACGGGTATTGAGCACGGTAAAGGTGTTAAGAAATGGCTAACAGATAACGTAGTCGGTAAAACAACCGATGAAGTTAAAGCTATGGTAGAAAAAGACCCTACTTTATTGTCAAATAAAGGGCAACGTGCGCAAGTCTTGAAAGAACTGCTTAATCCCGCACCTGAGGTAGCACCATATAAGGAAGCCGAAAATGTTGCAAAACCTGTCAGTGAATCAACTGGAACAAGCGCTGTCGTGGCTAGCCAGCCCAATACAGGAACCACCACCGCAAAGCCTGCCAGAGTTGAACCCAGTGGAGTGGCAGTTGCTCAGCAACCTGCTGGAAAACCTGTTGTCGGAGAAGGACCACAGTCCGGTGCATTAACAGCGCAAAAACCAAACTATGCGCACATGGGCACTAATGAGCTGCAACAAACTCTTGAAAATGCAAACACAACAAATCATGCACTAGATTTGGCCGCAATCAGTAAACATTTTGGTTCTGAGGCGGCTGAAGCGTACGACAAGATGAACAACCGCCAACGAAATGCTTGGTGGGATAAAAATGCTACTGAGGCCCTTGAAAGAGATTCTTCTGTATTTAAAGGGGTCAACGAAGAAGAAATTCAAGCGCATATTGACACAAGAAATAGGTTAGACGATTCTTCAGCCGAAGCATTGGGCAGATCAATTGCCCTAATGTTAATGAATTCGGATGAATCTGGATACATTGGTTCGCCTGAATATGGCGCTGTACGTCATGCAATAAATGTTGCTAGAGAAAAAGGATTTGATGAAAACGTAGTTTTAGCAGCGGCTAGGCAGCGTGCTAGGGAGCGGGCGGGTTCGGACGCAGAAGAATTATTCCCAAATTTGTTTAAACAAACAGGTACTACCGCTTCCACATCCACACAACCTGCAGCTATTCAAACAGACTCACGGGAACAGAAACTTCGGGATCACTTGCAGTCTATTCTGAATGACCCCAAGCAACCCCAGTCCGCCAAATACGGAGTTCTGCGTCAGCTAGAAATTCTGGACCAAAAACCCAATGATTTAGAAGACCGTATGGGTAGGATGGAAAAATTCCACGGGCTTGAATCACCCGCCCCCGTTGCTGCGCCAGAAGAAGAAAAAACTGAAAAGCCATCCCCAGTAGTGAACCCTGCATTGGGTGGCGATGCCCAATTAACACAAAGCACTGCGCCTGCAAAGGCAGAAGCCCCCGTAGCAAAACCTGCGGAACGCACTGCTAAAAATGCATTTGAAGCGGCAGCTACTAGAACCCCATTGTTTGCTTCGGATGACCCAATTAAGCAAGAAGCAGATGCGCTTACAAAAGCACGGGAAAGTTCTGCCGATGCAATTAACGATAAAGATGCGGCGCTTGCAGATGCATTTGCCAGAAAACACAATACTAAAAATCCTAATTCGGTTGGTGCTACCCCCGCTACTTCTGTAGAAGCCCCCTTGCAAGGTCATATCACCCAAGGCGGTGTTCGTTCTGCGCTTGAAACAATTGCTAACCATACAGGCACGGTTTACAACGCCCTTGATAAGTTGATAGCAAGACGTTTGCTAAATGCTTCGTCACTGCCTACTGTTGAGGTCGTGCCGGAAGGCCACTTAGGTAAAGATGTTAACGGCGATACGGTTGCGGCCACCTATTACCCCGTCAAAGACCATATCAAAATTAACGAGTCACACGTTGGCGGGGCCACACTGTTGCATGAGTTGGTGCATGCTTTCTTGCACCGCCTGATTAGTTCACATCTGGGTGAACACTTAAATCACCCTGCAATTCGTGGGCTCAATAACGTATACAACTACGTCAAACGGGTTGCCCCGCACTTAGCAGAACACTACGGCATGTCAAACCTCAGCGAGTTTGCTTCTGAGACCATGTCCAATAAAGCGTTCCAAGACGAGTTGCACAAGATACCGTATCAACGCACCAATGCGTTTACTGCGTTTGCTAAGAAAGTATTGCAAGCAATTGGACTGCAACCTAACGAACAGCACACAGCTCTGGCTGCTGCCTTGATCCACTCCGAAGCTGCATTGAGCGAAGGCCGCAAGATGCAAGAGCAAAACAAAGGCATGTCGGTGCAGGGCCTGCTAGGAAACGAAGCAAACTTAATCCCCACTAGCATTGAAAAGGGCGCAGAGTATTTGATACCTCAATCCACTACGTTTGCAGGGGCTGTTAAGACTGCAACTCACAGCGTCAAAGAAACCTTGGTAGGTAAAGAAGGTATCGGCCTCGTTTCCAAATTACGGGTACAAGCCGTAGACCGTTTCGCGGTAACAATGCAGCGGCTGCAAGAAGCTAAAGATAAGAAAATGGCCGCTATTTTGGGTAAACCAGATGCCGCAGCTATTGCCCGTAAAGCACAAGACGTTGATCGTATGGTGCAGCCTTGGTTCCAAACTGGGGCCCTGCGTGTAGACCCAACTACCCGTGGAATTGCTGTTGAAAAACTTGTGGACAAAAACGGTAATGAAATCCACGCATCGCAAGTTTTCCCGATACTGCAAAGCTACGCCAAGAAAAACGGATTAAATTATGAGCGTGGGTACGCAATTGCTAGCCATATTTTGGAAGGCATGCGGGTTTCAGAACTAGTAAAGAACAATGCCACGCAAGGTATGGACGTTGTTATCCATAAAGGTTGGCGGGAAAATAACGACCCCAAGGGCAAGATTGACATGCAAAAAATACGCGATGCTGAGCATGCGTATAACAGCAGCCCAGAACTCAAACAACTGTCACACGTCATGGATACGGTTCGTATCGACATGATTAATGAGTTGGAAAAAGCTGGGTACTTGAACAGCGAAGACGCTAAGTTGTGGCGCGAAGCAGCGCACTATGTCCCGTTTGACCGCATTGATGATTTCAATAAAGGTTTTAGAACTTCCAAACGAACTGGGCGTCAAGGGTTGGCGCAACTAAGCCAAGCAGTAGATTTAACGGGGTCTGCTACCCGTGACGTTAAAAACGTTTTTGAAAACTACTTCAAGACTATGGGGTGGATGGCAGACCAGTTGGCAAAACAAAATGCTAACTCCTACATGCTGAATATGCTGACCGATATTGGCATCGGCACAAAACCATCCAGAACTCAAAATGGCATGGAGCATGCGGCCCCCCTGCTTGTTAAGGGCGAACAGTTCTATGTAGGTTTGCCAACCGTTTGGGACACAATACCATTTATTGATAAGACACCACCTAAAGCTAACTATGTGGTCTTCTTCGGCAAGATGGTTCCCGTGACCCGCAAGCTTGTGACTGCCAACCCAGCGTTTGCTTTGAAGCAGGTTGTTGAAGACGTGCAAGGTGCACTTATAACATCTCAAGTTCATAACCCGCTACGGTTTGTTTACGATGCATTTGCCAATTTTGGTAAGTTGACTTACCACGAAATCAAAGGGTTCATTGGGGACGTGTCTGGTCGCACACCTAAGATGCACGGCATAGAAGAACAGATGCGCAAGCTTGGGTTAGCAGGTGAAGTTGATTACACCTCCACAGGATATAACCCCGGTGAGAGCCTGATGTATGACTTGGGTATTCGTGAGCGTGGTAAATGGGGAGCCTTTGTGCATCGCCTTGAACGCATCACGCATGGCTCTGACTTGGCAGTTCGTAAAGCCCTTTACGACGATGAGATGCGGGCATCTAAAAATCAAAATGCAGCGTTAGCGGAAACAAAAGCCCGTGAGTTAATTAACTTCCGACGCCGTGGGGCAAACCAAATTGTGCGTGACTTGGTATCAGTCGTGCCGTTTATGAACGCCACATTGCAATCTTTGGATGTTACCTACCGCGCAGCTACTGGTATTGATGCACCCTCTGGGTTAGATAAAGCCGCCGCTCAAAAACTGTTCTTGCAAAACATGGCGATCTATGCAGGCTTGTCGTTGATTTACGCAATTGCTAAGAGCGGTGACGATGACTACGAGAAAATGAACCGCCGCATGCGGGACCAAAGCTGGGTAATGGGTGATGGTGTACGCATCCCCGTGCGGGGCGATATGGCAATTACTAAAGTTGCTATTGAAAATATGGTGGGCTACTTCCACCGTCAAGGCACACCTGAGGAACAACTGGCAAGCGAAGCGGTAGGTGCTGCATTAGCTTATGCATGGAATCAAACTGGGGACCGAGTTCTTGGTAACACCATTCCTCTGGCCCTGCGTCCGTTGTTTGAACTTACTACCAATCATTCATTCTTAACAGGACGTGAACTTGAGGGTACGCACCAGAAGCAGGAAGAGCCTTTCTCCCGCAGAGCCGGTAATACTTCTGAAACCGCAATTGCTGTGGCTAAGTTTGCTCACGACGAGTTTGGGGTACAGGTATCGCCAATTCATATTGATACCGTACTTAATAGTTACTTTGGCACAATCCCCGCAATGGTCAATATGTTTGTCAATCAAGCGATTAACCCCGGCAAGGCTGATACCCCCTATGCTAAATTGCTTGGGTTGAGCGCATACTATTACGACGAAGCAAATCTGACTAATCCAAAGGATGAGTTCTACGCACTGCGGGAACGTGTATTGCCCAAGCTGACTACATTGAATGACTTAGCTAAAACTGATATGGATGCCGCCCTGCGATACCAAACAGAAAACGCAAACGATTTGATGTTAGCTAAGCCTGTCCAGCATGCTCTGTCTGAATTGTCTAAAACCCGTGCGTACCGCAATTTCCTTGAAAGCCCTCAAGGTGCAGAAGAAATTCCCGATAGCGCCGAACGCACTAAACAAATAAGAGACATTGGTAATTACGAAAATGAGTTGGTCGGCTGGGTGCGTGAAGCCGAGAAGATGGTGCGTCAGTAAGTACGCCAGACCCGTACCCCATAGCGATCGTATTCGCATCGGGGGCGGGCATCAAACTCATAGCCTAGAGCCGCAGTTACCGGTTGCAGTGCTTCTAGCACCTGCTTAGGAGTTGCAGTTGTCGGCAGGAAGAAAGAGTTGTGGGGGCCCAGTTGCCCCCACGGTATAAAGAACGGTGTTCCTTGTACAACCAGTACCTCAGATATCGAGTTCTGGTTCGGCTTCTTCTGGCTTTTCTGGGATGAAGGCTGATTCTTTGAAGCCAAGGGCATCTCCATCAAATACATAGCAACGGACTTGGATGCCGCCCAAACCGCCTAGCGCCCCTGAACCAATACGAACTGGAACAGACCTGCCTTCGTGCTTGAGCAAACCACTCTTAGTCATGAGCAATACGCTTTCACGGACATCCACCTGCTTTCTACTAAAAAAGTTTCGTAGTTCTGCAGCGGGAATTGTAAGTTCCTTAGTCGTTGGGCAGTAGCGCATTTTAAGTTCACCTCGGGGCGAGATGATCGGAGCCTGCGGAACTGAACCAGTGGACTTGGCAATAACTAATACGTTATTAATGTTTTCATTCACAAAGGCCGCTAGGGTTTCCTGAGCCACGATATTGAGATCGCCAACGCTCGCTTTGGTATGAGCCCGTGCACGTTGCACTTCGTTCGTTGCATACTTGTAAACCCGTGGGATGTCAATCTCATGCAGACCCAACTTCTGTGCAATCAACGCACCCACAAAGCAGCAAGCCAAGTAAACAGAGAAGTACCGATCGGTCTGGTCAATATCCAGTTCCTTGTCAATCTTCTGCTGCATGTCAAACAACGCAGTCCTGATCGAGTCCATGTTAGCTAGGACGTGCTGAATAAAGATCGGGCCCGCCACGCCGTAGTTGTCTGATAGCTTGTTGAATACTTGGTCAATCTCTTGCTTTGTAGCGCCACGATATTGTCTAAGCGTAAGTTCTAACACACGGCGTAACTCACCGTCTGCGGTGCTCTTGATCTGCTGCAGGGCGTCTACAACAGAGTGGTTACCTGAGGTCACAGTAAAGTTGCACCATGTAGTTTTGTTCTCCCGCAGCTTATTGCTTTGGTTATCCATGCGGTGCTTGCCCCGACCCGAGCTAAACCCGTACGACATAGAGGACAAGTTCTCTGAGGTCTCATTAGTAATTTCATCAATCGTAAAGCACAGGCTGTTCATCATGCCAAGCATCTGCATCTTGGAATTCATGGTGTCGTCCTGCTTCATCAGCAGGGTATCAGGCTCACCAAAGATTGAGTTAATCACCATCTGGGCAGTTGACTTGCCCGAGCCTGAGCCGTTGAACTTCAAGTGCAGTTGCATACCACGAATAGTCTTGATGTCCATGAGCCGCAGTAGGGGTGAGCCAAACCCTGTGAAGAACGCCAAGGCATGTGACTCAAGTTCGGGGCGGTTATAGAAGTTAACGATCTTCTTCCACTCTTCCAATGTGCCACGTGGTTTAAACAAACCAGCAAACTGTCTGGTCGTGCTGGTCGGGGGCGCAAGCTTAGTTGTGCTGGGGGTGTACTCGATTTCACCGATCACAAAGCCTGCCATGTCAGGAGTCCACCCCATCTGACTGCGGGTGCGGTTTGCTGCATATTTATCCTGCAGCTTCTTTATTGATGATGCAAAGTAAGCCATAAGTGTATTGATCTCCTTGCCATAAACAACTACCCCGTTCTTGACTAAGGTGTCCCTAAGTTTCTCTGGGCTAAACAAACTGGTAACGGGGGCGTAGAACCTACGCACACCGTCCATCTTCATGTGCAGGTTGATGCCAACCAACTCACCCTCGCCTGTGCCATGCTCGTCCAGATCAAAGAACCGTTCAGTCAGATACAGGTCTTGTGGGTAAATTTCAACCTGATCTTCGTTGCCGTCTTTGTCCTGCACTTTTCTATATACCCCTCCATTTGCACCACGGAAATATGGGAACGGATAGGCAGGGATGCTCAGCGTGATCGCAGGGGTAACTTCGTCCGCTGGCTTTTCAATGATGTACGTGTCATTATCGGGAACCGTTTCTTCTACGATTCTGCCAAGGGCGATCGGGCTACTGACCAAGTGTTTGCAACCCTTGCAACCTTCAGAATAATTCTCCCTATACCACTGGCAAGTGTAAGGGCCTTTAGTTTCAGCAGCTTTGGCTTCAGTATCTTCTGCCGTATAACTTGGGTGCGCCTTGGATATCTTATGGATAGCCTTGGCTCCGTCTTCGCAACGTACAGCGATCGACAGTGCTGCCCGCCATAGGGGTTCTTCAAGCGTAGCAGCGTTTACTAATGCGTTTTTAATCTGTGCACAGCCGGTTTCACCCATGCTGCGCTTAACAATCTTTGTGAATGACGACTTAGGGTATTCACCCCCTGCAATGTCGTTACTTGTTTCGTCCATACCAAACTGCTTGGCAAAGGACAAGTCCATCGCTGGCTGCGGTAGCGCCGCAGTAAACACTTCAAAGGGTGTTACTAACCCTTGGTGCATTATTTGTACAGGTCGTGCTTGATCGTTTTTATAGTTGTTCGTTCCGGGAATACGCAGGATACGAGCGCGGTCAGTAGTTACCGCTGGGTCAGCATAAAGGTTGTGTTGTTTGCAAAGTTGTTTGAGCGCCTTGGCGTAGCCGTACCAAATATCAGACGGTACATTCGTATCAAGAGGCCAGTACACATGTAGCCCATTACCCGAGTTAACCACGGTAGGGCTTGGCAAATTAGTTGCTTGCAAAAACGCATTGAGCGCCTGTGCAGCTTCGGGTTGGTCAGCGTACGGCTTACCTTCCCCACAGTCTAGGTCAAGAAAAAACGAGCGCAGAAAAAGTGAGTTATCTGCTTCCCGCTTGGACATCAGTTTGAATGAAGCCAACGCAAAATATGCATCAACACCTTGGGAATTCAGCCCAATACCAACTTCATCAACGTCTTCAATCGTCCTATGAAACGACTGCTTGATCTTACCCGCACGGATACCGACTGTGCAGTAGTGCCCTTCAGTGGGCAATATGGTTGTCAGAAAATCATTCACATAGCCTCGGCATAGCTAAGAGGGAAAAAGGGCGGCAAGTCTCCCTGCCGCCCACCGGATTTGGTTACTGCTGTTTAATTTGCGCTGTAACTTCAGGCATCACTGCCAGATATTTGGGGTACGGTTTTGTTCGCCCTGTCATCCAGTTGTACACAGTCGCCCGTGTAACTTTGAGCAAGTCTGCCGCTTGACTAATGGATACTGCATGTTTTATACATGCCAAGGCTAGCGCCTTGACTTCCTTATCCAAGTCGGCTGACTTTACTCGCTGGATGAAAAGGGAGTCGTACCCCCTTACCGGTTTATTCATCGTCGTCTGTTGCCCAGTCGTTCAGGATGTCTGAGACGTTCTTAGCTACCTCAGGCTTAGGTTCAGCCTTTTGTTTCACGGTACGTTTCACGGGTTCTTTGACGGGTGCGTCCTCAACTTCTTCAGCTTCCTCATGCTTGATAGCAGGTGTGTTCTTGAAAGCCGCAGGCAGGGCAGGGGCAGTTTCGCTCTTGCTAGGAACCATCTTGAACTCAATGGCTTGCTTGGCGTCTTCGCTTTCGCTCTGGGACTTGGCGGTGTTCCACTCTTCACGAGTCAGGGGGCGCACAGCACGGAACTTCAGAACAGGCACAGCTTCGCTGGTATCAAAGCGGGCTTCGGTAACGATGCCAGTGATCGGCAGACCGTGACCCTTGAGGAACTTACCAAAGGCTTGCAGACCCATCTTCTCACCCTCAGCCTTACCAAAGTAAGACTTGCTAGGCACAGACATACGGTACACATTGCCGCTGATATCGTTTTCCAAAGTCACAGCCAAACGCTTGCTGAAGCGGCAAGCGCGGGACTTACCTTCGCCGGAACCTTCGATGTTTTGTGGGCAGCCCATGCAGGTGGGGTGCTGGGGGTTTGGCACTTCTTCATTGGGCTTCTCACCTTCGGCAGACCAGCAAGCTGGTTTGATGTCCTTGCCTTCTTCATACTTCTCTGCGTAGAACGTGCGGGTCACGCCCTTGCCTGATGCAATGATGACGAAGTTCATGGCACGGTCTTCATTCTTGGAGACTTCTTCGCCGCCAACAATCATGCGCCACACGCCGCCCTTGATTGAGATTTGTTTGCCACCGGAGTTACCAGCAATGTCGCTGGTGGTGGAGTCATTTGCTTCACGCAGGTAGTCGGGGATGACGGAGCCGGATTTGAAAAGGGTTAGGTTACTCATTTGATTTCCTTAAGTTATTTAGAACGACGAACAGTGATTGAGTACTTGGACTCAACGTTAACACCTGCAGGCATGAGCCCCGGATTTTCGGTGACAAATTGCTTGAAATTAGTCTGGGCAATTCGTCTTTCCAAAAGGTCTGGCACATCGTGCTCACGGATGAACTTGTACATACTGTCCCAGTCGCTAGTCCAGTATCGGGTTTTGACGCCCCTAGTGAATGAACCAAACGGGGTCTTGCCACCGTCTTGGCCTGTAGATTTGCATACCTCAAGCAGTTCCTGCTCAATGGCTTCTAGTTGGTGGTCGAGAGCAGCTAGTTCTTCTTCCATCTGCTTCTTTTTAATTTCCTTGGCGTCGCGTATTTTGATGTATACCCGCACCAATTTGCTTACATCACTCATATTGATTCCTTTGATTTGCGTTGAACGAGATTAAATTATACATTGTTTAAGGTCACATATCAAGCTCCTGTTTGTAAAGATCAACTAATCCTTGATGAAGGTCGATTTTGTTTTGCAGCATGACGTACATGCGCTTCTCAACAGGACTGCCCTGCAGGTGCGTCACTGTGACGTGATTGGTCTGACCTGCTCGGTGCGCTCGGGAGTTGGCTTGCAGGTAGATTTCTGTGGAGGCAACTGGGCCCCACCATACCACTTGGTCGGCTCGGGTTAACGTGATGCCGTGTGCAGTCGCTTGCGGTACAAGCAGAAGTATACGTGGTTCGTCTTCGGTCTGGAATTCCTTAATGATCTCTGCTCGTGTCGTAGCCGATACGCCGCCGTGGATTGTCTGCACTGTGTAGCCTTGTTTGAGGAGCGAATTCTCCACCATCTGCAGGGTGTGCCTATATGGGATAAACACTAATACCTTGTTGTCTGTCTGCTCGATCACCTCTACCAGCTCGTTGAAGCGGTTGGTAACATCAAACTCAACGATTTCTTTATTGTCCGTATAGACTGCCCCTTGCGAAACCTGCAGAAGTTTGTTAAGCATTGAGGCGGCATTGACTGCAGTGATCTCCTCCCCTGCCGCAATCGTCATCATCTGATGCTTGAGGGCGTTGTAGTACTTGGCTTGTTGTGGCGTCAGCGGAACCTCACGATTGGAATACAGCAGGTCGGGCAAGTCCAGACACTCAGCCTTGGTAAACCGTATAGCAGGTTGCAGTATTTCATGCACTATGTTTTTGGACTCCTGCCGTGGAACCCATTTGTATTGGTTAATTTTTAACATAACCCTGTCACGGAACGAGCCAAGGAACTTAGGCACAGACTCAGGGTTCACAAGCTTAGCCAAGCCGTAGGCATCCAGCGGGGACTGCGATGCAGGTGTACCCGTCATCATCCACAAACGAGTCGTGGGTTTCAGCAAAGACGCAAGGGCTTTCCAGCGGTCGGTCGTCACGCTCTTGACTGCATTGGCTTCGTCCACAATGATTAAATCAAACCCACCAGCCGCAAGCTCAGCGGTAACTACCTTCACGCCGTCAAAATTAATGATGACGAACTCATATCCGCCGTTAATGATGGCCGCACGTTTCTCACGAGAGCCTTGGGCGATAGCCACTGTACGGTGCATCACCGTCTTAAATAAATCTGACCGCCACGCTGTGTCCATGATCGACACAGGGCACACCACCAGCACCCGCTTGACCCGCCCTTGATTCATTAGGTAGTCAGCCGCCCATGCCGCCGCACTGGTCTTACCTGTACCTGCCTCGTTAAACACGAAACAACGTGGATGTAGCGTTAGGAATTCTGCAGTGGTGCGTTGGTGATCGAACGGCTGATATACCCCCGGCCAAGCGTACTTCGCCGTGATCGGTGAGGGCACGTCCTTGATACCTATATTGCGTAGCAGTTGCGTTGAGTCAAAGTCCCAGTTGACTAGGATTTGAGACATATCCCCATTCTGTTGCAGGATTTTGCTCTTGGGAATCAAGGCAGTAATTTGGTCTGCCTTGCGGGTGTTAAACAGTAGTGCGCGATTGTCGATGATTTGCATGATTAAACAATGTATAACTTATAGTGGAGAAAAATAGCTAGGTAGTTGCCTACCTAGCTAAACGCTTCTAACGAAGCAACCACGATGGAACCAATGATACCTTACTTTGAACGTGATTGTGCACGTTCTTTTTTGCTAACTTGTGAAACCAACTGCCCCTTCTTGCCACGCGCAAAGCTACGGTTAGCAGACTCGCTAACAGCCCGCAGGTTACTCAGAGCCAAGGGCTTGCCCTTCTTGCTCAGGGGTTTGATATGGTCTACGTCTACGGTGCTTGGCAGGTTGCCATGCTTGGCCTCGTATTCTTTACGAGCCTTGTTACGTGCTTCACGCATCTTGACTTGCTTGGGGGAGTCTTCGTACTTCTCCTCCTTGGCGTAATTTCGTTTAGTTGCCATTGTTGTACTCACAAGTATTAACTGGACAAAACCTGCAGAGGGCCGACTGCTTGGGGTTCCATACGCCGTGATCTACGGCGGCTTCAATCATGTTAGCCCTACCCGCCCATTTAGAAAAGATTTCAGGTAACTGTTCACGACTGAACTCAGCCTTAATTACATCACCGACCACCACAAAAAGCAATGCGCCCTTGACGATATTTATTTCTGGGTGGTGCGACATAACCATAGCCGCCATAAGCTCTAACTGACCGACATCTGCGTAACGGCTAGTCTTACCAGTTTTGTAGTCGGCTAAGCGGGCAACGCCTCTCTCGCGGTCAATGGCAAGGAAGTCGGGTATGCCTCGGAACCATACGTCTTTGTCAAAAAATCCACATGGGGTGAAGTCCGAACGTATTCCCAATTTTTCTTCGCATCGTACGTCTGCACGGATTTGGGCGAGACGTTCCACGAATGGCTCGTAACTCTTAAAAGTTTCTGGAAGTGGTGTTTTATCACGGATGAACTCTTCAAATGCTTTATGCACAGCAGTCCCATAAAGGGTAGCTTCTGTGTCTTTCTGTTTGACTTGCTTTAATATACGGACAACGTGGTATTTACGGGGGCAGGATTCAAAGTCTTTGATTGCCGAGTACGAATGAGCTAGTGCCATAGATTTACCACGTTGATTTGACCGCCTATTCTAACAGTCGCCGTATGACAAACCAACCCCTGATTCACAGGACAGCGGTAAATCTTTAGCCCACTTGGGTCGCCATGACATGCACTCCTCAACGAAGCGCACAGCCTCATCCCGCTCGGCGGCGGGTGCAACACAAGCCACAGCATCATGTACGGTAAGCACCACCTGATATCTTTTTGATATCCGCAGCATCTGCTCACCCACAATGATTCGGGCCACAGCTTGCGTGAAGTTCTCCACACACTTACCACCATAGATGTACACAGGCCGCCCCTTGGACATATAGCGCCACTGGTCTTTGTTCTCTACTGAAACTTTCTGCAAGTCTGGGTATTGAATAAACAAACCATTGGGTAGGGAAAACCCTTTGTTCGGCACAACCTTGATTACGCCCTGCGCGTCCACCTGCGCCCCGTTGTTAAACGATAACGCTTTGAGACCTTCTTCAGCCGCTTTCCAGAGCCTAGTAATTTTCGGATATGTAGTTCGGTAAGTATCAACGATTCGCTTAGCTTCCTCGCCCGATACTTCAACACCAAAATTTTTAAGTTGTGCTTTAAACTTCGCCGCCCCCATGCCATAGCCTGCACCAAGAATCGTAGTTTTGCCGACGAATCGTTCGTCTTTGGTGATCTCCGAAACGGGCTTGCCGTAAATTGCCGACGCCATAATCTTGTAGACATCATCTTTCCTTTCAAATGCATCAACGAGGTCATGCTGACCTGCAAGCCACGCCAACGTACGTGCCTCAATCTGTGCAGAGTCGCAATCAATAATCACATAGCCTTCGGGCGGCAAGATAGCCTTCTTGATCTTCCCTGCGTTCTCCCCACGGCTAGGTAGGTTCTGCAAGTTCACAGAGTCTTGCCCCGACCAGCGGCCTGAGTGTGCACCGTAGTACCGCAGGGGCACAGGGAACAACCCACGGTCTGCCATACCAATGAACCGAGCAGTACGAGTTTCCTCAATGGTCGTCTTGTTCCCAAACCGTGCCGACACCAGTGCTTGCACGTCTACGTTCGGGTGCTCAAGTAACTCCTTGAACTTCTCATCGGTCTTGGCAAACGCAAACGCTAACTTGCCTGTGGTCGGGCTCACCTTGCGGGGCGGCTCAACACCCAGCGACTCCAGTGCAGCGGCGAACTTTTCATTGGACATCAGCATAGTCTTGGCATCCTCACGGGCCCCGAACTTGTACGCCAACTCATCAAGCAACTGTTCTTTGCGATCTATGACTTCTTGTAAATGTTTAATCAACATATCACGGTCTAGGCGCAACACAGGCTCAATGAACATACGTAGCGTCAGGTCGATCAGCTTTAACTCAATCTTTGGAAAGTCGAGGGCCATGTACTTATTGAAAAGTTCTAACGTTAGAACTACGTCATTGCAACAATAGTTGCCATAGCGTGACAGTTCTTCTGCCGAGAAGTCTTTGTAGTGCTTACCCAGCGCGTTCTCAACCTCAGTGCCCTTGACCCCGACACTCATGCGCTCGGCTTGGGCTTTGAGACTGTGCGACTTCTCATGCGGGAATAGGGCACGAGACATACCCATGATGTCTAGCCACCCTTGTGGTTGCACCCCGTAGCGCCATGCGAGTATGGCTCCATCAAAGGCGGTGTTCTGGCACAGGACAAGTTTGTCCGACCAGTCAATAGACTTAATCACACGCTCAACATCAGGTTTAGGAACCCAAGTGGTCGGGCCCCCGTCAATGTTGTATGCGAACCCGATGGTCTCCCACCTTGGGTCACGCACGTATTCTTCAGTCGTCATCTTGGCAAAACCATACTCACGGTCGTAGTAGGTTTCAAAGTCTATGCAGAGTATGCTCATTTGATTATCTTTGTTCCCAACTGCAAACCTTGCAGTTCGAGCTGTTCTTGTTCTGCTGTTTGTTTACGTAGTAGTCTGGGTTCTGGTTGGTCATCTGTGTTTCTGTGGTTGGTTCTGAATTGCTCATAGTTGCTCTCAGCTTTTGTGATGTTGTCCATGCACCCGACAAGGTACAGGATATTGGTTTCGTTAATAACTAATGCAAGCCCACCTGTATCAGCTATTTGTTGCAGACGTTTCATCTGTAAGTCCGTAGGCTTGTTCGTACCAGCCTTGGCCTCAATCCCAAAGAATCTACCTCGGTGACATCCGATGATGTCAGGCGTGCCGTTGTTACCAGCAAGCCCTCCAATGTAGTTCACATGGTACGCACCCACCGCATCAAGTGCAGCGTTTATTTTCTTTTTTACTTTTGCTTCTGGAGTCATCTGGTTTAGGGCAGTTAGGTGGAACTTCAATGGCACACCATACAGCGGCCATTGGCGAACTAGGCAATTTGACCCAACGATCTACATAGGTATCGACCATAGCTCGCAAGGCAACTTTTATTGAATCGTTCTTCACGCCCAATGCTTTAGCTACCTCGCTGACCATAAGTCCGTCAGGGTTCTGGTGTAGCAGTGCCCGAATTGCCGCGTGATTTGATTTTCGCATTGAGTGCTACTTCCTTTTTCCATGCATCATGTAGTGCTTTATTAAGTTCCCGCAAGACGATGAGTTCGTCTGCCGTTTCACGGGCAAACTGTTCAAGCGTCTCCCGCTTCCACGTTTTGAAGTCGGTCTTCATGGGTTAAATAATAGTTGTTCTGCGGGTTGCAGACTTTGGGAAAAACACCAAAGAGAAAACAGGGAAGTCAATCTCCTCGGTGTGTGTAATGCGCTCCCCGTTAATCAACACCGCGCCTTGTTGGATGTGTCGGCGTAGCTCACCACCGCTCATCTGTGTGCATGGATTTTCAACGGACATGGGTATGGCTGGGCGCAGGTTGTTTAAGTATTGCATGGCGTTCAAGCGCTCTCCTCCCCAAGGTGTTTGTCCATTTCCGCAAAGAAGCGTTCGCGGCTGTTCTTGTCCTTGATTAGCAGACCAATGAACCGCCTGTGCGATGTCTCTTGTTCACGGTAAACAATACAAAACACCGTGGCTAACATAGCCCACAGCAACAAAAACATATCGGCAAATGTAATTTCAATCATGTGTTCTTACTCCTTAATCTATCTTCAATGGCTCGGGCAAATTCCATGTTGTTAGACCACCCATCACGGTACAGTTTGCCGATCTCCTCATCCGTCAGCCCTATCCATTCACGCTTCTTTAGGCGCTCTCTTGCGGCGATTGCCCTAACAAACATTGACATGGGGTGCGTAACGGGATACGCAGATTCAAGACCAGCCTCTTGTCTAAACCAAGCTAGGTTTTTAACCAAGTCCTCGTCTGTCATGTGTTCTTCTCCTTGAGTTTGGCTTCAATGCGTCTTGCGTAAACATCAATGGTCTGTGTTGGCAAACCTTGTAAGCATTCTTGTATTTCCTCATCTGTCAAGCCTACCCATGTGCGCTGTGGTGGGGGTTCATTACGCTCATGCTCCTCTTTTGGCATTACCCAATGTGGATTCTCGGATAACTTCTTGTCAGCCCATGCGTTCAACTCAGCAATCGTGAACCAAGCACGTTCAACCGTAGGCTCCTGCAACTTAACAACAGGTTCTTGGCTTTCTGCCTTGCATTTATCGCATTGGCAAACCACATGAAGTGGCCCTTCAACTTTCATTGCTTGATTCATGCTTCCCTCGCTTTCAGCATTGCATCTGCCATATCGTAAGCAAGACCCGCCCAATTGGAATAAATACCGACTTCACCTCTTGTTGCGCATCCAGTGATTGCCGCTTGCATAGCCTTTGCCGCAAAGTAGTCCCGCAGGGTCATACCCGTGCAAGTTAAATCGCCATGTGTCCACGGAAATGCTGTAGGTGTTTCGCTCATGTGTTCTTCTCCTTTTCAACTGGCCCATTAAACAGCGCCATGCCCAGCGATCCAAGCATAACCGCCTTCAACTCTTCGCGCTCCTCTTCGGGATATTCCTGAGCAACTTCATCCATGATTTTCATGATGCTGGCCGCTACATCTTTGGCGGGGATAGGTTCGGCACTCATGTGTTCTTCTCCTCGGCGTAGCCGTTTTTTTGCTTGAGTTTGGCTTCAAAAGCCTTATACAAAGTTGTTGGGAACATCATGCTGGTGCCGCCGTCAGTCCAATGCTTGTCAACTTGTTCTTGAATCTGTGTGTATAGCTGGTTAACCTCCTCATCCGTCAGCCCTACCCATGTGCGCTGTGGTGACAACATTTTTTGAACATCCCCACACATTACTTTGATTGCGTTGTAGCCTTCAGGATTATTGCTGTCTGCAAGTTCATAAGCCTCTTGCATAATCCTGATTCTGATGGGTTCAAAGTCTTTGTTGCTTATCCACCCCACAGGCTCCTGCGCTTTCTGAACCCAGTTTTTACCATCCCACTCATAGCCAATTTCACGTAGCTTTGATGCGGCACAGTAAGCAATTGTTCGGTTCATTTCGCTCATGTCTTTTAGTGGCTCACCCTGCTCATGCTGTGCTACCAGTTTGGCAAATTCCACGATTTCATTTGAAAAGCAAAGATAGTAATCATGGTCTATACGCATACGCTCAAAACCCAATTTTTTAGCCATTTCAATGATTTGTTCGTCAGTCATGTGTTCTTCTCCTTGAGTTTGGCTTCTAGGGCATTAGCAAATTCATGTATGCCTTCAATCCATGATTCGTGATTGTTGCGGCATGAGGTTAGATGAATTTCAGCAGAATCAATATCTTCTTCTGTCAGACCAACCCATTCAGGCTCTGATTGTGGAGGTTTACATTTTGGGCAAGTCTGGTCTGTGCAACACGGGATGTAATCAACATTACCTAAAATTTCACGCTTTGGTTGTGCCAGTGCTTCTTTGATAGCTGCAATTGGTTCACTGTAGTCAAGCGACCCAAGATAGCTGTTACTTTCTTCCAAATACTCCAGCGCCATACGCAAGGCTTCGTCTTTAGTCATTTTGTTTCTCCTGTTGCTTTTGCTCTAGGGCTTCTTCTAGGGCTTCTTTGATTGCGGTAAGGGCGTTGTCAACAAGGTGTGCATCTCGTTTTCCAAGTTCATACCCGCTGTAGTCATTGATGCACAACGCATCCAGCGCTTCCAACGCCATGCGTAGGGCTTCGTCTTTAGTCATGTTTAGCCTCTCTTAATGCTTTAAGTTCATTTCTCAGGCGTGTGTAGCCTGCGTAGTGCAGGGCCATCTCATAAGAGCCATCCTGTGCGCTCTGCCAATGTGCCTGTGCCTCTCTAATCTTTTCCATCTCAGCGAGTATTTGTTCTTCAGTCATGCGTCTCTCCATTTCCAACCCAGTAGTTCTTCTGTGTTTTTGATCTGCTGGTCAGTCGGTTTGTGGTGCATAGCAAACATCATTAGTTGAGGTGCGCCTTCATACAAAACCCAATATCCCACGGGTTTGGGTGGCGCAGTAAATGTGTATTCTTTTGATGTGTCAGTCATGCTTTGCTCTTGCTGTTTTGCGTACTAATTTTTCTCGTATCGCAATGCAAGTCTTGCAACTACGATGACCAATTTTGTTTAACTTTGTGTTCTTTTCCGTGAATTCATGTCCTCGTTTGCAATGGGTTTTATTTGATTGACCTATTGTGCAAACTCGTTTTTTCTTAGCGCAATCACGCATGTTGTCAGTTCTGTCTCCGAGAAACAAATGATCTGGATTGACACAAATTCTGTTATCACATTTGTGTAGTACCCATAAGCCCTCAGGAATTGGCCCATTGACCATCATCCATGAATACCTATGTGCCCCGTGACATTTACGCCCCTCATTAAGTAAGTGCGTAAAAAAAGCACCGTAACCATTCCCCCTAACGGCACTGCTCCATTCCCAACATCCATTGGCGGTTTCTTTGTTGACCTTTTCCCAAAATCTTTGTTCAATTGGTTTCATTGCACGCTGCTTTTTCATGTTTACTCCATTGACATTGTTCGCACATTCTACCACGCTCATGCTGTGCTACCAGTTTGGCAAAGGCTTTAAGATCATCATCATAAATACCGTCACAATATTCTGAGAAAAACTTATCAGTGCGCCGTTTTATGCCAACCTGTCTAGCCATCTCAATGATCTGTTCGTCAGTCATGCTTCACCTCTTATCTTGAGCCCAGTCGGGTCACTTTGCAGGCTGATGCTGTCGTGCATCTGGCGCAATAAGGCGCAGAAGTTTTCACGCTCATGCTCTGCTACCAGTTTGGCAAACTCATATAAAGGGGCCATGTTTGTGGCTGGATTGTCCCAACCACATTTTTTTGCTATTTCAATAATTTTTTCGTCAGTCATTTCTTCCCCTTGATCTCGATGTATTTCTCGGGTGGGGGCGGTGTCATTGTTTCGCTAGGGGGAACCCAGCCATGCTTGCGCCATAGCGCCTGCACGTCACTGCCCGACTTCCATACGAAGTCCTTGGGTGGGTAACTGATCTTTGAGTACGGTACTTGTGTCATGTTCATCCCCTAAACGCACGGGTTAATGTTTCAAATAACTTCACGCCCTCACCGAAGCTGATGTTGTCCAGCACATACTCGGCAGTTAGCTTTGTAGGTGGAAGTTTCAAAACCGTTTGTTCATCTTGTGTAGGGGCAGTTGCCACTTTCTTAGCGGCTCTACGTTGGGTTTGTGCGGCGGCTCGTTCAGTAGCAAAAGCGCTTGAGCTAGGCACATAATCAGACGTGGTTGAAAATAACGCACCATTCTCTTTCTGCACAAATACCCCTGAACCAACGTATGCGCTGATGAGGCTTGAGGTTGATTGTCGTTTGTGCCCAGCAGCTTCTAGCTTCGCAACGATCTGCGATTTAGTCATGCCGGGGTTGTCTACCACCATCTTAAATGTGGCACGTGTAGTACCTGTGGTTTCGCGTTTTGATTTATTCATTGGTTGTTCCGTAACTTCTAACGTTAGAACTTCGTCTTGTTTATCCCATTCAGCAAGGGTGCGTTCAAGTTCAGTCTGTAATGTTCCCATTTTTGCAATCCTCAAAAAGTGATAATTGGTCTGGATGTTCAAGTTCGTAAACGTCACGCATACGCATCTCTAGTCGTTCGGACAAAGCTTTAATCAAACCTGTCTGCCCATCTGCGTATCGCAATAGTTCTTCATCTGTTAAGTGGTCATAAGTCATGTCATTCCATTTCAATAAATTTAACAAGGTTGCCCTTGCTGTCGGTCGTAAACCAAACGATTAGGTCTGGTGGTGGTTGGATGATACGGCGGGCATACCCGCCAATCTTTGCCATGTCTATGATGTTGACGAGCCAATCAGGTCGCCCCGCAATTTCACCGTGTCGCTTGGCTGTCTTTGCATCACTCCATTGCGACAAACTGTAATGACCCTCACGTTCTTCATAGCGATACTCGGTATCAGGGTCACTACGTTCGGTATCAATAAATGTATTCATGTGTGTTCGGTCTCTGTCCCATCGCAAAAATCTACCCTCCTCTGTGTACTGGTACTGCAAACCTCTTTCTAATAATGCAAGTGCTTCTTTAGCTACCAAGTCTACTGACAATAATTTATTCGACATCAGCCTCCTCCCCCCAGTCGAAAGCATCAAGGATCGCATCAACCTTTTGTTTTGTAAGTACCCGTGTGCCATCTTCTTCCCGCAGTTCTTTAGGTGTTACACCGGATAGTACGGCCTCAAGCTGACGCCGAGCTGACTCAAGCTGAGGGTCTTTTGTAATGTTCATCGCAGTCAACAACTCGCACAGATCAACCGCACCAGTTACCAACGTGTCGTGGAACACACGCTTCTTACCATCTTCCTCAACCACCAGCCGGTCACTCAGCTTAGTCAACGCTGTGTGCAACCTATCCCATGCATCACGATTAGCCTGAGTTAACTGTTCTTCTAGCTTGCGTTCGTATTGCTCTACGAGTTCACGTTGCACCGTACTCTCAACATCTAAACGAAAGTCCCCTGCCGTTGGCAGTGGCGTGAAGCTAGAGTCCATGCGGAACCGTTGTGCTACTTGATTGCGTGTCAGGTATTCGCCCCGATCAAACAGAGTGCCAAGCTGAAACGCCGCCGCCGCTACCAATGTGTCGTACTTGTCCAAGAACGCCTCGACCAGCAGATCAAACTCAGAGCGGAACCGACCCATAGTCTTTTGGTAATCCATCAGCGAGATGGTAGGTAGCAGTCGTGCACCGTGGTCATTCCACGGCAGAGTCATGCGGTAATGTTCAGCCCGAGCCCTTGCTTGGAACTTGGTGATGTTCTCCAACTCTTTGCACTCAGCAAACAAATTTTTATATACAGACGCCGCCTTCTTAGAGCCTGAGCCCTTGGCACTCGTCACCTCGGCCTGAGTTGATTTGTCCTGCTTGCGACCTGAATACACTGAGATGTTCAAGTCCACCAGCATCGCACTCCGTGCCACACCTGCTACTGTATTAGTTCTAACGTTAGAAGTTTCGTAATTCATGATTGCTCTCCAGCGATTACAAGAATAGTTGCGATTGCATCGGCCAAGGATTCATCAGGCCGCACGATATACACATGGGTAAACCACCTGTCGTGCACTACGTCACGCTTGCGGTATTGCAGTAGTTTGCCGTTTACCGCAGAAACAAGCTGCACAATGAGATGCGGGTCTGTGTCGAGTGAGTCCATTCTGGTGTCCGAAATACCTTTACTAACAAGCGGCGCTCGTATGGCAGACTGCATATTTTTAATATCCTGCTTCAGGTCAAAATAGTTTTTGAGTGTTTTAAATAGTTTCATGGTTACCCCTTAAAAATCTGTTTCAATTGATCGGTTTATGTTCAGTAAGTTCTCTGCGTAGGCAGAACATTCAATGTCTATGTCGTTGTACTCCTCACCGATGCGGGCAAACTCAACGCTTATCTGCTCGTTAAGTTCATTCTCAAAAAACTCCCGCATCTCGTTGAACCGCTGTATTTCAGGATACCCGTCGTACCACTTGATATCACTAGCCGTGAACTCCAACACTTTCTTGTGGTCATACCAGACAAAGTAGTTGTCACTCCAATAGTCCATGACATCCTTGAACTGCGTGTTCATTAGAGTTTTGATTAAGTCGTAGCGTTCCTCACCCACATCCCGATGGCGTTCGGTTGGGTAAATGACGCATGACACTTGACTTCTGTATCCCATGATTAGTCCTCCAAGTTAATAGTGATTCCGAATGGACTTCTAACGTTAGAAGTTAGTGCCCAGAGTGTTGGCACATCGGTGTGCCCCCAGTCGCCTACATACCCATCGCTAAACTGCACGATCGCATTAGGACGAATAGCTTTCTCACGCAAGTAATCAAACAACACGCTACCGTCTGTGCCGCCGCCACCTTTGGGCTTCAAGTCTTGAACAGCGAACTGCCCATCCTCGAAAGTCTGATGACCTGCGACTTCTGAGTCCCAGTACAAAATATGAGTTTTGCTTGGCTTGACTTGCTCGATGATAGTTTTAATCTCCGAAACGAACCGCGCCATTTCATACCCACCGAAGCATGAGCCTGATGTATCGAAGCCAATCACCAGCTCGTTGATCTTGTTGCTAATCATGCTGGGCATATAGATGTCCATGCCCAAGTACCTACGGTTAGGTTTGCGCCAAGTCGATTCATCGTTACCTGCACAAGTTTCGGTAATGAACTCACGCAGTACCTTGCGCCAATCAACCTTGGGTTGCAGTAGATCACCGAACACACCATCGCTACTACCCGCGCCCTTACCTTGCAACTTCTTACGCATGATCTCGCCTTGACGAATGGCACGTTGGATTTCGTTGGCACGTTCGGATTCCTTGGCTGCATCGACTTGCTCACCACCATCCCAATCATGCTCATCAAACCCATCGCCCTCGCCGTCACCTTGCCCGTTGTCGTCCTCGTCTTGTTGCTGTTGCAAGTCATCGAAGATTTGTTTAACCGACCAGCCCCGATACTTAGAGTCTGGTTGTATGCCTAGCTTGGGCATCGTGACGAAGCCATTGCCCTTGTCTGTATCTTCTAATGCAAGGTTCACGAAGTAGTCTGCCGATACGTTTGCAAGATGTGGGTCTTGCTCATGCAGGGATTTCCACACCGTGATGTGCCGATAGGCTTTGTGCATTGCCTCGTGCAAGATTAAGAACCGCAACTCTGGGTCGGTCTTCATGTGTTCCTCGATGAACTTGGGGTTGTATAGAACGTCCCAGCCATTGGTACACGCAGTCGGTATGTCCTCGGTTACCTTCACTTTGCCACAGGCTAGGATGCCTGAGAACGCACAGAACTCCTTGTGTTGCATGATCGCAATGTGCGCCTTCTTGATTCGATCTTCTGTATTCATTACTCACTCCGGTTACTTGTGTTAAATAGTTTCGCCATGCCCACAGCTTCTTCTTTAGTTAGGTCAGTCGCTAGGATTTCCATACCTTCAAGAGTGTGTGCGCTGTACGATGTAGGCACAGCGATAAACGCTATACGTTTTGTTACTGGGTCGGCTAGTAGCTTGATAACCATGTAGTTATCGAATGGCATCTGCTCTATATCCCACCCATCTATGGGCTTCCATTTATCCATAACTTCTAACGTTAGAAGTATTTGCCCAGCTTGGCCGCTTGTGTTGTGAACTTCTTATTCATACACGCCATGCTTACCTTGCTGGGGTTACTGCACACAGTCGTCATGAACAATGCATGAGCCTCGAACGAAACCCTAGCCACACGTTCCATGTATTCCATCACGCTGTCGATTGAGTCCTTGTTCACACGACCTGCCAACATGAACGCCAAGATAAACATAGCACCCGCACCGTCCGGCAGTTTGGTATTCGCAGGGTCACGCACAATGTTCTCGAACAGGGGCAACTGGTCGGCCAAGTGAATCAATGCCTCCATGTCTCGTGCCGCCGCCTCGCCCACCGTACCGATCAATGCAGTCAGCGTTGCGCTGCCCAAGATGTCACGTTGCTTCACGATGTTAGATGCCTTAGCGAGTGAACGTGGAGAACAGAACGCACGAACGTTGCCGTTCATTGGGTTAAAGATATAGGGGTTCTTGGTGTCCTTGTCGCTGTCTGCATAGCAGTCGAAGACTTGTGGATACTGTTTAGCAAACGCCATAACCTCAGGTGCAATGTCGTTGTTCGACGCCCAGTTCAGCCACTCGTCTACTGTTGGGTTTGCAATGTTCACCACGGTCATGCGGTTGTATGCATGGGCTGGGATGTTGTCGCCCACACCATCGGTATCTAAGTTAGTAGTACCGAACACAATGCTACCTGTTGGCAGGGGTACGTCACCGATGCGATGTTCTAAGATAACAGGCAACAACATATTCAGCACAGGGCGCGACGCCTTGCCCAGCTCGTCGAGCATCAGCACGACAGGCTTGTTTTGATTACGCCCCACACCGAATCGAGTGTTCGGTGCATATGCAGTCGTCATGGTATCTCGGTCGATCACAGGCATACCCAAGTCACCAAGGTCAAGGTTGGCTACGTCGATGTAGCACATCGCATAGTCGGGCAGTTCACGAGCCAAGGTGTTGAGGATGGATGATTTGCCAATCCCCGGCTGACCCCGCATGAGGATGGTATTTGAAGAACCGATGGTACGGACGAGTGTAGAAGCTTGGGCTAAAGTGATTGTGTTCATGATTAGTTCCTTGCAGATAACTGCTTTCGTGATTAGTTCTAACGTTAGAAGTTTGATTGTGATTTAGATTACTTACTGGTTGCTTACTTTTCATATACGGTTGTCTTTACGACTTCATACATACTCCCTTTTAGTTTGTTCATGATGAATTTCCGTACTTCCTCCGCAGGTGACTTGTGCCACACTAATTCGTACCCGCTTGCGGTGGGTCTGTACATACGTTCCCAGCTTAGGTCTTGAACCATGTCAGCCCAACGACCCGCATACTCTGCATTGGTAACAATGAGGTTTATGTCTCGATACGAATAGCTATTCAAATGGTTCCCTTCTGGCTTGGGTGATGTGGCATGAAGAATCTTAAACATATCCTTGAACCCCGATGCTTTGATGCCGTCGCTAAGTTCTTTTGATTCTGCTTTGTTGATACGCTTGGCCTCGAACGGGCGCAATTCGCTCGTGACAGTAAACTCTCCCACCCCTTGCTCTTGAAGCGTGACACCATCGTAGTATCGAATCAGCTTGCCCCCTACACGCATAACTGATTGGTTGTAACTGAACACGCTACGCGTATGGGGGATGCCTCGGTCGTAATTCATGTGCGCAAACTTATGCAGGGCTTCGCCCAAACGCAGCTTAGTTGTCGAATGGCCTAACCATCCATCGCAGTCAATCACCAGCTTGCCGTCAGGGTATGCCCGCACAATATCGGTACGCCACATATGCACAACCACATGGTCGCCTCGGTCAACTAATCGTAAGTGGGTCATGCGTCGATCACCCGCAGGGGCGTCGCCTTTGTGTTGGCCTTTCTTGTATGCATGGTTTGCAATGTGTGCTTTGATTCGTTCGTATGTATTCATGATTGCTCTCTCTTTCTAAGGTTAGAAGTTATACAAGTTCACCGTCTTCGGTGAATTCCCAGTTGTTGAAGTCGGCCATTTCGATTAGGTTCTCCTCGCTTGTGTGGTGGTTGTAATCAGACTCAAGGTTGTCGTATATCTTGTCGGCATAGTCTTGTGCATCCGCAACGATGACTTCTATTAGCTCGTTTGCTAACGCTTCAGCCCCGTCCTCCATGAACGCCATTACTGATGCACCTTTCAGCACACCTGTCTTGATAACTGAATCTTCATTGGGGGCGTGTATGCCACCAAAATCCGTAGCAGACATACGCCAACCTCCCCGACTCTGGTAATCAATACGGATACGGTCGTCTATCCATCCATCCCGCATGAGTTCACGCACCACAAAAAATGTATGCTGTAAATGAGGGTCTGTCGGGGTGCGGGCATCTAACCAATCGGCCATGTTGCATATGCCTCGCCATGCACAGCCATCACCCTGCGACCAGAACCCGCTGAACATAATGTCCTCTATGTGGAACCCTTCGGGGGCATTTGCTTTGGCATCCTCAAGCGTGCACTCATAATCCCAGCAATCTTCCGATGCCCACCAATCAAGTGCTTTGCGCTTGGCCTTGTCACTTAACTCTGTGTATTCCATTTACTTCTCCCATATAAAAATATCTAACGTTAGAACTATTACCGCAATAACGTAGAGCACAAACAATATCTTTTGAAACCATGTGAAGTGGTTCATTTCAGTTCCTCCGGCAGTTCGATTTCATCTCCCAGCTTGCTTGCTACATAGCAGCGCATGGCGGCAATCAATGGTATCGGTGCAGTCCTTACGTGGTCGCCGTCTTTGTCCTCGGCATACCAACCCACCTCGGGCTCGCCTTGCTCGTTCCACTGATACATCCAAATACCAATGCCTTCACGCTCAATGATTGACCCACCCTGACACCAGTCTGTTGAGGGTAAGTAAGACTGCGCCCACCCATAGCGCAGTGCTCGGTCTTTTCCGTCTAGCTTGACCCAGTACGTAGCCACCGTATCAAACCAAAAATCTGTTGCCCCTTCGGTTTTCGCCACAGCCCAGTCAAGGGCAGCGCCGGTTAGTTCACTTGTTTTCATCCTCGTAACTCCTTTTGGTTGGTTTGTTTTAACGTACGCACAGCAGATGATGCCGTGACAAACTGGTAGTTGCCTTTGCCGTATTCCTGCACGACGCACCATGACGCTCGCTCGGCTTTGGCCTGATCTTCGCCGCACCACAGGCACAGCTTGTAACCTAACTCTTTGCGGGCAGACGGGTATTCGTCGCCGCATTGTGCACACTCACTCCATTCATTGAACAGCATCGTACTCACTCCTTCGTAGTTGAACCATTATTTTTGCTAACCCCTGCGCTTCATGCAGGGTATCCGTACTCCCAACAAAATCCATACGGTGTCTGCCGTAGTCCCATACTTCTACTTCAAACCCACCGCTCGACAATGAACATACAAACGCATATATCATCGTTGCATCTTCAAGACCCCATAAATAATTTGGGTTTCTAACTCGCCATTCCATTTAACACCTCGCTATATCTAAGTTTGACCAACATAACGCCCATGTTCTTAGCATCTTCTAACGTTAGAAGTTTGATTGGGGGTTCAAACGCTGTTAGCTCTTTATCCCATATGTATAGGGAATATGACTGGTTAGCCCTAGCAATGAACGCAACTATTGCAGTCACGCCCGAATACTCAAGGTTCCAACTAAGATTCTTTCTTTCTTTAATCCATCTCATATATTTACCTCCAAGAAAACTCCCGATAGCCCAGCACGCTAGGCTATCAGTCGGCTTCTCCGACTTCGGTACGATAGGGTTTATCGGTGTGATTTATTCTGCTTACGCAGTCCCACATCCTTAGGGCTGATAACTGAGGCGTACCTCAGCACAAACTATTAAGCCAGAGCAGCCCACCCATTTAGGTACTATGCGAACACTTTGCAGTTTGCTATCGCTTTCGGAACCGGATACTTCTAACCTTAGAAGTTTTACATGGCTCACTACTTACTACACCACAAACTACTGCGGCTGACTACGCAACGTCTATTCATGCAGGGAGATTCTTTACATCTACGCGAGGGGTTACATTGTTTTCACATTATCGGGATGTTGGCATGGAGTTGGCGACTTAAAAAAGGATTACGCACACATAGGGACTAATGGACTTATGGTCTTATTGACATTGCCTACCTGTTTGCTATGAACTACAAACCGATCAATGCTACTTACAATGGGCCTTCTTTTTCTTAGCTTGTTGTCATCTATTGCACTTCTACCACTTGGCAGCGACGGCTAAATTCGTACAGCGTACCCAACAGACTTCTAACGTTAGAAGTTACCATTAGGATTAACCATACTTGTATGCATGAATTTTTAAAGAGCTGGGCGCATATATGTGCAAGGCTACCCGCTGAGTGGGCACGATATCCCACTCAAGACACTATTGTAACACAATTAGTATAATATGTCAAGCCTTTTCGATGGGGTTTGCACCCCTGTTTTCGGGGTTTACATCGTGTGTTCTGGGGTATTCTGTGCCGTTTTTGAGGGCTTCTTCGGCCTTGTACTTCGCCATTATCTGGTGCACCCTGATGAGACTTAGGTTATGTTTGGCTGCAACAGTCGCCCTACGCTTGCCTGCAAGCACATCAGCAATGATCTCACGGTCTCGGTCTTTTCGGTGGTAGCTGGTGAATGGCTCGGGTTTGGCAAGGGCTTGTTTGATGATGGAAGCTATGCTCACGTTTGCAGCGGTTGCGTCTGCGCGGAGTTTTGTGACAGTACTCGCCCCAAGGTTCACGTAGGTTTTGATGGCTTCACGCACAGCGGGGTCTAGGCCATTGGGATGCAGGGTGGAGAGGCGATCAGCGAAGTCCTCGGGAAGTTCTAACGTTAGAATATGCATTGGTGTAATAAAAGTGGGTTGAAAGCGGAAATTATACTAAATTATCATGGTACGCTGTTACAAATTTGGAGGGGGTGTTACAAAAAAGGGCCGAACGGAGGCTCGTTGGTGGGCGCGGCTTGGGGGGAGATATATTATAGTAAAGGGGGGTCTGGTACGCGTGTTACGCCCAAAAAAGGCCACCAGACCTAGAAAGCCCAAACTTTTTCAAACTCTCCAAAAAATGTTTTTTGAAACTTCTAACGTTAGAAGAACTTCCCAAGGAACCGCTCAAAAAACCCTGTAACACCTGTAACACCTAACTAAATATATATATAAATCTCTCTCTCTGCTGTACCTGCCGTTGATTTCATTAGCTTTTTTCTAGAAAACTATTATATGTGTTGTTACAATTTTTTAAGTAACATAAGCTTATTTTCTGTAACAGCTGTACCAGAGTTCTAACGTTAGAACTTTGACCTGCGACCTGCCACGCCAACGCATACTGCGACTCTCGCCTGCCCGCCTGCGCCCGCGCGCCCACCTGCCTGCTCGCGTGCTCATGCTCTCGTGTGCGCTCGCTTGCGTCCCCTCTCCCGCGCATCAACAACTGTCATAAAGCCCGCCGAAGCGGGCACAAAAAAAGCCGCCCGAAGGCGGCTTGGTGGCAAGGGCCGAAGCCCTTGGATGTCACTCGGCTTCTTTGAAATCATCTAATGATTCAAGGCAAAGGTCAACGATATCGGCCGCAAATTCAGTTAACCCTAACAATCGGGCTTGCTTGATTGCCTTGGACAATGTAGCATCTAATGCTTTGCGGTCAGTCGATTCTACTTTGCCCGCCTTGGCTTTGGGCTCCTTGGCTTCGCTGGCGGGTTTGCGGCCATTGTATAAGTCACGCTGAAAAGGGATACCCTCCTCAAATGCTATCCAAAAGGATGTAGCATAATTCCTACCCGCTGATGTTTGAATGAATGTCGCCTCAACTAAAGCATCAAACATGGCTTTGACTTGTGCCCTTGCTGGGTTAGTCTTTGCGTTACCTTTTATGAATTCAGCCTTGGGCTTGTCGCAAGCAATAGTGAAGGCATCCACAACGGCTTGGATACTTTTATCTTGGGCTTCACGGATATCTTGGGCTTGCTTTGCACCTTTGGCAAATGACTTGATGACATTGGAGATAAGGGTTTGATTGATAACTGACATGATACTTTCCTTTGATTAACGTTGATTAAACTCAGCAAAATTACTGAGTGATTGAATTGTGCCTGAAAATCAACGGCTTGTCAATCCTTTGGTTAGTTCTAACCTTAGAATCCCGCCACCCGCCGACCCCACCCTGCCCCCATC
>Ga0208383_1000014_pt1 | contig 48325 bp, 54 predicted proteins | sample CryBogCBE10Sep07_FD_184588 | JGI IMG/M metagenome (GOLD analysis project Ga0208383, IMG submission 184588) | Freshwater microbial communities from Crystal Bog, Wisconsin, USA - CBE10Sep07 (SPAdes) | ecosystem: Environmental > Aquatic > Freshwater > Lake | place: Crystal Bog, Wisconsin, USA...
AATATCAATGAAGAAAATTCTAGTAGTACTACTCGCACTTCTAGTTCCAACATTAGCACATGCTTGGAACCAACGTCCAAATCAGCCAGATGCTGTCTGTGCTGCGTTCATGCCTTATGGCAAGATCACTGATACACAAAAACACGATACTACTCCACTCTGCCGTCAAGGTTATTTTATTCAGCATGATAATGCTGCTAAGGAACCACTATGGGCAGCATGGGAAATCACTCCACAGCATGTCAATGGCTGCGTAGCGCGTAGCAACGCATTTACTGCTGATAATGCTCTACCTGCTGACAAGCGTAGTGCGCCAAGTGATTATGCTGCAAGTGGTTATGATCAAGGACACATCGCCAATGATGCACATCAGTCTTGGGATCAACAGGTTGAATATGAATCATTCTTAATGAGCAATATGTCACCACAGTTACCAGGTCTTAATCGTGGTATCTGGAAGTTACTTGAAGGTTCAACAGGCGCTTGGACATTCTCACGCAATCATACACTTCTCATCTATGCTGGTAACATTTACACAGTTGGCAAGGATAAGACAATCGGTGCTAACAAGGTAACTGTTCCAAACAAGTTGTGGAAAATTGTTATTGATACACAGACCAAGGAAGTTTATGCGTTCCTATTCCCACAGGCTGAAAATCAAGGCAATGACCTAACCAAAGTTCAAGTTAGCGTTGCTGATGTTGAAGCTGCAAGTGGATTAGTATTTCCACTTCCACCAGGCGCTGACAAGAAAGCAAAACCTGCTCTTTGGCCAGTAGATTTTAAGGCAGTTGCTGCTGCAAAGAAAACTCTCTGCAAGGGCGATCCAGGTAACGACTAATATAACGGTACCAAAGGGGAAGTTAATACTTCCCCTTTTTTGTAATAAATATTTCAATGGCTGACAGCATTTTATATTTTTCATATGGGCATAATACTAATATACCCGAATTAAAACACCGTATTCCAAAAGCAAAACGAATCGGTGTTGCTGTAGCACCAAATCAACAATTAGAAATAAATCATTATACTAATATTGTGGCAAAAGATGGCGCTAAAACCTATGGTGTGTTATGGGCAGTAGATACTGAATCATTAAAAGTGTTAGATTGGTATGAAGGCGATGGCAAAGATTATGACCACGCTTTTATTGAAGTGTTATACAAAGGCAAGTTGTATAAAGTTTTAACCTATGTTATGATTAAAAACCGCAGCGATGTAGGCAAACCACCATCACACAAATACCTAAAACATGTGTATGATGGGTATAGAATGAATGGCATACCTGCAGACCAACTAAGCATTGCAGTGCGAAATCGTCAAAATAATTATTGACTATTACAGTTAAAATCCCTATAGTAATACAATGAAACCAACAAGTGCAAACGGCGTAAGCGGAGTTCTTCTTCCAATTGGTAGAACATGGGTATTCCGTGTTTATCATGATGGCGGCGAATTTACCGATTATGATATTTTCCATAGCGACCTACAAGTAACCATTAATGATGCGGATGCTTACTTCTATGAACGAGAAGATGGCGAATCATACCTTGACCACTCTCCACAGACATTAGGAATTCGTAATGGCCTCTTGGATTTATGAAAGTCCAGACGGTGGCAAAACCGTTACTCGTCGTCCGTTTGGAAGCCATGATCCAAATGATAAAGAAATTCGTGTGCGTATTAATATGCTGCCACACAATGATCGTGAAGAAATTTGGACTACAAAAAATGCAGCACATGAAATTGTAGAAAATGCATTTTTTGAAGCACTAATTCGTGAGCAGAATCCTACTGTCATGGAAGCATGGGAACACTATCAGGTACTACTTAATATTTGCAAAGGCAACTTAAATAAAGGATAATTATAGTAATGCAGGAAATTTATGAAAACATCGCAGAAAATATCGGCAGCAATCCACAACTTCTTGGTCTCATGGATTGGTGTCGGAGAGTTGATAGTATTACTATTGTTGGCTTTGGGAATGGGCTTTCTACTCTCGTCGCATTAAGCACCAAGCCAAAAACCATTACTGTATATGACCATGTGCTGCATGATGGCGTTAGTGATTATCAGGCACTTGCAAATGAATATGGCGTTCAATTTGTTTATCATAATCAAATGATTATTGATTTAGAAAAAATTTCTGACTGTGATATGCTAATCGTCGATAGTTTTGCAGAAGGTAATTTTATTAATACAATTTGTAGCAAATTTGCGCAGTTTGTAAATCGCTATATTGTTGTTAATAATTCATTCAAATATGCACATCAACCTGATCCAGTAATTAAATTGGGCAATGGTGCGCAGCCGATTGGTATTGTTTTTGGTATCAATCATTTCTTGCAAAACAATGACCCATGGCATATTGCTGAAAACATGTATTGGACACCTGGTTTAACGTTGCTTTACCGTAGAAAGGATTTACTTGACAATGGCTCAAACTAATTTAATAGAACAATTGCGAGAATTAGACGCAGTTTTAGCATCACGTGATCCGACTGTAATAGATGCTTTTAAGCAAGCCGTTGTGTTGAGCAAGGTGGCAGAAAATGTCACTGCGCGAGGTCCGCTTGAACAAATGTTTTGGGAACTAAACGAGATGCGTCGTGAATTAGACCAACTTAAAGTCGAAACAGTCAATAGAGAACGTGGCACATATTGGTCAAAAGATACCTATGAGCGTGGCAGAAACTATAATAATTGGGGCATCACCACAATGCCATACACACCCAATGTAACATTGACTGATGAGCAAATTTCAGAATTAACAGACATACTACATAGAAATCCTGTCACTACATCTACAACTAGTGGAACAGTGATGCCAGCATCGCCTACTGATGCGGATGCCTTTACAATGTTTGATCCAGACACAGGCGACAGTATGTCGGTTAAATATAAGTAATTCATGGCAAAAGAAGAATTATTAACGATTGATGGCAAGGTGGTAGAAGTTTTACCTAATGGCGTGTTTCGTGTAGATATAGACAATCATATCGTCCTTGCTTATACAAGCGGCAATATTCGTAAAAATAAAATAAAGATTATTCAAGATGATCGTGTGAGCGTAGAATTAACTCCTTATGATTTAAGTCGTGGAAGAATTGTTTATAGGTACAAATAAATGCAAGCAGTAACCCTAACAGAAGCAGCAAGAACTCATATTCGCAATGTATTGACTAAAATGGACAAACCATATCTTGTATTTGGGCTTAAGGGTGGTGGTTGCGCAGGTTTTGAATATTTTTGGGAACCTGCTGACGATGAATTGTATGCGCAGAATGGCACACCACACCTTGATGAAATGATTAGTGTAGGCGAAGGCAAGAGTCTAATCGTAGATGGCAGTGGCTTAATGTATCTACTTGGTAGCGAAATAGATTATAAAAGCGACTTTGTAAGTAGCCAATTGGTTGTCAATAATCCGATGGCCAAAAGTAGTTGCGGTTGCGGAACATCAATTAGTGTCTAAGAAAAACTCCTGCTAAATATCTTGCAGGAGTTTTTTGTTAATGAGTCAAGAAGTAATTAATTTGGGTGCCTTTGCCAACGATGGTTCAGGCGATCCACTAAGAACAGCTTTACAGAAAACAAATAATAATTTTGGTCAATTGTTCACTACAATTGGTACTAGTAGTTTATATCTTAGTGGAAACTCAATTGTCACTGCTACTATTGGTGATAATATTAATCTTGCTCCAACTAGCAATGTAACAGCAATTGGTAGTGTCGTAGTTGCGCCCCAAAATCAATTTGTAGCAAACAATGCTGTATTTAATGGCACAGTGACAGTTAGTTCTGCTTATAGTTTCATTGGTAATTTGACTGGTGTGGCAAGTAGTGCCACTACTGCTGCTGCTGCAACTTATGCAACAACTGCAGGCACAGCATCTATTGCAATTAATGCACAAAATTACAGTGGCACACAGTTGCCAAACGTGACTGCAATTGGTAACTTAAACTATATCAACGTTGGTATTATGAACGTTGCTACAATTAATACAAATGCTAACATCTATGCAACAGGTAACTTAAGCACAAGCGGATTCGTAACAGGAAATGGATACTATCTAAGTGGGCTAAGTGTAGGACCATCAAGCTATGGTAATACAAATGTTGCTGCTTATTTGACATCTTATAATGGAAATATAGGCAATGTAAGTCAAATTAGCAATATCTATGCTAAAAACATTGTTTCCAATACACTTACAACACTTAGTGGCAGCGGTGCTAACCTAACAATTGATCCAGACGGAATTGCCGATCTTGTAGTTAGTAGTGCAACAGAAATGTACTTGCTCAGCACAGTAGCAAGTAACAGTTATACAAATGGTGCATTGGTTACGTTAGGCGGTGTTGGTGTTACTGGCAATGTTAATGCAAGTGGTAATATTAATGCTGCAAATTTAACTGCAAGCAGCAATATTACTGTTAGTGGTGGCAATGTTTATGCTGGCAATCTTTTGGCACAATATGATATTATCGTAGGACCGCCTGGCACTGTTCCAACTGCAAATCTAACAGCGCAGTTTGTTGATAGCTCTAACTATTATACACAAATCAATATTCAAAATATTGGAAGTGGCAGTTCTACAAGTTCTGACGTAGTTGCAACAGCTAATGATGGTAGCGATAGCGCAAACTATATTGATATGGGTATTAATAGCAGTACATACACTGACCCAAGCTTTACCATTGGCACGGCACATGATGGTTATCTATATGTAAATGGCGGAAACATTTCGCTTGGTACGCAGACCAGTGGCAAAGCAATTGTATTCCATACTGATGGCACATTAGCTGCCAACGAAGCAGGTCGCATCACCAGCAGCCGTTGGGTGATTGGTGGCAGCGATGATGCTACAAACAAACTACAAGTTACTGGCACCGCTAAGTTCAACAGTAATGTTACTGTTGCTAATATTACCAGTACTGGTAATGTCACCGCAACCTATCATTATGGCAATGGCAGCACACTTAGCGGCATGTACGGCAATACACAAGCAAGTGCTTATCTTGGAACTTATCTTCCTACAAATACAGCAAATGTCAGTGCAGGTAATCTTGTAGCAACTGGTAATGTTGGCGGTACATACTTTATTGGTAATGGTAGCTTGCTTACAGGTATGTATAGCAATATTCAGGCAGCAGCATACTTGCCAACTTATAGTGGAAACCTAAATGTTGGTAATGTTAATACTACAAGCAATGTATATGCAACATATTTTATTGGCAGTTCGCAATACTTAACTGGACTATATAGCAATGCTAGTGTAGCTTCATATCTACCAACCTATTATCAAAATGCAAATCTTACTGCAAATGGCGTTGGAAGCACAAGCTATATTCTAGGATATGTAACTATTAATGGTTATATATACGCAAATCTAGCAAACTCGCTTAGCAATTCAGTCACTTTAAGTGGAAATACCTCAACACTGATTCTTGATTATACTCTTGGACAAACTGTTCCTGTAGCAAATGTGTATTTGCCTGCAAATTCAGTTGTTGGTGATGGTACAAAAATTACTATTACTAGCAATATCAATGTTACTAGCCTTCGAATTATTGCAAATGACAGCAGTGTAAGTGGAAATGTCACATCAATAAGTCCAAGTACGCCTTATAGTTGGCACTATGTAAAGTATGCGCCATACAACGGTAATCCAGTTCCTGGTCAATTGCCAGGTGGGCCACGTTGGGTACGTGTTTAATAATCCACTAAATATTATAGTGGAGCACACATGACAGCATCATACAGTGGCATTGCTATTAACAAAGATTTAGGTCGTTTAATTAATGTTAGCAGCAATTGGACGATAGTTCCTAATGTTTTTATAAATGGTTCATATCAAACAACCATAAATCTTACATCTGTTGGTTTGCCATATCATGGATATGGTAATATAACACAAGTAAATGTTCCGCTTGCACAATACTATAATCGCAGTTGGGTATATCGTGGTGGGTTAGATGCTAGTGCTGCATCACCAAATACTACAACACCTAATACTGTTATTGGATTTTGGTTAAACGGCGTAGCAATTTTTAACCCAAGTGCTGGCGATGCTGCTCCTTTAGGATATTCAAAACCAACCAATTATCATTTTAATTCAAGCTATGCTGAAGAAAATACTCTTGGTTATACATTTCATGAAGATTTAGCAGGCGGCGTTGCAGATACAACTGGCAAATATCATTATAACAGTTATAGCTTTGTTAATGCTTGGAACACAGGGCTAGGCGGAACGCCTTATAGTAGCACAGTCCATGGGCTACCAGAAATCGATGTTATTCCATATTTAAGTGGTGGTTTAACGCATCCTGATGGTCATAGTAAAATCGTAGGTTTTGCGCTTGACGGATATCCTATCTATGGTCCCTATGGTTATGCTACAGCAACAAACAACTCAAGCGGAGTAAAATCACTTACAAGTGGTTATACTCTTAAAAATTCTAGTTATAGACACAGCACTGCTGCTGAAAATACAGCAATTTATCCTATGGGAATTTTCGTAGAGGATTATGAATACACTGGCGTTGGTGATTTAGATACACATAATGGTAGATATTGTGTAACTCCTGATTTTCCACTAGGAACCTATGCTTATTTTTGTACGCTTGGCGTTGATAATAATCCATGCTATCCTTATGTAATTGGCAATACTTATTTTGGTGATGTTGATATTTTAACTCTTGAACAATCAGTTGGAGTAGCTTCTGGCTACCCTGAGTGGGTTACGCCAAGCGGAAATTTAGGTAAAATACAAGCTTTACAATTTTTTGAATTAGGCTTACAAGCAGTTGATCCAACTGGTAATCCTGATGGCAGCGATGTTAATTATAAATTAGTAGCTGGTAGATTGCCTGCTGGTATGCAAATAGATAATAGCGGCAAAGTTACTGGCAATCCTAAAGACACATATAGTATTGATGGTGTGCCTGAAGCAGTTACACAAGATCGTACAAGTAATTTTACAATTCGTGCAATCAGCAGCAGTGGTAAAATTACAGATCGTTCATTTACAATTACAGTTACTGGAAATTATCCACCACAATTGCTAACCAGTAATTATCTGCCACTTGGTGAATTTCTAGATGGCACACAAATATCCTACCAATTAAGCGCCGTAGATTTAAATGCCGATTCTTTAACTTACAGTTTGATAGCTGGTGAATTGCCGCCAGGCGTTACTTTATCATCTAGCGGTTTGATAAGCGGTATCATTATACCACAAAATAAAACTACGCCAACAGCAAGTTATAATTTTACAGTTAGTTTGACTGACGGTAAAAGTTTTGATATTAAACAATATAGTATTCTTGTACATAATCATAGCGATATTCGTGCAGATAACACAACCGTAACTGATGATAGTTCAATTATTACAGCAGATACAACAAATGTAAGAACGCCAATATTATTAACTACATCATTGGGAGATTATTCAACAGTCGTAAGTGGTAATTATTTTGCTTTTAAATTTGATGGTATAGATTACGATGGTATTCCTGTAAATTATAGTTTATCGGCAACAAGTGGCACTGGATGGGATAGTGATACAGTTTTTTGGGATAATTCGCCGTGGGATCAAAGCGATCTTGCACTTCCACCTGGTTTAACTCTAGATAGTATTACAGGTTGGATGACTGGATTTATACCAGCACAAAGTTTAGTCACACATCCTTATTCATTTGGTGTGCAAGTCTATAATAGTTTAGATTCAAGCGTAACAAGCCCACTTAAAATTTTTACAATTACAATATTAGGTTCATTAAACCTTAATGTAACATTTACTACGCCAAGTGATCTTGGATATATTGATGCAGGTTCAGTAAGCACACTATCAATAAATGCAGTTGCTGCAAGTGGCAGACAACTTTACTATAGTTTAGCAGAGGGCAGCAGATTACCGCAAGGTCTAAAACTGTTAAATGATGGCAGTTTAAGTGGCAGAACAAGTTTTCAGGCATTTAGTTTAGATAAAGGATTAACCACATTTGATGTGAAGAATGTAGGATTGGGAATATATACTCTACCAACAACCATCGACAAAACTTACACATTCACTGTACTTGCACAAGATTATAGTACAAATGTAAGTGGTAGTAAAACTTTTAAATTACAAATTAATACTGTAACATATGGTCCTTATGATAATCTATATATTGCTTGTCGCCCAAATGCAAATAAACGTGAATTGCTAAACACAATATTGGGCAATACTGATTACTTTGCATTAGATGATATTTACAGACCTAATGATCCATGGTGGGGCATACAAAAAGATATCAAAATTCTTGTTGGATATGGTTTAACTCCAAGCCAAAGCAGTTCATATATCGCAGCAATGAAAAAACGTCACTATAACAAAAAGTTTTATTTTGGTGATTATCATTATGCAAGTGCAAAAGATAAAGATGGAAATGCGCTGTATGATGTCATTTATGTTGATTTATTAGAAGATACAAAAACATATACTACTCAAAATGGTGTAACAACAAAAAACATTCCTACCACTGATTTTGTAACATTTTTTAATGGCAACTATAAACTTGATACAGTTATAGATTTGCAAACAACTTTCTTCGATAATCGATATACAATATTTGAAGAAAATCTTGATCATATTACATTATATCCAAATGATTTAGATTTAATGATTAATGATATTATTGTTGCAGTTGGCGAAGCAAATTCTAATACACTTCCACAGTGGCAAACAAGTATTCAAAGCAATGGAAAGATTATTGGTTTTCAAACTGCAGCAGTTCTTGCTTATTTAAAACCTGGCACAGGCGAAAAAGTACTTTACAAACTAAAACACAGTATTCCAACTGATATTAAAACTATACCATTTATTTCAGACAGATATATTTTAGATAATAATTTAGACAAAAATTTTGATATTACTACACAGAAGTGGGCAGCAAAAAAATATACTACTTTTGACACAGGTTATGTTTTGACTATTACTCCAAGTGCCATTGTTGATTATGCGGTTGATATTCCATTTAATTCTATTGATGGCAATACTATATCACAAATACAAGCATTGGGCGGATTAGATGGCAATAAGAGTGGCGATTGGAATGGCAAGCAAATAATTTTTAGTACGCAAGAACTTTATGATCCTACTTTATTTCCATCATTAACCAACAATGGTTGGATACAAAACAATACAGCAATACCTGGCTATGCAGAAGTTCAGCAAGGAACTGCTAGTGTTAATAAAAGAGGCGGTGTATGGTCAATTTCTATAGCTAATAACTTAGTAACACTTACTTTTGTAAAACAAATACTAGTTAATCAAGTAGTATCAGTGCGTTTTGGTGCTAAATCTAGTAAAACTCTAGACTACAGTGCTGCAACGGTTGGTGTTGCAGGTCAAACAGTTCCAAAATATGTTTCAGTTAATGTTAATACTATTCAACTTAAATCACCAACAACATTCGATAAAAAGGCAACTGTATTCATTAACAATGAAGATCAATATTCTGTACCATTTACAAATGATAGTTATTTGAAATTTCCTCGTGAAAATATATTAGAATAAGTATTTTTTGATGGCAATAATTTTTAGTGACGATAATGCAATTGATTATCACTATATAAAAAATTTTAAATTAAACAAAGAATTTATTGTAACTCATGATCTAAATGAGTTCGAAAATTCTTCAGAAAGTATAAAAATTTCTATTACACGAGGCAGAACTTTTGGCGCAATTGTAAATTTTTCTGTAAATCAAGAAGATATCTTTATTGATTATATTAATAAGTTAAGCAATCTTAGTACAATAGTTTTTACATTTGACGGTGAATTGCATGAATTTCATTGGGATATATGGAACCAATGTCATCACGATAATGTATATTGGGTTATAAGTGGGATGGTCAATGATGATCCTATACAATCAAATATTATAACATGGCCTTATTTCTTTCAAAGTTTAATGTTTTTATATAATAATAACTTAAATGTTAAATTAGCAGAATTAACCTATACAATTAAACCTAAAATGTTTGATGCTTTATTAGGCAGACCGCGAAAGCATAGAACATTCATATATAATGCAATAAAAGAAAACCAATTAGATGATAAATTTATTTTATCTTATCAACTAAGCGATGCAGGTAACGATTTTAAAAAATATTGGGATGATTTTATTTGGGAAGAAGGTTTTTCAAATATTGAAGAAGAAAAAATTCAAGGCACACACCATTATCTAAAATACAACAATGTTAATGCAGCAATTAGTCATATTATTCCAATACAAATTTATAATGAAAGCGCGTACAGTATAGTGGCAGAAACTGGTTATAAAAATTCTTATACTTTTTTTACAGAAAAGACCGCAAAACCACTTATTGCAAAACGATTATTTGTTATGTTTAGTGGTTATAAATTTTTAGAAAATCTAAGAAGTTTAGGATTTCAAACTTTTTCAGATGTAATTGATGAAAGTTATGATACTATTGAGGATGATGAGAGCAGATGGTCTGCAGCGTTTGAACAAGTTAAGTTTTTGTGCGGCGCAGATCAGCAAACAATTTACAATAAAATATCACATATTTTAGAACATAATCATAATCATATTTTAAAAACCAATTGGCATGATTATGCTTGCAACAAAATACAAAACAAAATAAATTTGTTAAAATAAATAATTGAAATGGCTAAATACCACAGATATGGAAACAGAAAATGAGCAATATTAATCCTAACAATATCAATGGTGCATATCCTGTAGCAGGCGTTGACAATGACAGCCAAGGATTCCGTGATAATTTTACGAATATCCTTAATAACTTTGCATATGCTGCAAGTGAAATCACTGATTTACAGAATAAAGTTATTGTTAAAAGTGCGCTAACTGGTACTACGCTAAACAATAACATGGCTGGCACCTTATTAAGTAGTGCGCAGATTCAAGATTTCCGTGAAACTGAATATGATAATGGTATTGTTAGTACCAATGTCACGCTTGATCACACTCGCGGACACTATCAAAAAGTTCAAACTAATGGCACAATTACTCTTTCATTTGCTAACTTTCCAGCTGCAGGCACAGTTGGTCGTATTCGTTTAAAACTAACTGTGACAAGCACAAGTCATCGCATGATTCTCCCAAGCAGTGTAAGCATTGGCACACAATATTTGCAAGATTACAACGCTAATAATAACAGTGTTGGTTATACTCAGAGTGGAACTGGAACTTATTGGTATGAGTTTGTAAGTGATGATGCTGGTGCTACGGTCACTGTATTCCCACTATCACGTGCGCGTAACAATACAGATTATACCTATGCAAATATTTCAAATGGTACAGTTGCAAGCCCAACTGCTACCACTATGGTCACTAAACTTATTCTTGATAGCACTAATGGTCTGCCATTAGCAAACGTGAGTGTTACTTTGCCAACTTATCCAGTAGATGGTCAAGTAGTTCAACTTTCAGCTAATGTTAATGTAAGCAACTTATTCTTGCTGCATGCCAACACAATTAATGGTAACACCACTACAATAACAAGTGGTACCCATCTTGGTTTTACATATGTTGGTGCGCCGCGTAATCCTACCATTAATAAGTGGTTCCGCACACAGATTTAATATTGACTAATTCCGCATCTAACGTTATATTAGAGTAGGAGTAAATCATGAAAGACCTTAACCTGTATCAAAATTTTGTACTAGAAGTTACTAGTGCTGAAAGCAAATATGAGTATGCTTTTGAAAAACGTTTCCAAGAATTGTGCGAGTACCAACCAGACCGCACAAATATTCGACCTGCTTTGCTGCTAACGGCTGGCATGGGGTTAAGCGCAGAAAGCGGTGAATTTAACGAAATCATTAAGAAAATGTTCTTTCAGGGCAAGCCGCTCAACGAGGAAAATGTTTTCCATATGAAACGTGAGTTAGGTGACATTATGTGGTATTGGATGAACGCTTGCACTGCACTTGGACTTGATCCAAATGATGTCATAGATGAAAATGTAAAGAAGTTAGAATCACGTTACCCAGGCGGTTCTTTTGATGCTTGGCACAGCGAAAACCGCAAAAAAGGTGATCTGTAATGCATCCACTCATGGATGATTTAAGTAACAAAACACTTGATGAGTTGTTGCAAACTGTTAATGGGTTGCATAAAAAAATGAATTGGCTTGCTCGTATGGGCAACAATACAATGATTCAACAAATGCGAAATGTTGTAGATACTTACCAAGAAGAAATTAATAAACGTTATCGTGCAGAAGCAAATGCTGCAAAAGAAAATCCAATTTTTAAGGATAGTTTGGATATAGGATGAGTGATATCAGTTGGACAGCAGAATTTACTGCAATAAATTGTTACAAAGATTTACTTGAACCATGCACATATACTATTAGTATAGACTTTGACGATCAATCACAAGAAGAACAAGACCCTTATACTGCTTTTGGCCGTATTCGTAGTTTAATTAAAGACTTATACCAAGACGCAATTTTTGTTTATATTGCCAATCCATTGCTGCCCACACTACATAAGAAATTTAGCTCACGTATTGTAACAATGCCTTATGCTCCTAGTAACTTTGCTATTGGGTTAGTTACTTGGTATAAAATTTTAAGTATAACACAAGGCAGAGTAGAAATTGAACATATTGGTGTAAGTTGTGATAAAAGCGATGATTTAACTCTACATATTGATGAAGAACTTGCCACAAGCGATGAAGTTATGGCCGATATGAATTATGCTAATTGGGAAAAACCAGCATGGTGGTTCAGACAAACACCTACTACTTGGGATATTCCACTTGTAAAGAAAAAAGATATACAAGTTTTATATGATGATAATGAATGGCCAGAAGTATTGCAATGGGAACAAAAACCTGTTATAATCACAAAGAAAAAACCAAAAAACAATATTATTCCACTAAAAAAATGGAAGCCAGAGGTTATTAAAGGTGATAAGAACTGACGAATATGGTCGCAGTATAATTAGTGACAGCGAATTAGCAAACTTATTATATACGAATCCACAACTTGTGGTCGATGATGTTGATATTGTTGATCCAGAAAAGTATAATTCTGCTATCAAGAGTTTATATCTTGATTATCAACCATTAAAAAAATTAGCAACATTAAACGGCACTATACATGATTATCATGCTAAAAACCAACAAGAATGGTTTATGCCCCAAGAGTATAAAGACTTAGATATTGCCAAGTGGGTGTTGGACCAGTGCAGTGATCAAAATGAACTACAACGTGCTGGTGCAGAACTTATGGAATATGCAGATCGTGGATTATTGCCACTGCTACAATACTTAAAATATCTTGTTGACATGATGCGCAAAAATAATATAGTATGGGGTGTTGGTCGTGGTAGTAGTGTGGCAAGTTTTGTATTGTACTTAATTGGCGTCCATAGAATACACAGCTTAAGACAAAATTTAGACTTCGCAGAATTTATGCGGTAAATAGTTAAAAGGAATTAGAATGAGCGTACATAGAACAGCAGGTGGAAAGTATTTGGATATAAATGCGTTAAAAATTCAACAAGAACGCACTATTGCTGTTGGAAACAGTCGCCAAAATGCTCGTGGTGATATTATTGGACCTGGCGGAATTATTGCTAAAACAAGGGATGAGATTATGAGAGAACATTATGAAAGTCAAAAAGGCAGTGTTTTATCAGATGGTCCAGTTTATGATAACATTGAACATGCAAATCAATTGGCAGTAGCAGATGTATTGACTACAAATATCAGTGATCCTTCTGCGGATGTAATTGAAAATAAAGAAAATACAGAAGTAATTGATCCTAAAACAGGAGCACCGACTAGCGGCGGTTACGCAGATGCTCTTGCTCGTAGTCAAGAATTAGCTAATAAATTAAGAAACCAGAGAAACAGAATATGAATACTGATAAAATCGGACCACGTAGCAGTACGCTACATTACAATCAAGATTATCGCAAAATTACCCCAACAAAGAATAATGTGTTAGTCAAAGATATGGAATTTGGCGAACGTATGACAGTTGGCGGTATCATTATTCTCGATGATGACAAGAAAGGTCAAGGTATTCGCCCACGTTGGGCAGAAGTAGTAGCTGTTGGACGCCTACAAGAAGATGTAAAACCAGGTGAATATATTCTTGTTGCTCATGGTCGTTGGACACGTGGTCTTGATATGACAGACGAAGATGGCGTAACAACTACTGTTCGTCTTGTTGATCCAAAGGACATTCTTATGAGCAGTGATGAACCGCCAAAGGAAGATTTGACCTTTGGTATTAATCCAACTTACTAAAACAATTGACATTCCTCTAACACAGTGTTAGTATAATCATATGACAAAAAATTATCTTTGGGTTGAGAAATACCGTCCCAATAGCGTGACGGATTATGTGTGGCGTGATGCCGCACAAGAAGTACAAGTTCGCCAATGGATTAGTGATAGTACTATCCCGCATCTGCTATTCAGTGGCGGACCAGGCACAGGCAAGACTACCTTGGCAAAGGTTCTAATCCATGATTTGGGCGTTGATGATTATGATGTGTTACAAATCAATGCTTCCCGTGATAACGGTGTAGATTTTATCCGTGATAAGATTGAAGGATTTGTTTCTACAATGCCATTTGGCGAGTTTAAGATTGTTTTGCTGGATGAGGCAGATTATTTGTCACCTAATGCACAGGCTGTGTTGCGTGGATTAATGGAAACATATAGTGCAAGCGCACGTTTTATTATGACTTGCAATTATCCTAATAAAATTATTCCAGCACTGCATAGTCGTTGCCAAGGATTTCATATTGAACGACTTGATAAAACAGAATTTACAGCACGTGCTGCTACTATTTTAGTAAGCGAAAGTGTTGATTTTGATTTAGATACGTTAGATGTTTATGTAACTGCAACATATCCTGATTTGCGTAAATGTATTAATAGTTTGCAAAGTGCAAGCAATGGTGGGACGTTAAGTTCTTCAAGTAGCGATTCTCAAAGCAGCACAGATTATCGCATTGCTGCCGTTGATTTGTTTAAGAATGGCAAGATACGAGAAGCACGTAAATTACTCTGTAATCAGGTTAGGGCAGACGAGATTGAAGAAGTGTTTCGTTGGATGTATGATAATCTTGAACTATTCTCAACAAGCGATGAGGGGCAAGATCGTGCCATTGTTATTATTCGCAATGGTTTAGTTAATCATTCTATGGTTGCCGATGCTGAAATTAATTTAAGTGCTACCCTGTGCGAGTTGGCGGAAATTAATGGAAATTCTTAGTCATATACATAACACGTATAAGAAAACACGCAAAAAGAAATTTACAGCGGAAGAAAAACGTATATTGCGTCCTATTGCAGAAACAATTGCTATTATGGATGGCAATGCGTTTTTTGGCTTACAAAAAGATGATAATGGCAATGATACTTGGTATGAACAGTATCTAGTAGAAGCATGGATGATTGCATCACATAAAAATAAAATAAACGGATGGGTTTGTGAAACCAGTTGGGTAAAAGATATGACTCACGAAAACCCATCCGTAGAAGAAGCCTATAATAATTGGCAACTATTAAAGATATTAAGTCGTTCTAATAATTAAATATCTCCATAAATTCGCAGAATTTCTTCAACTGCAGGATGACGTTCAATGTCACCGCCGTTAAATTCAACAGTGCCAACATATTCGCTGTCACGGAAACGATCCATTAGACGATTGAAATCTAACAATCCATTTTCACCTTCGGTTCTATCAGTCTGACGAATATCACCTGTAACAACAATTTTGCTGCTTTCGCCAATGCGTGTTAGCAACATCTTCATTTGATTAGGTGTTGCGTTCTGCATTTCATCAGCAATAATCATACTTTTCTTAAAAGTACGACCACGCATAAATGCAAGTGGGCAAATTTCAATCACACCCGTTTCAACCATTTGTTGAGTTTCACGAATACTATAATATTCATGTAGAACGTCAAATAGTGGCTTTGTCCAAGGTTCCATTTTTTGATTTAAATCGCCTGGCAAGAAACCATGCTTTTCGCCTTCTACTCCAACTGCTGGACGTGTGAGGATTATTTTTTCAATCTCACGCTCTTTAAGTGCTTTAATTGCAGCTTGCATTGCCAATAGTGTTTTACCAGTACCTGCTGGACCGCTTGCGATGACGATAGAGATATCTGGATTTAGTAGTAGGTCAAGATATGTTTCTTGATTTAAATTACGAGGAATAATTTCAACTCGTCGTTTCTTTTCTGGAAGAAATTGTTCTATTTGAGTTATGTTGTTGTAGTTTTTGCTGTAGGACTGATTGTTTGGGTTCATGTTTTGATTGTACTTCTGTCTACGCTTATTCTGCATTTTATATCCCTGTGTTGGTTGTAACACAAAATTATTTAAGATTATAATATGACAATAATATTGTAATCTATTATCACTGTTTAAAATCATAAATATCTCAAAGGTGTTGCTATGAGTGTAAAACCAAATTTAGATAGTGTTAAAAAATTATATATGAGTGATGCTAGTCTTAGCATGCTTTGTGACTTTGAACGTGTGCTTGATAGCATGGATTTCTATGCTTTTCCAAACTGGCGTTTAGGAGAATTAGTAGAAGGTCCAATTATTAGTCGTTATTGGGTAAAATGCAAATTTATGTGGCCCCGTGATCGTATGCCTGATCCTGCTGCTGCAAAAAGATTAATGCCCTATGGTGCTAAGATTATCTACACAAAAGATAAAGTACAAATCCCAGTAAGTATTAGAAGTCCCGCCGATATTAGACCAGGCAGTCATAAAGGCAAATTAATGGATTTTCCAATTTGGTATGTGGAAATGATGTTGCCTAAAAAACTTATGAGTGATATTAAGCATGGTTCAGTAGATATAGCAGGCGAAGAAGTTGATTTAGCTGATTTGCAAACTAGTATTGAAAAAGGTTTAAGTGATAAGAGTGTTGCACAAAATTCAGCGCCACAAGCACAAGGGCAACCGCCAGAAGAAGCACCAGGAGTTGAAGCAAATGTCCCGCAACCAAATATCTGAAGGTTTGCAAATGGGCGACCTTAATTATCTTGTTAGTGATACAATTCATATTGATGAATATAACAGCAAGATGGGTCAGGCTAGTGATGTTATTACATTAAGTTTTAAAATTCGTGATATTATGCCAGCAAACGACCTTGTAAGTTTTCTTGAAAATGGTTATGATTGGGTACTTGATGCTGATGTTAGCACAGGCGAAGTAAGCGATAATGATCGTTTAGTATTTGTTGAAGTACAACGCAGACCTGGCATTTACAAATATATTAACGAAATGCTTACTGATCTTGATCATTTGACTGGAATTAAATCAGATGAATGGAAATTTCGTTGGTATAAAAGCAGCGATTATGTACCAATGAATGAAGAAGAATTTAATACTCTTGTGCCGCTAACTGCTGACAAGTACGAGGAAAGCGTGAAAAATTTTCGTGCAATGAAAAATGAAGCAGAAAAGTTAAATAAAGATATAGACGACATCAAAAGACTTAGCGGGATTATCTAATGTTTGGTTTTTCAATTTATAAAATACTGGCTGTAGTATTACTAATTGGCGCAGTAGTTGGTTACTTCAAATATACACAAGATGAATTGGCAAGATTAAATCAGGAAGTTGCAAGCAAAGATTTTGCTCTTAAAACTACTACTGCAACACTTGAAAAAACACAAGCAGATTTAAAAGAACAACAAGCAATTTCACAAAAAACATTTGATGATTATCAAGCTGCTCGCAATGAAGTGCAAGACATTCAGTCAAAATTTACAAAAAACAATCGTGATCTTGGTGCATTCGCTGCTGCAAAGCCAATAGAAGTTAAAAAACGCATGAATGATGCAACAGCCAAATCATTTCGTTGTATAGAAGATACAGTCAATAAAGGTATAGCCAATGCTCAAGGTTGTTAAAACACTTCCGTTATGTTTATTACTTGCTGCTTGTCAAACAGCGCAGCCTACTACTGCAGTTGTAACTGTTGAACGTCCAACTCTTGTGCTACCAAGCGTAGATCAAATTAAGTTAAATGACATTGAGTGGCACGTGGTAAATAAGAGCGCAAAACCAGGAAGTGAAGATCACATTGACACGGCATTTGGAGCGGCACATAGCGAAAGCCTTTTCGCCATTAATCCAAGAGATTATGAAGACTTGGCAGTTAACCAAGCCAATCTTGTTAAAGTTATTAGACAATATCAAGCACAAATTAACGCCTATAAACAATACTACGATTCACAAGCCTCTACTACAGGTACAACTAAAGCAGGAAGCACCAGTGGCAGCACCAATTGATGACGATGATGAACCAGTCGGCCCTCGTCGCATGGCTGATGATGAACGACCAGCAGATGCGCAGTTAAAAACTGCTGCACCAACTGAACCCGTTGCTCCGCCTGTTCCTCTCTCAAATGATATTGAACTTCGAAAGATCATGCTTGAAGAAATGCGTTTTCATCTAGAAGAGCGTAAAGAACTTCACAAAATGGCAATTGAAATTCGCCATGAAGAACAACGTGAAGATGAAATTGCATATGAACGTGCGCAAATAGCCAAAGATGAAAACAAAAAAGAAGAAAAAGCCAGCGAACATTGGATGAAAGCATATTGGCGTCCTGCAATGGGTTGGCTTTATATGCTTATTTGTTTCTTTGATTTTGTTATTGCACCAGTGTTGAGTATGCTTATGCCAATATTCTTAAAAAGTCTTGGCGCAAATACAGTTACCTATACACAATGGCAAAGTTTGACACTTGCTAATGGTGGATTAATACATCTTGCATTTGGTGCTATTTTAGGTGTAACTGCTTGGGGACGCACACAAGAAAAGAACGCAGCAAATAATGCAGCAAATGCCGCAAATAATGGTACTAAACCATCAGGTGGTTCAATCAGCACCACTTAATAATTGACAATGTATGTTGTTTGTAGCATAATTATCTAAAAGGATATATTAATGCTAAACAACTTTTATCAAGATTTTTGTGAATATTTTAAATTTCTAAGACTAAAACTTAACAAATTAAACAAAACAAAAATAGTATATGATGGACCAATTTTTGATGCGATGGGCCAAATAAACAGTGATGTTAGTGGCGAGCATATCATTAACGTTATGCAACAAAGTGGAGTATATCGTTTAGCATTATTTGGACGATATTCTCAAGAAAAAGATGCTACTCAACATACGATAGATATTGCAAACAAATATCCAGAACAAATTGTTCTTGGTACGCATAAGAGAATGGATCAACGAGATGATCTTACAAAACAATTTGTAAATGATACAATAAAAGAAGTGAAAAATGGTGCCAAATTTATTGGCGAACTGCATTATGTTCATGCTGATAAACAACATGATATTGAATATAAAGAAAATAATCTAACAGGCGAAAGATATGTAAATTGTCTGGCACCAAATAGCAGATCACTTATGAATTGGTTGCGTGGGCGCAATATTCCTACTATGGTTCATTGGGAAAATTATAATTGGGAACGTGATTATCCAGATTTTAATGAACTATTTTCAGAATACAGTGATATTGATTTTATTATTCCACATTGTGCATACACAGATGATGCGCATATGAACGAAATCTTAAGTCGGCATAAAAATGTTTATGTTACTATTAGTAAAAAAGATATGTACCACTTCCGCAAAACATGGCTTGACAAATATGGTGATTGGGTAGGTCGCTATAGTCTTAAAAGCAAAGAAAAACAAGCTATATTAGAAGGTGGTTTTTTAGAGCCTAATGGTAAAATTAAATATGATTGGATGGCATTTATAACTCGTTGGCAAGATCAAATCATGTTTGCTACAGATTGTCATACACCTGCTGCATGGGAACACTATCCACAAATTATAAGCGTATGGCGTGAATTACTTGCACAGTTGCCACCACATATCCTTGAAAAAGTTGCTTATAAAAATGCAGAGAAACTGTATAATAAAAAATGAATCATTATGAAGCATTGGGTGTGGCGCAAAATGCCACACCAGAAGAAGTTAAGAGTGCATTTAGAAAATTAGCAAAACAACATCATCCTGACGTAGGCGGTGATCAAGCTAAATTTCAGCAAATTAATGAAGCATATACGACGCTGAGTGATACTAATTCTCGTGCGCACTATGACCACACATTACGCAATCCGCAACCACAGTATAATCCTAATACCCAATCTAGTCGCAACCCATTTGAATTTCATTTCAATTTTGGCGGCGGACCTGATCCAATGGGCGCTTTTCATGATCAATTTTTTCAACAATTTGGATTTGCGACTCGTCAGCAACCAAGAAATCGCAATATAAGAGTTACACTTGAACTTGATTTTTTAGAAACGTTGAATAAGCAAATCAAGGTTATTGAGTATAGGACTGCTAATCAAACTGATGTGTTACAATTAGAAATACCGCCTGGCATTGAAAGTGGCAATATTTTTACTATCGCAAATCGAGGTGATGATGCTAATACTGCTATACCACGCGGTAACTTAGAAGTACAAGTTATTGTTCGTCCGCATAATCGTTTTCAACGAAATGGTGAAAATATTATAGAGGATATAACGATTGATTGTTTTCAAGCTATTTTAGGCTGCAATATACCGTTAAATTTGCCTAGTGGAAAATCAATAGAAATTAATATTCCTCGTGGCACACAACATCAAAGTCAGTTTGGTATAACGGACGAAGGGTTTCCTAGACCAAACGGCACACGTGGCAAATATATAGTAAAAGTTAATATTCTGATTCCATCTGCATTAACCTCACAGCAGCTTAATTTAGTAGAAGAAATTGTTAAATTAAAACCAGTAAATACTTGACATTAAAAATAAACGTGTTATATTAAAATTATGGCAAATTCATTTAATAGTAACAGTGACTTAGAAAAAATCGTAAAGTTTGCAAAACAATTTGCAAGCGAAAACAATCATCAATATTTTACCGTAGAGCATTTATTGCTTTCTATGCTACATGAAAAAAGTTTTATTTCTGTGCTAGAAACTATTGGCGTTGATGTTCAACAATTAGTTAAAGAAGTTGAAGATTATATTTTTGAAAATGTACCAGTTAATACAGCAAACACTGTAGAACCTAAAAAAACACAAATTATTGAACGAGTTTTTAATCGTGCTTTTACTCAAGTAATTTTACTTGGTCGCAATACAATTCATATCAGTGATTTATATCTTTCTATTTCTAAAGAAACACATAGTCACGCTGCTTACTTTTTGAACAAATATGGTGTAGAACCAGAAAAAGTTATTGAAGCATATAACAAAAATAAAAATAAAAAATCAAGTAGTTATGCTACAAATACCTTAGAAGAATACTGCATTAATTTAAATGAAAATGCACGTAATGGAAAAATTGAGCAATTAATTGGTCGCGAAAGCGAACTTGCTGATATGACACAAATTCTTGCTCGTAAGAATAAGTGCAATGTGTTACTTGTCGGTGATGCCGGTGTCGGTAAAACAGCGATTGCAGAAGGTCTTGCTCTTAACATTGTTAATGGCGATGTGCCTAAATTTCTAAAAAATCATGAAGTTTATAGCTTAAACATTGGTTCGCTATTAGCTGGCACAAAATATCGTGGTGATTTTGAAGAACGCTTACAAGAAATTATGAATGCTGCTACTGAACTTGGCAACATTATTTTGTTTATTGACGAAGCACATCAGATGCGAGGCGCTGGCAGCGGCAGTAATAGCAGTGTAGATTTTTCCAACATGTTAAAACCAGCACTTGCTCGTGGTGATTTTAAAGTTATTGCTTCTACTACATGGGAAGAATATACACAACATTTTGAAAAAGACCGTGCGCTTATGCGTCGTTTTAATCGTGTGAGTGTCGATGAACCTAGTGTTGCCGATACCAAGACTATTCTTCTTGGCATTAAAAGCAGCTATGAAACATTTCATAATGTTAAAATTACTGATGCAGCAATTACAGAAGCTGTAGAATTAAGTGCGCGCTATCAAGCAGATAAAAAACTGCCAGATAAAGCTATTGATCTAATAGATAGTGCCGCTGCTCTTCGCCGCACACAGTCACGTGGCTCTCGTACAATTGACGTTAATCATATTCGTCGTGAATTAAGTCGTATTACTAAAATTCCTGAATCACAATTGGGCGCAGAAAATACACAAAAGATTATGCCCAACATCGGCGCTGAAATCAAAGCAGTTGTATATAATCAAGATACAGCCGTCGATAAGGTTCTTGATCGTGTATGGGTATCCCAAGCAGGATTAAAAGCTGATAACAAACCAGTTGGTTCATTCCTGTTCCTTGGACCCACTGGAACAGGTAAAACCGAACTTGCTAAACAATTAGCTGATCGGTTGAGCATGAAGTTACTGCGCTTTGATATGAGTGAATATCAAGAGCGTCATTCTATCTCACGCCTTATTGGTGCGCCACCAGGCTATGTTGGTTATGAAGATGCTAACCTTGCTGGTGGTTTGTTGATTAGTGAGATTGCCAAGAATCCACATTGTATTATTCTTTTTGACGAGATTGAAAAAGCACATCCTGATGTATCACAGGTGTTGCTGCAAGTTATGGACGAAGGTTTCATTACTGGTACCAATGGCAAACGTGCTGATTGCCGCCAATCTATCCTTATCATGACAAGTAATTTGGGTGCTGCTGATAGCGAACGCAATGTTATTGGATTTGGCGGTGGAACAAATGTGGATGCAGTTGATGCTGCTGTTAAAGAATTCTTCCGTCCAGAGTTCCGCAATCGTGTAGATGCGATTGTTACATTCAACAAACTTGATAACGTTACAATTCGCAAGGTTGCAGAAAAGTTTATTCGTGATCTAAATGAACAATTATTATTAAAGAATACATCCGTATCACTCACTGATGCTGCATGGGATTGGCTGTGTAAAAAAGGCTATACTCCAAGTCTTGGCGCACGACCAATGCATCGTACAATTCATGAACATATCAAAGTTCCGTTAGCAAAGAAAATACTGTTTGACAAGACAGCAAATCATGCTATTATTAAGGTAGACTTAATTGATGATAAGTTAGAATTGGTAGCGCAAGATGACAGAGATAACGGAACTAACCTTAATTGAATACCGTGATCGGTTTAAAGACCACTTGTTTAAGTGGTATATTGGCACTGAAAATAAACTATGGTATGGCAAGTATCACTTTCGTGTAGAATTAGCAGTTCCAAGAGATTGGGATATTCGTGAAAATATGCGAAAGACTTTGAAAAATCTTGATCCAGATTGTCGGCTTCGTAAAGAATCATATTTGCGTTTCTTTACCAATAGTACCACAGCACTTGACGCAATTCTTGATGATCCATCATTGCTTGCATCAGTCAAGGGATTTACCACAAGCAATAATCAGTATATTGCTGAAATGAATAATCTTGACAATATCGCGGTTGATGTTAAACTTGTAAGTGAATTGAAGTATAATCCTAATGTTCCTTATCAGGTTGATTTCGACACGTATTGGGGATGGCAAAGCGGCGGTTATGGTGGCAGAAAAACACAACGAGATAACTTGCTTGAATTACATAAATTTGTAACTGATAATAGCGATGATTTGTTTATGCCATACGAATTAAACCGTTGGTGTGTTCGTACCAGTACAGGTCTTGAAACAGGTTATTACTATGGTTCAGTCCGTGTATTTTGCAGAAGTGCAGACAACATTCCGCTGCTGTATATGTTATTCCAAGATGGAATCAATAAAGTCTATAAGTTAGTAAAGAAAGAGAAAGCGTAACATTATGAATATTGAATTAGCAACAGCCCTTATTAATCGTGGTGTCGTGAATACAAAGACTCGTATTCTAGCACGTTGTCCTGTACCAGCCTTTGGTGGCATGCCGATGGAGAAACAATTATTTCTTAATGTAGATAAAGTTGTTAGTGATGAGGGCACGATGAAGTTCATTTCTTCACATCGAAGTGGGCGAAAGTTTAGTGTGCCTATTGATAAGATTGATGAAATTGATGGCATGGAACCTACTCGTCTTGGTCTTGCTTATGATATTAAACCTAATGGTGTGGTACGTGGCGGTGGTAAAAAGCGCGGACGTAAGCCTAGAATAAATACATTGGAGAATATCAATGGCTAAAATCTACGAAGAAGTATTAGTTATCAAAGTAAGCAAACTTGTTGCTGACAAAAATTCAAACAATCAAGACATCCTACGTGATGATATTGTTGAAAGTATTGAAAGTGTTGTTCAGGAATTAGTTGGCAATAATATAATTGTTGAAGTTGAAAAAGCGGAATAATAATGGCTAGTTTACCACAAGTAGTGTTAAGTTCAATACAGTACGGACAAGTTTATCCGCCATATGATGGCACGAGTACTACTTGGAGCAGCAATCAATTTAAAGGTAATGGCTACTATGGTTATACAGATGGATTACACACAGTAACATATAGTTTAAGTGGATTTGTTGGCATATTAAAATTTCAAGCAACACTATTAACAAATCCAACAGACAGTGATTGGTTTGATGTTACTGGAACATCTATTGGAGATGGAACAACTCCAATAAGCGGCACAACTTTTTATAATTTCACAGGCAATTTCGTCTGGTGTCGTGCGCACATCACAAACTTTTCTGGTGGTAACATTAATAGAGTGCTATATAATACATAATACTCAATTAACCAAGGAAAGATTATTAATCAATGAATGATACTACACAGCAGCCACAAAATGAGTTTGGCTTACCGCCAGAAGCACTAGATTTTTTACGCAAACAACATATTCATTTCTGCTTACCAATGTATGGTGGTCTTTGTAATGAAGCAACTTTTATTGCAATGATCAAGTTTGGTATTATTGCAGGCAAGATGGGACTTAATTATTCAATTGATACAATGGTTAATGAAAGTCTTATTACTCGTGGGCGAAACAACCTTGTTGCAAAGTTCTTGTTTAACCAAGCTGCAACACACTTGATGTTTATTGACGTTGATTTAGGATTTGATCCAGAAGCAATTATTCGTTTGCTTCTTGCCAATCAGGATGTTGTTGGCGGCGTTTATCCAATGAAGCGTATTCCAATTCGTTATGTTATTAACACTGTTCCTAATCCTGCTATTTTAGGTGACCTAGTTGAAGTTTCAACACTTGGAACAGGATTCATGATGGTCAAGCGTGGGGTTATCGAACAACTAATTGCTCTGCATCCAGAATTAAAATATCGCGATAATATTGGTATTGGTGCGCAATATGAGCCACTTATGTATGGTTTGTTTGACACAATGATTGATAAGGATGACAACTATCTGAGTGAAGATTGGACATTCTGTTATCTATGGCGTATGGCTGGCGGCAAGGTATTTGCTGATACAGGCATTAAACTTGACCATACTGGTTATCACAAGTATGAAGGCAATGTTGAAGAACTTAAGAAAGTGCTAACAAATCAAACTTCAAATGGTGGCCCACATCATCTTGATGCGCCACAAGCAGCACCTGCCGCTCCAACAAACACGCCACAACCTATTAAATTAAAATTAAATAAAAAGGTATAAAGGATACTTTAATGTCTGATGATTTAGAAACAGTAGAATTTAAAGTTCAATTAAGCAGTTCATGGCATAATGATCCGCCTAAATTTGAAATACTCATCAATGATGATATTGTTGAATCAGGCGAAGTTTCTGAATTAGAAAGCGATAGCAATGTAAAAACTATCGCTTTTTCCAGAGATTTACCAGAAGGCGACCACACTTTAAAAATCAGACTTGTTAATAAAAAACCCAAACATACAGAAGTAGATGATAGTGGTAACATTATTTCTGATCAACTATTACATCTTAAAGAAATTGAACTTGACGAGATTGAATTAGAATGGTTGGCATATTTCAACGGTAAATTTTATAAACAAATTGGTGCCAAAAGCGGCAAACCAATTTACGAAGATGAACCACTGCCAGAAAAGTTTAATGTAATTGGTTTAAATGGTGAGTGGCGTCTTGGTTTTAGTGTGCCCACATATATGTGGTTCCTAGAAAACCTATAAATATTTGATGTTCATTAATCAGATTATCAGCGAAGCGCCTAAAGTTGGTCGTGCTTTTCAGCACGTAGAAGACCTTGTTCTCATTGAAGGTAGCATGGGCGCTGAAAAAGCTATTAATCGACTCGCCCAAATTGCAAGCAATCCACAAACCGTGCGTTGGAAATGGGATGGCAAACCTCAAGTCTATTGGGGACGTGAGCCAGATGGTAAATTTATTATGGTTGGTCACAATGGTTGGCTAAAACCAGATGGCAGCGGTAAAAGCCAAAGCCCACAAGAATTAGTACGTTTTATCATGAGCACTGGTAAAGTAGAAGCGGGCAAAGAAGACGAACGCATGCGGTTTGCCAACGAATACGCAAGTTTATGGTCATTGTTTGAAGCTGCAACTCCACAAGATTTTCGTGGCTATGTATATGGTGATTTGTTGTTTATGCGCAGACCACCACTAGAAAATAATGCATATACTTTTACACCAAATAATGTAACATATAGCATACCTGCTTCAACAGAACTTGGGCAACGAATATCAAAAGCAACTGCAGCAGTCGTAGGACATGCATACTTTCCACAATTTGGCATGGGCGATGACCAACAACAACCTATTGATGATTTTACACCATTTAATAAGTCACAAGGCTTGATTGTATTGGGTCCGCGATATGCACAGCAGCCTGTTAAGATTGACACTAAGAAATTGCAAGATTTACAAAAATATGTTGCAGCAAATAAAAGCGCAATAGATAATTTCTTGAACGATGAGCGCCTCGCTGCTATGAAAATGGCAAGCTTTAAGGGTGTGCTTTATAATTTTAATAATCAAATGGCAAGAGTTGGCAGAACAAGTGATCTTGCAAGCGAATTTACAAATTGGATAAGCAGCGGTAGCAAACAAAATGCAACAATGCAGCAGAAGATAAAGGATTGGATTGCGCAAAACCAAAAAGGGTTTATTGCTACATTTGCAGTTCTTGAGAACCTACGCAATATTAAAAATGCAATCATTGATCAATTAGATAGTGAAGGCGGCGATATACAACAAACTACCAAGGGACAAAAGGGCGGAGAAGGTTATGTCAATTATGGCGAACCTAACATTAAACTTGTGCCTCGTCATCGCTGGACACCAAATTAATACCTATTGACATACCAGATAAATATTTTATCTGGATTGTATAATGACCCTAAGCCACCGCACTATCTTTAATGAAGCACCAAATCCTCATGTTGCATTTGCATTTGGGCGCATGAATCCGCCGCATTTTGGTCACGAAGGGCTTATTAAAACCCTACAAAGTGTAGCAAAAAAAGGCAGTTGGGCGTTATTTCTAAGTAAAAGCCAAGATGCCAAAAAGAATCCACTTAACTATGAACAAAAAGTTAAATGGGTTAAAGCACTTTATCCACAAACACAAGGACATCTCGTTGAAGAACCATCAATCAAAACATTCCTACAAGCAGCCGCATATCTTTATGACAAAGGTTTCCGCAGTGCCACTTTTGTGGCTGGCGAAGACGACATGGCAAGTATGCGACCAGTATTGGAACAATACAACGGCAAGCAAGTAACACATGGTTTCTATCATTTTGAGCCGCTTTCTTTTATGGAAAGCCCACGATTAACCTCCGCGACAAATGCACGTGAAGCAGCCAAAAGCGGCGATCCAGAAGCATTTGAACGTGCTACACGTGTGCCACCAAATATCACAGTAGATGGCAAGACACTTATGCAAGCAGTTCGCATTGGTATGGGACTTGGTGAAAGTGTTGAAGAAAGTATCATCACTGAAAGTTTATCAGTAGAACAACTTGCTCACATAAGTGATAAAGCACTTGATGACGCTTATCATTATGGGTTATCTACACCTAACAATAACTTTGGTTGGTTGGCAAATATTGAAAGTGCCACTGCTGCAAAGCGTATGATTGATAGTGGCATTACAGATGTAGAAGCCATTGCCAACGCTATCCACGATGGTTGGAATAAAACTGCTATGGCTGATTATATGGGCAAGTTGCAGCTAGATACGCCAACCATTCCCGATAAGAAAAAGAAGCGTTATGCTCTTGCCCAACAAACTTATGCACAGTTGCCAGAAGTAGAAAAAGAAAAAGACCGTGTAGTTGCTCGTGCTATGTTGAAGGCAATGGGTATCGTTACCGAAGCACCAGGCATTGGTGGCGATTGGGGTGATAATCCTAAACTAGTCAAACGTGGTCGCAAACCATATGAACCCAATAAGGATGATACCTATTACGGCTCTGCCCACGGCACAGACCTTGATTTATATGGTTTGCCAAAATATGAATTAGATGAAGACCTAACTCCTGACCAATGGGCAGAGTTGCGCATTACTGATCCAAAAGCCTATATGGGTAATAAGGATTATACTAATCGTCGTTGGTGGACTCTGCAGTTTAAGAAGGCTCGTGCTGCTGCCCGTGATCAAGGTGCTAATCGTTTTGAGTTTCCGCCAGGTTCTAAGAACAGTTATATGGTTGCTCCTGACTTGGCAAATGAAAATTTAGATGAAGCCGCAGAAAAATCAACCAAAGCCGAAGCCAAGTATCAGGCAATGCCTCGCAATGGTCAGCGTTGTGATTACTGCACTATGTGGCGTCCTCCGCATGGTTGTTCGGCTGTTAGTGGCAAGATTGCGGCAAATGGTTGGTGTTCATATTACAAGCGTAGTCATCGTAAAGATTTAGATGAAACTATTGAACCAAATAGCAATATGTTAGCAATAGCACAACGTCTCGAAGATTATGCTAATGAACATATTCCACACGAAGACGATGGTTTTGGTGATTTTATGTATCACGCAGAACTTATTCGCAAAGGTCATCTTGACATACATCGTGAAGATATGGTGAAGGTTCAACCACGCTATCTTCCGATTATGAAATCTATCACAAAGAATGAATTAGTATCAGAATCACAACTTGACGAAGCAGCATCACCAGTGTTGTTCCATTATACAGGCAGTGTGGGTGCAGCATTAAACATTCTTAAAAACAATGAGTTTATGTTGAGCATTTCTACTGGTAGTGTAGAAGACCAATATGCACCACGTGGTTATAACTATTTCTTATCCACAACACGCAGCAAAGTAGGTGGATATCACGAGTTTACTGGCGGCACTGCTGTTATGTTCAACCTTGATGGCAATTGGTTCAATCGTCGCTATCCAGTTAAAGCAATTGACTATTGGGCAGGATTTGATAAGCAAAAGCACAGCGAAAGCGAAGACCGTGTATTCTCACGTGAGCCAACTATACCAGCAGATGCGATTACAGCAGTTCATATCTTACTTAAAGAAGCAGGTGAGTTTGCAAGTCCAACTACTCGCCAGTTGATGATTGTAGCAAAGAAGCGTGGATTACCAACCTATCTTTACAGTGATGAAAATGCGTGGAAATTACAGGACACCAAGCGAGCAATACCAGTAAGCAAAGCCCAAGATTTAATTCGTGGTCAAAAGAAGACTGGTTATATAAGCACCTTTAATGGTAAGAAATATCTTGCTCCTTGGTTAGAACTTATCTTTAAGAAGAAACGCAGTGAGTTATCCAAAGAAGCAAATAAACTGCGTTATAGTTTAACCTATTGGAGCGGTGGTCAGTTTGCTGATGACCTTGGGCTGCGTAATGAAATTACCAATGCTCGTAAGCCAGGCAACAGTGGCTATGAAGCAGTAACTAAAATTATCGCTGCTATGCGCAAGATTGGTGCTAATGATGTAAAAGGTTTGCTAACATTCTTACATAAGAAGTGGGATGCAGAAGCACAACAGCCACTTAAAAGCGACAATGATGCACAACGAGCAATTGCTAATATTCGTGCCGATAGTGCTAAAAAAGAAAGTGTTGAAGAAGCACTTGATCCAAATGAAACACACGGTTGGATTTTGCCTAATCGCAAAGTTGAATATGTTACGAAGGAAGAACATCTGGGATGGCTTTATAGTAAAGACATTGATGGATATGAAGAAGCATTTAAACTTGGATATGTGCGTTTTGCAAAAGCAACCGTTTCGTTTTTTGTTCAAGGTTTCTTGCCTGACCTTAAAAAGATGTATCGTGTATATGCACAAACTGCACTTGGATTTAAGCATATTGCAGTTGATATAATAGTTGATGAGCGAGGCAGAATTGATAACCAAATTTCATTAGACTACGAAATGCCAAAAGACAAAGCAAAGTTTATAAAGAAATTTGGACCGCAACAAAATGAACACGCTGGTTCTATCATAGGAACTGTTGGTGGCGGCAATGATTATCCTGACCGTCAAGTAGCTACATTTCCGTGGGACCGTGAGGTTGAACCAGATGAAAATGGCGCAAAAGTACAGTATCTGAATAAACAACGCAAACTTTAAAAACGGTAAATATATAAATGAGCGACAAAGACCTGATACTTGAAGAAATCCTAAATGAAGTGAATATGAGTCCGTCAGCCCTTCGTGCGGCAGTGGCAAAGATTCCCAATGCCAAGGCAGGTCTTGAATTTGAACTTATCGTCACTAATCTTGAAGAAGAGGAAGATGATGATTATGATCCATATGAGGACTTTGAATCCGAACCAGACTATGACCAAGATGAGCGTATCTCTACCGCAAGTTTCAACGCACTAGCACAAGATGTTATGCAGTTCTTTAATGGTGATCACAATAGTCGCCGTGATGTAAACCGTGCGATTGATTTGATGCGTGAAGCGTGGAGTGATTATATTGAAGGTCCGCTATGGGATAATTATACTAGCGCCCGTATTCAAGATTTTATTGACCAACGCTATGGTCGTGATTATGCTAATCAAGCAGAGTTATTTAAAGAAATTGATACGATTGATCCATATGAAGAGTTTAAATCACGATATTTCCAAACTTGGGTAGATAATCTTGAAGATGATGATAACATAGATGATTATCTTGAACAATTTTTAGAAGACAACTATGGTGGTCAATATATGAGTAATTTGGCAAGTGATAGCAGTCTTGGGCTATCTTGGCCAGTTTGGACTGAACCTGATTATTATGACCGCAGAACTCGCTCTACTGTTGATGTAGGTGATTTCCGCCGTGCTGTTGGTATGAAGACTATCAAGAGCGGCTCTTATCACGGTATTACAAAGCCAAATGATGCTTATGTTATTGAACCAGATAGCAGCTTACAACCCACTCGTGGTAAAGGTGGCGAAGGTTTAGAGTTTGTATCACCACCGCTAGATATTCCAACAATGATTGACCAAATCAATAAGGTCAAGGCGTGGGCAAAAGATGGCAATGCTTATACCAATGATAAAACTGGTCTGCATATGAACATCTCTATACTAGGTTATAAGTTAGATAAACTTGATTATGTTAAACTTGCGTTATTTTTAGGCGACAAGTATATTCTTGAAAAGTTTGGTCGTCTTGGCAACTCTTATGCTCGCAGTGCATTTGAACAGATTGCTTCATTCATTAAACAAAATCCAGAAAAGGCTAATAAAGCCGTTGATGCGATGCGTCAGAATTTAAACCTAGTAGCATCCAAACTTATTCATAGCGGTTATACTAACAAGTTTACAAGTATCAATACAAAAGATAATCGTGTAGAGTTCCGTTCTCCAGGCGGCAACTGGCTTGATATGGATACTGATGAAGTAGTGAATACGCTGCTTCGTGTTGTATATGCAATGAACATTGCTCTTGACCCAGAAGCAGAACGCAAAGAGTATCAAAAGAAATTTTCAAAGCTACTTACTGCTGATAAGAAAGATGAAACTGATACTATCAAGTATTTCACACAATTTGCAACAGGTAATATGCCTCGTTCTGCACTTATAAGTTTTGTTAAAACAGCGCAAAGCAAGCGTGATTTTGCAAAGAAAGCAAAAGCAGAAAAACCAAATGATCCGTATGCTAAACAACAGGGCGATGATACACCGTATGTTGATTATACAGGTATGGCTGGCATTACATTCCAAATTATTAGTCGTGTAACTGGCGAAGAATTAGAATCATTCGTAGTATCACCAAGACTAACTTATAGTGATGTATATGATATTGCCACACGTAAAGTGCGAGCAAGTGGTCGTTCATTTGACCTAGTAGCGTTAAAAGATACTCGTGACGGTGAAGTAAGTGATATTCTAACACGTGAGCCAATACACAACACTGTATCCCCATCAACACCATCCATACAACCAATGTATGTTATCCGCAGAGCAAACACACAACAGGCTGTATCACAGTTTCGTGCGCCAGATAATGAGCAAGCACGTGATATTGCTACACGTATGGCACGTGAATATGGTTATCGTGATAGTGATTGGTTTTTATCCCTTGCAAGTGATGATACAAATAGACCAATACCTGGTGCGGGTACACAAGCATTACAATTGCCCAGTGGTGGTGCAGCAACCTATGTTGTTGTAAACCGTAGCGATGGCACAGAATTATTAACAACACAAGCACAAAGTTTTTACGCAGCAACGCAAGCAGCCCAAAGATTTGCGCAAGAACGTAGTCTACCATTAGCAAGTATTGCTATAAGATCACCAAACAACAATAATCTATGGGATACGCAAGGTCAACTAATTCCTCAACCAAGCCCACAACCAGAACAACCTCGCCAATATACACAAGCAGAAATTGATCGTGGTTATGATATTACGGGCAATGCTATTCCAGCAAACGCAACAGCAACATCTTCTAACATTACTGCAACCGAAGGTGTAAAATACCAAATCATTGCCAGAGGTGGCGTAGTCCACGAGTTCCGTGCAGCATCACCTCGTGGTGCTGAACGCTATGCTGAATCTTGGTCAAATGAACATCTTGGTGATGAGAGTTATGAAGTTCAACTTGCTCCACGCAGCGAAAGTATTGAAGAAAGTATCCTAAATGAAATCAATATGAGTCCTACATCTCTTGAAAAATTTGCCGATACACCATTTGCCAAGAGTATGAAAGTTGGTTTTGAAACTGAAATGTATATTCCTGGTCTTGGCGGCGAAGAAGGCGAAGAGGAAGAAGAAGAGGATATGGATGCCAACGAAGAGTTTCCAAGCAGTGCATCCTATCGTGATCGTCAGCGTGATGTTATGAACTTCTTTAGTGGCAATTACAATACTCGCCGTGATGTCGAAAGTGCGTTAGATGCGTTATATGAAGCATTTAGTGAATATCAGTATGAAACCTATGATAATGAATTTGAAGGCACTGATGATTACAATGACGCAGTTCAAGAAGAATTAGGCGATACGCCTATGGGCGAAGCAAGTGAGCGAGAACTTGATGATGCCAAAGATAATGTTCGCACCGCTTGGATAGAAAACAACGAAGAATATACTTGGGGTAGATTCATAAGTCGCAATGGCATTGATGATATGTATGACTTTATGCGTTGGGTAAATCGCAATACTCGTGAATCGCTATCTTGGCCATATTATACATTTAGCAGCAGTAGAGAAGAACCAACAACAGATATTGGCGATGTTGTTGATGATTTTAGACGCAATACTGGTTATAAGGCACGAGCAAGCAGTGGTTATCATGGAGCAGATCGTGATGAAACCACTTGGATATTTGAACCAGATAGTTCGCTAGATAGCCCAAGCAACGATGGCGACGGTGGCATTGAACTTGTATCACCACCTATGAACCTAGAAGATGGTTTGGCTGCGTTAGAGAATGTATTCAGTTGGGCAAAGAGCAATGATTATTATACTAACCGCACAACTGGTTTCCATATTGGCGTGTCTATTCCACTACAAACAATGGAAAACATTGACCATCTTAAAGTAATCATGTTGCTTGGCGATGAATATGTATTAAAAGCATTTGGTCGTGCTGGCTCACGTTGGACCAAGAGTAGTTTTGACCAAGCCAAACGTGAAGTGCGTGGCAGAGCAGCCCGAAAGAATGTGCCAGCAATCCTTGACAAGATGCGTGGTGGATTGCAAGATATTGCTAAACAAGAAATCAACAAACTGTTGGTTCCTCGTGGCGACCGCTATGTTAGCGTAAACATCAAGCCAAATTATATTGAGTTCCGCAGTGCTGGTGGCAATTACTTTGAGCAATATGAAGAAATCCGCAAGACCATGTTGCGTTATGTTCGTGTTATGGCAGCAGCGGCTGATCCAGAAGATGCAAGCAGAGAATATCAAAAGAAACTGTATAAGTTTGTAAGTGCTGGTATAGGTGAAAAAGACAATACTATGCAGCTATTCGCCAAGTATACTGCTGGCGCTATTGACAAAGAACAACTTGTTAAAGAATTACGCACTGCCCAAGAGCGTCGTAAGCCTGTTGCACCACTTGGGTCTGGTCCAGTTGATGGTTTCCTAGAAGATGAAAACGGTGATCAAGTTGTAAAGATCAAGGGAACAAACCCATATGAAATGATTGAACTTGGTGTGAAGTTTGCTAACACTCGTCAGATACCATTGGGTGATACAAACCTACGTTATCCTGGTTACAGTATGGTTCGTGTGCAATATTATTCTACACACCAAACTGAAAAGGATAGTGTAACACTGGTTTATATACCTGCTGTTGATTTATACAATACGTATAGTAGTGAAATAACAAAAACCGCTGTTCCTGTTGCAGAAAAACATTGGGGTTTAAGTAAATTACCAATAGAACGTTTTGCTGTGAGAGTGCTAGACGAGTATTCGCTACAATATATGCGTGATGAAATGATGCGCATTACGTCTCGTGGTGAAGATCGTGCGCCAACACCACCACAAGCACAAGCACAGGCACAAGCCGCACCAGATAGCGATGATGAGGGCAGACAAGTTAGATATATCTTGAAATATACATCTAACGGCAACGAACTTACTAACTTTTCTACAAGTAGTCCAAGTCAAGCAAAAATATATAGTAATAATTTGGTAAGAAATAACAGTCAACTTCGCTGGGGCGGAACATTTGGCGGTGTTCGTGGTGTTGTATTGTTTAGAGTTGATCCAGATACCCAAGAACAAGAATTGTTCTACATGGGTCCAGGCGAGGCTATTGTAAATCAACCTGCTGCTGAACCTGCGCCAGCATCTAGACCTAACGTTGCAAATCCAGGTGGTCGTGGAACTTATGCTTTATTTGTTCAAAATGGGACGCAGATATCCGAAGAATTAGAATTTAATTCGTATCAAGATGCGCTGCGCCATTTCACACCGCTGGCGAATAGTTCAGGTTTCACAGGTTGGAGCGTAAAGCAACTATCATAATTAAGGCTTGACTTATCCACATAACAAGTGGTAGTATATGATATGAAAATTAATATTATGTTACAAGCAACGTATTGCAATAATCGTTGGCCACAATTAAAAATATACAATAATGGAATTGTGTTAGATGATTATCTTTGCAATCAAACCCATATAATTTTAGAATATGATGTTGTAACAAAACAAGATAATCAATTAAAATTAGAATTTTATAATAAATGCTTTGGTGATGGTGGCATATGGGATGTTAGTAATAGCGGCGAGATGAAATTAAAGTTAGTTGATTTGGCATTTGATGATGTTTCAATTGATCATTTAATTCATACATTAGAATATGAAACCAATTGGACACCAAACCAATTAATATATGAACCACAAGAAAGTATTAAAAATTATAGTAAGTATTGTAGCAATGGAATAATGTCATTTAATGGGTGTTTCATTTTTGAATACTCTATGCCAATTTATAATTTTTTGATTAATAAAAAATATAAAAAGCAATACAATTCTAATTTAGCGTATTTTAGTAATTATACAGAATCTTTTCACTATGAAACAGGCATAGATAAAATTGCAGAGATTAGAAAGATAATTAAAACGCATGACTAATATTTTAGTTTTATCAATTCCAAGAATAGAACCACATAGACCGCCGTTGGGTGTATCTATCTTAGGAACTGTATGTGAAAATGCTGGTCATAATGTTACAGTAGCAGATTTAAATATAAAATTTTTCAATCATTGTAAAACACACGGAGTTGATTACTTTAATTTTGATGACATATGGGATTCATATCGTGAAGAAACGCTTGCAGAATCAAAATTTATTGACCAATTTATTGTACAATTTATAAATGATTATAATCTTAATTCTTATGATTATATTATGCTTAGTATTTTTGGCATCAGTAATCATATTTTTGCTGAAAAATTATTAGAAAAAATAGCACCAAATCGTAATTATAAAATATTAGTGGGTGGAAGCGGTGCTTTTATTTCTCTAAAAAATTCAAATAGTATAGTTGTTGATAATTTTAAAAGCAGAAATTTAATAGATGATTATATTCGTGGCGAATGCGAAGAGTCAGTGCTGCAATATTTGCAGCATGGCAATGGCAGTGGAATTAATAACAGCAATTTCAAACAAATTTCTAATCTTGACTCTTTGCCTATACTCAGTTACAAATTTTTAAATCTTGATGAATATGATTATTTGAATAATAAAAAGAGTGTTTATATAGAAGGCAGTCGTGGTTGTGTCCGTAGCTGTACATACTGTGATGTTGTAGCTTATTGGCCAAAATATAGATTTCGTAGCGGAAAGCATATTGCAAGCGAAATTATAAAACATTACGAAACACATGGCGTAACTGATTTTTATTTTACTGATAGTTTAGTAAATGGCAGTCTAAAAGCATTTTCAGAAATGTGTAATGTGCTTGCCAATCATAATTTTACTGATAAAATTAGTTGGAGCGGACAATTTATTTTTAGAGATCGACGTAGTGTGCAGCCTGAACACTTTGAAATGATTTCCAAAGCTGGTGGTGATACTTTTTTTGTTGGAATTGAAACAGGCAGTGATCGCGTTCGCAAGGCAATGGGTAAAAATTTTTCTAATGATGATATTGAATATCAATTAGAACAATTTCATAAAAATAAACTTAAAACAACTTTCTTAATGTTTCCTGGTTATGTTACAGAAACCATTGAGGATCATAATGATACACTTAATATGTTACAAAGATGGCAAAAGTATGTTGCTAACGGTGTCATCAATGGTTTAGAACTTGGTTCGCCACTTGTTTTCCTAGAAAATAGTCCGCTTGCTCACATGATAGATGAATATAAAATTAAATTTTTAGAACTTGATAATATTTCAAACAAAAGATTTTGGATAAGAGAAGATGATCCAGAATATAATTTTATTACTCGTGTCGAGCGACAACTTGAGTTATATGAAGAAGCTGTAAAATATAACTGGCCGATTTGGAGATTTACAAGTAGAGCAGAATCTCTACTAAATTCTGTAAAAACATATTATAAAAACATCGAAAATAACGCAGAATATAAAAAATTACCTGTGATAAATTAAACTTGACTTTGTATTCAACTATGTTATAATAAAATATGACAAAATTACGGATAAATAATTTCATGCGTATAGATGAAGTCGTAAAGACTGAATTCAAGGTCTATTTGGATATGGATGGCGTACTTGCTGATTTTTTTGGCGAGTGGGCTAGACTTGACGGAAAAGACCATTATAAAGATATTGATAATCCAGAAGCAAAGCTACAACTTGTGCGAGATCATCCTACATTTTGGATAGACCTTCCCTTACTTCCTCATGCAAGGGAACTTGTTCGCACTGTCAAAGAAACATTTGGTGAATATTACATTTGTTCAACTCCACTTGCTGGCGATACTCGTAGCGAAAGTGGCAAACGTGCTTGGATTAGCATGCATTTTAGCGATATGTTGCCAAGTGGAATTGAATTAACACACAATAAAGCACAGTTTGCAACAAATGAACGTGGCGTTTCAAACATTCTTGTTGATGATTATGGTAAAAATATAGCTGCTTGGCAAATGGCTGGCGGTATTGGTATAAAATACGAAGATCAAAATTTCTCCCAAGTTAAAAAAACCTTAATTAGGTTTGCTAAAATGGGAGCACTAGCATGAGGGGACTAAGATGCGTGATTCACAATGGCTCCAAGTTACAAACTTATGGGAAGAATTCCAACAAACAACAATATACCAACAGCCTGTCAATTTAAAAAGACAGGCTTTATTTTTTCTGCGAAAAAAAATTAATAGAAAAATTACACGCAGTGATATACGACGCTTGGGCGCAAAAATAAACAAAATAAAAAATAGTGAAAATTTACAAGAGCGCAGTCGTAGCACTAAATTATATAAGGATTTGGTGCAGGTTTTTAATTGTCAGAACATAAAGAAATAAATTTAGCTATCATTTTATGTCCAGAATCGTATGATTATAATCAAGGCGATATTGTTTATAGAATTTTAGCAAATGATCAATTAATAATTGAGCGCCATCCAATTGTTTTATCGCCTCATTCAAATCAAATGATTGTAGAAAAAATTGCATTATCCTATGCAATAACAAATCGTTTTGTCATTACAATAAAAAATTTAAAAGATAAAAAAATAAAAGTACCTCGATATTTTATTAACGGTAAAAGGTATATCAATGATGGTACAAATTTTTTTAAAACAGTACATCCTGATTGGAGAGTTACTATATTCATTTCTTAACAATAAATAATCTAGAGGTATTCACATGAAATTCGAAATACTTAACAACAAAGTATATGGTAAAATATTAGGAAAAAATGGTCGGCCAGTAATTGCTAACTATGATGAAGCTGATAAGCTCACTCAACGTTTTAATGGCACAGTTTGGAAATTGCCAAGTGGTTTTTATCTGATTAAATTGCCAGAAACTGCAACAAGAATTGAAGAATGTGATTGTGAAATTGTTGGACAAGAAGGTCCAAATAGTCAAATTATGCCATCATATAATGAAGAACCACGAGATAATGAAGTTCATATGGCTCGTGCTGATCTTTATCGTACAGCAAAATTGGCTATTATGCTGCATGAAATGTTAAAGAATGTTGGCGAAGGACAGGGATTAGATGGTTGGGTGCAGCGCAAACTAACTCGTGCCGCAGATTATATTGAAAGCGTATTTGATTATATGGATTATGAAATGCGCTATCCAGAAGAAGGCATGATGGAAGCAGAGTCTGATCCTATGGTTAATAATGCGCAGCCAGGTTATCCTCCTAAACCTGGCCAACAACAAACACCAGGCACGGCACCAAAAGCACCAGGTTTATCACAAACACCTGGCATGGTAAAAATGGCTAAAGTTGATACTAATGGTAAAGTACAAGGTCAGCCAATTATGGTACCTGCTGCTGGTGTCAAAGCAAAACAAGAAGCAGGATTCCATGTAATTGGTGAAAGCGCAAGTGCTGGTGCCAGTGGTGCTGGTGGTATTGCGGTTGGCGCAATGAATGGTGGTGCGGGCAGCAATAATGTTGGTTCGCTATTTGGTGGAACTTATAATCAGAAAAAGAAAAAACGCAAAGTAGAAGCTAGTGGCGAAACTGGTCCAAAATTTACTGGTTATTGGAAAGGAACCGACAAGGGTCCGCCAGGAAAAAAGATGGTAGGAAGCAACTAAAATGAAAATGCGTGACATCATTCTTGAAGCAAGTAGTCCAGCACAGCAAGCAGCAATTGCTATCAATATGAAAAAGCGTGGCAAAAAGCCGAAGCATGATGAAAGTGTAATGGAAGCAGATGCAACTGATACTGTAAGTATGGATATTCCGCTACTACTTCGTATGATGGAATACGCTCGTGAAGATGCAAAGACTGATTTAGATTTGCATGATGTTGCCGAAAAGATGATTGAACTATCCAAGCACCATGATTATCTTTGCATGGACAATTATAACGAAATTGTTGGCAGTGCAGCACATGATAATGTTGAAGAAAGTTGCCCACATTGTGGCGGACTGATGTATGAAGCAAGTCTTATGAATGAAAAGAAAGATGCTTGTTATTATAAAGTAAAGAGCCGTTATAAAGTATGGCCAAGTGCGTATGCAAGTGGTGCGCTAGTTAAGTGCCGTAAGAGTGGTGCTAAAAACTGGGGAAATAAATCCAAATGAAGATGGAAGATGTTCTTGGCGAAGCGTGTTGGAAAGGCTATCATAAAGAAGGCATGAAAACTATGTTTGGAAAGAAGTATCCAAACTGTGTCAAGAATAAAAGAAAAAGTGAAAGCACAGCACTCAAATGTGATCCAATTACTGAAAGCGTATTGCTTGAGCAAGTTGATTATTGCATGCACTGTGGTAATTTAATGTTGCCAGAAATGTTAGGTGAAGCAAAGGGAAATCTTCATAAATGGTTTAAAGATAAGTGGGTTAATATTGGTAAGAAAGTTGGCGGCAAACATCCACCATGCGGAACAAGCGGCAGTAAAAGTGGTTATGCAAAGTGTGTGCCAGCAGCAAAAGCACGTCGTATGAGTGCATCTGCAAAGAAGAGCGCAGTTACACGTAAGCGTAAAGCACAAAACGCAGCAGGTCGTGGCGGCAAAGATACTGGTGGCAGCGGCAAGGCACCAATTCGTGTGAGCACTAAACCAAAGAAATAATTTATGGTTTTAAGTGAAGATAATAACTATTTTGTAATCACACTAAGTGAAAATTATATTACAGAAGCAAATTCTCACGATATTTTATTTCGTAGATTAGATAAAATTGATTTTAAAAATAATTTTATTTTTTTCATAAATCAATATGAACTTTTTTTTGGTCCAAATAAAAAAAGTAATATTGATGTAAATGACAAAATTATAATTAAATTAATTAAAAAATATCACAACTTAGCATTACAAAACAATTTGCAGTTTAAAATTATTTTTGCTTTTATGCACGAAGCACCAACTTATGAAAATGATTATAAATTTATAATCGATTATATAGTGCAAAACTCAAGTTTAAATTATAAAGATATATCGATAATTTGTGGTGCGCAAAATAATGTTGATGCAACAGTAAAAAATTTTACTACGCAATATATTGCTTTTTGCAATCTAAATGTTGCTGATTTACTAAATTATGATTGCAAACATATACCAACACATCATTTTGTAAGTTTAGCAAGGATCGCAAGACCACATAGAATAATATCAACAGTTGAATTATTAGATAGAAAATTAGATACTTTTGGTTATTTTAGCTTAGGCAGTGGTTTCTATAAAGACCTCAACGAAAATAAAAATTTAAACTTAGTTCCAGATAGATATAAAAATTTATTTCCTGCTTATATCGATGGTCCGCAAATCAACCATGGCGGCAATGAGCATGTATTTGATAATGAAAAAATTACTCGTGCCTTTGTAAATTTAGTACAAGAATCAAGTTATGACAGGAAAATAAGTTCTAATTATTGGACTGTTCCATTCATGACTGAAAAATCTACTAAACCATTTGCATTAGGACAAGTACCAATCTTTATAAGTTGTTATAATAGTTTAAGTACAATCAGAAGTTATGGTTTTGATTTATTTGATGATATTATTGATCATAGCTATGACAATGAACTAGACCCACACAAAAGAATACTTTTAGCAATTGATCAATTAGAAAAAATATGCAAAACTCCACTGCAATATTGGGTAGATTATAAAGAAAAAAACATTGACAGATTTGTTAAAAATTACAAAATAGTAACCGATTATGTACAAAACATGGGGTCTAGATTAACACTAGATTTACAGAAAGCAATAGACGAATAAATAAAATACAAGGATTTATAACATGAGTGATATGCGTTCCCTAATTGAAAAACTCACAGCTATTGCTGAAGACCGTCCTATGATAGGTGATGGTGTTTATTTAGAGTTTGGCAGTATTCTACAAGTAGATACCCAAATTATGGAAACAAGTGATGATAGTATTACAATACTTGGCGATGAAAAATTACTTGCAGTTCTTGAAAGTTTAAGTGAAATTGAAAGTCGTCCAATTTCTAAAATAGCAGAAGGTGAAGTAGTTTCACTACAAGATAATCCACAAACCCTAAAGCGTTTGGCAAAGATGTGGTGGCATGGCGATGAAGGCAAGCATGCACAAGCTGTAAAAATGTTAAGCAACATGGGTTGGGATATTGATGAAGACGATGATGATATTGTGTTAAACAAGGGCGGCAAAGAAATTCGTTTTTGGATGGATGATTTGTATGAATCAATCGTAGCAGAAGCAGAATATCATGGACGTAAAGTTCCACTGAGCAAGCCAATGCGAGGCGATGTAAAAAAGTTTAAAGTATTTGTTAAAGACCCAAAGACTGGCAATGTAAAGAAAGTTAATTTTGGCGATAAGAAAATGCGTATTAAGAAGAGCAACCCAAAACGCCGTAAAAGTTTCCGTGCAAGACATCATTGTGAGAATCCAGGACCACGCACATCTGCTCGTTATTGGTCCTGTCGTAAGTGGTGATTTGAATGTTATTAAATGAATTGTTTGACCTTGATGAAGCTGCTGGTGTAGGCGTCGTGCCTGCTAATAAGAAAGCAGCAAGTGACCCTCGTTATGCCAATGCCCTAACGGTTGATATTCATCCAGGTGAAACACAAAAACAAGCTGCCAAGTTTGGTAATAAAACTGATAAGATTGGTCGCCCACCTCTCATGAATTCAAATGGCAAAGTTAATGAAGCAGCAATGAGCACAACAATACAAGGACGCCATCCAATAAGTGCTGGTGCTCGTGGTCTCATGGCGGCCCGTTGGAAGTATGATAATATTGTAGGCGAAGCAGAAGGCAAAAACATTAAAAATGCAGTTGCTAGACTTGCTGATAATCTAGATGGTATAGAAAAAATAGATTATAATAGCATTGATGATGTAATGCGCAGTATCTGTGCTGCTTTTCAAATTGATCCGAAAGACTTACATAATGCATTTATTGCAAAATATAAATTGACTCCAGACCGCTATGCTGCTAAATTAAAGCATGACCGTCAAAACCGTCCAAAATCCGTCTAATACAGTTTATACTACGATTGGTTCCGCTGGTTCAACTACATATACACCAGCCATTGGTGCAATTGGTTCATCTACAATATATACAATTTCTGGCGGTGGTGGCAATGGCGGCGCTGGATATATATCAAATGGCGGTTCCATGAGTTGGGGAACTACTGGAAGTCCATCAGTATCAATAATGGGTAAAGAATTGCAAATTACGCCAGTTGACAAAGGTGATGCAATTATTAGAACCAATCACAACGAAATAAATCTTGATAAATTATATAAAACTGTTATGATGATTGCAGATAAGATGATGATTATCGCAGATGATCCATACTTTACCGAAAAGTATCCTACACTTAAGGACGCTTACGAACAATACCACACCCTATTAGAACTTTATAAGCAAGGAGAAGAAAATGGCGACTAGGAATTTTAGTGCAGAGGAACGCACAAAACTTAAACAATTGATGAGCGAAAGCATGTCAGTAATGACCGAAGTAGAGGTTTTGACAGGTGGTCTTAATGATACTATTGCTGCTATTGCGGAAGAAATGAATATTAAACCAAATCTACTTAAAAAGGCAATTAAGATGGCACAGAAGCGTGACTTTGATAAGGCACGAGAAGACCTTGATATCATTGAAAGCATCTTAAATAGCACTAATAACTTGGATAGCGAATAATAATGGCATATGTAGATGCGCTACTCGACAGACAGAAAGAAAAAGTATTCGTTGTTGAACGAGTAGATGGCAAACGCATCTATAAAGACTATCCAATAAATTACGTATTTTACTATGAAGATGGCAACGGGAGTTTCAAAAGTATCTATGATACTCCTGTTCGCCGTGTAACTTGTCGCAGCAGTAAAGACTTCCGCAAGGAACTTGCAATACATAGTGGCAAGAAATTATATGAAGCTGACATTAATCAAACATTCCGTTGCTTGGCAGAAAATTATCTAGGCAAAGATTCTCCACAATTACAAACAGTATTTTTCGATATTGAGACGGACTTTGATAGTGATCGTGGGTATAGCACTCCAGATGATCCATTTACCAAAATTACAGCGATTACCCTTTATCTTGATTGGCTTGACCAGCTAATTACACTTACCCTACCTCCTAAATCAATGGATATGGAAGAAGCAAATCGTATTGCATCACGCTTTGAAAATACTTTTATTTTTGATAGCGAACGTGAATTGCTGCTTACTTTCCTTGAACTTATTGATGATGCAGATGTGTTAAGTGGGTGGAACAGCGAAGGTTTTGATATTCCCTATACTGTTAATCGTGTTGCTCGTGTATTGAGCAAGGATGATACTCGTCGTTTCTGTCTTTGGGATCAGTTTCCTAAAGAACGTGAATATGAAAAGTATGGCAAGACAAGCAAAACATTTGATTTGGTTGGGCGAGTTCATCTTGATTATATGTTACTGTATCAAAAATATACCTATGAAGAACGGCACTCTTATAGCTTGGATGCTATTGGCGAATATGAATTAAATGAGCGTAAAACAGTTTATGAAGGTTCGCTTGATCAATTATACAACCGTGATTATGAAACATTCATTGCATATTCTCGCCAAGACGTTGCGCTGCTTAATAAGTTAGACAAGAAACTACGCTTCCTTGATTTGGCAAATGAAATTGCTCACGATAATACCGTGTTGTTGCAGACCACAATGGGCGCTGTTGCTGTAACAGACCAAGCAATTATCAACGAAGCACACCGCCGTGGTATGGTTGTTCCAAGCCGCCGCCCAAGAACAGAAGAAGTTAATACACAGGTAGCTGGTGCTTATGTTGCATATCCTAAGAAAGGTATTCATGAATGGATTGGTGCCATTGATATTAACTCACTGTATCCATCTACCATTCGTTCATTGAATATGGGACCAGAAACTATTATTGGTCAGCTACGTCCTATTATGACAGAAGCACATCTTAAATCAAAAATAGATGAAGGCAAAAGTTTTGCTGCGGCATGGGAAGGTTTATTTGCTTCATTAGAATATGAAGCAGTTATGCGACGTGATATAGGTACTGAGATTACTATTGATTGGCAAAACGGCAACAGTGAAGTATTCAGTGCGGCACAAGTTTATGATATGATATTTGACAATTATGCTCCATGGGCGCTAAGTGCAAATGGAACTATCTTTAATCTTGAACACCAAGGTATTATTCCAAGTTTGTTAGAACGTTGGTATGCAGAGCGTAAAGAATTACAAGCAAAGAAAAAAGAAGCTAACTCTCCTGAACAAGTTGCTTATTGGGATAAACGCCAGTTAGTTAAGAAGATTAACTTGAACTCTCTTTATGGCGCTATTCTTAACGCAGGTTGCCGTTTCTTTGACCAACGCATTGGACAAAGCACTACGCTATGCGGTCGTACAATTGCTAAACATATGGATGCAACTGTTAATGAACTAATTGATGGCGAGTATAACCATGTTGGTAAGTCAATTATCTATGGCGATACTGACTCTGTTTATTTTAGTGCATGGCCAGTAATTAAGGAAGAAGTTAAAAGCGGTCGCATGGAGTGGAACAAAGAAATTTGCGTTCAATTGTATGACTCTATTGGCGAACGAGTTAATGAAACGTTTCCAAAATTTATGTATGAAGCGTTTCATACTACCCCAGAACTTGGTGCTATCATCAAAGGTGGCCGTGAATTAATTGCTTCTCGTGGGTTGTTTATTACTAAGAAACGTTATGCAGTTCTTATCTATGATCTTGAAGGCAAAAGACTTGACATCGATGGCAAGACAGGCAAAGTTAAGGCTATGGGACTTGATCTTAAACGCAGTGACACCCCAAAAATTGTTCAAGATTTCTTAAGTGATATCTTAAAAAAAGTTTTGGATGGCGCGCAACGAGAGCAAATTATCGAAGAAGTACGTCAATTTAAATATACATTTAAAGACTTACCAAGCTGGGAAAAAGGCACACCAAAGCGTGTTAATAAACTAACTTACTATGGAAATTTAGAAAAGAAACAAGGCAAAGCAAATATGCCAGGCCATGTTCGTGCGGCAATTAATTGGAATAATCTCCGCAGAATGCACAGTGATTCTCGTTCGCTTGAGATTGTAGATGGCATGAAAACTATCGTGTGTAAATTACGTGATAATCCGCTTGGTATTACTAGCATCGGCTATCCAACTGATGAATCACGAATTCCGCAATGGTTTAAAGACATGCCGTTTGATCAGCAAGAAATGGAAGATACTATTGTTACTCAAAAAGTAGAAAACTTGCTAGATGTTTTGAATTGGGACATTACTAATTCAACTAACATAACTAATACATTTACTAGTTTATTTGAATTCGAGGAATAAAAATGGAATTTGTTCAAGCATTTGAAATGTATGAAAACATTGTTGAATGGCGTAAATTTTATGAATCATATGGACAATCGCATGGCAATTATGAAAATACATTAGTTGCTTTTGACAAATTGTTATTTGAATTAGATGATACTATGGTTTATGGCAAAATGCGAATGTTAGCAAAAAGTCGAATGATGACTGAAAGTTTAATTGCAAAAGATTTAGACATGCGTCGTGAATTTGTTGAAATGAACAAACTTCACGAATTAGATGTTCAAAATTTAGTAGGAACTATAAGTGCAAATATTTCGCAAATTGAACCTGTGTTAGAGTTATTTCCTGGCAGTGGGCAATTCTTACCATATGCTGTTGCTGGCGAACCACTTTATGTTGTAGATAGATATGCAGAAATTATTGACGAAGCAGCAAAATCTATAGATAATGATTTTTATGTACAAAATAGGCTGTTGAAATATACCGTAGATGGGTATAATTTATCAAATTTACCACAAGAATCATTTGGTTTAGTATATTGCTTTAATGAATTTTATCATGCCGATGAGGGTTATATCTATATTTGGGCACGTGAAATTTATAATCTGTTGCACAAAGGTGGAAAATTTATTTTTAATTTTTTACCACATGATGAAATATGGTCAATGAAAGCTAATTTTAATTTACTTTTTAGTGTAGTAGATTATAAAAGTTTAATGTCTAAATTAGAAGAATTAGGTTATGAAATAGAAAGCTACAAGATACAGCAGTTTCGCAGCAGTTATATTATTGCAAAAAAACCAGGCGAAGCCGAACCTCGCCATAAAGTAGGCGGAAGCAGTATTGAAATTATTGACACATAAAATAAAATCTAATATAATATAATAAAAAGCAAAGGTGATACATGAAAGATTTTTTAACAGATATTGTTGCGCATACACAGGCGCTTGGCGTTATTGATACTATTAAGATTACTGGCACAGACCAATCTACTACAATTGAAAGTGTAAGCGATGACCGCAGTGTTATCCTCAATGCAACATTCAATACTGTAAATCCTGCATTTAATGGCGTGTTTGGTATGCCCAACTTGACTAAACTCAATACTATTCTTAACATACCTGAATATAAAGAAAATGAAACAATTACAGTTGTATCACAATCTCGTAACGGCGAAAACGTTCCAGTTGGATTGCATTTTGAAAATGCTAGCGGCGACTTTAAAAATGATTATCGCTTTATGACAACCGAAACTGTCAATGAAAAATTGAAGACAGTTAAGTTTAAAGGTGCTAATTGGAATATTACATTAGAACCAACAGTTTCAAGTATTCAACGCCTTAAGTTTCAAAGTCAAGCTAATAGCGAAGAAAAAATGTTTGCTGTAAAGACCGAAGGCAACGATCTTAAGTTTTATTTTGGCGATCATTCTACTCATGCTGGCAACTTTGTATTTCAGAGTGGCGTTAGCGGCAAACTTACTAAGAATTGGAGTTGGCCAGTATCACTGTTCCTTTCAATTCTTAATCTCTATGGTGATAAGAGCATTCAGTTCAGTGACGATGGCGTAGCCAAGATTACTGTTGATAGCGGTCTTATTAAGTACGAGTATCTCTTACCTGCAAAGGCATAATAATGAGCACAATTGAAGATATAGCAGTAAAACACGATAATGATTTAAGAACATTTCTTTCGTGCGAATGTGGCAGTGCTGAGCACACTATTGTAATCCAAGTTTTCGATTGGGGCAATGAAATGCCTTACAAACCAGACTTTATTGTGAATATTCAAGCTGTAAATTACCGTCCATTTTTTAGGAGGGTTTGGGCTGCGCTAAAGTATATTTTTGGATCAGATTTAGTGTGGGATGATGTGCTTGTAGATAAGAAAGATATTCCTAAATTACAAGCAGCCATTGATCACTATAATAATTTGCTGCAAAATGAAAAAATATCCTGATTTAAATATCTTTCAATATGGCGGATGTGGTGCCGGTTATTTTCACCAACAATTGTTAATTGCTGGTGATTACCATAGTAATTTTATGTATAACAAAACTCCTGCAGAAGCAAGAAAATATGAATACAAAGCACCAGGTAAAAAATCATGGAAGGATCGC
>Ga0208383_1000017_pt1 | contig 43913 bp, 59 predicted proteins | sample CryBogCBE10Sep07_FD_184588 | JGI IMG/M metagenome (GOLD analysis project Ga0208383, IMG submission 184588) | Freshwater microbial communities from Crystal Bog, Wisconsin, USA - CBE10Sep07 (SPAdes) | ecosystem: Environmental > Aquatic > Freshwater > Lake | place: Crystal Bog, Wisconsin, USA...
GTTTCACATGGAGTTGATTGTGCCAGCGGGAACTGCTGCCCTCACTGATGCGTCTTCTGGATACGGAGGGGGAGCAAATGGATATCTATTGTCAGCAAGGGATGAACCTATTGATGCCAGCAAGACCAAACGCACGATTGTGTCGGTTGCCGCATTGCCGCCTGGACGCACTGAATACAAGACAGGCACATATTCAAGCCCCACATTAGTAACTGACCTACACATTGAATCTTACAATCTTACTTGTACTACAGATAACAATCTTAGAGTGATTGTTCGTCCTGTTACAAGGGCATCTCAAAGCAGACAAACCACATTTAAGACAGTAACAAGTTATACTTATGGAGCTCCATCTACGCCTGGAGATGATCATTTATTTGCTCCGGTATTGCAACAAATGGCATATACTGGGTTGTTTGTTAATTTTGATTTAGGTGGCGTTTTGAATAACTCAATAAGCCATACAAACGATCTTTGCTATTATTGTGGATCAACTCTTGTTGGGTGTGAAAACATTGTTTTTACAGCTACTACTCCATATAGTGCCTCCGACTATCTTGATTTAATAGCTGGAACTTACAGTGGAACTATGTATGATTATATTGGGGCTGGCCCCTATGTTCCGATTTCTTGGGAATCTACATATTGGAAAGCTGGAATCTGGGAACAAAAAATAGTTTACGTTAAATTAGTATAATGGAATTTTATCAACCAAATCGACCCGTTGTTAATGACTCCGGTTTATCTGGAGGCGTGTCGTATAATTTCAATGGGCAAATTGCTGCAGGGGGAGTTTCTTACAAAGGGGTGTATCCATCTCCTAATCCTCCTACTCAATCACTGGGGCAAACAGTCACTTTGCAAGTTTGCGTGAATGGAGTGGCAAAACAGATTGATGTGTATGCCGCAGGGCTACCTTACTGATTATGTCATTTAATGTTTTGGGGCTTTTCCCCGGATGTTTTGTTCCCACTAATGATGGAACCCTTGTGGGGCCGGGATCCGGATATCCCTTTGGATTTGTGTTGGATGACCTGATGAGGTTTTATTGGAGGCGCAACTGGAACACATTTGCCCTTCAATCAGACATATCGGCATCCGTAGTTGCAGGATCAAGCAGTGATTCAATTTCCCCAATCAACACGGTTATTGCCGGAACCTACACTCCGGCAGTTTCCACTTACCATGATTTGGTTTGTGGAAGTAATGTAACTTTACGATATATTCCAGGAGATCCAAACAGATTTAGTGTTAATTTTGGTTTATCTTGTTATGGCATAATTTACAATGGGTTATATTATCCAGCTTGCGGTTCGGATGTGTCGGTTCACATGGTGGCATTACCAAACACCCCTCCATATCCACGGGCTGAAGTTCAATTTCAGTGGTCATCTGGATTTACTCAAGAATATATCAACATCCAATTATCAGGAAACCCAAGCCTAATTCAAAAAAACATAAACTTCATCATAGATGGATTACCTAGCTGCACATTTCAAGTGTTGGGATATGGAGAGCTTATACAAGTCAATGGAGGCACTGCCAGCATTTCAATATCCCAAGTTCAGATGAATGCCGGAGGATCTTGGAGTTATCCTACTTGACATCCATCTTGTCGGAATGTAAACCAGACCTACTGAAATGATAGTAGCAATTGCATACCACAATGGGGATCTTACGCTCATGCGGAGATGGGCGAATCAAGTCAAGCAGCTTGGCCCATACATGAACCATGAGATCATCCTATCTCCGGTCAGGGGAGTGACCACTGACGGTATCCTTCTTCCCCTAGAGAACTGCTTTAGGAAAGTCCATATCGTTCCAGCCAATCACTCCGAACAGGGTTGGCCCGTGAGTTGCAACAGGGCATTCCAGAACATTGCTTGGCATTCAACGCTCGTCACCAGGCAATCATTCCTCTTTATGGAGCCTGATGCCATTCCTCTTTGCGAGGGATGGATTGACCAGATTGAGGCAGAATATCGTCAGTGCCAACGTCCATTCATGGGAGACTTTGTGGATCTATCCTCTGCCGATATCCCTGGAGGGATTGACCACATGAGCGGAATTGGCGTGTATGATTGGAATCTTTCCCAGACTGCATCCCGTGTGTTCAACTGCGTGTCCAACATCAAGTTTGCCGATGGGCATACCAAGGAAGAGGAATATGCCTGGGACATCTTTGCTGCTTCCGATATAGTTCCCAAGATGCACCGGACTACCCTGATCCAGCATGATTGGAGGGGAACCAGTGACCGATCCCATGAGTGGCGCAAGAATAACGTGGAGCCTTCCTTTGTGAGGCCGGGGGCAGTTATTTACCATCCCGATAAGAAGGGAGTTCTTTTAAACGATGGGCTTGCTGGCCCGTCGAGTAGTGTGCAGGGAGATCCTGCGACGGGGGGTGATGCGATAACTACCTCCTCATTTAATCACGACGAGCCAGCTCCTATTGATGAAAAAACAACCGAAATACAACAAGAAGCTCCCTTGGCAGGGACGAAAGAAACTCAACTTGGAGCCATTGACAACGCAATCAACGTCCTTGCCTTCCACCACAAACTCGGCGGGTGGAACAGAAAGCACGTCAAAGAAAGCCTCGTCAAAGCAGGATTCGCAAAAGCCTCGAAAGTCAAGCGTGCTGGAAAGAAAGTTCGCCCTTCTTTGGTCAACGCTTAAAGGGGGAAGTCTTGTAGAGGAGCATAGGTTTCATCCGGTCAGGAAGTGGAGGTTGGACTTTGCCCATCTTGAAACCAAGGTGGGGATTGAGTTGCAGGGAGGCGTGTTTAGCGGAGGCCGTCATGCCAGAGGATACGGAATCGTCGGAGACTATGAAAAGGGCAATGAAGCTATCTTTTGCGGTTGGGTGATTATCCAGCTATCTGCCAAACAGATCACCACGGAGAACATTGAGAAAATTCGTGAGTTGATTGCAAAAAGATCGTTAAATAAATAAATTATTGCGGCTATTCGCAAAACCTATTGACAAAAGTAGCAAAAATTTGCTAATCCAAGAATTGCTGTATCTCATTTAACGATGAGAAGGGGGTCGCTCCCCAATAAAATAAACTGGCTGTAACTGGAAATCGCCTACCAGAAAAAACAGAATCGGGCATCACGCTTGATTCAAAAACAAACTTTAATAAGAAAACTCTTATTAAAACAAACCACATTACTCTTTAATAATCATGTCTGCTACTATTTCATGCTCTACAGTGAATGACATCTTTGAGCGGGAAACTTCCCGTTTCAACGTTGACATTTACGAGCGTTATTCCGTGGATGGCCCTTGGGGTCGTCTGGTGCGTGTTGGCAAGTTCCCCCTTGGTATGGGCACAACCCTGACTGAAGTCACGGTTGAGCGTGTGCTTTCCGGTAACTTTGAAAACACCTGGGCTAACGTTTCCACCTCGTCTGGACTTGGCTCCCCCAACAACGTTGCGGGTTGCAATCCTACTCCTAACAGTCTCAATTTTGGTCAGACGCTCCGTACTTGGCAGCTTCAGACTCAGGCTTATCAGACTCCTTGTATCTGCTTGGACGATCTGAAGACTGCGTTCCAAATCGAGGCCCAGGTTGGAAAGACCGTTGATCAGCTTACCCAGTTGACCAAGACGGTTCTGGACAATCGTCGCCGTGCAGAGTATCTGCGTATCGTTGGAAAGTCGGTTGCCGGAGATGTGACCCAGACTGTTTATCAGTCCGCTACCATCAACGGAACCACTGTTCCCAATGCGCTTTACAACAGCGTCACTGGCAATGCGATCCCCGCTCCTACGGCAAAGCTCTCACAGGACTTCCTTGATGTCCTGCGTGTTCAGCTTATCCGTGACGGTGCTGGTCACAATGCCCTCGGTAAGGAGAACGGTGTTCCCGTGCTTGGTCTGATCACCTCGCCCGAAACGAGCCGTGATCTGCTCCGCAACAATGCTGATCTCCGTCAGGATATCCGCTATGCCACCCCTTCGGAACTCATTGCACCTCTTGGTGTGGAGCGTTCCTTCCAGGGTTACTACCACCTGATTGATCTGGAGCTTCCTCGCTTCGTGTTCAGCAACAACCAGTGGGTACAGGTTTATCCTTACATCCAGCAGTCCACGAACAATGGATATAGCTGGGAGATCAACCCTGCCTACAACGTTGCTCCTTACGAGGTTTCGTATGTGTTCCACCCGGACGTGTACGAGGAGAGCGTTCAGCAAGTTGGGCCAAACATCCCCGGTGCGCCGTTTGACGATTATCCGTACTACTATTCCGGTCAGTTCTTCTGGCTGAATATTAGGGATGCCGTGAATAACCCGCTGGGTAAGATCGGTCGTTGGCTCGGAATCTTCCAGAGCGGAAGCCGCCCGATTGCTCCGTACCTTGGTCGCGCTATTATCCACAAGCGTTGCCCATACGACGTTAGCTTCGTCGGTTGCTACTACTCCTAATCGGTAGTTAATCAAGAAGGGGCCATCAGAGAAATCTGGTGGCCCTTTTCTTTTGCCCTTGACCCATCTAGCTCCTAGCCTTTTACTTTGATTGCGTATGTCTGCTATCACCCAAAACCTTTATATTGAACAGGGAACTGATTACTCTGTGGTGGTGAATGTGAGCAATACTTCGGGAGGAGTGTTTGACCTTACAGGGGCCACGGCAGCTTCAGTTATTAAATCCCCAACTGGCACTTTGATTGAATCATTTACCACGTCAATCAATGCTTCTGCCGGAGTGATCACGCTTTCTCTTACTGGAGCCACCACTGCTGCGGCATCCATTACCGGAGCGGCAAAGTGGGATTTGATTGTGAAGTTAAGCACAGGCAAGTTCTATCGACTGATCCAGGGTGATGTGTTTATTTCCCCTGCTCAATCCACGTTGAGCTAAAATGGCTACGCTATACTTCTACGACTCCACGGGAGTTGGGGATTGGCATAATTCAGCTAATTGGTACACGGGAGCGTATAGCGGGGGGGTTCCTACTGGTCATGCCAATAGAATCCCCACGGCTTCTGATAATGTGGTGATTGGGTATTCTGGGAATACTGATTGGCAACACCTATCAATCTTAACCAATACTGGATCTACAGCAGTCTGCAACACGCTTGATTTGTGGGGAAATAATGATATTGATGGAAATTCTGTTGTCATAAACATAGAAGTTAACAACTCTGGAATGGCAACATTCCATGAATATACAATTAACGTAGGAACGATTGACAACAATGCCACGTTTAATGATTATTCATTTAATAACAATATAATCAACGGAGATGCTGTTTTTAATGGATATTCAGCAAATGGATTCAATGTTAATGGGTCAGCTACGTTTAACGATTATTCAATAAATAACAACGGTACTGTATCTGGAACAACAATATTTAACTATCCAGCTTACATTGGTGGAGTTAATGGAGGAACTTCGCTTGGAGGGGTGATTCTTGCAGGGTCTTATCCATTTAAGCAAGATTCATCTTATTGGTATTGGTTTAATTTCTCTGGAGATGATGATTACAATAACTGGGCAAACTGGGTTTATTGGGGTGGTGGACATAGTTCTTCTGTCTGGGAATCTAGCGTAGACCATGACACTCCATACACAATCGGGGGATCTCCCAATATTATTTTAGGGTTAACAACATCTACCTTGCCTAGCTTAACTGGAATTTCAAGTTTGGGATTTGGATATAATGCCGTTAACCAAGCAAGCACAAACATACCACTTACATTTTACAATTCTTCATCTAACGGTGCATCTATAACTGGTGGAGCAACTTTTAATGATTCTTCAGTTAACAATTCAACAGTAACTGGAGGAACGGCCTTTAATAATAATTCATATAACGCAAGCACGGTTGATTCTGCAATATTCAGTAATAGCTCATACAATGCAGTTGGAGCGGTTGTTACTGGGACTTCATATTATTTCAACAGCACAGTAAATAAAGGAATTTCAAATTCAGTTATTCTTTTTAACGGAAGTTCGTCTGGATCTACTGCAACGGACACTACTGGATACGCTAGTGGAATAGTTATTGGTCAAACTACAGTTTATCCACATTCTACTCCTATCACAAGCTGGATATTTTCATCTACTAGCCTTGCGGCTGATGGAACGGTTACTGGATCTGCTTCATTTCAAGGATCAAGAGTATGTAATGGAACCGTAAATGGTTCAGCATCATTTGTTGGAACAACTCAAAATAATGGAACGATAAATGGATCTGGATCTTTTTCTGGATCATCTGTAAGTTCTGGAACTGTAACTGGAGTTGCAACATTTTCTGGAACTTCTCAAAATCAAGGCACAATATCTGGAGTTGGAACATTTTCTGAATCGTCTATCAGTTCTGGAATTGTAGTTGGAAATGCCACTTTTAACGGAGCTTCCTATAATACCGGAGTTATACAATCAAACGGGTATTTCCATTCAACTCAATCGTCTTCTGGAACCATTGATGGAAACGCATACGTTTATACGCCATATCCATATCCATTTTCCGCAACAGTGTTGGGAACGATTTACTACTATGGGTACAATTTTATACCTGGGGTTGTGTTAAACACCTCCACCATTGGGGCCACTGTTACTACGCCCCTCAATACCTCCACCATTGGGGCCACTGTTACTACGCCCCTCAATACCTCCACCATAGGCACTACTATCTCCGTAGTTCTTTCCGCTTGACCCCCTACAAATAACCCCTTACAAATCACCATTATGGCTCTTCTTTTTACCATCCCCAAGGATTACAATCCTCCCTCCGGCTCCAAAGAGGGAGTAGAGTTCTCCGACATGGCTACCTTTAAGTTTGATGGCAAGGACATGATGCTCCTCTCTGTGGGTCAGGACAAGACTCCTATCCTCAATCGAGAGGTTAAGGATGAAAAGCCCAAGGGAGCTAAACAGGCCGTGAAGGAGCAGCTTTCCGCTATGGAAGACAAGGGCGGGAATGAAGAGATGGAAGACACGGGCGATCAATACCAGGAGGAATAATTTATGGCTGGATACGACATCTATTACCCCAAGGCTGCAAACCCCAACGATGGGGAGCTTATCACGCAGTGCAAGATCCTTGAGAGTGTTAGCGGCATCAACCCCGCTTGGACGGAGATTGATCTCTCCAATTATTCTGGGGCAAACCCCGGCACGGTGGTCTACAAGATAGGTTCAACCACAGTCCTCACCCTCACCCTCTCTTACGACGGTAGCGGCAATCTGACTTCAGTTGTCCGTAGCTAGGACAACTTATGGCGAATCTTTATTTTAACGATTCGGTAAGCCAAGATAATGATGCGGGAAATCCCGCAAATTGGTTTACTGGTTCTTTTACTGGAACTGCTGCTGGAAGAGTTCCTGTTTTGGCTGATAACCTCTATTTCAGCGGGAATTATGGGACGGGAAATCTTTATTATAATTCGGCTGATCCTGATGTGCTTTCTTGTTCTTACGCCAGCTTTGTAGGCTCATTTAACAACGCATTAGATCCAAACACTTGGGCTTTCGCTGTTTCTGGAAATGTTGATTTTTACGACACTTCAGTAAACAATACATTTTTGTATCAAATTGGTACTGGGGCATTCACCTATCACGACTACAGTAGCGTTGGGCCAAATGGAAATAATGCGGTACAGGCTGGAGTTGGAAATGCAACTTATCATTATTACGATAATTCAATATGTAATGGGGTCAATAACGGACAGGCTTATATTCATTCGCCTAACCCAAATTTGTATATGCCTTGCTCTTTTAGAGATGATTACGGAGACGATAATAACACTTCGGCATTTTTCCCTCTTTATATCGGGTATGGCCCTCAATACACGGGAGAGGGACTTGACGGAGATTATAGCAATTCTGACAACTGGAGAAACTCGTCTGGATCTGGATTAGGAAGACTCCCATACGCATCTGAAACAATTATCATCAATAACCTTAATCCCAACACAAGTGGAGGTTGGGTGCTTACATCAGATAGCAACAACAACGCTTCATCTACTGGTTGCAGTTATGCGTATGTTATCAATTCTGATCTTGGAATTTCATTAAAGACTTCTTCTGGTGCTGTGTTTCGCGGCCCCTGTTCAAACAATGGAACAATTATTGGTTCTTCTGGAGCAACTTTTTGGGACAACTCTGTAAATAATGGAACGGTTCAAGGAGCCACTCAATTTTATTCAAATTCAGTTAACGCGGGATCTGCGTGTACGCTAACTGGAACTGCTTCATTTCATGATGGTTCTTCTAATTATGGAACAGTAGGAACAAATTCATATGCGGCTAATGCCCAATTTAGAGATTCTTCCATTAATCAATCATCTCAAATTGTTTATGGAAGCGCAGTATTCAAGGAGTCTTCGCAGAATTTGGGGGTAATTCGTGGAAACGCAACGGTTTATTATCCAGTAACCAAGCCACTTGGAGGAACGGTTATAGGAACCATTACCTACATTGGATACGGAGGAACAGTCATTACAGGGCTTATGTTGCTTGCATTGCCGTTCCCAATTAATTACATTGTGGCTGGACAGAAGCCTTTTGGACTTTCTGCCCTGCTTAAAATGCCCTTCCCTGTTAAAGTATAACCAGTTATATCTCCAATATGTATCAACTTACCGCTCCAATTACCGTTACTCCTCCATCCATTACAAAAGCAGATGGAACTGTGAAGACGTTTGACCCGATTGTGTTCTCCGCGATTGACTATAGCGTGTTTTATGATGACGCTCGCAAGGTTGCTTCTGCGGTGATTAAAGGGGTTAATCGCCAGATTGTGCTTTGGCAGGGGGCGGCATATGATGCGGCTGGTCAATGGACTGATTCTGATACGGACGCTCGCGTTAAGGAAGTCCTTGGTTCAGACCCAGCTTCATTCTTGACTGATCTTCTAGCCCCTCGCTGGTTTGTAACCTCTCCCGCAACGACTCCCGCTCCTGCTGCTCCTGCAACTGACGCTACGGCGGCTCCAGCAAATGACGCTACGGCGGCTCCAGCAACTGACGCTTCAACTCCCGCCTCGTAATGCACTCATCCGGGTCAACTCATCCAAACATCCTCTTGGCAAGCGTGGGTCTATTTGTGGCCTCCCTTGTTCCAGAAGTGCCGTCATGGGCGCAATGGTTGTGTTTGATCCTATCCGCTATAGCGTCCGTATTGACCATCCTAAAGCAACTGAAGAAATGAAAAAGATTGTAGAGTCAGTCCTGCCATTACTGGGAGCAATCCTGGCTTGCTTGTCTGGATGCACTCATGTCAGTTCTCCCATTTCGGTAAGGCCAGCAGTGGACAACATTTCTGCCGTGCAGGGGAATCTTTCGGCAATTGATGGGAAGGCAGTAGTGATTGAATCTTACCTCAAGTCCCACTAATGAAAAACATCCTCCTTGCGGTCATGATCCTCACCACTCCAGTAGGGGCCATAGCCTCCACCATTTCCAAGGCAGACATCATTGCCACGGTGGAGCATCAAAAGAAGCTGGCGCATCAAGCCCAGGTGGATGCCGCTGCCGCAAAACAAGAGCTTCTTGTGGTGCAATCTGCCATTGATGCCCAGACTGCCAAGTTGCACGAAACGGAGACCAAGCTGGATATAGTTACCAAGGAGCGGGATTCAGCCCTGCATCATCTGCATATGCTTCTGCTGATTGCCTCATCGCTTGCCGGAGGGTTTGGATTCCTACTTGCTCTTCGATTCGCTTCCATACTCCCACCCAATTTGATTGCCTATGAGTTCCTCTTCGCCAGCGGCATTGGCATCGTCACCGGAGGAATCACATGGGCAATTCTCGGACATCTGTAATTGCCGGGAAGCTGGAGCAAAAGCCACTTGGCTCAAAGAAGGCGATCTACGCAATCTTTGCCTCTATAGCTGTGCTGCTTGTCTTTATTGGTTCTGCACTCCTAATCCTGACACACGCAGAGGTGGCAAAAGATATTGTTGAGCTTGCGAACCTAGTGGTTCTGTTCTTCGGAGCAATGGTGACCACGCTCATCACGGGACAAGCTGCGATGGATTGGAAAGCAATCTCCGCACTTCAGCACATTGATCAGGACGAGAAGATTGAGTCCAATCAAGTTCTACCGGAGGAAGTGAACGAGCGTGTGGTGAAGCCTCGATACTTTGATTCCAATGACCGATAGGTTCAAGAACGAGATCATACCCTGGATATTCAAGTGGGAGGGAACCACGTTTGAGAATGACCCGGATGACCCAGGAGGGGCTACCAAGTTTGGAATAGATCAACGCTCTCACCCTCACGTTGACATCAAGAACCTGACTGCCGATCAAGCTGCCGGAACCTACTGGACTGAATACTGCAATCTACATTGCAACGAGTACGCACCGCAGTTTGATTGGGTGTATTTCAACTGCTGCGTGAACTGTGGCGTTGGTCGTGCAACCAAGATAAAATCTAGGTCTGGAGTTGATGCTTCTAAATTTTTGGATATTCAAGAAGAGTTTTACAGAGCATTGGCAGAATCTAGACCATCATCAAAAAAATATTTAAAAGGATGGTTGGCTCGCACTGAAGACTTGAGGGAGGTAGCTGGATTGGCATAGCTCTCCGCAGGAGGCAATAGGGGATACATAAGGGGATTCTGCCAAACCCATGTCAAGCCTAAATCAAGGGTATGGAAATATTTTTATTTTTTCTTGCAACCCAATAATCCCCATTCCATTCTCACCCCGCCATGACAACCAAATCCAAATCCCCTAAAACGAACGTGCCGTTGAGTGCCAACGGAAGATTGATTGCCCTCAAGAATCGTGTTGATGCGATTTCTCATGAAGTGACTGATCATCATTGGGAATACAAGGCACTCAATGAGCGAGTGACGATTGTTGCATCCATTGCTTGCTCTGCCCTCCTTGTTGCAGTGGTTGAGGGATACATCATTGTTACTCGACTTTACTAATGACTGCCGCATCAGCACCTTTAAGCCCGGAGGAAAAGGTGGAGATCCTGCTTGAGACTCTTGAGCATCTCCGCAACACCTTGGATGAAGCAATTTCCTATATCGACGATTCCACAGTGGAAGTTGACGATAGAGGATAAACAAAAAACACAAACAACAATGGAAAAGAAAACACCCTGTAAGAAACCCTGCAAGAAAGAGGATAACGATCACACGTTTCGTATCGTGTGGGATCATGAAATTAGTGAGAAAATCTTTCAGCTTGAGGCCAAGATTCTCTCTGCCACAATCATAGTTCTGGTCAATATCCTTCTGGGTATCGGAACGATCACCGCTATTCTGTTCAAGAAATGAGCGAACCAACCATCCAAGCCCAGTATGCGGCGGCACTTGTTGCCGCTATTGGTGAGCTTTCCAATGTGGCTAAAACGGCATCCAATCCGTACTTTAAAAGCAAGTACGCTCCATTGGACGCAATCGTGGACGCAACTCGTCCGGTGCTGGCAAAGCATGGTTTGGCAATCCAGCAGACCCCGGTGTATAGGGATGGTCTTGCAGGAGTGGTGACGATCATCACTCATAAGGCCGGACACTTGGAGGATTCAGAGCTTCTGCTTCCCCTTAAGGATCAGTCTCCTCAAGGAGTGGGTAGTGCCATCACCTACGCTCGACGCTATGCCCTTGCAGCAGTGTTGGGTCTAGCCACGGAGGATGACGATGACGGGAATGCTGGTTCCGGTCTTGGAAAGCAGGAGGCCAAGCGCATCGCCATTCAGAACAACATTCAATCTAGCGAACCAGATCGTCCGGCAATTGCAAAGGTGATGGACAAGAAGCAGGAATCTCCTCGTCCTGCACAGGCAGCGTCCTCTACCTGGCGCAACGTGGAGATCACGGATGTGAGGGTGGCAGCAAAGTCCAAGGATGGAGCCGCAAAGAAGTGGGTGCTTTACTCTGTTCAGTTTGACGGGAAAGCGGAAGCCCTCACCTTTGACGAGAAACTCTTCACGCTGGCCCAAGAGCTTTCTCTTGGTAAGGTGGATGCAGGGGTTGCTCCGGGCAAGAAAGACCCTTCCAAGTGGGAACTGGTTAGCTTGGCTCCCACCACGGGGGCATCAGCAAACATAACCTCCGATGAAAAAGCGTAAGTCTGGGACAAGGGGGGTGGCGAAAGCCGCCCCTCATATCGGAACCAAATATGAGAAATTTCTGGCAGTTTCTTGTTCGCACGGAAAATATGCCGATCCGACTGCGATTGAAGCAGTCCTCGGTTTCCGTGATAGGTGGTCACCATCAATCTGTGTCCATCTGGGGGACTGGTGTGATACTACTGCCTTTCGCTCAGGTGCGGCTGGTACGGCGGATGAATCGGAGCCAGTTGCCCCAGACATTGATGGCGGCATTGCATTCCTGCAAAAATTACGGCCAACTCATGTGCTGGATGGAAACCATGAAGACAGAATACCCCGACTGCTCAATTCAAATAACGCACTTGTCGCATACGCAGCGCATCAAGCCATCAACTTCATTGACGAGGCTTTCGTCAAGATTGGTTGCAGAAGGATTCCGTATGCTGGAGTTTATCAAAGGTATGTGGTTGGTGATGTGACCTTCACACATGGTACGATCTATAACGAAAATTCTGCAAGGGATATGGCAGAAATGTATGGAGGTAAGGTCGTGTTTGGGCACACGCATCGTAGCTCTATGGGGGAAGGACGCACTCTCAAGGAAAGCACCGGATACTGCGTCGGTACGCTTACTCGCAGAGGTGAGATGGATTATGCAAAAGCACGGAGAGCAACCCTCGGATGGAGACAGGGATTAGCCTTTGGGGAGATCGGGCCAAAGGATAGTGCCGTGTGGTTGTGTGCTAGGGGAGAGTTTGAAAAGGAATGGAGGATGCCGCTATGAAAGGCAATGATTGGTCTGAACTGATCGTTCAGCTTCAAAAGAAAGAGGAGGAACTCCCAGAAGAAGGATTCTTTACCAGATCTCAGTACGAGAAGAAATGGAATGTTAAAAGATGCGAAACTCAATCAAGGCTCAACAGGTTTCTTGAGGCTGGGCTTGCAGAAACAAAAAAGTTTCGGATTCAAACCGGAACCAGAGGACTTTACCCAACCCTACATTATCGAATCAAATGAAAAAACAAAATTCAGACTCACACATTGTAGAAGAGTATGTTGATTTGGCTGGCCCTTACAATCCTGCCGTGGAAAACCACATGGTTTGGCTTGAGACTGTGGTGAATGACATGAAGCGGGGGAATATCCCCTACCAAGTGATCACCAAGGACAATGGGTACTTCGTTCAACGCACAGGGATGATCTTGCCTAAATCCAAGAAATGAACCCCGGACTCAATGAACTGATTGTCATTGCTTGCGTGGCTGGAGCCATAGCAATCATGATCAACTTCCCCCAACGATGAAGTTCAAATCACTTGGACAGCTAGAGATTAATGGTGATAAATGGAAGGTAGGTTATGGACATCCAGGCTTCACCAATGGAAAAATCAATGATGGGATATGTGATTACGAAAGAAGGCGTATCGTCATCCATCGTGGATGCACTCGCAGTCTCTTGTCTGTGCTGGCACATGAAACAATCCATGCTTCAATGCCATTTGTTTCAGAAGAGTATGTTGATACCACAGGTGAGCTTATCTCTCAAATTCACGATATCTTTTCCAAAGAGCAGTCTGCCGGACATGGGGGAGGAGGTTCCTTGGTATGAAGATGAAGAAGATGAATAGCGTGGACTTCTTTGAAGAGTGGTTCAACACCATTGGGGTGAGAACCTATAGCCGCAACCACGGGAATGCTGACGGGCATCGTGACTACTTGAGCATGGCATTCCTTGCTGGGTGGTATGCCCATGATCGAAATGAAGACACAATCAAGGAGCTTCGGGAAGAGAACCGGAGACTTAAAGACGAAATCAACTGCCGACTAACATGAGCCTACTTCAAATATCCAGAAATGACCAAGTGCCTCCCGGCAATTACCGCTTCACAGTACCGGAGACGGGCTACCATATCGGGGGACTCTTCACCATCAATGAGCTTTATGAAAAGGTGGAACGACACTATAAGGACAACAACATCACTCTTCCCGATAACTGGAGGGAGTTGGTTATGGATCAGCTTTGCCGCCAGCTTCCAGAGGGATGGTGCTATTATTCTGATGGCAAACAATATGAGGGCAACGATTCAATTCTCTCCTTTGACAACATCTTGAAGGGGGTAAAGAGTTTGGCAGCAATTGCCAAATCTGCCGCCACCGGAGAGGAAGTGTTTGTGGATGAGTCAGAAGCAGAAGAGAGGGCCAAGATTTGCTCTCGTTGTTATTACAATCAAAAGTCCCAATTTTGCATGGGTTGTGGAGGAGCTAGGGTGATATTAGATATGGTGGGAGAGATCCGTGGACAGAGAAAAACATCCCTTGATTATGCCCTACAGAACTGTGGGATATGTGGTTGCAGGAATGATGCCATCGTTCATGTCAAGAAAAACCTCTTGCTATCCGGTGAGAAATTAGAGACAACTAACAAGCGTCCCGATTGGTGTTGGATGAGAAATGATGACCTATCGGAAGCTGCCTCTAAACTCCATATATGAACACAAACCAACCCTACGGACTTCTTGATCTGGACGTGGACGAAAGTCCAGAGGTTCCTAAAACTAGGATTAAGAGTGCTTCCAATGCTAGGGCCATGTTGTTCATGCTGATTGACGATGATCAGATTGCCTCTTATCGACGTTCCCAAGTGCAGGGGCAGATTGATGGAAACGCTCCATTCAATGATACCCAACTCAAGGAGATGGGTCAGGGGGATCGTATCAATGTGAACTGGGGTCATGCTGAAGCCAAGGTTGAGGCAGCGGTTATTCCTTATTTTGACATCCTCACTTCCGTGGGAAACTACGCCACGATCCGCACCAAGTACGGCAAAGATATGGGGAAGAGGGAGGAATGGAGCCGGATTATCTCCGACGAGTTCCACACCTTGTTGGATAAAACCAACCCCAAGTTTATCCAAGAGCATCAGGTTTGCCACAAGCAGTTGGTGATTCATGGTCAGGCTTGTATGTTCTGGCCCGATGCTATGGACTTCAGGGCAAAGGCCGTGGAGCCTTGGCAGTTGATCGTGCCAAAGGGCGCATCAGTTGATTGGCAGAACTGGGAGTTTTGCTATGTGCTTGACGAGATGTATACGGAAGAACTCTACCGCTACATTGATGATGCAGAGGCAGCAGAGCGGGGTGGCTGGGATGTGGAGGAGTGCAAGGAGGCCATCATGCAAGCCCGGATTGACGAGCAGGATCAACGTCGCCCCTGGGAGTGGTATCAGAAAGAATTCAAAAACAACTCCCTCTACTACTCTTATGCCAAGAGCAAGATCATCAAGGTGGCCCATATGTATGTGAAGGAATACGATGGTCGTATCTCCCACTATGTATTTGATCGTTTGAATTCCACGGAGTGGTTGTGTGCCCGTGAGTCCTGCTACAAGTCGTTCTCCAATGCCTTCACGGTGTTTCTGAATGGAGTGGGCAATGGATTTTACCACGGGGTGAGAGGGCTTGGTCAGAAGGTATTCAAGTATGCTCAAGCGATGGATCGCATCAACAATGCTCTCCTTGAGGGAGTGATTGTTGATTCAGCGGTGATGATTCAACCGCAGTCTGCCAAGGATGCTGAATCCCTCAAGACAGTCCAGATCGGGCCTTATCGAATCCTTCCCCCTGGCATGAACTTTGTCCAAGTGGGCACAACCTCCAAGTTGAATGGGGCCATGCAAGTTGCCCAGATGTTCCAAGGACAGGAGTCAGATGACATTGGGTCATTCATGCCTTCCGTTGCTGGTGGGCGAAAGAAGGGAAATAAGGAAGTTGAGGCAGAGATTGGCGAGAAGTCCCGACTCACCAACACCCGTGCAGAGATTTATCTTCAAGCTCTGGATGTGCATTACCGGGAGGTTTACAAGAGGGCTACCAACTTCAACGTGTTGGTGGAAGATCATGGAGGGGCACAAATCATTGAGTTCCAGAATAACTGTATTGCCAGAGGAGTTCCTAAAGCTGCCATGCTGGACATTGATTCAGTTAAGGCCACTCGATCCATTGGTCAGGGATCTTCTGCCGCTCGTATGACGGCAATGAAGATGATCCAAGAATATCTTCCACAACTACCGGAATCCAATCGCAAGAGGGTCATCAACGCCAACATTGCCGCTATTGCCGGACAAAATGGAGTGGATACTTTCGGTATTCCAGAAGAGGAGAAGCCAGATGGTCAGGCACTATCGGTGGCAAGCCTTGAGAACAATGCGTTCGTCACCGGAGGCCAAGTGCTGATTGATCCCGATCAGAATCACTTCATTCACCTTTCAGTGCATCTCCAGTTCGCAGGAGGGATCGTGGAGCAAGTCCAGCAGAAACAGCAAGATCCTCGTCAGGCATTCCAGACGATGCAAGCAGCTATTCCTCACATCCTCACCCACCTCAAATTCCTTGAGGAAGATCCTACCCGCAAGGAGCAGTTTGAGAATCTCAATCAGCAGACGAGTGAGTTGATGAAGATTGCCGATCAGTTGGGCAAGCTGTCAGAGCAGATCAACGAGCAGGAGCAAGCCCAGGCACAACAGGGACAAGGGCAACCTGACCCAAAGATGGCAGTGGCACAGAACAAGATCATGCTAGATCGAGCCAAGTTTGCTTCAGATTCCCAAATTAAGGCCGCAAAAGCTCAACACCAGATGATGCTAAAAGACAAACAAGTGGCTCAAAAGCTCATGGTTGAAAAAGTAAAATTGGCTTCTAAATACAGTTCAATAGCACCATAAAAGAATTGCTTGACGAATTTAATCGCAGGGGCATAATCGCCAACAACTAAACCAACCCCACAACACAATGCAAAACCCGACTGATGGGCCTAATGACCCCATCAATCCAAGTCACTACAAAAGCGCATACCCAGTTGAGGTAATTACCTTCACTGAATGTATGAATTTCAATCGCGGTAATGCGGTAAAGTATATCGCAAGAGCCGGGATCAAGGCCAAGGAAACTGAAGTGGAAGATTTAAAGAAAGCTATCTGGTATCTGAACAGGGAGCTTCAACGCCTCACTAAATGAACCCATTTGAACAAGGCAAGATTGAGGCCACCGAACAGATAGTGTCCCTCATCTACGAGCGATATATCTATCACCGCACCTTTCATGGGAAGGATTCGGAGATTGCTTTGGCCCATAAAAACTTGATCCATACGATTAGAGATATGCAAGCGGAGGAAATTGACAATGAGTAAGTGCCTCGTTATTGATCACGGATTGTTCACGGCATTTGCCCAGCGTCTAGCTGAAGAGCATGAGGTGAGATACTTCGTTCCCTATGCTGATAGGTCATTCCCTATCCCTGGCCCTGCATTCATTGGCGAGGGACTTGAGGGCATTGAGCGGGTCAACAACTGGGAGGAGAACCTAGACGTGGACTTCGTGGTGATTCCCGATGTGGGATTCATGTATCTGGCAGAGCATATTCGCTCCCTTGGTATCCCAGTATGGGCGGCTGGACTTGGAGAGAAGCTGGAAGTGCAGAGGTGGAGGGCAAAGGAAACCATGAGGGAGCTAGGTCTTCCCGTGGGCAAGACTGCCCTTGTGACCGGAATGCCAGCACTTCGTAAGTATCTGGAAGAGAATGAAAATGTGTTCGTCAAGATCAGTGGCTTTAGGGGCGTGGCAGAGACTTTTGCCTCCCCATCATGGGAGCATTCCCAACAGAGGGTGAATGAGTTGTGGGATGCCTTGGGTGGCCTCTGCAATGTGTTTCCGTTCGTGGTGGAGCATATGGTGGAGTCCGTGGTGGAAGCTGGATATGACGGATATTGCATTGATGGTAAGTTCCCATCCACTTGCTTAACTGGTGTGGAGGTGAAGGACTGCGGATACGTTGGGGCAGTGAGATCCTATTCGGATTTGTCTGATCCTGTGAGAGTGGTGAATGAAAAACTCACTCCATTCCTAGAAGAGGCCAAGTATCGTCAATGGTTCAGCACTGAGATCCGGGTAACTGACGAGGGCACTCCATACCTTATTGATCTCACCACTCGATGCCCTGCTCCTCCTTCAGCCCTTCTGTGGGAGATGATTGATAACGTGGGAGAGATCGTGGAAGCCGGAGCCAATGGAGTGCTGGTTGATCCGGTATGGAGGGCCAAGTATGGGGCACTGGCAGTGATCAAGAGTGCCTTTGCCGAGGAGAGATGGTGTCCCGTGAGCGTTTCGGACGAGTCCTCACGCTGGGTCAAGTGGCGCAATGCCTGTGTGGTTGACGGCAGGACCTACATCGTTCCCACTACTGGGGTGAGGATGTGTGAGATTGGAGACTGCATTGGCATTGGAGACACGATGGAGGAAGCTATCAAGGCTTGCCAGGAACACGCAGAGGGAGTGAAGGGATTTGATATCAAAGTCAATACTGATGCTCTTCCCGCCGCACTCGCAGAGATTGAGAATGCCGAGGAAAATGGCATCATCTTTTCCGATGAAGAACTACCAAAACAAGCAGACCTACTAGACTAATGACATTATCAGAATGGAGACAGAACGTGGATCTAGCCATTGAGCTAAAAAAGATCCTAGATAATCCGGTTGTGAAACACGCCTTATCAGTCGTGGACAACTTGAGCATGGCAAAAACCCTTGGCAATGGGGCTGGACTCATCCAGCAAGCAAACAACGCTCATGTGCTTTTCGGGTATGATTCCGGTCGAGCCTCCATCATTGCAGACCTCCACATCCTCTCTGAAGTGCCAGAAGAGCTTGTGAATATTGAACCCACCTACACCAACTAATTTCATATGGACAACAACACCACCACAGTAGCAGCAGACACCACACCCGTATCACCAGCAGAACGCCCCGGCGATCTATCCCAACTGGAAAAGCAGTTCAAGACCCGCCCCAAGTTTGAGAAGGTGGATTACAAAGCTCTCTCCGAGCTTCCAGAGAGTGCTTCCACCAAGGAGGTGGTTCCCACACCTGGGGGGCTAGACATCGTTCCAGAGACAAGCGTGAGTGATTTCCTCAATGCCCTTGAGAACAAAAAGAACACTGGCCCTATTGAAGACGAGCCAAAGGAGGAAACCAAGAAGGCAAGCAAGGCCAACTTGGACAAAGAATTTGACCTTTCCGATCTGGATCTTACCAAGGAACCGGAGGCAGTTGTTGAGCAACCCAAGACCAAGAAGAGCAAGGAGGACAACCTTGCGGAGCTTCGCAAGAAAGCAGAGGCAGCGGAGTTTGAGATCAAGACCCGTGATGAGAGGCTCGCTGAATACCAGAAGAGGGCAGAGGCACTGGAGGCAGAGCTTGAGCGCACGGCATTTGAGCGCAGTCCCAAGTTCCAAGAGAAGTTTGCCGCCCCATACCAGGATGCCATCACAAGGGCTACCGAGTGGGCCAAGGACTTTGCCGCCGACTCTTCGCTGGCAGAGAAAGCTCTCTCGCTGAAAGGCAAGGAGCGCATTGAGTTCATTGACGAGAACTTCGGGGGAGGAGCGGCATCTGCCCAATTCCTTTCCCTTATCAATGAAGCTGATTCCAAGCGTGGTGCTTTGGAGCAAGCGGTGCTTAACCATCGTGAAACTGCTTCCGTGTTGGTGCAGGAGGATGAGAAATCTCGTCAGGCCACCACCGAAAAGATCAACCGAAACTTTGATCGAGTGGCGCAGCATCTCGCTTCCAAGTCCGACTTCTTCCGTAAGGGGGATGACGATGATCACAATGCCCAAGTTGACCAGAGGATTGCGGCGGCAAAGAGCATCATCCACGCCACAGCTTCAGAGAACGACATGATGGTTGCTCCCTTCCTTGCGGTTATTGCCAAGGATGCCGTTGCCGAGAATGCACAACTCAAGGCAGAGCTTGCCAAGTATAAAGCGAGGGCGGCAAAGGATGCCGCAGTTGCTCCTTCCGTGAGGAGGGGATCTTCCGATGAGGGAGAAGTGAGGGGCAAGCCAAAGACTGCCGTGGATTCTATCCGCAATTATTTCCGATAAGTGAAGCTCCAAACCTACGGGCTGGATTTATCCAAGTTCCCAAAGGTATCGCAACTTGAGATAGAGTTGCTCATGGTGAAAAACCCTGACCCAAGCCGATTCAGTGGCTTGAGCCGGGGTCAACACATCAAACACGTTATCGCCATGCTCTGGCCTGACGTGATGCGGTCATGGAACGAATGGAATGAGCTTTCCCTGTGGGCATGGACGAACTACGACGAGATCGGAGTTACCGGATGTGCCGCTGCTGGAAAGACCTTCACATTCACCCTGCTCTCCCTCATTGAGTTTCTGGCTTGTCCTATGGGCACACGGGTGGCCCTCACGTCCACCACAGTACCATCTCTCCGAGGGCGCATCTGGGCCGAGATGATGAAGTTTGTGCGTCCGGTGTATCCGGCGTTTGGCCTAAATATTGTGGACTCCCAGACCAAGATCCAGTTCCAGAAGGGAGATGATCGAGCGGCAATCATTGCCCTTGCCGTGGATAGCGGGGCGGTGGAGCAAGCTGTGGGAAAACTCCAGGGGGTGCATATTCCCAGAATGATCATTGCCGTGGATGAAGCGGCACAGACCAACCCTGCCGTGTTCTCTGCGAGGGCAAACCTTCAAGTGGGAACGGACTTCTATCACTTTGTGGCGATTGCCAATGCTTCTTCCCAGTTTGACTCGCATGGATTATTCTGCGAACCCAAGATGGGATGGGGGTCATTGAACGATGATGATGAGTATTGGGAAACCAAGACCGGAGTATGTGTGAGATACGACGGGCTGAAATCACCGAACGTGAAAGCGGGTCGTCTTATCTATCCCTACCTATTCGCTCAAGAGAACATTGACACGATCAAGAAGAACTTTGGAGAAGGAAGCCTAGAATGGAACTCGTATGTGAGGGGGATGTGGAGCAAGTCAGGAGCTAGGAACTCCATCTTGGATCAAGCAATGATCAATGAGGGGAGGGCAAGAGAGAAGGCAACATGGGCAGGAGGGGGAATCAAACACATAGCGGCATTAGATCCTGCATTCACTAGCGATGGTGATGATTGTATCTTGCGATTCGGTAAAGTGGGTGAGGCAGCGGATGGGGATCTGATGATTGAATGCGGGGACATTGTGCGCTTGTCTCTCACCGATTCCGAAACCTATCCGCTATTCTACCAAGTGGCAGACCAGACGATTGCTGAACTCACCAGAAGGAATATCCAACCGGAGGATTTTGCAATCGATGCCACCGGAGCAGGAGCAGGAATTGCCGACATCATTTCCCAAAGGTGGAAGAACAATTTTATCCGGGTAAGTTTCGGAGGTGGAGCCACGGACGCTCCGATATCCATTGAGGATGAAAGACCAGCAAAGCAAGTGTATGCGAATCGAGTGAGTCAGTTGTGGGGACAGATCAGGTCAATCATCATGGCAGGAAGGATGAGGGGATTGGATGATCAAACGGCAAGGGAACTTTGCGCTCGCATCTACACGCTACGAAATGAACGCACGTTGCTGGAGAGCAAGAAGGACTTGAAGAAGCGCACGAAAGGAAACTCTCCCGACCGAGCAGACGCATTGGCACTGCTTGTGGAGGTGATGGTGACCAATTACGGATTGTCAAGCTCAATGGGGCCGTGGTCATCCAATGATGACGATTGGGAGAAGTTTGTTCTTGATAACGAATTGGAGTCTGACTATCGGTGAGGAAGCGGCTACAACCAGCCCTCACAACAAATGGAAAAAGTAAAACTGGTGCGTAATGCACCTCACCAAAAATATCACCTATCCGATGGCACTCAAGTGCCCGGAGGCTCCACAATCTGCAAGATCGGGGATGATGCAGGGGCACTCATTCACTGGGCATGGAACCTTGGCAGGGAAGGCAAGGACTACCGAAAGGAGCGGGACAGGGCAGCCGATATCGGAACCCTCGCACATTTCTACATTGAATGTATGCTCAATGGTCAAGTGGCAGATCTGGATGACTACACCCAGGAGGAGCGGGACAAGGCATTGGTCTGCTATTTCAAGTTTTTGGATTGGTGGGAAGGTGAAGACCTTGAAGTGGTCGCCACTGAAATTCAGTTGGTGAACGAACTCTATTGCTACGGAGGAACAATTGACCTGATCGCCAAACGCAAGAATGGGGATCATGTGTTGTTGGATTTCAAGACCAGCAAGAAGATTTCGGAGAGCTACTGGCGGCAAGCGGCAGGGTATTCTTGGTTGTGGGAGGCCAACAACAAGCAAGCCCCGATCACTTCCCATGCCATCGTTAGGATTGGTAAGGAGGAGGAGGGAGACTTTGAAGTGGTATGGAGGGAGGATCTTTCCAAGGAATGGTTTGTTTTCCAAAAGCAAGTGGATCTCTATTGGGCCATGCAGAACGCAAAGCCTGAAAAGAAATCAAGGAAGAAGAAATGAAAAAAATACTTAAAAAATCCGAGATTCAAATTGAAATTGAAAAAACCCCTTTAACAGATAAATTGATGTCATCACCAAACTGGCCTTGGCATATTACTGGCGAAATGAGAAAGCTAGAAAGGAGCTACAGATTGCTCACTAATAGATATGAACTGCTTCGTGACTATTATGAAGAGGCGGTTGGGGAGAAGTATGAATATCCAAGTTTCTTTGATTCCGAAATTAACAAATGAGTCTCCCAGCGTCTTTGGAGGCAGAGAAGGCATTCTTATCAAGTGCCTTACAGAACCCCTCTATACTCGATATACACGCCGATCATCTCAAGGAAGGGCTATTCAGCACCCGCTCCACCAAAGCTATTTTTAAGGCCATCCTAGCCCTCTGGAAAGAGGGTCAGGGGGCAGATTTGGTCACTACTAGCGAGTGGCTGGAGAAAAACAACCTGATGGACGAAGCTGGTGGCCCAGCGGAAGTGGCGACGATATACTCGTTCGTGCCCACAAGCATGAATCATGAGGAATATTTTGGAATCATCCGACACTACCACACTGCTCGATTGGCGATTGCCGGGGCAGAAAGGATCATTGATTCAGCCAAAAATCCAGTGGTGAGTGGGGAGCTTTCCGAAACCATCCAGAAGGCATTGGTGGCTATCGCTGCCGATGCAGAGTCAGGGTCTAGGATTGAGTCCATTGGAGAAGCGGCAATGCGCCGGATTGACCAATACGAAGAAATGGTCAAGAACAAGGGGAAGCTCATGGGCCTCACCTTTGGCATCAAGCCTCTTGATGACCACACCGGAGGAATGCGCCCTGGGCAACTCATCATCATTGGAGCACCCACCAAGGGAGGCAAGACGGCATTGGCCCTCAACATAGCTCAACGCACTGCCGATGCAGGAAACCCCGTGGGGATATTCTCTCTTGAAATGAGCAGCGGGGAATTGGTTGACAGAATGGTGAGTTCCCTAACCGGAACCGACATCACCGTATTGAGCAAAAGTCCGACCAAGGGGGACATGGATAAAATCAACTTTGGAGTCACACAGGCATCCAAGTTGCCGATATGGATCAGGGATGAATCATCCATCAACCCCATGCAGATCATGGCTGCCGCTCGTCGAATGGTTGCCACGCACGGAGTGAAGGTGATCATTTACGACTACATCCAACTCACTACCCCATCCAACCCCAAGGATAGCAGGGAGCGTCAGATTGCAGACGTGAGTAGGTGCTTAAAGCTAGTGGCAAAAGAATTACAAGTGACCATCATTGCCCTCACCCAACTCAATGCAGAGGGTGCATCAAGAGAGTCAAGGGCAATCGAGCATGACACAGATCTGATGCTGATCATCCGAAATGACGAAGAGCATGGATATTTTCTTGACATCCGATTGGCACGAAACTGTAGTAGAGCTTCCTTCCCGATGGAGTTTAGGCCGGAGTATCTCCGGTTTGACCCAAGGGAAACAACCAACAACCAATGAGCAACCAATACGACAACACCAATAGTGGAGCGGCATTCCTCAAAGAAAATGCCAACCCAAAAGCCCCCAAGTGGGCTGGCCCAATCAACGTGGAGGACAAGGAATACGAGATCGCAGTCTGGGAGAAGACCAGCAAGGCAGGGAAGCCTTTCCTTTCCTTCAAGCTGGATAAGCCCCGTCCAAAGACTCAGGGCAACTACAATCAGGCCAAGGCTCCATACAAAGGCCACGATTCCGAGGAGATCCCTTTCTAATCATGGAAAAGAAATTCTCCAAGAAAGTCACCAACCCGAAAACGGGAAGGGAAAAGACCGTGAGGTATGGTCAGAAGGGAGCTACCATCAAGCCAGGCACATCCAAGGGAGATGCCTATTGCGCCCGTAGTGCCGGACAGATGAAAGATCATCCAGCAGCAGCGAAGAACCCTAACTCTCCATTGCGCCTCTCTAGGGCAAAATGGAAATGCAGCGGAACCAAATCAAGAAAATCATAACATTTTGCGGTGGGCATAGGAGTTGCAGGAGATCTGCAAACCGAGGGGTTATCATTCTTCCTCTTTTGTCGAACACCCGCCGCATTTCTTTTAAAATGAAATTCAACTACACTTGTCATGATGACGAATGCGAACATGAGTTTGAAGTTCGCTTATACCCTGCACAACCAGATCGAGGTATGCACGGAACCTATGAGGATGCCGAACAGGGGCATGGAGCCTACACGGAGCCGGAGGAGTGTCCCAAATGCGGGAGGGAAGTGGATGTGGAGGAGATTGAGGACAAATTCCTATGATGACCCTTGTCATAATCACCGGAGCTATCGGCCTGATTCTCTCCTACGCACTAGGATTCTACCTGGTTGCCGAGGAAGCTCGTAGGAAGACCGAGAAAGCCATTGCCCTCTACTACAGGGATCACCAAACGGAATGCGTGATGATGCTCAACCGCATCTCTCTCATTGAAACCAAGAAGGAGATTCAACTCCAAAAACTCAAGAATGAAGATGCAAGTGGGACAAATTAACTTTGGCCCTACTCCATCACGCTTGATGATGGATGAGGAGGACGAGATCAACAATCTCCAAGCAGAACTGGAAATGATGCTTGATACTCTCAAGGAAATCAATAGCCTCAACTCGCACGGCAAGACCAAAGAGATTGCCGATACAATCCGACCCATACTTACCCACTACCAAAAATGAAAAAACTAGCCCTACTAGCCTTAATCGGCACTGCATCCGCTCAGGATGCCACCCAATACCCATACATCATTCCCGCCACGCAACCTGGATACCAAGCAGCGCAACTGGCAATCGCCCAGCAGCAGTTGGCAATCCAACGCCAAATGGCACAAGAGCTACGCCACGCTAGGTGGAAAGCCGAAATGGAAGAACTCACCCGACCAATCACCATCAACCCAATCACTCACCTTGCTGAGTAAAATACCATGATCCACAACACCGACCCCATTGAATTTGAATTCCCAATCTTTGCCGATGCAGATCGAGTCATAGATGCCAAAGGCAGGGAACTGACCCAGATCTCCGGCCTCTGCTCCCCCGCTGAAGCTATCCGCTGGGCAAAGCTATTCTCCCATTCATACCAAGCCTACACGCTTCTGGATGGGGTGAAGAACCTATTGGTTGCCGGGCTTGACGAGCCGCATGATCCCTCCACCCATCAGGAGGGGGCCAAGTGTATTGTGTGCGACATTGACGAGTTTCTGGCATCCGTGTTCAACGAGCCAAAGAAGCCGAATCTGATCGTGGTGGAATGAGCGCAGGGAAGCGAGACTCTACTCGATTCTGCCCCAAATGCGGAGCCGATTGGCAAGGGGAACCTATCCCCAAAGCTGACCAGCACCATTTCGGCGGGAAGAAGCACTTCTCCAGGCTTATCGGGATTTATAGTCAAGAACTTGACCGCACTGTGTATTATCAATGCCCGGATTGCGGGTCAGAAATAACCAGAAAATGAGCAAAGTTGAATACGGAAAGCTCTCTCCGAGAATGAGCGAGATGCAACGCCGGATTGAGGCAGGAAACCCCAACCGCACCGGAGCCGCATCTGCCTCATACAGAGCTAACTACGACGAAATCTTCAAGAAAAAGGATAAGAAAAGTGGGAAAAAATCTTAATTATGTGCCGTGGAATGAGCATAAGCACGTTGAAACCCGCAAGACCGACGATGATTGGGATGACTACCTCCTCAATCTTTCCAGTTCAGTGGGGGCAGCTTGTGACCGATTCTTTGACCAGAGAGGGATGAATCGAGGGCAATCGGATATCCCGGTGAGTTGGATTAGGCAAACCATCAAGAAACTATGAACAACAGAGTGATCTGTTAATAAAACGCAACCATATTTTTAACAAATGAACCACGACTGGTTTAACAAAGCACTAGACGCTTGCGTTGAGTACCGAAATCAACTCACAGAGAAAGACAACGAGGTAGCAAGGCTACGAGAGCGGTTAGAAAAAGCCGAAGAACTAATCCGTGGCCTGCACGATTGGGGGAAGAAGGCAAGAAAGGCTCACCTTGAAACCTGTAAAAATGTTCAAGCGGAAATTGAAAAGCTCCACACAGAAAATGTCTGCCTCCAAGAACTCATCCAAGAGTTTTACGAGTGGACTAGGCGAGACTACCCAACCGAGGCCGAAGTCCGAGAGATCATGGATCGCTACTACAACCTACTAAACCATAACCCGAACAATAAACCATCCCGATAGTATGCCAACGAACGCAAACAAATCACAAATGACAACGAGCAATGACACCGAGATCGAAAACTATAAATATGACCGAAAGAGAAATTGCCCGCATTGCAATGCGTTTTCTTTAGGTGAAAATTGCAACTGCTGTGATTCCAGAACATTTGAATGCGGCACAGATGTTTGGGAAAATGGAACTTGTAGATCTGCTGAATGCTATGAAAGAGAAATTTCTTCTTTGAGTAGAGTAGTTGAAAATCTGCAAGAGATACTGAAAAACATTAGAGAATCTGTATGAGTATAATTTTTCCTCATACATTTTTAGAATGGGTTGCGCTTTTGTTAGGTTTCGCAATTTATAAGCTAATTAAACACATAATAACAAAATGAACCCCGACACCACACCAACGCCGAGGGATGAGCAAATCTGGACAACCGAATATCACCATGAACTGTGTGATGTGGTTGATATGGAATTTGCCCAACAGCTAGAACGCGAACTCGCCGAGACAACCAACGAGGTCGCAAGGCTCCGTGAGCTTTTGGAAAGGCTATGCGAGTCCGTTGCCGAAAATTGGGATGAAGGTATCGCCAATTATTTTCGTGAGGAAGCCAACAAGCCCCACAATCAATAAAAACATCAACACCGAATTCAATAAGAAAATGAACCCCGACACAAACAAATGCCCCAACTGCGGTGCTGAATTTGCAACACTCACAGACCGAACCACATTTACCTGCGGAACCAACCGTCACCCAGATGGGTCTCACTCTCGCACCGACCTCTGCCGCGAGCGCGAGGAGAACACCAAACTCCGCGAACTTCTCCATTGCGCGGCTGTCGATCTCCAGCATTCGGATGACGCGGTTCGCGCACAGGCCCAGCGCGCACTTTACGACTTCCTCGAAAAGGGAACCAGACTCGCCCCCGCGCCAGAAGAACCAACTGTCGTTAATTTAGAGCCATCAAATCTATTTGTTGATCAAAAACAGCAAAATATGAGCGACAACGAATGGCGAGAGCTTGGCCCTAACGAGGTTATCCAAGAGGGGGATGAGATATGGAGTTTGGGAATGTGGATTCCAGTTTCACCGAATATGGTAATCCCACTTAACGAAAAAATGAATCCCATCACGCGATACCGCACACGCCGCCCGTTGCCAAAGCGGGAGGCGAAACCCATCGACAACGAGATCGTAAGGCTCAAAGAGATGATTAAAGAAGCCGCAAAGCGTGGCGACGAAATGGCCGCGCATTGGAAAAAGCGAGCCGAGAAAGCCGAGGCGATAATCAAACAACTACACCATTTTTCAGAGATCATTGAAGGATTACAAAACACAGACAAATGAACCAACCACAGACACCCGCCAACGAGGTCGAAAAGTTACGTGCAGACGCCCATAACTGGCATCAGCACTACAGGGATGAGCGATCGACTGCTCAAAGATGGAAAGAGCATTCTTTTAAGCAAGCTCAAGAAATCGAAAAGCTCCACAACGTCATCCGCGACGAGTGGCCATCAGATCAAGCCGAAGAAATCATTAACAACTGCAAGAAATGAACCCCGACACAACACCAACGCCGAGGACGGATGCCTGCCCTCACTGCGGGTCTTATCCAATCGACCCTATGAGATGGGAATGCGGTGCATTACTGCATGACCTTGGTTGTGGAAAAATCGTAGTAGGTCAATCCGACCGCTGTAAGCTGACCGAGAAAACCAACGAGGTCGCAAGGCTCCGTGAGGAGAATGCAGACCTTAAACAATGGCTAAACGAACGATACAAAGCATTGTCGGAAGCTGATGATGAAAACGAAAATCTCCGTAATCTTTTAGGTGATTTAGTAAAAATAACAAACTTTTACTGGGATAATTCTTCCAATCTAAAACCAAAAGATTGGCAACCTTTTCAGAACATACTCAACGAACTAGACCGACTCGCCCCATCGCCAGAGGAAACCAAGATCAAAGTATCCAAACGTCCGTATTATTACGAATGTGGGGATGGGTGTTGCACCGAATGGGGGGAGAAGTGGTATGTGGACGGAGTAGAGGTCTGTTCTGGCCCGTGTGAGGATAACAGGCTCCAACAACTTCTTGACCACCTCGGATTCGACGCCACGATCACCAACGAAAACGAAGACGGCGAGGAGGTCTGCGAGCTATGAACACCAAAATGAGCTTAACTGACTGGATGATCTTTGGTTCCGCAACCGGATTCTGGATCGGCGTCATCTGGGATTGGTGGAGGAACCAAAAATGAAATCCGAAATAGCCCCATGAAATGCTGCGTGATCACAGGGGCCACAAGCCTCATGAAATCCACGCTAGAGGCTTCCCTGCCCTCCAAACGGGCCTATTGCGAGAGGCATGGGTATGATTTGTCCGCGGTGGACTTCAACTCCACTGATCACCTGGGCTTCCGTAGGTTTGAAATTGCGCTGGCGGGTCTAGGCTTTTACGACTCCGTGTTTTGGATTGATGCCGATTCCATGATAACGAACCATGAAATCCCCTTTCCATCTATGCTGTCGGGTCAGTCCCCTATGGCAGCGTCTTGGGACTGGTGGAGTAATGGGACGTACTTTAGCACCGGAAACTTCATACTTTCGCGCCATGAAATGCTATCTACGCTGTCGGGTCTATACTTGAGCGAAAAATCCCGGCGGCTGGACGATCCAAACCAGGAACAGAACACGCTGAACGAGGTATGGAAATCGAGGCCGGAGTTGGTGCAGATTTTGCCGCATGAAATGCTCAATTCAGTGCCGGAAATGGTGAGGAATGATATCAGTTGGAACGGAAGGGACGCAATTATCAGGCCCTGGCAGCCCGGAGACTTCCTGGCCCACCTCACCGGATGCGGGAATGATCAGAGGGTCAGGATAATGGCTGCGCTGGCGGGTCTAGGCTTGAAAGCCTAAAGAGCCGGAAGGATTGCTCCCCCCGGCTCTTTCCTGACGTTATTTCCCCTGGATCAGCTTTTCCAAGTTGGCCCAAGTTTCCCAACCTAGAAGGTAGGCAGCTATGCTCCACCTGGTGATCTCATCAAAAGGGAATTCTTTCGCCATTAGGGCCAAGTCGATCAGGGAGTGACCGGATGCAGCCTCTTTCGCGCGGAGTTTTTCCCCCCGCATTAGTAGTTTCACGGGATTCATGATTCTACCTTCGTCTCCTCAATGCTATAATCACGCCTTCCGAGCCAATCAACCACACTTTCAGCCTCCAGTCTTGTATACCGGATGGCATCAACGGCCTCTCCCCCGGAAATATTGTTTCCGTTTTCGGAAATTCCAGTAATGTGGTCGCCTCTTTTATGAGAGAGGATAATATATCTTTTTTGTGTTTTCATTTTTTTTTCCTTTGTGGGTTGTGGGTTAATCTCTGATCACGATCATCGTTCCCGTGCGCTCGTCACCTTGGAGGTGTTCGCCGTTGTCCCTAAAAAGTTGGACCGTTACCGAAAAATCGGTAAACTGCTGAATTTCGTCGGCAATATCCTGAGCGATTTGGTCGTGGCCCCTTGTGCTTGTCCACACTCCCTCTACGGGAAGAAACTGGGAAAGCTCCGGAATGTCTGATGTTTTGATGCTGTGGTTCATTTTTTTAGTGTTGTTTGTTTCCCTTGGCTGAATTGCCCAGGCTGCTGCCATCGCTCCGGCGATGGCAGGGAGTCTGATCAATTATATTGCTGGAGGATTGAAACAAGCATGGCCAGGACCACAAAGGACAAGGCCAAGCAGGAAAGGAGGAGGTGGGTGAGTTGGTCTTTCATGGTTAGAATTGCTCTTTGATTATTCTCCAAAGTAAAATTGCTGGCAGTAGCCAAGCAGGGCTTCGTCCTCTTCTTCCGTGGTAACATATTCTGTCCAAGGAGTGCCCCAGTCCTGCCACTCCAAAACAGGATTTTGTGCTACTCCATATGCTCCGATGTCTCCAACGATACGTAAGGCAGGCCCACCAGTGGAAAGGAGGATCTGGAACTCTTCAAGCTCCGATTGCCCTCCTACTGTTTTCCATCCTTCTCGAACCGTCACGGACAAGGGGGAGTTGAAAATCTCATCAACCGCCGACTCCCTCACGTCATCGTCACTTGAGAGAAGAAGGGCAGACCAATCCATGATTGACTTCATCCAACCTTTCCCGTTCTCAATTGCGTGATTTTTTTCTATTTGCATTTTTTGTTTTTTGTTTCGCGCCGGCGTGATTGCCTTCGCTCCCTCCTTGATACTCTTTCCCAATATACTAGCAAGCTATTCTCTAAAATAAATTTCAAAGATTCCTAAAATAATTGTTGACTTGCCCATTCCATCAGCGTGAAAGCATGGTTTGTCTTACAAGGATTACAGGCAAAAATTCCTTCATCGAATAACCCAGGCAACGACGATTCCGGGCATTTGCTTCCATTGTCTTGCAAGGATTACAACGGCAATTCCCCCCTTGTCATCATACTGCTGCCCCCGGAAAAACGATTTTAACGCCATCCTGGTGAGTCTCTTTATTACTTTTTCAGAGTAATAAATGGATTCTTGCCCGTTGCTCATTTTTGCAATAGCGTTGCAACCCATGGAAGAAATTAAAGAGAAGCGGAAGAGACTAGCCTTCCCCCCTGAGGAAGTGAAAGCATTTGCACTAGCAACATCCCTTGCCGAGGCTGCCAGACATTACGGACTAAAAGAGTCAACCGTTCGGTCAATGGCCTCCCGTGGTAAATGGATGACCCCGGATCGCATCAAAAAAGAAAAGGGAAAATTGATGGAAGCTCAGAAGGTAGTTATGGAGGCTAGGGAGGGAAGGACTATTGCAACGGTGGCAGATGATTTAGAAGCGCATCTAGTCTCCTCAGGTAAATCCTTTCGGACTGGCGTTGCGTCAGCACTCGCCAAGATGGGAGAGGTGGCCGGGACAATGGACGGCCTGACCGCCCTGGATCATAGTCGCAAACTCAAAGATGCTGCTGACATTGCCCGGACTATCCTAGGTATAGGAGCAGATTCCGGTGGGCCTTCTCTATCAATTAACCTACTTAACCTATCAGCGGACTCTTTATCACCTAACACCATCTCTGTAAGCCCCTCATTCACAACAGTTGCATCTATAAGATCAGATAACGAAAGTCGTAATTAGTGGGATTAGTATCATGAACCGCTAGGTGGCCCTGGTGAATTAAGCATCCTTTTTCCGGGAAGTGAGTCGACGTGCACCCCCCTTCCGGTTCCCACTCGCGTGGTCGTGTTTGCGAGAAAACCTCTCCACAAATTTTTCCCAAAAACCCCAGTCTACAAATCATCACAAAAACCGCAAGGTGACGTGTAGCTTCGCTGGTGGTTCCATAACCATGCCTTTATAAAAGGACGCATTTTCAATAATCCGTCCTTCTGAAAGGGATAGATACCCTGCTACCATTCAAGAGTGGTGGAAATGGTTTACTCCCAAATTGTAGTAGGATGTCCAATCTACTTTTTTTGAAGGAAATAGTGGGTAGTTTTTCTTTCAGGAATGTAGCAGTTCATAGACATATTTGCGTTCACGGTAGCGCGAACACTACACTCGTCTTGTTTATCGTGCAGTCTGGAAGTGTAGCATGATTTGATTAGCAGACGCTTGGATAATCACCTATGAGGGGAATCCAACTACTAATTGTAAACGTTTTAGTAGTTGATTATAAATAAGCTATTTCCGTTTGTTTTTTGTGACGGGCATAGCCCTCTTCACTGATTTCCCGAATAGGGTGCGATTCGCAAGATCGTCCGGCATATTCTGGATATGGGAGGTGAGCATCCCGAAATATTCGGGGAGCAGGAGGGGAGTGAGGTGATCGTAGTCCTTTCCCTCGTTAGCGAGTTTAACGGCATCCTCGTAAGCCTGGTGAGCTATTGGGAATCTTTCCTTGAGAGGGATATGTTGGGATGAAGCCATTTGGTGGATAGGATAAGGTTATAGTCTAATTTTTGATTGGTTGTTTTAGGTGATAGTGTAAAGAGTATGTTTATATTTTCAATCGCGTTGGCTTGGGGCTGGTGGCCCCGCCACGCTTGAATGATTGTTTGTATTCATCAACCTTGAGTAAAGCACTCCGTGGGGATACATGGACAAAGCGTTGCCCTTGGTTGAATCGGATGTATCAATTCCAATCCAGTTAGGGCAATTGTAGCTTTAGACCTTGCGCAATTCTTGTGGTCAGGGTTATGTCCCGTGCTACAAATGCTTCTCCTCTTTTTGAGAGGGTCAAATTATTAAGACAGGTTGGGCTTGATTTCGTTGGGGGCCAGCCCCTCGTCTAATCCCTGTCACGCAATATGCTTTTTAAATACCACTTGCTTGCAATATTGTCAACCGCTATAAAAGACAAAGAGGAAGGAGTGTGATGGCTCCGTTCCTCTTTTAACCTCAACCCATAATTGTGCTATGAGAGAAGCTGAAGGAAATGTAGGAAATGATGCCGGGGATGGCAAGCGGAGATTTAAGAATGGAGATGCTTGCCCCTGGAATAAAGAAGTTGTTTGCTGGGGATATTTGCAAACTGGCCCGTGGTGGGTGAGTTGGGCAAAATATCACGAGATGTGCAAAAAGCATGGGATCAAGCCCAAAAAGAAAAATAAAACTCCTAAAAAGCCTGTTCATCCAAGCAAGCTGCAAAAGAATCTCTTGATTAAGTTCTGGGAGTATTTTCTTGATGTGGAAATTGGGAAGCACGGGAATAGAACGAAACTGATCGCCACAACAAGCAATGCTGATTATGGATTAAAAACTGAAAAGCAAAGACTTGAAAAGCTGAAGGAGTATTCAAATATAGTTATACCATACAAGAATTGTTTGTCTTTAAGGGAAAAAAGAAAGCAATTTAACAAGAGAAAAGATAGTTTGCACAGTCCATACCATTTTCAAAACAGCTTGTGCTTTGTGTGTAAGGAACAGGCACAGTGTAGGCATCATATCATTCAATTGCAGAATGGAGGAATCAACTCCAAAAAAAATCTTGTGAGTTTGTGCAATCATTGTCATTCTGAAATACACCCTTGGCTAAAATGAACGTGGATATATTTATTCGGTCGTATCGAGCAGACTTCCCTTGGCTTGCTTATTGCTTGAGGTCTTTAGCCAAGTATGCAAAGGGATTTGGAAAGATTCATCTCTGCGTTCCGGTGGGGGACTTGGAGTTGGTTCCGGCTGGAACTAACGAGGAGGTTCATGTTGTGGCAGATTGGAGTGATGGTTATATCCAGCAGCAGAATGACAAGCTCCATTGTGATATGTATTGCAATGCTCCCTATATCCTCTGTATGGACTCTGATTGCATTCTCACTAGGGAGATAGCCCCAGAGGATTTGTTCATCAATGGGAAGCCCGTGTGGTTATATGAGGATCTTCCTGACCCTCCTTGGAAGGAGATCGTGAAGGAATCGGTGGGATGGGAACCGGAGTATGAGTTCATGAGGAGGCATCCCTTTGTTTTTGACAGGCAAGTTCTCCGTGATTTCCGCACCTTCATGTTTCACAGGCATCAGAGTGCCTTGAATGTGTGGTTGCAGGGGAGGCCCAAGCATAGGTTCAGTGAGTTCAATGCCTTTGGAGCGTGGGCGCACAAGTATAGGCATCATATGTATGAGTGGAGGCATCCTTCGGATTTGGAGCCTTTCGTGAATCAGGAATGGAGTTGGGGAGGACTCACGCCGGAGATTAAGAGCAAGATGGATAATATCCTATCCTCCTGACCGAGGTTGGGGTAGAAGGGGATTGCATGGCAAAGAAACGCACACCTAACCAGGACAAGGCCACGAATCCCAAGCCAATCTCTTCGGAGAAGGCATTGGAAATGATTCGCAATCTCACTGCGGAATTCTTTGACCATGCCATTTTGTTAGTGAGCAGGGAGAATGACGGGGAGACTGAATTCCTCAAGACCCAGATGGGCAATCACTTTGCAGTGAAGGGGATGGCCCAATCATATCTGAAGGACATATCGGAGGACTGTGAAATTGAAATTGAGTTTGAAGATGAGTAGGATGGATTAAGCAGTTGACTATATAATTGGGGGTGATGTAATTATGAGGCGATCATGGCATCCCTCACCTTCTCACAGGCGCAAACTTTATTTGCTCCGTTCATCACTTCCCAAGGGGCGAGTGATCCCGGCGTGGGGGTGGCAATCAACTTTGTAAACGAGAGGTTCATCAACTCCGGTCAGTGGAAGGGGAATAGGTTCATCTATAGCTTTTCAGTATCCACTGATGCCAACGGTAACAACTACTTTGACACAGTGCCAGGCGTGGAGAGTGTGCTGAAGGTGCTGGCAGTTGACCCTACCTACTTGCAGGGAGAGCTTGGTGACGTGATGCCTGATTGGTATCCTTGGGATGAAGGAGGACTTGGTTGGCTTCCCCCCAACTATGTGGGGGATCTTCAGATCGTCAGGCAGGGCAACACTCCTGTCAGTGCTTTGCCGAGTGGAGCCACTAGCGATACCCAACGATACAGGGTGTTGGGGAAGATGCCGGAGAACCGCTCAATGTATTGTATCGTGAGGAGGGGTTACGTTCCGTTAGTCAACGCCACGGATCTTCTCATCCCCTCCAACCGGAATGCTTATCGGTATGGGTTGCAAGCCTATAACTACGAGAACATCAACGAGTTGGAAAGGGCGCAAGTTTATTGGGACTATGCCTACAAGTGCTTGAATGACGAGACGGTGAACTTTGAGGATGGAGAGCTTGCCCAGATTCAAATCCAAACCAAAGCATTTGCCCCAGGCATTATGCAGAACCTAGTTTAATATGGCATACGAAACCGACATTCTATCTCCTAATTACTGGAAGCAGTTTGGAAATCTTTATACCGGAGCAAGGGCCATTTCAGAAGCGTATAGAGATTTGGGAGGGATGGCATCAGAAGAAGCGCAGCTTGCTGGGAGGCAACTTGCTGAAAAGTTTTCTCCAACTACTAATTTAGCCAAAACAATTTACGGCAAAACAGCGCAGTTTTTTACAGACCCAATTGCTGAACAAAATAAATTTAGGCAATCTTACGCTAGGGAAATGGCTCCCGGCCCGGAAGGAATGTTGCCTTTTACGCAGAAAGGGCTTGAACTGGCGAGTTCAGTTTTTGGGGAAACCAAGCCAGACTATCTCTCTACTCCATTTGATTTTACGCCAGCCCCCACCACTCAAGAATACAAGGCTCCCAAAACGGATCAGCTTATTCCTGCTGGAGCAGCTTCCACTGCCCAACAGGGAGGCATCACCACTCCTGCACAAAACCAAGCCCAAGCAGGAAAGACACAATCCAATTACATCCAAGACGCACACGATGCCGTGATGGATTTGATGAAGGGAGGCAAGGCTATACCTAGAGGGATGGTTGAGCCAGAAGCCGGAAGTGGAAAAATGAGCGGGTTGGATCTTTCCCAATACAACAGGGTGGAAAGGGATATAGCTGGCAATATCATTGGTTTGTCTGGAAGGATGCAAGTTGGCCCATCTGGAAGAAGTTTGACGAAAATGACTCCAGATTGGCAAGCAAGTCAAATGGAGGTTTCTAAAACCGGACAACCTGGCCCCAAAGAATCAGTTCAGTCTGCCGTGAACAGGCAGTTGTTTCTTGAGTCAAAAAAGCCAAAGCCTTCCATACAAAATCCTAAAAATGTTTTTTCCGAGGCATTTAAGCAAACCAAAAAGCCGGAAGAAATAACTGCATAATATGGCTACAGGAACCACCCCATCAGGATCAGCTTTTGTTTTTAAGATTCCCTCTGGAGGAAGGGAGGAGACCACTTATGCTCCTTCTGGATATTCAGCCGTTTATCAAGATGATAAGGCATTGAATGAAATTCTTGATTGGCATGACAGAAAGCGCAGGGAGGAGATGGAAGATCAATTTGCAATAAGGCGGGAACAAAGGGCGCAACGTGCCCAAGACATTTCAGAGGAAAGGGAAAAGCGTCAGGAAGAAAGAGACTTGCACAGGTCAATGCTTGAAGACGCAAGGGCAGAAAGGATACAAAGCCGACAAGATCTTTACGAGAAGAGGATGGATGATCTTGATAAACTTTCTGGAGTTATTGACTCGGTTGATCCAACCCATAGGGATGCTTCCAAGCAGTTGATGGATGTAAGAAATACCCCGGAGTTCCACAGGCTTCTTGCCAATCGAGATACCCGTCAGGCACTTAATGAGATGTTCAAGTCCAAGACAGGAGAGGTTAAGGATGTGATAGATGGAATCCAGCATGAGGCATCCAAGTATGGAGTTGAGGCAGACATTGATCAGCTTCCCTATGACAAAAACGGAATTTATGATTTCCAAAAGATTTATAAAGAAATATTGCCTAGCCTGGGAATGAAAAAGCAACAACAGATTAGTCAAGAGATGGAAGCCTCCAGAATGAGGGCTAGTGCTGCTGGGTATGAAGAAGTTCCCATCACCACACCAGAAGGTAAAACCACGATAAAGCTCTTGAAAAAAGAGCAGCAATTCGGAATTCCTACTGGGAAACCTCTCACCACGGAACCTTCCAAGCCAGCAAGTCTTCCCCCTCTTGCCGAATTTGCCAGACAGTATAAGTCTCTTCCTCCAGAGTTTTCTGAACCAGTTGACTCTTCTCCGCAGTAAGTGGCATAACATGACATGGCTTTTGACCCCTCTTTTGCAGATGCGGCCCTCCAATCGGGATATTCCAAGGAGGAAGTTGCCAAATATGCCGCTGAACAAGACCCTTTCGTAAAAGATGCTCTTGCCGCAGGATACAATTTTGATGACATATTAACTCATCTAAAACAAGGAGGTGAACAAACCAATGAATATCAAATCCAAAATGAGCCAAAAGCCCAACTGGACAACCGGACACAACGACAAGCCCAAGAACAAGTCAATGCTATCGGTGGAGAAGCCAACGTACAAGCCGATGGACAGTTGCGTCCCCAAGACGAAAGCCAGCGTCAGCGCAATGACCAAGCCAGTGTCGGGCAACGGAACGGCAATTCCGTTCAACTGATAGGAGGTGAACAAGATGCAGAAACAAAAAGCCAACAAGCCGATGCAGAAGGAAGTCAAAGGCCGGAAGCAGGGCAAGGCATATCAGGACAAGTCCCTGCGGGGAACCAAGAGGAAGTAGGGAAGGAAGGAGTTCAATCCTCCTCCACCCAAAGTAAAGTCATAGCAGGGCTTGGAAGCCTTGCTGAATCTGCATCTCAACTGGCAGGGTTTCACTTTGGCGGGAAAGCCGCCCTTTCAGCCGCAACCAAGCTGGCGGCAAAGCAAGGCACTGGAGCTTTGATCGGTGAGGCAATTGCCGCTCCCATTGCTGCCGCTGAAGAAGTGGCATCCGGTGGCCTAGCCACGCCTCTGGCAATCGGCACTGAAGTGTTGGGTGGATTGGCTGGAGGATGGGTGGCAGACAAGTTGGAGGGGCTTGGAGAGCGTTTAACGGGGGTTCATGGGGATATTGAAAAGGCCAAGCAGGAGAATCCATTGCTTTCCCAAGTGGTCAATTATTCCGTGATGGCTCCCCTGGCACTCAAGTCTGCGGGAAATCTTATCAAACTTGCCCAGAAGGAAGGAGTGAAGGCAGCGGCAGGAGCAGTAGGCGTGGGAGCGGGAGTGGGTGCTGCCACATACCCATTGCAAGTGGGAATGGATAAAGCCCTCAACTACCTCACCGGACAAACGGATGAGGAGAAGATGTCATGGAAGGGATTGCTTGAGAATGCCGCCATTGGTGGAATCCTTGGTGGGGCAGGACTACCAGAAACCGCAAAGGTGGAGGAAGGGCTTAACACGATCAGGCTAACCAACAAAAAGATTAAAGAAGATGCAAAAGATCCCAATATGGTTGTGGAAAATGCTTTCTCTCAAGTGGAGAAGCATATTGAAAATGGAGATACCAAGTCAGCAGAAGAAGCGTTACAGAGGGCGAAGGCAGTTAAAGAGGCCAATCCCGCAACTGGGGAAGTGGAGGAAAACCGCTCGCATAGGGAAGCGTTTTTAGATCAGCAGATCAAAGCAGAACAACCCGCCGAGGTTACTACCGAGGCACAACCAACCATACCAAGTGAAACAAAAGAGCAAGTCAAAGAAGCAAGTGGGATTCCTGTTGAGCAAGGGATCTCCCCTAACGAGCAAGCAACAATCGAAGCTAAAGAAAGAGTTGCACAGCGGAGCCGTCAAGGTGAAGAAAAAGTAGAAGGAGAGGGTTATCCCAGTTCAGTAAAAGAAGAAAACATCCCGGTAGAAGAGCTTCACGGAAAGACCGCCCGTGAGGGGCTTGTGAAGATTGCCACCACTCCAAATATGCCGCAGGAGTGGAAAGACCTTGCGGAAACTTTCTCCAAGTTCCCTTCTAAAATGTTGGATGAGGATAAAGTCGTACCTCAATCTAAAATTCCTTCTAATTATAGAAAAATGGCAAAAGGAAGGGCGGCAAGGTATACGGCATCACCAACAAGCCCTACTGGATTTATTGCAATAGCCAACAAAGGAGTTGAATCAGCGCAAACTTTTGTTCACGAAACGGGACATACAATTACAGCGGATTCAATCCATAAATGGGTTCCAACAACAGCAACCACGGGAAAAGAATACGCAAAAGCACTTGAGGCTGCATTGGCAAATCCAAATACACCCGATCCAATTAAAAGGTTAATCAATCTATACAAAAGTGCATTAGAACAAAGAGGAGAAACTGAAAGGTATTTGGGAAAAGGAGATTTTGTTAAAACAAATAAACCTTTTTATTTTGATAAAGTTCCATACCCAGATCCTATTGGAACTGTTTATCAGTTTGGAGCAAAAGGCGTTGCAGAGCTTTCTGCGTTTGAAAAATTATTTAAACAAGCTGGAATTAAATATCAATTAGATAAATATCCAGGGGGAGGAAGGTTCCGTATTTCTCCAGAGGAAATTGAAAAATTTAAATCTCAAAAAGAAAAATTAGATATTGAACTTAAAGATTTTCAAAATGGAAAAACCTACACATTAACTGGATTAAAATTAAAAAAGCCAGCGGCAGCTTCTGCTCGTCCAGACATAACAGTTAAAAAGGGATCTGTTTATGGATTTGGAAATTTACATGAATTTGTTTCTGAAACATGGAGCAGTCCAAAATTTAGGGAATTGCTAAAAGGATTGAAGGGAGATGGCAAAGAGTCCATGTGGCAAACCTTTGTCAAAATCATTTCCAAACTTCTTAAAATAGAAAAAGGATCTCTTGCGGAAGCAGTTATTGATTCCTCGCTTGATATTTCTAGGTTAAGAGGCAAAGAACTTAAAGGGAAAGAATATGAGCCTCCCAAGAGATTGCTTGAGAAAGAAAAGAAACCCAAGGAAGTGCCTCCAGTTGAAAAACCAACTGAACCAAAAGGGACTAGTTTGCACGAAGCGGCATTCCAGCCAAGAGAGGGAGTTCGATTTGTTGCGGCAAATCACGATGAGGCATTAAAGAAAGCTCTTGATGCAGGAGAAATTACACAAGAATTTTACAATGAAGTTTCTGGAAATGAAAATGCAGAAAAAAGAAACAGGCCAGAATTTGGATTCACCACTAATCATGTTGATGAATCTGGAAATAGAGAGTTTGTTGATCGCAAACAAGGGCATGAAATTTCATCAAAAGCAGGGCAGCTTTTAGTTGATGAGCCTACATTTAAACATCCAGAGGGAGGTTATTACCTTCACAGCAATGAAACAAAACTGGATGCCTATCCAGAACCAGAAGAGAAGCCTCCTATAGAAGAGAAACCTCCGATTGAGGAGAAACCACCAGAAGCAAAGAAAGACCCTCTGGAAAAACTCACAGAGGACATCAAGACCAAAGCCGACTCCAAGCCAGGAGCAAGCGTGTTGGATCTTGCCAAGGAAGCTGAAAAGATTGCCAAGGAAGCCACTGCCGCAAAGGATGCCGTTACCAAGGGGGTTGGTAGCGTGAAGGGTGCGTTTGAGGCAATGAAGAATGCCTATCTCAATCGACCAAAGTGGACTGACTTTAAGAATGCCTTGGGTCAATGGAGCTTTGCCGACAATTCCACCTCGCTCAAGGTTAGAAAGGCAGTGATGGAACTCAAGAAGGCAATTCCTGATGAGTTAAGGAGGGAGGCCATCACCAACTGGATTCAAGCCGGGGGAGATGAAGCATTGCTCCGTGAGAGGGCGAATGCCAGCAAGCCAAAGTATAAGAAGGGATATGAAGCTGCCCTCACCCTCACTGATGCTGAAAAAACCCATGCAAAGGATATCAGCAAGTATTTGGAAGGGATGCTGGAAGAGGGAATCAATTCCGGTATGCTCAATCACGGGATTGAGAACTACATCACCCAGGTATGGAAGAAAGAAAACCCTGTGACGCAAAAGCTACAAGCTTCCTTGCAGGGCGGGAAGTTAAACAAGAATTTTCAGTTTGCAAAGAAGAGGGTTTTTGATTCTTACTTTGAGGGAGAGCAAGCAGGATACGAGCCAGCAAGCAAGGATGTGGCATCTCTCATTGCGGCATACGATCTGTCTTTCCGCAAAACTGAAGCAGTCAGGGCATTTGTGAAGAGCATGACTGAAGGCAAGGCTGAAGATGGGAAGCCCCTTGTTCAGCTTTCCGGGTATGCTCAACCAGTTGGAGAGGAAGGCGCACCTCCCGATGCCTACCTTATCAAGCCACAAGCTCGACCAGAAGGAGCAGTCACGGAAGATGGTCGCCCATATGTGAGCATCAATCATCCGGCATTCAAGGGATGGAAGTGGACTATGGAAGGGCCAGATGGCAAGCCAGTGCTGATGGAATCCGACATGATGGTTCATCCTGACATTGCAAATGACATCAAGAACCTTACCTCAAAGTCTTGGTTTAAGGCTAACCGCATTCCTGTGGTGAGTCAGGCAGTGGAAGGATTGCTGAAGTTTTCATCCATCCTCAAGCAGACCAAGCTATCGCTTTCATTGTTCCACTTGGATCAGGAGGGGCTTCACTCTCTATTCCACCGCATCAATCCTGCCAATCTGGAGGATATTAACCTAAAGGACAAGAATCAGGCAGGGCTTGTTTCTCATGGATTGCAGATTGCTGATTATCACTCGCAGGAGCTTTTCTCTGAAGGACTAGCAGGAGGGGGATTGGTAGGGAAGATCCCGGTGATTGGCAAGATGCAGAACTGGTTCAATGACTTCCTGTTCAAGGACTACATCCCCAAACTCAAGATGAACATGGCTACCCATGCACTTGAGCGCAACAAGGCAAGGTATGGAAGCAAACTCACGGAGGATCAGATTTACGAGCTTACTGCTGATCAGGCCAATGCTGCTTTTGGAGAACTCAACTACAAGATGATGGCTAGGAATCAAACTGTGCAGGACACAATGCGTCTGTTCATGCTTGCACCTGACTTCCTTGAGGCTCGATCCAAGTTTGTTGGACAAGCATTAAAGCCATATGGAGCAGAGCAAAGGGCGGCACTTGCTTTGATGGGAGTGAGTTTGTATGTGGCTGGAAGGGTATTGAACCAAGCCCTTGATGGAGATCCCCACTACGACAAGCCTTTCAGCATCTTCCATGAGGGACGAGAGTATCGTTTGAGAACAGTGCTGGGGGATGTGAGTGAGTTGGTTGACAAGCCCAACACATTCTTCATGAATCGTCTCTCCCCATTCGGGCGCACCGGAGTGGAGTTTTTGACGGGAAGGAATGCCCAGGGCATCAAGCGCAATGCAATAGATCAAGCGGAAGACTTCCTGTCTTGGTTTGTTCCTATCCCCGCTCAAGCTCAACCATCCTCCACTACTGGAAGCCAGATCCTTTCATCCCTTGGATTGAGCAACTACCAACACATGAGTCAGACTGATGTGTATGACACCGCAAACAAGTGGTTGAAGTCACAGCAAGATCCACGCATTCAAGCAATGGTGAAGAAGCGGGAAGAGGCCACGCTTGCCGAAAGCGATTACAAGCAGATCAAGTCTGCCCTTCTTGCAAACAACATTGACTTTGCAAAGAGGGAGTTGATTCGGTTGATCAATGAAAAAGGCAAAACTCCTCAAGACTTTGCCAAGTCACTTAACGTGAGGAAGCCCTTCACCGGAAGTCAAGCAATGGAAAGGGCATTTATTTCATCCTTGAATGATGATCAAAAGAATCAATATAATAAAGCCCTTGAAGAAAGGAGCTTGATTGCTCAAAGATTCAATCAACTTTTATCCCAGTAATGGCAAAATCCTCTCAACCCAAGCAACCTCCCTTCCCACACCCTCCTCTTGAGCAGGGAGTGGCGCAGTACCCTACACCCGTAGTACCATCCTACACGGACAAGAAAGGTGGCTGGGGGCTTTCTGATCAGGGTCATATCGTATTGGTGGAGCGGGTAAGTATTGAGAAGGGCAACTTCAACCCGCAACCTCTGGATGGCACGGTCATTTACACCGGAAGGGATGCAAACAAGTGGCCCTCCACCCTCTATCTCGTAGCGGAAAAGCCCACTCCGGACGGTGAATTTATCTATAGGTTCTGGGCAAATGATCGTTCATTGGCCTCCCAAGACCCTTGGAATTACGGGATCAAGTATGATGCCGGAGATCCCAACTTCCCCGAATACATCCGTGATTACATTGTTCCAAGGAGTCAGTATGCTCCTGCGGATATTGGAACTAAAGACCCCGTGTTTGGAGCAGGGCAACCCATCACCCTTGCGGTCAACAATACCACTCACATTGCCACGGTAAGTGGAACTGGATTCAATCTGACAATTGGATCAGCTATCACGATCTATAGCACCACGGCTCAAACCAATAGTTTGCTTGGCTCATTCACGCTTCTAGCCACTCCTCCACCTACCTCCACCAGACTTTACTTCACTGCACCAGCAGGGGCTTCTGTGCCTACTGGCAGTTTGTTTATCAACCCAACGGTGATTAGTGAGCAGGAGATGTCGCCATTGCCAGAGGACAATCCCTTGCGATCTAGGTATGTGGCGGTAAGAAGGATCTACGAGCCTATCCCTGGGGCGGTGCTTATTACCAATGAGAACAAGCCGGGACTCATGGGCATCATTCAGAAGAATGATCAACTGGTCACTGCCAAGACCAACCCCAATCCCCTTTCGCTAGACACGGCAGATGGAAGCGTGTTGGAGTCTACTGTGGAACACGTCAGTGCGGCAAAGTCCAATCTGACAACCATCTACACTACTGGCCCATATGAGTTGGACGGGAACCTGTACGATGATTTCTCCCAATTGAATCTGTTTCACAGGGAGTTGATTGTGCCAGCGGGAACTGCTGCCCTCACTGATGCGTCTTCTGGATACGGAGGGGGAGCAAATGGATATCTATTGTCAGCAAGGGATGAACCTATTGATGCCAGCAAGACCAAACGCAC
>Ga0208383_1000019_pt1 | contig 43433 bp, 59 predicted proteins | sample CryBogCBE10Sep07_FD_184588 | JGI IMG/M metagenome (GOLD analysis project Ga0208383, IMG submission 184588) | Freshwater microbial communities from Crystal Bog, Wisconsin, USA - CBE10Sep07 (SPAdes) | ecosystem: Environmental > Aquatic > Freshwater > Lake | place: Crystal Bog, Wisconsin, USA...
GTTGAGGGTGAAGGTATTGGCGGAATTGAACAGCAACCAAGCAAAACACCCGTATTTTCGGGTTAACCTAAAGGAGTTTGACTATGTCAGCAACTAATGCTCCGTTTGGCTTGCGCCCTGCGTTCCACCCCTCTGGTCTGGATCGCGCTCAGGCGCTTGCTGGCGGTATTCAATCTGGTTTGTCCGTTAACATTTTAAAAGGACAACCAGTTTCTTACGTGACAGCCGCAGTCTTGACAGCCACAAGCTTGTCAGGCATTGCGAAAGGCACAATCGTCCCCTCTGCTACCCCTGGTAACAGTGCAGCTTCTGACGGCTATCAAGTCGCAGGCGCTTTCGCTGGTGTTCAGTGGACAGATACAACTGGTCGCGCTCGCGTTTCCAACTATTGGCCCGCAAACACTAGCTACACTGCTGGTACTTGCGTAGCTTATTTCTACAACGACGAAAAAATCGTTTACGAAATCCAAGCTGACGGTTCAATGGCTCAAACCACTATCGGTGGCGAGTACAACTTCAGCAACATTACCGCTGGTTCCACAACCACTGGTTTGTCTCAAGCAACTTTGGCTTCAGCTTCTGCTCAAGCTAACGGCGCTCAAGGCCAAATGCGTGTTGTTGACTTGGCTCCCTACGTGGACAACGCTTGGGGTGACGCGTATACGATTGTTCGTATCCAGTTGCCATATGTTCAATTTGTTGCAGCAACTACTGCTGTTGTTTAATAAAGGAGTATTGCAATGGCAGCACCAATGCGAAGTACGGACTTTAGAAGTATTGTTGAACCTATTCTCAACGAATGCTTTGACGGAGTCTATGACCAACGTGCCGACGAGTGGAGCCGTGTGTTCCGCGAAGAAGACGGCATTCCCCGTAACTATCATGAAGAGCCTGTCCTTTATGGATTTGGCGCAGCACCCCAGTTGCCTGACGGTACACCCGTTACGTATCAACAAGGTGGTGTGTTATTCCTGAAGCGCTATTTGTACAAAGTGTATGGCCTTGCCTTCGCTTTGACAAAAGTGTTGGTGGAAGACGGCGACCACATCCGTATTGGTCAAGTTTATGCACGTCACTTGGCACAGTCTTTGGTTGAGACTAAAGAATTGTTGTCAGCTAACGTGTTGAACACAGCCTTCAACAGCAGCTATCCCGGTGGCGACGGTGTTTCTTTGATTAACACTGCTCACCCCATCGTGAATGGCACATTCAGCAACCAATTGGCTACTGCAGCTAACTTGTCTCAAACATCTCTTGAGCAGATGTTGATTCAAATCCGCCAAGCAGTTGACAACAACGGCAAGCGTATTCGCTTGGTACCACGTCAATTGATCGTGGCTCCTGGCAATATCTTCCAAGCTGAAGTATTGTTGAAGTCAGTGCTCAGAACTGGCAATGCAAACAACGACATCAACCCCATCAAATCTATCGGTTTGTTGGACGAGGGTGCCGCTGTGTTGTCACGCTTGACATCATCTACAGCATGGTGGGTTCAGACAGATGCTCCCGAAGGCTTCAAGCTTTTGATGCGCAGACGTCTTGAGAAAACCATGGAAGGTGACTTCGAAACTGACTCTATGCGCTACAAAGCAACAGAGCGTTACGACGTTGGCTTCACAGATCCCCGTTGTGCCTACGGTACAGCCGGAGTCTAAAGCAAATAGGGGGTGGATAATCTCCACCCCTTTTTTTTAACTGATCAAGCTTTTCAAGGAGAAGATCAAATGCCTCAATTTTCAGACGACCTATTCTTAGGCCCAGCCCAAACCTACATGGGTTTGGATTTATCACAAACAGAAGGTACATTTACTGGTTCAGTAACTGGTACCACAATGACCATCACCGCACTTTTGACAGGCGACATCCTGACTTTAGGACAATATGTAAGCGGAACAGGCATTACTGCTGGTTCTTACATTACAGCTTTTGTCACTGGTAATGGTGGAACTGGTACATACACGCTGAGCGCATCTTCAAGCGCTACAGGCTCAATCACAATTACATCTTCAGGCGATGCATACCTTGGCGACCCCGCTCCCATGGACTTGGGTGTTGGCCCCCTTGGTCGTGTATACGTTTGGGATTGTGTTCCACAAACTTTGCAGACAGCAAACATTGCTGCATCACAGACAGCATCAGGTTCTGGATCAGTTACATTGACTGCAGGCACATCAGTGAAATCTGTTGTTCGCGCTGACGGCACAACTGTTCTTCAATTGAACACACCACGTGCATTGCAAATCAACACATCAACAACTGCTCGCACAATCACAATCAGTGGTTACGATTACTATGGTCAAGCAATGACTGAAGCAATCACAGTTGCAACCGCAGGTACTGCTAAGTCAGGCAAAAAAGCTTTCTATCAAATCGTTAGTGCAACAATCAACGGTTCTGCAACAGCAGTAACTATTGGTACTACTGACACTTTGGGCTTGCCTGTACGTTGTTTTGACGCAGGTTACGTTGTCAAAGTGGGTTGGAACAATACTCTTGCACAAGATACTGGTACATTTGTAGCAGCAGACTTGAACACCGCAACATCAACAACTGGTGATGTTCGTGGAACATACACACCATCTACAGCTTCTGACGGCACTAAGCGTTTGGTAATGACTATCGCTTTACCTGGCATTGCTGTTGGCCCTAACGCTACACGCGTTGGCGCTCTTGGCGTTACACAAGCTTAATAGGAGGCTACTATGGGTCAATTTAAACCAATGGTGAAGATGTACACCGACGAGCCTTCAGTCATCCTGAAGCTCAAAAAAGGCGGTAAAGTACATCACAAAGGCATGAAAGCTGAAGAGCATGGCCACAAGTCCATGCACGAGGCACATGGTGGCATGATGCATGGTGCTCACGAGGCTTTTGAGTCTGAGCATGGCCACGCCCCCAAGAAGCCTTCTATGCATGAGCGTCGCAAAGCTATGAACCCCAACCAGTACAAAAAGGGTGGTAAGGTTGAGCACAAGCTTGACGGTGGCATGATGGGCGCTCCAATGCGTGCTCCTATGGCTCCTATGGCACGCCCCGCTATTGCAGCGATGGCACCAGCAGCTCGTGTAGCTCGCGCAGCCATGGTAAGAAAAGCTCTGACTGGCATGAAAAAAGGCGGTCACATGGGCATGGAAAAGCACATTGAGAAGTTGGAGAAAGAACTCCATCATCACGAGTCTATGCCAATGGAAAAAGCTCACAAGATGCACCACAAGGCATCTGGTGGCGCTATTGATCGTGACGAAACCAAAACAACAATCAAAGGTAACGCAAAGAAATTTGAGAAGACCATGGTTGTTGATGGTGACCACCACGACAAGCACCACGGCACTGGAGAAATCCATGAGGGCAAACCAGCAGGCTACAAACACGGTGGAAAGATGCACAAAATGCATCACAAAGCCACTGGTGGCGCTATTCCTTCTGACACCCATGAGTCTAAGAACCCAGGCAAAATCAAGATGCATGGCACCATTGAAGACAATGAGCATGACTACTTGAACACCGAAATGCACTCAGCCAAGCGTGACAAAGCTCATGGTACTGGTGGCATTAAGGAAACCAACGCTGGCGGTTACAAGCATGGCGGTAAAGCTCATCACAAGATGCATCATAAGGCTACTGGCGGCGCAATCCCTGCGGCCACAATGAAAGGCAAAAAGGAAGACAGACTCAAAGGTGACACCTATGAGGATGGCGACTGGGAAAACCGCGCTGCTGACACATCTACACCCGGAAAGAAAATGGGTCGTACTGGTGAGGTCAAAGAAGCCAATGCTGGTGGTTACAAGCATGGAGGCCATGCAGTAAAAAAGCACTACGCCACAGGGGGTAATGTAGTCGACGATGGCAAGGCAGTAAAAATGCCTAAGCACTTCGTCAGCCGTCCTGTGGCCAACAGCTTGCAATCTGGTACTTTCAAACGCGGAGGTAAAGTCGCAAAAAAGGCTGACGGAGGCATGACCTCCGATGACCAAATGTTTGCCGACAAAGCCAACCGTGACTATGAAAACTGGGAGAAATCTCAGCGTGCAGAAAACGAAGCAACCAAGAACATGATTCCCAACGCAATCAAACGCGGTGTGAATGCAGTTAAAGGGTTGTTTGGTTCAACCACACCAGATGGTAGCGTGACTAAAACTGAAAAATCAGTTACATATTCACCTGCTAAAAAGCGTGGTGGCTCAATGAGAAAGTGTTGAGTAAGATGGGAGGGCTTCGGCTCTCCCACTTTTTAAGGAACAATTATGAGTAATGGTATTACTGCATCAGTGACACGAGCAGGAAGAGTTGAGCCTTTCAACCTTCAAGTTTCTCGTGGTCAAATTCAAGGTCACACACCATTTTTGCTTTACGGATACTCAGCTTCCGTTAGCAACACAGCATTTGGCCCTCTTTGGGAAGGTTTAACCCAAAGCGGTGGTCTATACCCATTTCCTAGTTCAGCAGCTCAATTGACCATTGTCAGTTCTTCGGCTTCTGATACAACCGCATTGAGCGTTCAAATCCAAGGCTTGGATGCCAACTTTGCGCCAATCAGCGAAGTAATTGCCTTGAACGGTACAAATGCTGTTACATCAGTTAAATCATATTTGCGCATCAACAATGTTGGCGTAACAAATGGCGTTAACGTAGGAACTATTACATTCAAGCAAAGTACCACATTGCTAGCACAAATTAACCCTGGCTTGGGCGTTAATCAAGCAAGTATTTACACGGTGCCTGCTGGTTATAGTTTGTACATTATGCGGTCTTACAAGACAGCAAATATTGGTTTTACAAGTGGTTCTTGGATTAACTTTGAAGTTCAATTCAACGATAACGTGTCAGGCGCTCAAAAAATTGTGCAAGAACAAACTTTTGTGCAACAAATTGAAATTAACTACGAAACAGTGCCTCGCAAAATTACAGAGAAAACTGATATTCAATACTTGTATAAAGCAAGCGTTGGTGGTCCATTGATTTGTTCGCAAAACTTAGTTGGCATTTTGATTCAAAATGACAATCTTGTAACTGGAGTAGGAACCTAATCATGCCTTTAACCAAATCTAAATCCAAAAAAGCTTTTGAGCACAACATCAAGGCTGAGATTCACGCAGGCAAGCCCCAGAAGCAGGCAGTAGCGATTGCTTACGCAGTCAAAAGACATGCTAAAAAAGCTCATGGTGGTGAAGTTTCTACACATCACGCCAATGAAAAACACAAGGGATGTTGGTAATGAAGAACGGTCTTTATGCCAATATTCATAAAAAACAAGAGAGGATAGCCCATGGATCAGGAGAACACATGCGTCGTGTCGGATCTAAAGGTGCCCCTACAAAGGAAGCCTTTATCGAGTCAGCTAAAACGGCTAAAAAGAAAGATGGCGGTGGGGTCAGTTTGGCTGTCGGTCGCGGTGAGAAACTACCGACAAACAAAGGTGCGGGACTCACAGCTAAGGGTAGAGAAAAGTACAATCGAGAAACTGGGAGCCATTTAAAAGCTCCTCAGCCACAAGGTGGCGCTCGTAAAAATTCATTTTGTGCAAGGATGTCAGGAGTAGTTAAACACGCTTCAGGAGATGCGCCAAGAGCAAAAGCATCTTTGAGAAGGTGGGACTGCCCAGGATGGTGAGGTAACTCATGTCTTATAGTGGTACTGTTGGACAAACGGTAGTAACCGTTCAGAACTTTATTGACCAAGGCGCACGTTTATCGGGCAAATTGGCTGAAGAACTGACGATTGAACAAGTTCAAGGCTCTAAACAAGCCTTGTTCTTTGTGCTGTCCAATTTAATCAATCAAGGCATCAACTATTGGGCCATCAATAAACAGGTCTATGGCCTGATTCCAGACCAATACGAGTATTTGCTACCCGTAGGTGGCGTTGACGTCTTAAACGCGCTCTATCGCACGATTACACAGCCTTCTGGATCATATTCATCAAGCGATGGATCAGGTGTGTCAAACATTTATGATGACAACATCCAAACTTATAACCAGATGACGGTGGCAAATGGGTATTATCAGGTCAATTATGGGACAAACAACTCCCAATACATTGGTTCAATTGGCTTCATGCCCTATATTTCTGGCGGTGGAACTGCAACATGGAGCTACACGCTTCAATATTCTTATGACGGATCAACTTGGGTCACGTTGTACACAGGAACAAACGTAGCTGTTCAAGATGGCCAATGGGTATGGCAAGACATTGACCCAGGTGCTACGGCTCAGTATTACAGAATGCAAGCCACAAACGGTACAACTTTAGCATTAAGAGAGTTGTACTTTGGTGTTAACACCACAGAAGTGACAATGTCTCGATTAAATAGAGATGATTACACAAACTTGCCAAATAAGAACTTTACGGCTAATCAGCCCTATCAGTATTGGCTAAATAGAACTATTCCACAGGCAAAGATTACTTTGTGGCCAGCCCCAAGTAATGCTTTTGTACAAATGACAGTTTGGTATTCACGTCAAATTGACGATGTAGGTGGTTTGAATGGTCAACTTGAGATACCACAACGTTGGAATCAGGCTATTCAATACTTATTAGCTCACCAAATGAGCTTGATATTGCCTGGCGTTGACTTGGGAAGAATTCAATATTTGGAAGCACAAGCAGAAAAATACTTTATCATGGCTGAAAATGAAGAGCGTGATAAGTCACCAATCTACTTTGCGCCTAACATAGCGCCGTACACACGATGAACTACTTTCTGACCTATCAACGCTTGATTGCAAAGGCAAAGGCCAGAGTGTGCCCAGACGGATACGTTGAGCGCCACCACATTCTGCCCAAGGCACTGGGTGGCTCCGATGACAGCTCAAACCTTGTGGCTCTAACAGCTCGTGAGCATTTTTTGGCTCATGTACTACTGGCCAAAATCCATGGCGGGACAATGTGGCAGGCGGTGATAATCATGAAAGGCGGAAAGAACAGATACTGCAACAGCCGACTGTTTGAAATTGCACGCCGACACGCTTTTGTTGAAAGGGAGAAGTCCATCAAGAAAAAGCGCATTTCCGACCCGTCTTTTGATGCGTACATGCACAAAGTTCGCTCTGAAGCCACAAAGCACAGGGTGGAGGGCTATCAATCCGAGGCTGGCGAAAAATTTAAAGAGCGGTTTGCGACAGATCGCGAATATGCCGCAAAAATATCAAAAAATCGCGCCAAAGCGCAAGAAGCAAGCGCAGCGGCAGTACGGATGAAGTCTTTCCAAAAAGCCGAAAAAATACTAGCCATGAGGTCTGAGGGCAAAAAATACAGCGACATAATGCAGGCGGTTGGTTGCTCAATTGGATTTGTCTCAAAGGTGGTGAGCAATGCCCAGATTTCTTGATACAAGTGGTAATGCATCTATTGCCATCTTTATTTGTGACAGATGTCGTTTCAAAAGACCAATTATTGAGGCGATGCCTGACCCAAATTTTCCTGGTCTAAAAGTATGTCAACGTGGGTGTGCAGATCAGAAAGACCCCTACCGATTACCCGCTAGAAAGACTGAGCGAATTAACTTACAATTTCCAAGACCTGATGTTAGTGTTGCAGCTAATGACAATGGTTTGGTGGTGACGCCTACAGGTACAAATATCCCTGGCGGTAATCCTACCGAAATCTACATTAGTACACAAAATGGGAATGATATTCCCCAACAAAATGGCAACACAAACATCATAAGCCCAAGCCCCAATCCATCTACAGGCCAATAACATGAGTGGACAAGTCACAATTACACAATTGCCAACCGCAGGGGCGTTAACTGGTAACGAGTCAGTTCCCATTGTGCAAAATGGCGTGACGGTTCAGACAACCACAGGCGCCATAGCATCTCAGCCCACACAAACTCAAACATTTTTGACGGTTGGCCAACAAACCAGCCTTGCAAATAGTCGTCAAATAGCAGTTTCAACTGGTTTAACTGCAACAGATGGCGGTTCTTTGGGTAGTTATACCATAGCAGTCACAGGTGCATTGGCATCGTTGATCAGTTCTGGCACAGGAATACAAGTCAAAACCAATAGCACTACGCTCACAAACGTACAAATTACTTCAAGTGGATCAGGCGTATCAGTTGCAAATGGTGATGGCACAACTGGCAACCCAACAATCAGCCTATCAACAGTTCTGCAAAACTTAGTTGGCACAACTGGAACAGGTTTATTGGCGCTAAATGGCACAGCTTTGAGCACAGTAGCAGTGACTGGCGTCTCAGGACAAATATCAGTCACGAATGGGTCTACAAGCCCTCAAATTGGCCTTGCAAGCACCGCAGTAAGCGCAGGGTCATACACACTACCAACAGTCACATTTGATGCGTATGGAAGGGCTACATCAGCCTCTAGCGCGTCAACGACAGGAAGTGGCGCAGTAGTATTGGCAAACAGTCCTACTTTGACTGGAACACCAAGTGCGCCCACAGCATCAACTGGAACTAATTCCACACAAATAGCAACAACTGCTTTTGTGCAAAATGCAATTGGCTCAGGTGGCGCGGTTGTAAACACATTTAGCGCAGGTACTACTGGTCTTTCACCCTCAACAGCAAGCTCAGGCGCTATCACTTTAGGTGGTGTCTTAGGTGTTGCAAATGGTGGAACAGGCTTGTCTACAGCCCCAACTGCAGGAGGCGTCCTTTACGGAAACGGAACTGGCTTTGCTGTGACTCCAGTTGGATTGTCAGGTCAAGTTTTGACTAGCCAAGGCTCAAGTAATCCCATTTGGCAAACATTGACTGGTGCAGGAACAGTTACATCTATAACTGCAGGCACAGGATTGACTGGTGGAACAATCACAGTATCAGGCACGATTGCAATTGATACAACAGTTGTCACCACTTTGACTGGAACGCAGACTCTGACAAACAAGACATTGACTTCTCCAGTCATTTCGTCAATTGTCAATAGCGGAACACTGACCCTACCCTCAAGCACTGACACTTTGGTAGGTAGAGCAACAACCGATACATTGACAAACAAGTCAATCAGTGGCTCAACAAACACATTGAGTAATATTGGCAATAGTTCATTAACCAATAGTTCAATCACGTTAGGAACAACAAATATAGCATTAGGCGCAACATCATTGACGCCTGCTGGCTTGACTTCAGTTTCAGTAACACAAGACCCAACATCTGCACTTCAGTTGGCCACTAAGCAATATGTGGATGCTGCAGTCTCGAATGTAAACTATCACGCAGCTTGTAACTATGCAACGACTGCTGACTTGGGAACAGTTACTTACAACAACGGATCATCTGGAGTTGGCGCAACAATCACCAAAACAAGTCCTTTTGCTACTTTAGCAATTGATGGCGGAAGCCCAAGCGTTGGCCAAAGGATTTTAGTTAAGAACGAATCTTCAGGTCAATATAATGGTATTTATACTGTTACCAGCGTGGGATCAGGATCAGTTGGATGGGTATTGACTCGTGCAACAGACTATGATCAAACAGGTACTGGACAGAATGAAGTAGCCCCAGGCGATACAACTTTTATTATCAGTGGAACTGTAAACGCTTCCACTCAGTGGGTACAAACTACTGATGCTCCAATCACAATTGGCACAACACCTTTGGTGTTTGCACAAATTGCTGGACCTGGCGCTTATACCGCAGGCACAGGACTTACTTTAACTGGAACACAGTTCAGCATTTCAAATACTGCTGTAACTGCCAACTCATATGGTTCAGCAAGTTCTGTTGGTACATTCACAGTAAATGCACAAGGTCAATTGACTGCAGCTAGTTCTACTTCAATTGCAATTTCTGCATCACAAATCACAAGTGGAACACTGCCAATAGCAAATGGTGGAACAGGACAAACAACCGCTTCTGCTGCATTCAATGCATTGTCCCCCATTACCACTACTGGTGATTTAATCATTGGAAACGGTACAAATAGCGCTACAAGGCTTGGAATTGGGTCAAATGGCTATGTGTTGACTTCTAATGGTACAACTGCATCATGGCAATCAGCGTCAGCAGGAGTTTCATCATTTAGCGCTGGCACAACAGGATTTACTCCAAATACTAGTTCAACTGGTAGTATTACTTTAGCAGGTACGCTTGCAACTACAAATGGTGGTACAGGGTTAACATCATTTACATCAGGAGGTGCGGTTTATGCGTCCTCAAGTTCGGCTCTTACTACTGGTACTTTACCTGTTGCTTCTGGCGGTACTGGCGTTGCGACACTTACGGGTCTAGCATACGGTAGTGGGACATCTGCATTTAGTGCAGCAACCGCAGCTCAAGTGGTTTCTGTAATTGGAACAACCGCAGTAACAAACGCAACAAACGCAACCAATGTAGCTGCAACTGCAGGATCGGGTTCAACCAATTACCTTCACTTTAGTTCAACAGCAACAGGCAACGTTGGGGTTAACACAAACACATCCCTGACATACAATTACACAAATAATACCTTGACAGCAGGTATCAACGGAGGAACATTCTAATGTCAGCATCAGGCTATACCCCAATATATTTGTACAACAGTGGTACATCAACCAACACGCCTTCATCTGGTAATTTAGGCAACGGTGAACTTGCAATCAATTATGCAGACGGCCGTATTTTTTATAAAAATTCTAGTGGCGTAGTCAATTTAATTGGTGGCTCAACAGTAACAACTGCAGCCGCAACTACCACCACATTAACTGCTCTTTCCACACGAATCCAAAAGATCAGTGGGTCAACAACACAGACAGTTCAATTGCCTGCTGCAAATACTTTGCCTGCAGGTCAAGTGTTTATCATTGATAACGATGCGACTGGTAACGTTACCGTAAACGATAACTCATCTACTTTGGTGACTACAGTTTACCCAGGCAATATGGTTTATCTTTGGGTAGAAGACAACTCAACTGCTGCAGGTTCATGGGGTAAGTATGCGTTCATTCCCTCTGGAACTTACGTTGCATCAGGAACTACTGGATCATTGTTAACCACAACTGGTTCTGGCTCTTCTTTAACCTTTGGTTCTGGCTCATTATCTCTTGGTGGTAATTTAACTACTTCAGGAGCTTTTGCCACAACACTAACAACAACAGCAACAACATCTTTGACACTACCAACAAGCGGTACAGTCACAGCTTTAGGCAATACAACTACAGGCTCGGGTTCTATTGTCTTGGCTACAAGCCCAACTTTGACAACTCCAACTTTGGGCGTTGCATCAGCAACAACAATTAATAAAGTTACTTTGACTGCACCAGCTACAGGCTCAACTTTGACCATAGCTGATGGAAAAACATTAACAGCTAACAATTCAATCACTTTTACTGGTACAGATAGCACCACCATGACATTGCCTCCTGTTAGTGCAAGTCTTGGTTATTTGAGCATTCCACAAAACAGTCAATCAGCCGCATACACAACTGTATTGGGTGATGCAGGGTACTGTATTTTTCACCCATCATCGGACGCCAACGCACGTACATTTACAATTGCTGCCAATGCTTCTGTAGCATATCCTCTAGGCACAGTCATTCAATTTATCAATATGTCTGCAAGCAATGTAACAATTGCTATAAACTCTGACACATTGACATGGGCACAGGGTGGTAGCACAGGATCAAGAACATTAGCGCAATATGGTGTAGCAAACTGCATCAAGATTGCAACAACTCAATGGCTCTTAACAGGAACTAATGTGACATGAGTGGAATACTTAATGCTTTTGTTGGTGGCTCTTATGCTGGTGTACCGGGTGCTCCTACCATTGGTACAGCTACAGGAACAAGCACTTCTGCAATTTCTGTTTCTTTTACAGCACCATCCTACAACGGTGGATCGCCAATTACAGGGTATCAAGTGGCATGTACTTCATCTGGTACAAACACAGCAACAGGTTCATCTAGCCCAATTTCAGTAACTGGGTTGTCTGCTGGAACAAGTTACACATTCCACGTCAGGGCGCAGAATGCAATTGGCTATGGTTCGTATAGTGGAAATGCAACTGCTTCAACAAATGCGGCGGCAGGCTCTCAATCTTATACAACTGCTGGTACCTACACTTGGATTGCTCCAGCAGGGGTTACTAGTGTTTCAGTTGTAGCTGTTGGTGGCGGTGGTGGTGGCGGTGGCGGGTTTTCTGCTTATTCCACCGCTCGTTCTGGAACTGGTGGCGGCGGCGGCGGATTAGGCTATAAAAACAACATTTCCGTTACTCCCGGAAATGGATACACCGTTGTTGCTGGTGCTAAAGGAACAGGTGGTAGTGGATCATATGGTGCAGTTTTTCCTTGTTGTAATCCGGCCTCTCGTGGTGCTAATGGAGGAACTAGTTATTTTATTTCAACTGGAACCGTAAATGGCGGCGGCGGAACAGGTGGAAAAGGCGCTTACGGTTCTTGTTCTGGCTGTGCAACGGGAGGATCATATACTGGAACAGGAGGCGGAAATGGTGGAAAAGGTCGAAAAGCTCAGGGGTATATAACATCTGGAGGAGGAGGTGCAGGGGGATATTCTGGCAATGGAGGTAATGGATCAAACCCATGTAACGGCTATCAGGCTACCGCTGGATCTGGGGGAGGTGGCGGAGGCGGAGGTGGTAACTCACGTGGGACTGCATGCACATCGTTTATATCACAAGCTGGTGGAGGTGGAGGCGTAGGAATATCAGGCCAAGGATGTAGTGGAGCTGGTGGGCATGGGTGTACTTGTGGCTCTACTTCAGGTGGCGGTGGATCTTCTGGAGCTAATGGTGGTTGTGCGTATGCGACTAATGGTAATGGTGGGGCATATGGAGGCGGAGGCGGAGGCGGAGGTTACCGATGTGCTAATGTTTCCACCGCTTGTTCTTATGCTTATACTGGAGCTTGCGGCGGTGTAGGTGCTGTGCGTATCATATGGCCCGGATCATCTCGTTCATTCCCATCAACTTGCGCTGGTTCTCCATAAAGAGGTAGAAAATGAATTTGTACATTCAAGTTGAAAATGGTCAACCTGTTAATCATCCTGCATTCGAAGATAATCTGATTGATGCGTTTGGCTCAGTCCCATCAAATTGGGAACCCTTTATAAGGGTTGAAATACCAAGGCCTACAGTTTATCAAGTTCTTAATAGCACTGAACCAACCTATCAAAAAGTTAATGGCGTGTGGACAGATGTTTGGGATTTAACAGAAATGACTGATGCAGAAAAGACGGCAAAACAACAAGCTGTAAAAGATGCATGGGCTGCAAATCCTAATTCAAGTAACTTTACTGCGTGGACATTTGATGAGTCAATTTGCGCTTATGTTCCCCCAACACCAAAGCCAACAGATGGCAAACAATATTTTTGGCAAGGAACAACAAATACATGGCAAATAATGCCACCATATCCAACGGATGGAAAAGAGTATAAACTAGACTTTCCCACAGCAACATGGGTTCTAGTTACAACATAAAGAGGAAACAATGGCTAAGGCAAAGAACAAAAAAGTCTGTAAAGCTGCTGAATCAGTAGCTGAAGTGGTTACACAAAACCAACTTCACGTTGCGTCACATTTTCCATGCCCAATTTACATTATTGAGCGCCCTGACTTTTTGGATGTAGTCAAACAAGTTTCTGAAGAAAAATTAAAAGAGCAAAGAGAAAAACAAGAGTTAAATGAAATTTATCCAGTAATTATGAGTAGTAATTACTTTGATGATCCTAGATTGGCTGATTTTGTAGGATTTATTGGGGGCACAGCTTGGAATATTTTGAATGATCAAGGATATGCCATGCAGAATTTTGTGACTTCATTTACTGAAATGTGGACACAAGAACACCATAAGCATTCTTCTATGGAGCAACACGTTCATGGATTTGGATCACAAATAGTTGGTTTTTATTTTCTTGAAACCCCTGAAAATTGTTCAAGGGTTGTATTTCATGATCCACGATCTGCCAAAGTTCAAATTGATTTGCCTGAGCAAAACCCTAGCATGGCAACACCAGCCAGCAAAATGATCAATTTTGAGCCCAAGCCAGGCATGATGATATTTGCTAATTCTTGGTTGGCGCACTCATTTACTCGACATGCTAGTGACAAACCAATCAAATTTGTTCACTTTAATTTAGTTGCCAATTATTCAGTTAATGCAACAGTAACAGCAACCACGCTGCCTGCAGCGGAGGTTGTGTGAAGTATTCAATAAGATTCAACAAAACAAGAGGTCAAGAGGGAAGAGGAACTTTAGACCATTGTTGGAGAGTGTTTGAAGGCGAAAAAGAATATTTATTCAAGAACGTAAAGATCAATGTGCCATGTGAAACTGAAAAAGATAAAAATGGCAATGACTGGAACTTCACTTGCATAGGCAAACTAACCATAGACAGAGAAACATCAACTGCAATAATCGGAGCTGAAAATGGATCAAGTGGAGAAGGATTTGGCGGTGCATGAAGCCATTTGTACTGAGAGATACAACCAAATCGTACGTTCATTAAAAGACGGAGAAAGACGCATGACAAAGATAGAGTATTTGCTCTATGGCGTCATGCTCATGACTCTTCTTGGCCCAGGCATGGCTGCAGAATTCTTTAAGAAGTTCTTTGGGGTGTAGAAATTGATCCGTTTACGTTGGTCGCTTTGGCTTCGGGGGCACTCAAGTTTATTAAAGACTCCTGCGAAATGTACAAAGAAGGACGACAGCTTGTCACAGAAACAATCAATGAAGTTCAAGGCGTGGCCAAAGATGTCAAGAATGTTAAAAAGTCAGCGACAGGCATATTTGGCTTTTTTGCAGAGGTGTTTGGACGTAAAGAAGAAACAAATGAGGTACAGCCTCAAGAGAATAAAACCGTTAAGCCAAAAAGAAAACAGCCTCCCCCAGAGTTTGACGAAAACTTAATTTTTACCCAAGTTGCAGATGCATTAACTAAATTTTTCCAAGCATACAATGGGTTAAAAAATTATGTCAAAGAACAAGAAGAATTAGCGTTGACTGTGGGAGATGACGAAGGACAGGACATTGCTATAAAATTGGTTATTGCCAATTTGCAGATGGAAAAGTTAAACACAGAATTGAGCGACTACATGGTGTATAGCGTTCCTCGTGAATTGAAGGATTTATACACAAGAGTGAATAGCACAATAGGTGATATTGCAACAAAACAAGCTTTGGCGCGAAGGGAAAAATTATTGGCTAAACGGAGAGCTGAATGGCAACGAAGGCAAAAGGCGGATTTAATCAAAACCAGAGCCTTGGTTATAACGGCAACTCTTCTAATGATAGCGTGGACATGGGGAATGATGATCAGTCTGACTCACTTTTCCTCACTGTCATAGCCCTTCTTCTCATCATTTTGTTGTTGCTTTTGCCTTTGGTTGCGTGGATGTATGTTGATATACGAAGTATGGAAATCAGAGTTGAGAAGGCCGTGAAGAAAGTAGACAACCAATGAAGTACGCATTACTATTGACTTCTATACTTCTTTTGTCTTCTTGCGACAATCAGTATCGCTATCATTGTCAAGACCCAGAGCATTGGGAAGACGAAGATTGCAAGCCCCCATTATGTGATGTTACACAAACCTGTCCTTGGATGTTGACCGATGCTTACAAGCCTAAAAAACCTTAAAGAAGAAGAAGTCAACGGGATAGTGCGTTTGTTGGATGCAATATCTAAGTTCGCCATCATGTTAACTTTTTGTATGATTTTGTTAACAATTGTGGTGTTTTTTGTCTATGGTGTTGTGGCTGTGGAACAGCCCATGAAAGACATGGCGCCCAACGACAAACTGACACATGATTTACTTAAAATCATAGCAACATCCATTTTCTCAGTTCTTGCTACCATAATGGGAGCACGAGCCATGATGCCACTGTCTAATCCATGCGCAGGCCCTATGGGAATGCAACCCATGGGTTTTGGTTCTGCTCCGTTAATGCAACCTATGGGTTTAGGTGCGCCGTTTATGAGTCAGCCTTCAGGCGTGATGTCAGCAATGAACACGCCTTGGACGCCACCTCCTCCACCAAAAACACCACCCGTGTTGGAGCATGACGAGGAACGTGAGAGAATGGCGGCAGCCAGAGCATCAATGAAAGGTCAGTGATGTTTAACCCTTATGTGTTAGTGGCAAGTTTATTTGCAATCATAGGAGCGTATTTTTATGGACACCATCAAGGCTATCAAGAGTGCTATTCAGAAGCTGTTGCAAAAGTTGCAAAAGCCAACGAGCAAGCCAGAGCAAGAGAACAAGAGCTGAACGAAAAAGTCAATCAGACCGCATCTGCGTTAAAGAAGGCTAACAATGAAGCTCAAGTTAAGATTACTAAGCTCACTGCTGATGTGCAGTCTGGGGCTGTGCGCTTGTCAATCCCCCTCTCCTCCAATAGTGTATGTTCCGCCAACACCGCCGGAACTGCCGGAGGAAATCAATCTACAGCTAGAGCCGAACTTGACGGACAGGCTTCTGCAAATCTTATCGCCATCACAGCAGACGGGGACAAAGCCATCCGAGCCCTCCAAGCCTGCGTCGCCAGTTACAACCAAGTGAGAGAATCCCTCAAGGAGAAAATAGATGATTAAACTCGCAATACCCCTCGCAGTCTTAGCTCTTGCTGGTTGCGCTACAAACGACTATCAGAAATATTCTGAGACTCAAGTCACGATTGCCAGATACAAAGCAGAGGCTGAAAAGGCTCGCTATCAAGTATTGGCTGAAGTGGTGAAGAAAGGCGACCCAGCCGCTTCCGTGGCGGCTGTAATGTCCATGCAGATGGGCATGGGTGGAGCAGCTCAGGAACAAAGAATTGAAGCCCCTAAGAATGCAGGGGATGATGTTTTCAAGTGGGCATCTTTGATTCTGCCCACCGCAGTACAAGGATTTGGCATTTATGAAAACGCTAAAGTGGCTACCACACAGTCTAACAATGCTACAGCGACTGCTATCAGCACTAATAGTACGTTTGCTTCTATTGCTAATACTGGCTCAAACAATCAAGCTTCTATGGCAGCTAATGCCAATTCAGGTATTGTGAGCGTAGCTGGTAGCGCTACAACCGCATTGACTAGCATCGCAAATAGCTCAAACACAGCATTGACCAACATGAGCAATGCTTCTAATACAGCCTTGACAAGCATGGCAGCAACTAACAACACAAATGTTACTAATGCTTTGACATCTCAAAGCTCAGCTTATAACGGTGTTTTGAGCACTGATTTGAATGCTTTGAATAGCGCAGTCAGCAAACTAACAACAGCCCCAGTTGTGATCACCAATGGCGTAATTCAGCACTAATATGAATGATAGATTTCTATTCATTCTGTTGTGCGCCGTGGTCTTGGTGCTTACTTTGATTTTGGTTCAAGTATGATTTCTGCTGAAAAACTTCATGCGTTGGGGATTGGACCAGAATGGTCTGAGCCTTTGACCACAACTTTTGCAACGTTTGGGATCAACGATGTTAACCGCCAAGCTGCGTTTATTGGACAGTGTTCACACGAGTGCAACCATTTCAAAACACTGGAAGAAAACCTCAACTATCGCCCAGAAACCCTTCACGCCTTGTTCGGTCATAAGTTCAAGCCAGAAGAAATCCCACTTTACGCTCACCACGCCGAGAAGATTGCCAATCGGATTTACGCCAATCGAATGGGTAACCGAGATGAGGCGTCGGGAGATGGATGGCGCTTCCACGGTCGTGGATGTATACAGTTGACTGGGCATGATAACTACTTCCATTTTGGTCAGGCTATTGGCCAAGACATGGTGACGCACTGCGACCAAGTGGCCACACCCATGTATGCAGCACTCAGCGCAGGGTGGTTTTGGAATACGCATGGATGCAATGACTTGGCAGAGGCACAGAACTGGGAAGGCTTAACTAAACGCATCAACGGTGGTACGTTTGGCTTAGAAGAAAGAGTTCATTTAATACAACAGGCACTTCAAGTATTGTCATAATTGTGCCTTAACCTTGATTTACGATTCATGCAAATTTAGTCAGGCAATGCATGAAAATCAAGCATATAGACACTTCTGTTCAAGCAAATATTGATGTTCTAAAAAAACTTCAAAAGGAGTGCCTTCCCTATGATAAGCCGTACAACCTTTCTGATGGAGCTTGGTGGATTGCTTATCAAGAAGGGAAGCCAATTGGTTTTGCAGGGCTTGTGCGCTCTGCTAGGTGGACTGATACTGGCTATCTATGTCGTGCTGGCGTCATTCCCAGCGCTCGTGGGCGAGGCGTCCAGAAAAGACTTATTCGAGTCCGTCAGCTATACGCTAAAAAAATGGGTTGGGCGTGGTTAATTACAAACACCTTTGACAACCCAGCATCAGCAAATTCTCTCATTTCTTGTGGTTATAAACTTTACGATCCTTCCATCCCTTGGGGTGCTAAGGGAACACTCTATTGGAGGAAGAAATTATGAAGTATTATTCTGACGAAGAATTTATCATGTTGTTTCAGATGTACAAAAGTCCGAGCATCATGGCCGCCGAGCTTGGTATGTCTGAAAGGTCCATATACGCCCGAAGAAACGCTCTAGAGGGCCGATATGAGATTCAATTGGAAACCGTAGAGGTTAAGAACAGGGTTGATCCAAAGCCTCCTCAGATTGATCTAGGCATACTCAACGGCACAGTCATTGTTTTCTCTGATGCACACTTTTGGCCTGGTATTCGTACCACAGCTTACGATGGTTTGATTTGGGCCATCAAGAATTTAGAAAACGTCAAGGCGGTGATCAATAACGGTGACGCTTTTGACGGTGCTTCCATCAGTCGCTTCCCTAGAATTGGATGGGATAAAACACCTAGTCTCATTGATGAAGTCAGGGCGTGTGAAATTGCTTTAGGTGAGATAGAAGACGAAGCTAAAAAAGTTAACAAAAATGTTAAGTTGATGTGGCCTCTAGGAAACCATGATGCTCGCTTTGAGAACCGTTTGGCTGCTAATGCACCCCAATATGAGCACATTAAAGGGTTTAGCCTCAAGGATCATTTCCCTGCATGGCATCCCTGTTGGTCAGTATGGCTGAATAACAGTGTTGTGGTTAAACATCGTTGGAAGGGTGGTATCCACGCAACACACGCCAATACACTGAATGCTGGTGTTTCTATGGTGACGGGGCATCTCCATAGCTTAAAGGTCACACCTTATGATGACTATAACGGCACACGATACGGGGTAGATACAGGGACCCTTGCGGAACCTTCTGGGCCTCAGTTTGAGAATTATCTAGAACATGCACCGACAAATTGGAGGTCAGGATTTGTGGTTTTGACGTTTCACAAGGGCGTATTGTTGTGGCCAGAAGTGGTGAAAGTCTATGACAAGGATCACATTGAGTTCAGAGGACAAGTGATCAGGGTGTAAAAAAGGGGCCGAAGCCCCTTGATCAAACGCGATGAATGGTGATGGTCGTCCTAGTATCAGGATTGTCATCTATAACAATCGTGTTGTCGTCTTCTTCAAGAACATCGTCTTCTTGCTCATCGCCTTCGTTGTCTTCATCTTCATCTTCTTCGAACAAGTTATCTAAATCAACATCTTTGTGATCTTCGATAGCTTGTGCGATGGCCATTTGAATCTCAGAAATCAAGTCAAAATCGGTTGATTTAATTTCGATTTCTACGTCAGCGGTAAAGTCTTCAATTTTCACTTCGTATTGCATGGTGGAGCTCCTTGGGTTAAAACTTCATTGTGTCGACTGATTGTGACATTTTTTTAAAAAATGTGTAGTTTTAGACTTTTATTTGGGCAGTTGCGAGTCCTTGCAATGAGTGGGAAAATAGGTTAAATAATGGGGAAAACATGACCACAACCCTTGTAACAACACCTGCTAATCCAAATTCGTGGGTACTGACCTACGATAATCTAATTGCGATTGTTCCACAATACTTGGAACGATCTGATACTGCGACCATCAACGCAATACCCACGTTCATCACTCTTGCAGAGTTTGAGATTGCGCAAGAGATCAAGACCTTGGGTCAGTTGCAAATTGTGGAGGCGCAGATGACCGCTGGCAACCCAGTCATTCAAAAGCCTGCTAGATGGCGCAAGACGGTGTCTATGAACTACACCGATAGCAGTGGCAACCGCAATCCTATTTTGTTGCGCAAGTATGAGTACCTGACCAACTATTGGCCAGTCAATACACAAACAGCTCCTCCTTTGTTTTATTCAGACACAAGTTGGGACTTTTGGTATGTCGCACCAACACCTGATCAGTCATACAATTTTGAAGTGTTGTACTATGAGCGCATTCAGCCTTTGAGCTCGACCAACCAAACAAACTGGCTGACTCAGAATGCACCGAATGCAATGTTGTTTGGCACGTTGTTACAAGCCATGCCTTTCCTAAAAAATGACCAACGTCAGATCTTCCAACAGAAGTATCAAGAAGCCTTACAAGCCTTGAAAGCTGAGGATGTATCTAGAGTTGGAGATCGTCAATCTGTTGCCGTGGATAGCTAAACATGTATGCAATTTACGTTATTACAAACACTGTAAATGCCAAACAATATGTTGGTATTGCATCTGATTTGGAACGTCGGTGGAAACGCCATCGTAATGCCAATGAGGGGCAACTAATTCATAAAGCCATTAAAAAATATGGTGTAGATGCATTTGTATTTACGCACGTAGCAGATGCTTTTGATGCAGAATCTGCAAAAATAATTGAACGTCTTTTAATTTCTGAAAAAAATACAAAGATGCCAAATGGATATAACATGACCGATGGTGGTGATGGAACTTTAGGCATGAAAAAAAATGATGAACATAAGAAAAAATTAAAAGAATCAAATAAAAAAACTTATGAAAACGAAGAATTAAGAAAAAAAGTTGGCGAAGCCATTAGTAAAGCAAAAAAAGGAAAACCAAGTTATAAAAAAGGTATCCCAATGGCTGAAGAACAAAAAGCAAAATTGAGAGCAGCTTGGGTAATTAGAAAAGCCAGAGAAGCGGCTAAAAAGGAATTAGCATGACTTATTATACGAACCCATACACAGGCTCAACGATCAGCCCTTCTCAGGTTGGTTATGAAAGCCTATCAATCAGCACCAACACCACACTACAGTGGCCTGTAAATGGCACCACTTCAGGCGTTGTGGCTAACATCATCGAAGTGACGGCCACAACAGGTGGGCTGAAGTTGATACTGCCTGCAGCGACTCAAGTCTCCACAGGTCAATCTTTTTTGATCAAGAATGTTGGAAATACAAACCCATTCACGGTTGTCAAGAATGATGGAACCACAACGATTGTCTCGATTGCTTCTGGTCTTGCTTACTATGTCTATCTAACTGACAACACAACCACAAACGGTACTTGGGCCTTCGTTCAGTTTGGTGCAAGCACTTCTGTGGCAAATGCGTCCTCATTGGTTGGATATGGTTTAGAAGCCATAGGAACAACACTCAATACAATTACACCCATTGTGACCTACTACAGTGGGTTCACAATGATGTCCACTGCACAATCGCAGATTTCAGTCTGGGGCGGTGGTGCAGGCACAATCACATTGCCATCATCCTCAGCCGTAGGCTCTGGTTGGTACACAATTGTCAAGAACAATGGAACTGGCGTTTTGACTATTGCCACTCAAGGTACTGACACGATTGATGGAAATAGCACATTTCAATTGCAAATTGGCGAGTCTTTTTACTTAGTCTCTGAAGGTACTGGTGGATTTGCTTCTTGGGGTTATGGACAAAGTGCTGTATTTGCATTTACCCAAGAGCAAATTTCGGTAACAGGCGCAGGCGCAACCATCACTCTGACTGCAACACAAGCTTCTTATGTGCTTCAAAACTTTACTGGAACAATAAGTCAAAACACAAATGTGATTGTTCCTCAAACGGTTCAGTTTTATGTAATCACAAACTCAACCACTGGCACATACACACTTACATTTAAAACATCGGTTAGCGGTGGCGCAACGGTAAACATTCCAAGTGGTGCGACGTATGCTCTAGTTTGCGACGGCACAAATGTGGTTGCTGTTTCTAGTAGCGCAAACAGTAGTTCATCCATCACTTTGTCGCCAGGTTCAGCGTCCAACCCTTCATTAAACTTCCAATCTAACCTAAGCACTGGCATGTACTTGCCAAGTTCTGCACAGATTGGATTTACAGTGTCTGGTTCACAAGCCATGGTCATTAGTTCTTCAGGCTTGTATGTGGTCAACGGTCTTAGTGGAGGCACGTTTTGACCGCTAAAGTCCTATCACTTACGGTACCCGCAGGGATTCAGCGCGATGGTACGCAGTTCGCTGCAGCTTCCTACGTGGACGGCCAGTGGGTGCGCTTTCAGCGTGGATTGCCTAGAAAGATAGGCGGTTACTCAGGCGCATTTTTGAATGCTTCTGGAGCCTCAAGAGGGCTTATCATGAGCGCCACAAATGGCTTGAACTATATCATCTCAGGATACAGTGCAGGTCTTCAGCAATGGGTGACCAACAACGTGACAGCGATTGGAACTGGCCCAACTCCATTCTCAATTAGTTCTTCTTATTTCACACCCAACGCAACCAATCTTTGGCAGTTTGACATCGGGTATGACTCCACGGGCGGTGGAACATTACAGTTGATTGCGCACCCCGGTCAGAATCTTCAGTACATCACAAGTACCACCAATACTCGTCCCTTGTATGGCCAATTTACAGGCACATCATTAGCCCCAATCGGTGTTTTTACCGCAGTAGGAACTACCACTACTAGTTCAACTAGTGTTACGTTTGCGACTACTAATGTGGCCATGGGGCCTGGTGTATCGGTTTCAGGCACAGGCATACAAGCAGGCACAACCATAGTCTCGTCTTCTTTAGTGGCTGGGGTTTGGACGGTTGTCTTGAGTTTGCCTGCGACGGCATCAGGCTCAGCCACATTGACGTTTGACAACAACATCTCGGTAAGCGGTGGAGTTGTAATGTTATACCCTTACTTGTTTGTTTATGGCAACAATGGTTTGATACAAAACTGCGCTGCAGGCGACTTCAACAACTGGACTAGCGCTGACGCAAATGCCAACAACGTGGCCTCTACAAAGATTGTGAAGGGCTTGCCACTGCGTGGTGGTACTACCTCTCCTGCCGGGCTGTTTTGGTCGCTTGATAGCGTGATACGCGTGTCCTACACACCCACTACGGTGACCACAGGAACTACGTCTTCTACGTTCTATTGGCGCTATGACTTGATCACTCAACAGAGTTCAATTATGTCCTCTAGCTCTGTGATCGAGTACGATGGAATTTATTACTGGGCAGGTGTTGATCGTTTTTTGATGTACAACGGTGTTGTACAAGAGATACCCAATACCATGAACCAAAACTATTTCTTTGACAACATCAACCTTTCTCAACGCCAAAAGGTTTGGGCCAGTAAAGTGCCTCGTTTTGGTGAAATTTGGTGGTTCTATCCAAGAGGTGACGCCACTGAATGTACCGATGCCATCATCTATAACGTGCGTGAAAAGGTGTGGTATGACGCAGGATCTGCACCTGGAGCGCAAAGATCAGCAGGGTGGTTTACTGAAGTGTTTCCCAAACCCATATGGGGTGACTACAATCCCAACACAATTGTTGAGTTTCAAGGGTCGGTTTCAGGCACTACATTGACAGTCTCTTCGATGGTTTTTGGATCTTTGGCTGTAGGACAAATCATCCAAGGCGCAGGTGTTCCTGACCAAATGGTGATTACAGCGCTTGGAAGCGGTACTGGAGGCACAGGAACCTATACAGTTTACAATCCTACAAGTACAAGCGTGTCCGGCGAGTTGATGACTGTAAACGGCTACACGATTTGGCAACATGAGACTGGTAAAAATCAAACATACTTGACTCATGTTGATGCAATTTATTCAGCATTTGAGACACCTGTTTTGGGATCAAGTGCAGGGCTAGTTGGCTCAACTCAAGGACCAGGCGAGAACATGTGGACACGATGCGAGCGCGTTGAGCCTGACTTCATCCAAACTGGACAGATGGATGTGATTGTGACGGGTAAGGGTTATGCGGATGACATAGACCGCCCATCAGACCCTTATACATTTGATCCAACAACTCTTAAAATTGACATGCGTGAACAGCGTCGTGAGATGCGTTTAAGGTTTGAGAGCAATACTTTTAATGGTGACTACCAAGTCGGAAAAATTATTCTTAGCATTGAAACTGGTGATGTCAGAGGTACTGGAAACCCATGATGATAATTTCAAGATTAGATGCAAAAAAACAAGGTTTAATCAGATACTTTACTGGTAAACCATGTGTTAAAGGTCATGTATCCGAAAGAAGAGTTTCTAATTGGATGTGTGTAGATTGTGGCCTTGAGCATGATAAAAATTTTTATGCAAGTAAACCAGATAAAAAAATTGCAACAGCAATAAAATGGAATCAAGAAAATAAAGATAAACATCAAGAACATAGAAAAAAATGGAAAAAACTTAATGTTGATTTAGTAAATATCAACACAGCAAAAAGAAGATACGCAAGATTAAAACGAACGCCATTTTGGTTAAATGCAGGCCAAGATTTTGAGATGGAATGCATTTACAAGTATTGCGCTTCGCTTCGTTCAATAGGCTTAGACTACGAGGTTGACCATATTGTTCCTCTCCAAGGAAAAACGGTTTCTGGTTTGCATGTTCCATGGAATTTGCAAGTTATTACTGGTGCAGAAAATTCTGCTAAGGGGAATCGACTTTGGTGACGTATGATCCGAGAGGAATGACTTGGGACATGTATTGCAAGCTGATGGAGGAGTTGTTTGCTCCGAATCAGTTGGGGCATCTGCCTGAAGAAGAGTGGAGAACTTGGGTAGACGGTGTGAATGGTATTGGATACTTTGTGCAATCAGGAATACCTGATCACCGCTTGTATTCAAAATGGAATGAATGGGCTGAGGCCATGTGTGGAATTATGACTTTAGGGAATTAACATGACAACGACAACATCAGTAGATCCATCATTTCAAAATCTTGTGAATAATTATTTCACAAGTAATCCCAACGTTACACAAGCGCAACTTGCAAACACAATTAGTACGCAAGGTGGGATGACGCCTGAAATTGCGCAAGCTTTGGCAAATCACTATGGAACTGATGTTGCAACAGTTAACTCTACTTACAACAATTTAATTGGCAACACTGGCGCACAAACAGCAAATACAAGCACATCTAATTCACCATTGACTGCAACTACTGCAAATACCTCTAATACTGCAACACAAACATCACCTTTGACCCAGTTGCAAGGTGTACAAAATACCATTCAAGGATTAAATTCTGGCAGTACAAGTCCGAATCCTTCTCAAAATTTCCAAGTTCAAACAGACATTCAAAATTGGATTGCTGCGCATCCTAATGCTTCTTCTTCCGATATAGCAAATGCTGTTAGTGGATATACAAAAAGTTCTGGCATAAATGCATCTGATATTTATAGTAATTTGGGAGTGCTTGCTTCACAAAATCCAAATCAGTATGAAAGCACATTACAAAACTTCAATACTGCTGAAGGGATTGATCCATCTAAAGCATTCATGAATTATCTGCAACAAAACGCAACACAAGGTTATGGTGGGTATACCCTACCTGATGAATCAAAAATTATTCAAGAAGCAAACAAAGTTGGATATAACCTAGCAAACTTACCAGATGTTGGAACTCTTGAATATAAATTATTCAATGGAATACCTGTTAACAATATTTCTGGAATCAACACAGCTAACAATGTTGCAAATACATTAGCGTCTCAAAAAAATGTTAGCGCCAATTCAATTTTAAATGGTCAAGCAGATGATCAAACCCAAAATCAATTTGGTGCTTTATCGAGTGTGTTGTCAGCCACTCCCAATAGTTCCAATTACAAAAATATGAGTGTATTGGCCAATGCAGGGGTGACGCCAGATCTTTATGCCAAGACAGCAGGAATAAGCCCAATAAGTGCAGTCAATATGTTTAATTCAGCATTAAATCCACAAGCGCCTGCTGATTCTCTAGCAGCACAAGCTGGGGTACCTAAAGGCACTTCATACACGTATGGAATAAATGGCTATAACACTCCAGTGATTATGTACACTGATCCAAGAACTGGTCAGCAAATGGCGTACACGGCGGGTGGTGGTGCTGGATATCAAACCCTTCCAGCAGCCGGAGCACAAGCAGCTCATTTATTGCCTCCTACCAATCAAGTTACAACTTATACCTATGGGCAAAGCAAATATGTCAATCCATTCAATGCTAAAGGACAAGTTGATACAACAAATGCTGCGGCTTTAGACTCAGCATATAAATCAGGTTTAATCTCAACAACAGATTACCTGAATGCCAAGCAAGCATTGACTAAAAAGACCACTTAAATGAGCACAACAGCCAACGCATCATCGTCACCATTAGCGCAAGACATTTGGTCTACGGCTAGTCAGACCTTTGATGATACCTATAACGCTATCCAAACTGGTCAAGCCAAGATCGGCACGATTACTGGTGGCGTTGATGACAACGGAAATTCAATTACATCAACAGGTTTAATTGATGGACAAGGTAATTTCATCAATGGAAATATCCAACAAGTAGCGCCAAACGTATACGCAATTATGTCTGGTTCTACTGGTGGAACCATGAACACATTTGTTCGTGTTGATCCCAATACGGGAGCAGTGCAACCCGTTACCGATCCAAGCACGCAAGTCACATACACAGGCGGATCTAAGGGCGGTTTTATTGGAAACATCGCTAGGGATTTAGGTCCAATCCCAATGATTGCGGCTTCAATCATCGACCCAACCTTATTGCCTTATGTCTCTGCAGCCGATACTTATGCGCAGACAGGAGACTTAACAAAAGCAGCTACATCTGGAGCGCTTTCGTATCTGGCCTCCACTGCAGGCAATGCGGCAGGTCAAACTGTAGGTAAGGCCATAGGATCAACTTTAGGCGAAGACCCTAGTTTGTTGGGAGAAGCACTTCAAGGCGCAGGTGCTGGAGCCGCCAGATCTTTGACTGCAGCAGAAATTTCATCCCAAGGTAAAGCAGATCCTTTAACTGCATTGATGGCAGGTGGGATCAGTGGTGGCGTATCTGCAATCACTGATCAAATACCAGGCATTCAGAATTTAAGTCCTTCAGGACAAATTGCTGTTTCCAAAATCATAGGTGGCGTGTTGGCTGGTCAGCCAGCCACTCAAGTGGCAATTAACTTGGCCATAGCCGCAGGGCGTGAAGAGTATAAAAACCAAGTCTCACAGGGTAATGTATCTACACCTACAGACCAAACTTCTACAACTACCTCACCTTTAGCCACAGATACAAGTCAAACTGTTGCTACTAGCCCAAGCTCAGATAGTCCACTTAGCAATGTTCAAATCACTGCAAAAAGCACTGATCCAACTGATTACACAGTAAGCTCTACGAATACAAGTGATGCAAACAGTCCTCTTGGAAAAGTTACTATTACGGCCAAGAAAAACGCAACAACTCCTGATGACGCGGTCATAGCTGATCCTAATGCGACACAATTACAACCAGTTACTGTTGTTGGTTCTAGTGGAATTGACAACACAGTTAGTGACAATACTGTTGTTGAAGACCCAAATGCTGTTAAATTGAATCCAGTTACTGTTGTTGCAAAAAAAGATACAACTGACAATGTGGTAACCCCTGCAGTTGTTACTGACACAACAAAAACTCCAACAACCACAAAAACAACAACCCCTGCCACCAAGACATCAACTTCAACCACTTCAACGGCATCAAGTTCACCCCTGTCAGGTGGAACTACTAGTTCAACTGGGTTGCCCATGGTTGCGACCATGTTGGCAGGCGCTCCTGTGTATGGAAATCCTGCTCACTTACAGGCCCTGAAACAAATTTTTGATCAACTTGATCCTGAGTTGGCAAAAGTTATGTCTCAGCCTACGCAAGCGCAAGAACAGCCCACACAAGTATCCCAAGCTGATTTGGCAGAACTTAATAAAGAGATTAAGATGAATCAACCTGAAGTAGCTGAAAAGTTTTTAACTATGGCCGATGGTGGAACTGCATTATCAGATGCATACAAAGCTTTTTTAGCCAATCAACCAAGTGCCAACATATCTGCCCCAAGATTATTAAGTGCTGCACCAGTTCAAGGATCAATTGGCATAGGACAGGCGGCAACTTTAAGTCCTTTAAAATATCTAAAGCAAGGCATCAGAAGGGACGCGCAACCCACTAATGCTTTAGCGCATGGGGGTTTGCCTGACCACTATAAGGAAGCGGCTCCAAAGGGCCACAATCCTGAATTCATCACAGGCTTGACTGGATACTATGCCAACGGCAAAGGAACTGGCCAAAGCGACGATATACCAGCCATGCTCCACGATGGAGACTATGTGATGGATGCTGACACGGTAGCCTCTTTTGGTGACGGATCAAGCAAAGCAGGCGCACAAGTTTTGAGTAAGTTTCATCACGAAATACCTCACAAAATGGCAGTTGGTGGGAATCCTGTCCCCGCCAAGATTGCTGATGGAGAGTATGTGTTTCCAGCTAGTTTTGTGACTGCCATAGGTGGCGGAGACAACAAGCTAGGATCGAAATTATTGGATAAAATGCGTGAAGAGCTACGCGCACACAAGAGAAGTGCTCCTGACACAAAAATACCACCGAAAGCAAAATCACCTCTTGACTATCTCAAGATGGCGAAAGGATAAAAATGGCAAATCTACTTCAGTCATCACAAACGCAAGCAACGACCGCACCATCGTATTACACGGACTACCTGAGTAATATTGCTTCTCAGGGCGCAAACGCAGCTCAAAATGCACAATACGTTGGTGCTCAGCCTTTACAACAACAGGCATTTGAGAACGTAGGAACTGCAGCAAGTGCCTATCAGCCAACATTACAGCAAGCAGGTCAAACGTTGACTAGCGCAGGTGGTGTGACATCACCCTTGGCTGCTGGAGCAAATTACTTGGCTGCAGCAGGTCAGAGCCCTGCACAACAGGCTCAGGGCTACATGAGCCCCTATATCAATTCAGTAATCAACAACATGTCTGATATTGCACAACGCAATATTCAGCAGAATCTAGCTCCACAAGCCACTTCTAGCGCTGTGGGCTCAGGTCAATTTGGTTCACAACGTGGCGCTCAGGTTCTCGGTCAAGTGATCAGTGGTGCGAATCAAGACTTGAACAACCAAATTGGTCAATTGCTTAATAGTGGATATAACACAGCGCTCACAACTGCTCAACAACAAAATGCATTACAAGGCCAATTGGGGCAAATTGCTGGAAATCAAGCTTCTGCAAATCAACAAAACCTCACAGCTCTTGGTCAACAACAAGCTAACCTTGCAGGTCAGAACCAAGCACTTGGATTGGCAGACATCAATGCTTTGTCTACTTTAGGTGGCCAGCAACAAACTATTGCACAGAATCAACAGTTGTTCCCATTAACAAACTTGTCTACATTGTCAGGCTTGTTGCGTGGATACAATGTACCAACAACCACTACAACGACTGCACAAGCTTCTCCATTGTCTACTTTGGGTGGATTGCTTACTGGATCAGCAGGGTTCTTTACTCCACAATATGATAAAAATGGAAACCCAATTGCAAATTCTGCCCCTTATCAAAACTTGTCTAGTGGTCTTCAATCTGCTTATAACTCTCTTTTTGGTTCTAATGTTACTGGTACAAGCTCAAACAATTGGGCAACTGGCGATAATGTAACCAATGAGGCAACAGGTGGTTCTGGTACTTTGGCGCCAACTGACACAACTCCAATTACAACTGGAAATGATTGAACTGTTTAAGGAATAAATCATGGCAACACAATTAGATAAATTAGTTCCTGACGCTTCACAATTAAATTTTTACGGTGAATCACCAGAATCAGCTAGTGGATATTCTGATGCAACCAAACAAGCTTTAGATGCATTGGAGCAAAGATATTCTCAACCTAATTGGTTTAAAGTTTCTGCTGGATTTTTAAAGCCTCAATTGGGTGGTTTTGGTGCATCTCTGGGGTCAGCATTTGAAGCTCTTGGTGAAAATGTCGAGCAACAAAAAGCATTACAAATTCCTATTGCACAAGCACGAGCACAACTTGCTGTTTTTGAAAATCAAATGGGACATAAAAAAACTGCAGCCAAAGCAATTGAAGATTTTAAAAAAGATCATCCTAATGATCCATTGCCTCCTGAATTGATAAACTTTGTTACGTTACATGATAGGGATCGTGGAGAGGCATTAAATAGAGAATTGCAAACTAATGTAGATCTATTTGACAAAAGACGATTAAATTTAGATGCACAATTTAAAGCTGGAAACTTAGACCCTGCTCAATATAAAAATGCATTGAAAGATTTAAATGACCAAACTCAAATTTTGAATACAAGTCATGGAAAAGATGTAAGTGCTTCTAATCCTGTGACAAACCCAGGTTCAGGCACTACAACCAATAATAATGGAGCGCCTGTTACACAAACAACTGAAAGTGGTGGAACTCAACAAGCTCCCAAAGAGCGTGTGGTATTGAAGACACCCGGAAGTGAATTTACCCCTGTTAACCCACCCGAGGAAACAAAAGCAGGCAATACTCGTTTATACGAAAATTTGGATAAACAAGGTGCTAGTTATTTGGATGATTTGAGTGCATTAGGATCGCCTAAAATTCATTCTAATAACATGAAGCCAATTAAAGAGCTTCTTAAATATTCAGATGATCCAAGATTCAATACTGTAATGGGTATTTTATCTGGACAAGGATTTATGTCTGGTTTAGGTGCATTGATAGAAAATGGATTACATGGATCAATTGGTGATTACAACGCAAGTTTATCTGTTGCATTGAGCAAAATTGCATTAGCCTCTAAAGATCCAAATGTACAAAGTTTTGCGCAAAATGTTTATAGAACTCTTGCACAAATAGAATTGAATAACCAAAGATCTGTAGGATTAAATCCTAGTAGCGCAAGAAATGCTGAATTTAGTATTTTATCTTCAGCTACGGCTCATTCAGATACACTACCAGATGCGGCAAAATTGTTTGCTCTTCAGGCACAATATATTCAATTACGTAACAGAGATTTGTACAACGATACTCGTGACTTACTGACAGGTAATCATAAGTCATATGTGATAGATCCAAACTCTCCAACTAAATTGTATTTAACTGCAAATTCTCCTTCACAACAAAAAATTATTGATGCTTACGAGAAAAAAATTGAAGAAGAAGTAGATAGGTATATTCGTGAAACTGGCGGAGGTAAACCATGACCAAAGAAGACGATGATTTGCCTCCTGGTTTGAGAGAGGTTGCACCAATTGCTTATAGCAAGAGCCCACAAGAAAAGCCAGTAGAAACGCATAAAGCAACACCCAAATCAACGCCTACAAGCATGCCTGGAGGCGGTATATTGCCACCCGAATTAGTCTCTAGTTTACGCGGCCCAGAAGTATCAGAAGACCTTCAAAAAGCTTTGGATGACGCAAAGAAAAAAGTTGCTTTAGGTGATCCAAATGGTCAAAAAGAATTAAACAACGTTCTTTTGCAAATTTCAAAATCACAAAAACCTAGCCCAATGTCTGGAAAAAACCCAGACCTCAAGCCTGATGCTAATACTGAATCATCAGATGAAGATCCACCAGGATTGTCTGAGGTTTCAAATGTAAACTACAAAGGTTCACCACCAAAAAAGGATACATCAAATATTGCTCCTGTAACTGCTGCAGAAATAGGTTTAGGTGCAACTGTTGGCGCCGTTGTAGGACGTCAACAAAGAAAAGCTGAAGCTAAAAAACAAGTAGAGGCTATACAAAGTGGCAGTCAACTGCCACCTGAAATGAGACCAATGAGTGATTCAGGGTTGCAAAGATATGCTAATTCACAACTCAAAGCATCTGTGCCAATTGAAAAATTAAGAGAACTTACTGGCATGGACATTAGAACCATGGCTGAAGTACAAAAGGCTTTAAAAGTTGTTCAAGGTAATGAACCTAGTCGTGAGCCCATAGTAAGAGACGTTAATGGTCGCAAGACAACTGTGGCTTATAGATCAATACCCGGTAATCCAGGTATAGATTTGACCCCATATATGTCTGAAACACCATCTATGCTAGAGCGCATGGGAACATCTGCTATGGAGGCTGTTAAAAGCGTTCCACAGGCTATTGGAAGATTTCTCAGCCCGATTGCTGGCGGTGCTATTGCTGCCCCTCAATTGATTCAATCGGTCAATAACTACATGCAAAATAAACCTATAGATCCAACACAAGTTGCATCTGGTTTGGGTGGTGTAGCAATGATGAGCAGATCACCTTTAATTGGTACAGTTGGAGCTGTTGCTCAATTGCCTTACATGGCTAAACATGCAGACGAAATTATGAATGCCATGAGTTTAGGAGAAGTGAATCCCACCGCTTTCGGTGGAATGCCTGAAGGTACAACAACACTTGGTCAATTAAGATAATAAAAAACCCCAGTTGAACTGGGGTTTGGTTTATTTAGAAATCAGCATTGCCAGTAAAACAATGCTTGAACAAAAAAGCCAAAATTTAATAACCCACATTGCTTCTCACCTCAAATAGTTTCTCTCCAACATTTCTGTTGAGGTTAGTTGCTATTTCAACACATTTGTTCAGTTCGTCAGTCCTGATAAAAGGCTCTGCAAACTTTACAAAAGCATTGGCCATGAGAACCAAATCGTCCTCAAGGAAGTTGTGGTTTTCTTCCAACATGACTGTGCGGAAAGCTTCTCCGACTTGTTTTGCATTTAACTCCATATCATCCTCCAAAATTATTTTTGATTTTCCAATAACCCAATAGGTGTTGGAACATTTCCCAACCCCTTCTGAGATCCTCCTCAGACCACTCCACGACTTTAATAAGACCTGGGGACGAGACCGACGCAAAGACGTTCGCACAACGCGCGTGTGGGATGCCTAAACCGTGTCTGTAGGCCGCCAACTGCATCATGTGCTCGTCATACCCTTCGACCTTATCATCTGGGCCAAATTCTTTTGTTTTGGCGTCGATAACAATCCCAAGGGGTGCTGTCTCATCAGGCAAGCAGTAAAGGTCAACCTTACCGCCATAACCCAAGTTTGATGCAAAGGCCGTCTCAGTCTTCCATTCTTGGAAGGGATGGGTGCCAAAGTGGTCGAACACTTTCTTCTCAAAAGCCTCAGCAATGTCACGGTGCTCGATGTCCATGCGAGCGCCTTCGTACCACGCCTCAATCGACTCATGAACACGAGTTCCACGCTCGGCTGCTTTCTTAGCCGTCTCTTTTGAGTCAGCTACAATGCGAGCAATGAATTCCTGTTCGCTCTCGTGAGGCTTCTTGGGAAGGGTTAATGCTGCGAGCAACATTTGCTCATTCTTCCAAACCTCAAGACCGGGCTTAGAGGCGACTTTTAGAACCGTGGTGACCGAGGGTACCAAGTTCATGGTTCGTGCGTCCCTGAGCGTTGTAGGGCGGTCTGAGCCGTCCTTTGCCTTGACGGTGTACTGAGGTGCTCCATCCTCTGCGCGATACCAGTGAACGGATTCTGCTGATCTAGCTATTATTGTTGTCATGTTTTACCTCAAAATGGGATGTCGTCATCCATGTCGGATGAAGTGTCTACGTAAGTCTCTGTGGTTGGCTTGGTCTTAGCCTGTTTCTGCCACTCAGGAGACGCCATGATCTTTGTCTTCAAGTAATCACTCAATGACTCAAAGATGGTCATGTCAGGATCGCTGAGGTTGAAAATCTCTAGCTTATTGACGCCTTGAGGCAAGCCATTCTGTTTGATCATTTGTGGAACTGGAGTCACGCCATCCACGTTTGTGTAAGTCTTACCGTTCTGACCAGCACGCTCAATCACGTTCAACATGCACCATGCGCCCAAGATGTTCTTGAGGTCAAATTTGCGCATCTCTTCTTGTGTGAATGGCTTACCGCGCCATGACTGTAGGTCTAATCTCAAGTTAGCCTTTTCTGACCAACTCAATGTGTAGTTCTTAAAAATACCAAATGGGCGACCGTCCTTCATGGTCAGAGGACTGCCTGATTCGTCCATGCCATGCAATTCCCAACCCAACATGATCTTGTGCAAGAACTTGACTTGACCCATGTACTCTGACTTTTGTGTGCCCATGTCAATGATGCGATAGCATCTTGCCAAGTGCATTCCTGATGGGCAACGCTCAAATGAACCGCCTGTATCTTCAACAATAAAACTCATATACATCCTTTAAAAACGTCGTATCCGACAAACCCGATCAACATGACCGTGAAATTATTGTACACGAATTCAAACTTTGTGTTAGACTTTGTGATGAAATGTACAAAAGGAGCAACATGAACTTAAAGGAATATTTCAAAGACGAGCCGTACGGCGCAAAGAAAGAGATGGCTGAGTATTTGGGAATCACTTTGACGTGGTTGGGGATTTTGATGCGTAAAGCAAAAAGACCCTCACCTGAATTGGCCAAGAAGATTGAGAAAGCAACCCAAGGGCTAGTGACTGCAAAGGAACTTAGACCCGATTTATTTGAGTAACGAGGAAACAATGCAAAAAAAACAAATAAACATTGACGAAATCAGAATTGATGGCGGTACGCAAATGCGTACGGTTGTTGATCAAGACTGGGTGTATCACATTGTCGAGCGCATGAAACTTGACAACGTCTTTCCCCCAGTTGAACTAGTATTTGATGGGGTTTCATATTGGCTCACAGACGGCTTTCACCGCTATCACGCCTACAAGATTCTTGGCATCAAAAAGATTGACGTGTTGTGGGAGTCAGGCGCGCTTCAGTATGCACGCGAGAAAGCCTTGATTGCGAATGAAACCCACGGCAAGCCACTGTCCATTCGAGACAGACGCTATAAGGTTGAGACGTGTTTGACTTGGGAGGAATGGTACAAGAAGTCCAACTATGAAATTGCCAAACGATGCCACGTGTCTGAGTCTTTTGTGGCTGCCGTCCGTGACCCTGAAATAGCTGAAAGACAGAAAGAAAACCGCGAGAGGCACTATCAGAACAAACTCAGGCAACGCATGGAAGATACTAGTTCAACTAGCAATGACGTCAAACTAGAAAGTATTGAGCCACAAGATGGTTCAGCTCCTGACGAGGAAGAACTCAAGATTGCTGAGCTGACCATGCAAGCCAATCAAGAGGCGATGTTCAAGTTGTTGGATTCTGACGACGCCTTAAAGACTGCCCACGCTGAGATTGAGCGCCTGAACCACATGATTGCACAAATGGAGATGCGGTTCGTGGGGCTGATGAACGAAAAGAATGAGGCCATCAAGATGGTCAAGTCACTTCAGAAACAACTTGATAAATTAAAAGGTAAAAAATGAACAACGTCCTAGCGCAAAGCGAGCGTGATAATGGATTCCCACCCCCTCGTCAATTTCAGATTGATGCCCACAACGCCTTACGCGAGGGGTTTAGGCAAGGGCACAAGAATCAGATCATCATGGCGCCTACGGGCGCTGGAAAGACTTACCTTGGGTTGCGTATCTGCAACGAAGCCATTCAAAGGGGTAAGCGTGCAGTATTCCTGTGCGACAGGACTACCTTGATCAACCAAACGTCTGCGGTGGCCGACCGCTACGGCATGACCAACCACGGCATCATCCAAGCCAATCACTGGAGGAGAAGACCAGATGAACTATTTCAAATTGCTAGTATTCAGACCATCGCCAAGCGACAGTTTTGGCCACAGGTCGACGTCTTGGTGGTCGATGAGGCTCACACGACTTACAAGAGTTGGACAAATTTTGCCCAGACAACCAAGTCTAGTGTCATTGGTCTATCTGCCACACCATTTACTACAGGCTTGGGAAAGATATTCACCAACATCGTAAACGCCACCACAATGCACGATCTCACTCAGCATGGGGTGTTGGTACCTATGCGGATTTTTTCGTGCCAAAAGCCTGATATGACGGGCGCAGAGACGTCAGGAGGCGAGTGGACTGATCGAGCTGCCGAGGAGCGCGAACTCAAGATCGTGGGTGACGTGGTCAAGGACTGGCAACGTTTTGGCGAGAACCGCAAGACGATTGTCTTTGGCGCCACGATCAGGCACTGCGAGGAGCTCTGCCGTCAGTTCATTGAGGCTGGCGTGTTGGCTGCAGTCTTCACCAGTGACACCAACGCCAAAGATCGTGAAATGTTGCTAAAACACTACAGAGAGCCAAATAGTGAATTAAAAGTTTTGATTAGCGTAGAAGCCTTGGCAAAGGGCTTTGACGTGCCTGACGTTGGGTGTATCTGTGACGCAAGACCTTTAAGGAAATCGTTGTCTACAGCTATTCAGATGTGGGGGCGTGGGCTTAGATCGTCCCCTGAGACTGGTAAGAAAGATTGCTACCTCTTGGACTTTAGCGGAAACATTGTGAGGTTCTTTGAGGACTTTAACGACATCTACTTCAATGGCTTAGAGAAGCTAGACGACGGTGAGAAGCTCGACAAGAAGATTCGCGTCAAAGAGGAGTTTGAGCTATTTGGTTGCCCACGCTGTGGTTACAAGCCCTTCCACAAGCGCTGTATGTCGTGTGGATTTGAGAGGGTGAGCAAACAGATGACTGAGGTGATACCAGGTCATATGCAAGAAATCTTTATTGGCGAGGGACGCAATAAAAAGAAACTTGCAAATAGCGCTCAAGACCTATGGAATCAAGTTTGCACTTACGCAAGGCACCACAGCAAGCCTGAGACACAGTCAGGACGTGCGTGGCACTTATTTAAGCAAATCACGGGGCGTGAGTCAGAGTGGAAGTTTACGACTGCGCCTAATGTAGAAATCAACAGAAATGTGTACAACAAAATTCAACAAATGAACATTGCATGGAAGAAGGGAAGATCATGAGAAAGCGTTCTAAGTACCGCCCTAAGCCAGTCATCCTCGACACGATCAACTATGTGATCAGTGGCATGAAACCGATGACTGACCTCAAGAGTATTTTGACGACACTACAACTAAAAAATCATTTGGCGCTAGAAGCATTACGAACTGGCAAAGCAGTCAAAGACGACATAGACACTTTAATTTCAGTTTTAAACATGTGTGAAGCTTTATCGAAACTCAAGATTGGAGAAACCTATGCAGATGAAATCAAGTTAGCACAGGATGCTATATACGAGTGCGCTAGACGTGGCGCTCATAACTACCATTTCATAGCCAAGGGACCTGAACTCAAGGCCATCAACTTTGCGATGGAACTACATGACGCGCAACTTGAGGCGTCAACCGTAAAAGATGTCGAGCTCGCTTCAGACATCGTCATGAAAGCAATCATCAACAAAACCGCTAGACCAATTGTAGAAAGAGAGAAAGTATGAAGATTGAATTTGAACACATCAAAGACAATGAAGACGGATCAGCAACCGTAGTTATTAACTCGGACAAAGAGGGTTATGACCATGTTTTTAAGTATGGCATTGTGGCCATGCTAAGAGATGGAATCAAGAAAGCCAAAAAGAAATATTCTGATGAAGAGTATTCTAAGAAAGACTATTACAAAGACGAACTGAAGTCTTTGGGTGAATTGTTGGCCATCTATGATGAGCAACTCAAGGCTGCCAACGAACTCATCGTCAGGCTACAGAGAGAACCACTATCTGAGGAGCGCTTGGTTGCTCTATACAGACGCTCTATGGACTGGAGACAGTTTGCGCGTGACGTCGAGAAAGAACACGGCGTAGGTGAGGTGGCTCATACAATCGAGGAGATCATTGAGCAACCCATCACTGAAGAAGAAGTAATGTCTCAGCCGTATCAGTTTGATGACGTGGGGTACGACGAATGAAGCCTAAAATGTACACCCTCGTTCGTGAGTGTGTCTCTAATGGTTTGATCATAGGATGGAACCGAGCACACAAACACGATGACAATCCAACCATGGACTACATCATGAGATGCTTGGAAGAGGGCATTATGTATGAGTTCCATGAAATCTTTGAATTTGACTGCAAAATAGAATGAGCTTCATAGACTTTGCGCGAGCGCATGGGGTTGAAATAGACCCCAGTAAACTTTACCCATCTGACTCTATCAAAAGAACTGGGACTGTTGCCAAGCCTAAATCTGGTAACGGCGCTTATCTTTGGGATGGTCAGCGTGGGTGGGTCATGGATTGGTCAGGCGAGGCCAAGGCGATCTGGTATGAGGATCCCCATGCCAAACCATGGACGGAAGAACAAAAGCGCCAGTGGTTCGAAAAACGGCGTGCTCAGCAGTCTGATCAGCAAAAGCAGTATGACGTCGTGGCTCAAAGGGCAGAAGATATCTTAAAGATATCTAAGGTGGAAAGTCACCCTTATCTTGAGTTCAAGGGCTTTAAAGATATACAAGGTTTTGTATATAAAAACAGCCTACTGATCCCCATGAGGAACGTGAAGACCAATAAGCTGCAAGGCTATCAAGAAATCTACTTTGTGCCTGAAGAGATGAAGTATGAGAAGAAAATGCTCTACGGCATGAGAGCCAAGAATGCTGTGTACTGGTTAGGAACTGAGAAGAATGACGACATATGGTTTGTCGAAGGGTATGCGACTGGGCTCAGCGTCCACCAAGCCATGCGTTCGTGTGGGATGAAGGGCTCAGTGGTGGTTTGTTTTAGCGCGAGCAATTTACTGAATGTCATTGATCAGGTGCAAGGCAAAAAATATGTGTTTGCGGACAACGACAAGTCAGGCACAGGTCAGAGCATTGCTAGTTCAACTGGTATGCCATGGACAATGGCTGACGAAGAAGGGTGGGACGCGAATGATTTGCATAAAAACAGAGGAATCATTTCTGTTGTAAAAAAGATTATGCTTTGCAAGGCTAAGCACTTGACAACACAGATCAACAAAGAGGTATAATTTGTACATCAACGGCTTGGTAAACCGTTGTAGTTCGTTGAAACGCAACCGCAAACCCATTGGTGAGCGGGCTTCGTCAAAGCTAAGATGACCTGTCAACGCAGGCTCTTATGTGGCAACCAAGCCTAAAGCTCGTTCACCAATGGGTTTTTTGCTTTTTGTCTTACCCGTACTCCGCACGATAGCAAGCACCCCAGTCGTGGTGGCGCGGAAGAAAAGCGTACATGGTATGACTTCGGTCTAGGGGGCAGTTCCTGAACAATCCATGCGACTGGTCGAATCATCAAGTCGGGGGCATAACGTATCCAACCGTTAGCATGATGATCCACTTCGGTGGGGTGAAGCACCTTCCCTCTCTACTCCCTTGTGTGGGGGTAGGGGGGTCTTTGGGTGAAGGGATAGTAAGGGGGATAGGGGGGCCCTCATTTTTTTGTTTACAAAATCTAACCGTATGTTAGACTTCAGAAATGGAGGAGATATGAGCAAGACGATTGAGGAAGCAACTGACTTGAAGTTCAAGAGGCTGAAGTTCTTTCAGGAGGAAGGATTATCGGAAGATGAGGCATGGGACTTGGCGTCACGCCTCTATGACCGAGACATCTACGACGATGACGACCGAACACTGTGTTTTGAGTGTCAGAACTATGTGTACAAACATCGGACCTGTAACGTCTACATGGATGGAAACAAACCAATGCGAGCCCCAAGATTTATTTTGCAACGTTGCGACAAATTTAACCCAAAGGATAAAAAATGAGAGTAGCAGGGATTGACCCAGGCATCACAGGCGCCATCGTGGTCTTAGAGGACTACGAACCGATCGAGTGGATGATGATGCCAGTCGTGACGGTTGGCACCGCCAAGCGCGTGAATGGGGCTGAGTTGGCTGACTTTTTGACCGACAACAAAGTCGGCTTTGTTTGTATTGAAAACGTACATGCGATGCCTGGTCAGGGCGTCACCTCAATGTTCAACTTTGGGCACAGCGTAGGGACGGTTATGGGCGTTCTATGGGCTTTAAAAATTGCACACAACCTCTACTCACCCCAAGCATGGAAAAAGAAAAACCAGTTGATTGGAACTGATAAGGACGCGTCAAGAAGCTCCGCCATCCAACTCTTCCCCAACTGGAAAGAATTAAGGCAAAAAGCCAAGGGACAAGCTTTGGCTGATGCTTACTTCATAGGAGCTATGAAATGACTCTTTTAATGGCAACGCTGATCGTGATGGCGCTAATTCCTGCTGTAATTTGCGCACTCATGGTTGTGACTTTAATTTTGTTTACTTATAAGGCGATGAACAATGACTAAAGAAGAAATTGATTACTTTTTAATTGAAGAACATTTTCTCAAGCTCTGTAGATGGATCGCAGAAGTAGAGCGTGAGGCTTGTGCAAAGATTGCAGACGAATGGGTGCTTGCTTATCCACACCCATCAAAAGCTATTGCTGAACAAATACGAAAAAGGGGAGAAGAATGACTAAAGAAGAAATCATAGAGATGGCGCACAAGTCAGGTCTTCATTTGGCAACTGATGTGAACTGGATGCCAATCATTGGGCTTGAGTATCTTGAGAAGTTTGCCAAACTGGTAGCAGAAAAAGAACGTGAGGAATGTGCAAAAATTGCTGACTCATACGCAGGTGGGTTGGAGCGAAATTACTCTGAAATCATTTCGGACAAAATCCGAGCAAGGGGAAATAATGAATAAATTTGGAATGGCAGAAGTAAAAGGCGAAGGTCAACCTGTATTTGGGGATGACTTTGTACCCAACCCAAACGCAGTAGAAACAACATGGATTGAGTTCAATTTACCTGTGGCGTTGGAAAATGAATGCAGAGCAATGATTGACGTTTGGCTAAAAGAAAAAGGGTGGCGTAAATGACAGATGAAGAAATACACAACATTTATTTGCACATGAGTGGCAAAGCAGAGGGGTTGGTTGAAGCGAATGGCACGGCTGACTTTCCTGTATTGTTTGCTAGAGCAATCCTTGAGTATGGAGGACTAACAAAAGATATGCAAAACATGGCCTCTAAAACCACCTATAAAGAACAACTAGAAACAAAAGATGAGCCTGTGGCATTGGTAGCAGAAGTTCACATAAGTCGCTATACAGTTGAATGGACAAATGGACCACTGCCAGAAAATACAAAGCTCTACACCACACCACAACGCAAGCCTTTGACGGATAAACATATTGACGAAATACCCTTTGCTTTATTTGAGCAAGACCAAAACGGAATTTCTGCAACAGAGGCATTACGAGAGTTTGCTAGAGCAATCGAAGCCGCTCACGGCATAAAGGAATAAGAATGACTAAAGATGAAATCATAAAAATGGCTAAACAGTCTGGTGGAAGATTTTCTCGAAACCCAGATAAATACGATGTTATGGAAATAACATATTGTGGTCTTGAAGCCTTTGCCAAAATGGTAGCAGAAAAAGAACGTGAGGCGTGTGCAGAATTGATACCTCCGCAATATTTTCATTTTCGTGATTGGATACGAGCAAGGGGAAAAGAATGAAAACAAAACATCCATCTTATTGTTGCCAAAAATGTGGTGAATTGATTGGTTGGATTGGTCGAGTTCTGCCGTTTCACAAATGCAAGGAGAAAAACATGAATTCATTACCAAGATATAACGAAAAAGCTGAGTTAGACACTAGGTTAAGAGTAGATCCAGTAACTGGTGATGTAGGGATAGGTACGCCACAACGCACATGGGTAAAACTGACTGATGAAGACATGAATAATGCCTTAGATTATTGGTCTGACAATTCACGAAGTTCATATGGTGGCGCTCATGCAGCAAATGGTGAATATGTAGACATGATTGAAACATGGCGGTACATAGAAGCCAAGCTGAAGGAGAAAAACAATGCCACTTAAACAACACCCAACAGACCACGACAAGATGGTCTATGAATCTCGCAAGTATGACTTGCCTGATAAAGGAGAAGAACACATGAAAAATTTAACTCAAAATGAATTGGTTGGAGGATTAACACTTGAACTTTTTGATGTTCTTATGAAATACGAAGACTCTATTTTGCTTGCCACAACAGTAGGTGTTTTAGAAATTTTAAAAAATGATTTACTTAAAAATGGATATAAACAAACTGTACAACTAATGGTAGAAAAAAAAGATAGGAATAAAGAATGAAAACCAAAGAAGAAATTCAAGATGAACTTATTGAGTTATATGGTGCAAACAAAGCGTTAGGAGAAGCATCAACTTTTTTGCATCAACAACAAGTAGAAAACATAAAAAAAATTTACGCTTTAAACCATATGTTGGGAGCAATGAAAGAAGGTGATAAAGATGAATCATGAAAAAACATTTGAAGCAATCAACAAACTCAAAGAAGTAGAAATTGAATTGCATCGTTTGAAGAACGCTTTAGAGATGGCGAATAAAGCACTAAATGAAAAAGAAATAGCATGGAAAGCGTACGAAGAAGTGCATTTCAGTCCTGATTTGATTTTAAGATGGGTGCGTGAAGGAGATTTTTATGTTAGTCGGATTGATAAAGAACTCATGGAAAAGTTAAAAATCATTGTTGAAGGGCATAACAATGACTAAAGATGAAGCATTACAACTTGCATTAGAGACTTTGAAATTTTTTCCTAGTCCAATATTTATTTCTGACAAACATAAACTTGATGATGCTATTGAAGTTATTAAAGAAGCATTAGAAACAAAAGATGAGAAATGGGGTTCATCTTCAATAACAAACCCTGAGTTTGTGGCAGAACAAAAAGAGAAGACTCAACAACTGCGTAATATGGTGGATGCACAAAACATGGCCTCTAAATCTACCTATAAAGAACAACTAGAAACAAAAGATGAGCCTGTGGCGTGGATGAACAGACACGGTGCTTGTAAGACTTCTTTGTTTATGGAGCTGGAAGCTGGCGCAAAAGAAGAATACACCATTCCTGTTTACACCACACCACAACGCACATGGGTAGGACTGAAAGATGACGATGAAATTCCTTGGGATGGGGTCGATGCTAAGTCTTTTGCCAAAGCCATTGAAGCCAAGCTGAAGGAGAAGAATTTTATATGATGAAACCGAAGGAAATTCATTATGAAAATTGAAACAATGATTTTTGAGCATTTGAAATACACACCACAAGACGGAAAAGTGTGGTGGATTAAACACCCAAGGCGATCAACTGCCAACGGTACAGAAGCTGGAAACATAAATCAAAAAGGATATAGAAAGCTTAAATTTTGTGGGAAACAATATTTAGTTCATCGTGTGGCTTGGCTTTTACATCATGGAGCTTGGCCTTTAGGTGATATTGACCACATTGATGGCAATCCGGCAAACAACAAATTGGAAAATTTACGAGATGTACCACATAGCGTAAACATTCAAAATCGTAAATCGGCTACCACAAAAAATAAAACAGGTTTTTTAGGAGTTGTAAAACGTGGAAACAAATATGCCGCCCACATTCATAAAAATGGAAAGCAAAATTATTTAGGTTTGTTTGAAACAGCAGAGCTTGCACATCAAGCGTACAAGGAAAACACATGAACGAATATTGGTTTCAACTGATTACAAATCTAGTGTTGATTGCTGCCATCATTTATTTGATTATGAATGATCACTACTGGTTTGCATTTTTTTTATTTTTGGGATTAA
>Ga0208383_1000023_pt1 | contig 37363 bp, 48 predicted proteins | sample CryBogCBE10Sep07_FD_184588 | JGI IMG/M metagenome (GOLD analysis project Ga0208383, IMG submission 184588) | Freshwater microbial communities from Crystal Bog, Wisconsin, USA - CBE10Sep07 (SPAdes) | ecosystem: Environmental > Aquatic > Freshwater > Lake | place: Crystal Bog, Wisconsin, USA...
GGGGCTTATGTTAATTGGAGTGTTGATAATGGTAGTGCTACTTTAAGTATATTTGATCCTGTTGCTAACTCAACTTCAACGTTGACCATACCAATTAGTACACTACTAACTGTACCAGGAGGGGGTTGATGAAGTATTTTATTTTAGCGTTTTTATTGCTCCTTACTTCAGGATGCTCCACTCTTAGAGTAGCTGCTCAGCATAAGCGCATTATAGAGAAACCAGAAGTACAGGAGAGTCCTTTATCTCTACAGTTAAAGGCTTTACCACCTATAGATGGCCCTACGATGACAGTTGCCGTGTATAGGTTTGAAGATAAAACCGGGCAGCGTAAGACAGCTACTAATTTAGCTTTGTTCAGTTCTGCTGTAACTCAAGGTGCTGAGAGTTGGCTTATAGACTCTTTACAGCAGGCAAGCTACGGTAAGTGGTTTAAAGTATTAGAAAGAGCTAACCTTGACGACTTAATTAAAGAGAGAACTCTCTACCGTCAAACAAGAGAAGACTTTTTAAGCGATAAAACACCTGGTGCATTAAGACCAATGCTATTTGCAGGTGTTATAGCTGAAGGTGGTATTATAGGTTATGATACAGACGTACAAACAGGCGGTTACGGGGCAAGCATATTAGGTATTGGTGCTAATGTGCAATATTCCAAAGACGTTATTACAACAAGTTTAAGGTTGGTAAGCACTAATACCGGAGAAGTATTAATATCCGTTGCTGTTACCAAAACAATATATAGTGCTACAATAAGTGGTAATGCATTGGCATTTTCAAGTGATGGAACAAAATATGGTGAAGCTGAACTCGGAGCTGCTGGTAATGAACCAGTTAACTTAGCACTAAGAGCAGCTATAGATCAAAGTGTAATCGAGCTTATCCATCAAGGTGAGCACAAAGGGTTATGGAAGTTTAAAGTTAACGGAAGTAATAACTTTAATAGTAAGAAGTAATAAGTATTGGCAACACCCCTATGAAATACTTAACACTATTACTCTTTGTAGTATTAGCTGTCTCGGTAAAGGCTCAGAATCAGATCTACTTGGATCAGATTTCGACCTCTGCCACAGACACTGTTACTCAAACAGGCGCATCTAACAGGATCGGCGCAAACGGGTCCCAATCCACCATTACAGGTGATAATGGTACCTTCAACATCAAACAAATTGGTGATAACAATGCTATTGACTTCAATTTAACTGGAGACAACTATACATTTAAGTTATGGAATACCGGTGACAGCAATACACAAAAGCTGTTTATGAACGGTGCTAACAATAACTTTAGTGCAGTGTTTGCTGGTGGTTCTAATTCAATGGTATTTAATAATGACGGAACACATACCGGTACGGCACAGGCCACCACAGCTCACGGTACTTTTGCATTTGATGTTGCTGGTAACAGCAACTCATTTGACATTGGTGTAGCGAATGGTTCCTATAATACATTAAAATACTCTGTAGCAGGAAACTCAAATACGTTTGCATTAACTCAAACAGGTTTAGTAACTGGTACTTCCGGTCATAGTCAATCTGTAAGCGTTAATGGTAGCAGCAATAACTTAACTGTATCACAATCTGGCACAACAGCTCAAACGTTGCAATACAACTTAACAGGTAGTTCCAACAACGTAACAATCTCTCAATCGAGTCCATAATAGGATTCAATTGAAGCACAAGCCCGCCTAAGCGGGCTTTTTTAATGTAAATATTACTATGAGACTTGCTGTACTTATAATACTATTATTTTTCCTAACAGTATTGTTATGTGCTGCAGCATTTGGTGCAGCAGGGCAGATCACTTCTATTACAGGACCCACTCGTATAACAAGAGGTAGTGACTTTATTAAGTGCGAGTTAAAGACTGGGGTAGAAATGAATGATACCGTAGAAACACTTGAAGCTCGTACTAATATAAAGTTTGCTGATGATACAGAAGTAAAAGTAACAGAGCATAGCAAACTATTGATTGATAGCTTTGTTTATGATCCAAGTAGTGGTAATGGTAAAATAGGTTTTAAAGCTGCACTCGGTACTCTAAGATACACTTCAGGTAGAATAGCTCGTAACAACCATAACAATGTTAATGTACAGACACCTACAGCAAGTATAGCTGTACGTGGTACTGACTTTTCTATGGCTGTTGACGAGATGGGTAGAAGCTTAGTTATCTTATTACCTGCTTTAAATAGAAAGAACGGGCAATATGTTGTGGGTAAAATTGATGTAACTACAATGGCCGGTTCAGTTACGCTTAATAAAGCATTTGAAGGTACATATGTAGCTTCTGCACAAACAATGCCTTCTCCTCCTGTTATTCTTAATATGGACGAAGGCGGTGTTGGTAATAACCTATTACTTGATAGTCCTAAACCAGTATTTGATGTAGCAAAACAAAAAACTGATAGCCACGAAAAAGATAACCTCAACAATAACAGTATTAAACCAGAAGATATTAAGGTTATCGAGGTTATCGATCCTAACAAGTTTGTATTCGTCGAAGAGAATACTGATGCTATATTAAAGTCATCAGTAGGTGGTAATGTACTACATATATCTGTACCTAAGACCACTAACGCTCAAGTTATATACAAATATACAGGTGGTACCGCTAAAGCAAAGCAAGGTTCAGGAGACGGAGTAATAATGAATATAACTCAACAGTAATACTACCAAGCTACCATTTTGAAGCGTTCTCTTTCAATACCAAAGTAATCACACTTCCAAGCAGATTGAGCGAAAAAGTCTAAGTTATACCATTCTTCTTTACGAGCAAGTACTTGTTTACCGGCATCATCCCAATCCATATTGAGTAGTTTAGGTTCATTTTTAAGTTTCTTTTCTAATATTTCTTCGTAGTTAAACTCGTCATACTCCCAATGCAATACTTCAAGTACATTGCCTTGCCCATCTACATAATCCATACTGAAATCCAACCCCCATTTAGGTCTAATAGCTAAAAGCTTGTAAAATAAGTTACAGTCTTTAGCCCATTTTTTCAACTGTACACGGGCTTCTCCAGCGTAACCTTTACGCTCAAACAATAAGCTATGATTAAATACTGCTCCAGTTGTTCTGTACTCTTGTTCAAACCAATTACGTTTAATGGTATGTTTAGTTTCTCTATGATCTTGTACATTACAACCATTGGCAGTAGCATACAATCTTTCTATTTCAGTTAAATCATAGCCGTTTTGATCATAGAGGTCTAACTCTTTACCGGTAGGTGTAAAATCTACTACTGGTGTGTACCAACAAGGTACAGAATTAAAACTGTTATTAGTTAAGGTAATCATATTAAATATATTTGTTTAACCAGAAAAAATGAATGCAAGAAGAATAATACTAATACTATTGTACCGATCATATTAATCTCTTGGTAGGTATTTTATTAAAGCTGCTATTATTAAAGCAACTATTACTAATGCTATTATAAAAGAAACAACCATGTTAGTTTTGTTTTTGTTGAGTGTTTTTAATGTCTTGAGATAGTTTATCGAGCTTTAAAGTATTTAACTGTACAGTAAAGCACCATGTGTTCATAGCAACACAAAGTAGATCAAAAAATAAGTCAAAGTAGTTATGTTGAAAAAGATGATAAAATCCGATAATAACATAAGCAACTACTGTAGCTGAACTAATTGCCATAAACGTATAAACAATATTACGAAAACTAAAGATCTTACTCATATGTGTATTATCGTGTATTTTACAATGAAATCAACTAAATATATTATATGGTATCGTTTAAAAAATTCTACAACGAAAATATAGGCTCTATTATAGGTCAAGCAATTGCCGGAGCAGCAACTGGAGCTGGTACAGCTGCTGGCAAGGCTTTAGGTAATACAAAATTTGGCCAAAATTTTCGTAAAGGATTTAAGTCCGCCACAAGCGATAAGCAAATAGATAAAGATAGCGGTGAAGAAACAAAAGAAAAGTCGAAGGCAAAGCCCTCGACTTCGAAATCTAAAACCCCTCACAAATAATTATTTGGAATTAGTTACGGCACTAACAAATGCTGGTGCATTCGGTACCCCTAAACCTGTGGCATAATCATAACCAGACATAGCTGTACCTAACACAGCATTAGCACCTGTACCCGTGGTTCCACCAATTATATCCTTTATAAACGAAGTACTATTAGTATAAAGCGTTGGGTGTATGTCTGTAGGTAATGCAGTTGTACGTGTGGAATATCCAAGCGCAATCAGCCCAGCAATAATAGGCGACGAAGCTGAAGTACCGGTAGTATTAATATAACCCTTTTGACCGGCATAATTGCTCATATATATAGTATAACCAGATGCATTAATAGAAACATCAGGTGTGGTTCTAAATGCTGTAGATTGAGCTTTTGCTTGCCATAAAGGACGGCTGTAATACTTTGAGATACCGCCACCACCACGTGACCATACTTGTTCAACTACCGTACCGGTAGTACCAGAAGATACTAACTGAGTACCACCAACAGCAATAACACCGGCTTCAGTTGAAGGCCATGAAGTACCATAACCACTATCACCGGTAGCACTTGTAAACACTACTCCTGGTACGTTTAAATGACTGGAGTAACTTAATTGATTAGACCATTCTACTGAACCCCAACTTAAAGAAACAATCTTAGCACCAGCTGCAACAGCTGCATCAATACCTTGCACCAAACCACTAATAGCAGAAGTATTACATACAACCATTAATATCTTAGCTTGAGGTGCAATCATGTGTACCATAGTTGCATCCAGAGTAGCCTCTAAAGCCCAGCTATCACTATGCGTAGTCGGTACACCTTGTGGATATACAAACGAAACATTAGCATTAGGTAAACCGAAATAAGCACTATAAGTGTTTAAATCGTTGACTAATGTTTCCGAGCCAGCTGGAACTACAATAGCGACGGTTTGACCAGCACCTTTAGACGTAATCTTATCTATACCATATGCATAGTATATTTCAGCCGGACGGCGGCCGGTGGGTACTGTAGTACTTGCAAAAGCCTCTACGTTAGTAGGCGAGTATGCACGTGGCCAAAATAACGGTGAGTTTTCAGGTAATTGAGCTTGCGAAAAATCGCCAACGTGTAAAGCGGTAAGTTGCTTATTTTTAGCTAATGCATTTGAATTGCTTTTTATTTGTACGCATAATGTATTTAACTGTTCTTCAGAAAGTGTGCTAAGATAGCTCTTATATGAAGGTATGTCTAAAGAATTTAAGTTATTATCCTGTACAATACCGGTGCTATTAACAGTGGTATTGTTTGAGTGCTCTATTTTTTTAGAGGTATTGTTGTTTGTATGAACGATAGTATCATATATCGGTACGGAAGCAGTAGCTGCTAAGAATACCAATAGCGTGTATAATAGTGTTTTTTTCTTCATGTTGTTTATTATTATGGAACCCTTTTAAAATAAGTCAAGTAAATAAAATAATGAAGCATACATATAAGATACTACTAACCGGTTTAGCTATCCTTGCCAGTCTCGTAGTATTAAGAATAAAAGATCCGTTTTTTATTGAAACAGCCCGTTTAAAAGGATTAGATTACTATCAAAGGCAACAAAGTAAAGTAAAAAGTAATAATATTGTTGTAGTAACCATAGACGAGGCGACGTTAGACAAGTTTGGCCAATGGCCGGTGTCCAGAGCAGTATTAAGCGAAGGTTTGGAAAAAGCATTTAACAGTGGTGCGCAGTTAGTAGTTATGCCTATTCTATTTTCAGAGAAAGATAGATTAGGTGGTGATACAATATTTAATAGTACTTTACAAAAATATCCAGTAATAACTGCACAATCAGCTTCCCAAAAAGGTAAAGGACAGCCTGTACCAAGAGGTTTAGCTGCAATAGGAGGAGACTTAGGTGATTGGTTATATACGTACCCTGCTGCTATTGGGCCAACTAAAGAAATAGGACAATCATCGGGCGGTGTAGGTATGCTATTAACAACCCCCGAAATAGACTCTGTCACAAGGCGCTTACCATTAGTAGTACAAGTAAAGAAAGAAACCTATCCCACTATACCTTTAGAAGCACTGAGAATGTTTGGTGGAGAAGAATCTTATCAAGCTAAAGTAGATCAAGCAGGGGTTCAGGCTATTAGAGTAAAAGGCACACCGCCTATCGCTACTGATGCTAACGGTAGAGTGTGGATAAATTTTAAATACACATTTGATTCAGTTTCCTTTGCAGATGCTAACTGGTCTATTGTTAAAGATAAGATAGTGTTCATTGCTTTAACCGCAGAAGGCCTAAATAATACTGTAGCTACTCCTGTTGGTATTTCACAAGGGTATGAGGTATCTGCTCAAACCTTGCAAATGTTGATAGATAGCAGCAGATTACAAAGACCCTCAACATTCGATTTATATGAGCTTACAGGTGGTATTATACTTGCTATTATTCTTATTGTTGCTGCTTGTTATTTGGGGTATATCCTAAATGGTCTATTAATCACAGCATTCTTATGTGTACCTTATTTTATTGGATTACGCTTATTTGCTAATTACGGATATCTTACGGATTATACCTGGCCTACTTTAGCAGTATTGTTACCCTGGGTAGGTGCTTTATTCTTTAGATTTGTAATGGAATTTAAGTTAAAGCAGCAAATAAAGAAACAATTCGGTACTTATTTAAGCCCTGCTATGGTAGAGAAGTTACAAGAGAATCCAGACTTATTAAGGTTGGGTGGTGATAGTAGAGAGTTATCTATTATGTTTACTGATGTTAGGGGGTTTACTACAATATCAGAACATTATGGTAAAGATGTACAAGGATTAACAAAGATAATGAATCGGTATATGACTGCTATGACTAAAGCTATATTAGATAATAATGGTACTTTAGACAAATATATAGGTGACGCTCAAATGGCCTTTTGGAATGCTCCATTAGACGATAAAGAGCACGCATTAAATGCATTGAAAACAGCAATGATAATGTTAAATAATTTAGATGAGTTTAATAAAGAAATTGCTCAAGAAGGGGTACCAGCCTTTGGTATGGGGCTTGGAATCAACACAGATACTGTTGTTGTTGGTAATATGGGTAGTGCTCAGCGTTTCGATTACACTTGCTTGGGCGACGGAGTTAATTTGGCCTCGAGATTAGAAGGTCAATCTAAACCATATGGTGTAAAGATAGTTATTGGACCTAAAACTTACGAATACGTAAAAGACAAATACAAATGCTTTGAGTTAGATTGTATTGCAGTTAAGGGTAAAAAAGAAGGTGTAAAGATTTACACTGTTGTACAAAACAACTTTATTACCATGGAGAAGCCTCATGTGGGTAGAATACATGATGGGTTTCTATCTGATTATAGAGCTCAAAATTGGGACAATGCTATACAGTTAGCTACCTCATTAATAACTTATAATCCTGAATTATCTCACTATTATGAAAATATGATAGAAAGAATTAACGAACTTAGAAACGCTAATCTATCAGCTGATTGGGACGGAGTGTTTAGAGCTACAAGTAAATAATTACTTAAAGGTACCAACAAAGTTTAAATTGATAACAGACCTGTAATCAGCTTTCTTAGGTAAACCAGCAGCGTGAAATAAATTCGCATCAAATATTACCAGTCTGCCGCGTTTAGGAGAAACTTTTGCTTTTAAAGTTAGTCGAGGTATATTTGTTTCATTCCAATATGATTCGTCTCGAGTAAACATTTCTTTCCAATTGAATTGTTCAAGCGTCTCATTATACACACATGTATCTCCGTCTGAATTGTTTATATAATATATTCCTATTTTTGAGTTGTCAGGTAATTTATCAGCAAACACGTCAATATGCGGTATACCGCGTTCAGCATTAGTTTGAGCACTGCAGGGTAAAAGATTTATTTTCATTCTACCCATTTTTGTTATCAAGCATGGAAATTTTTTTAATAAACTATTAAAATGCTTTACTGTACTGCTTGCAGAATTCTGTGCAGAATAACCTGGTAAAAAAGAAGAATTATTAAGTATATGGTCAAACATAGGTACTTCTGCTACGTTTTCACACCACTTGAAGGTATCGTAGAGTTTTTTTAACTTTACTGCATTAGAATTAGGGTCATGATTGTTGTAATCTATAGGCTTTATAAAATTCCATTGAACTATATTTCCGAGTGAAATATTTTCAATATTAATTTGTTCGGATTCCGATAGGAAGTCATCTATAATAACAACCCCGTCTACTTCTTGACGTGTCATGTAATTTATTGCTTTCTTGGAAAGCACCCCATCAGATTAATATTAACTATTAATCTCATATCAGTTTCAATAGGTATACCAGCAGAATGAACTAAATTAGCGTTAAACATTACTAATCTACCACGTTTAGGTGTAATTTTAGCTTTTACTGTTAGTTTTAAACCAGCTGGGTTCGGCTTCCATTGATCGTATGTTTCGTTAAAAATGATTGTATCTCCGTCTGAATCGTTTATATAATATATACAAACCTTTTCATCATCCATAGGGTTATCACCATCGCAATGCGGAGTACCGTAATGATAATCGGTTAATCCCTTGACAGGAAATTTCATATTAATTTTAGCTCTATGTATTTTTTTATAACCTATAGGTAAAGCAGCAAACATAGAGGTAAAATAATTAAAAATAGGAGATGTTACTGGCGCAGTCGCGCTTACAGGCACTTCTTTTTGAATGGGTGTGTATTGTAAAGAATGTACAAATTGAGAAGACTCTACTATAGGTACAGGATAAAAATCAGGTATACCCGGTGTAGAAATGGTTTTCTTTATTACACCGCCCGTAGCTATATGCAAATAGTTCCAATCAATCCTGACATTTGCTTTCGGGCTTGGAAATTTAATAAGCCTCTCAAGCCTTTCTTGTTCATCTACAGGAATGACATCATCAATAACGATATAATCATTTGCCCCTACTGTTTTTTGCTTCATAATAAAACTTACGTAAAAAATATGTAAGTTCAACTATACATAATTTTATGTATTAACGTCGTAAAACTGTTTAGTTTCTTTACAACCATACATAAAATAGCCTGCATGGTACTGAAGTTGCTTGAATTCAAACCCTGCAGCTTTGGCATCATTTACATATCTTTGAATTGAATCTGCAGCAGCAGCCAAATTACCTAAATACGTCCAACCAGCATTATAACAATCAGTACCGTCAACAGGTATTCCCATCATACTATTAACCTCGTTAGTTAGATACGTGGTTTCTTCTGCTGTAACCGCTGATACACTATTTAATCTATTAATGTTTGTTATAGATATTTGTACACCTGCTGATAATGATACATTACGCGTAAAATCTACTCTAAAATAACTACCTGATGTGCTTACGTCACAGCGTAATGAATCATAATGGTATGTGCCGGTGTTATTATTAAAGCGTGATGCAGGAGTGTCATTCCAACAAGCTTCTAATAAATTATGCGAGTGTGAGTCAAGAGTATTCATTAATATAGTATTTATGGTTTTATTGGTTTAGAGTCCCACTTATCTACAGGGCATTTTGCAGGTAATATTTTTGCTTTGGTTTTCATCCAGCACCCACACTTAGAACAACGAAATGAAGGTGTTTCAAGAAATTCACATCCTTCACATATTTTTAAACGTTCATTGTATGTATCATCATCAGCAGTTATTTGTTGTTGAGTGACAGCAGCCTTTAAAACATCAATACCAGTACCTGCTAAATTACCAGCCATTTTAGCTAAAGATGGCATACTATTAGGTGTTGGTGGTGTTACTGTTGCTAATGGTGCTAATTGAGACCCAGAAAGAGAAGAACTATTATTAAAAATATGGCTATGTATCTTTGGAGTGGCAACAAATTTCCCGCCGTCGGGAGTTGCAAATTTAAGGCGTTCTATAATTGAGTCAGACATAGACTTATTTGTAAAATCTACTGTTAATTAGTAGGGTAAGGTAGACCGTGATTAACAACTGCACTTACTGCATTAGTCGTAACATATTGAACCCATGGGCGTACTGGTTCTTTATAAACAGTACCGCCTATAGGAGCTCCACCTGCAGAGGCATAACCCACTGTAGTTGTAAGGGCTGGTACATCTGAATCTGTACTTGCTATAACTTGACCATAATAAGCACCAGATAAACCACCTGTTACCGATAAGGTCATAGGGGTACGATCACCGCAATTACGGTACGTAACTGTTAGTACACCATTACCAGCGCCAGCTGTACCACCATAGTATAAATCATATCTTGAGCATGCCATATAGATTATTTACTAATTCTATATTGATTTTACAAGATGTTTATTTGCGTTTCGAGCTCTTTGAGCTTACCTCATTAACTGTGGATGAAGGAGTTATATAATCTTTAGGTGCTGAGGTAGGGTTATTATTAGTGATTTTATAAACTACTGAAGCTCTACCGTCTTGAGAGGATAGTTCAGCTGTTGGATAGTATTTGCGAACTGCAGTTGCAATCTTATCAAATATAGCTTGATTTCTACCCATAACCTCTAAACCTTGGTTAGGGGAATTTTTAACTAAAGCATCATATTTAATCCAAAGATACATAAACTTGTCGTTATGATCTTTAAACGCTACCTTACATTTATTTTTTGCTAATAAATTAACTAAACCTGTATGTGGTGTCATGCTGTGATTTACTAATATTGATAGTTAGTTCAACTACTAACTATATCCTCTACAAGCTCTTGTATGTAGTTATGTGTGAGGCTTTCATCTTCATACCCCCAAAATGCAGGTACCTCAATATATTTTATTACACCAAACCTTTTAGTAAAAAAAATCTTTTCAAGGTTATCAGAAGCTCTTAAATCATCAATAAGAACACTCTTACCAGTAGTTATTTTAACTTTAGGTGTCTTATACTTCCAATCCTTTACATATTCTCTATCAAATATCTTATCTTCGTCAAAACCAAAGTTAAAGGCCTTGTTCATTACCCGGGCATAATCTTTAGTAGCTCTTGTAAGCATATAGACATGGCCTATTTCTCTTAAACGAAACAACAGATAATTAGCCCCTGGACGTAATACTACATCATATACTTCTTTATCTAAAACAATGCTTACAGGTGTGTCTGCATACTTTTCATTTGGTTCTGGTTTTTTGAATTCTATTTCATGTAGTTCGATATAACCATTACCATCTTTAGTAAATGGCACCATACCAAGAGTATGGATTAGAGTTTCGTCTAAATCGACAAATATGTTTATTGTTTCAGAGGGCATAAGCAAACGTCGTAATATTTACAACCATGACAATCGTCATCGAGATGAATGTGTGGCATTAAACAAGCTTCTTTCGTTACTTCAGCTATATTGGTATATGCAGGTTCACTTCGAAAGTAATCAGGATTACCAGTCCATGGGTAAGTTCTTACTCTTTCTTCTTTACCTTCTTCATTGATTACTACTACAGATGTTTCTGCATGAGAAGCTAACCTCTTTTTACGCTCTTTTTTAGGCATATTAGGGTGCTTCTTGAGCTTAACATTAATCTTTGGTAGCTTATTGTTCTTACACTTCGAAGCCATATCCCTAATCTGTTCTGCAGTGTAACCAGCAGCTAAATACTTCTTAGTTTCTCTGGTTACATACTCCTTAACAAAACGTTCAATACTACCACCGTAATTATCTTGAACGTTTTTTATAAAATAATCTACAGGGGCGAACGTTTTAGCGCTCGAGATCGCATCCACAGGGTATACATACTTGCCACATTTAGATGTAGCTATAAGATTAGGATCAATGTTCATAGTTATAGTATGTTACTTTATATGAATACTGCAAGCCTATTCTACAATAATATTAAATGTGAACAATTACTTTATCTTTTGGTAACCGAACTTTTGCTAACTTAGCATAGTTATCTGTTTCTGCTCTATAACCGGCAGCAGCAACTACTACAGAAGCAAGACCTTTACTTGATAGATTAAGAATAGAGTCATACTTATCTGGCATAAATCCTTCAATAGGACATACATCGATACCAAGACCGGCAGCTGCTAACATGAATTGCCCTAAAGCGATATATGCTTGTTTAGTAGCCCACAACCGGCGAGCACTATCATCCATACCCTTTACAACGCTATTAACAATCATACCACGATACCCCTCTAAAGATTCAGTGGTTATACCTCTTGTATTAGCTACTAACTTAATAAAATTGTTAGCATCTTCTTCAGTGTATGTAGTTTTAACTGAAAACACTATTAAATGTGATGCATCTGCTACTTGACGTTGATTCCATGAATGAGGAACTAATTGCTCTCTAAGCGCCGAATTGTCTACTACAACACCGGTGAACGGTTGCAACCCAAAGCTTGTGGGGGTAAGAACAATTGAATCTTCTAAAACAGTCCAATCAGTATTACTTATTTTACGCGTAGCATCAAATTGTTTAGTTGCATAACGCCACTTTAAACTATCAATAAGTTGTGTAGTTGTAATAAAGCTATTCATATTATTGTTTAGAGTTGTGCTGTGAGTTACGACGATCATGACCTACATCTGTACTTTGAGAAAAGTAGTGTGCTGTGCTCTTATCAGGTGTTAAACTATTACCTCTACGAGTAAGTTTTTTTTGATGTAATAAATGATATGTTTTAATTGTTTCAACCGCTCTCTTTATCTTTCTACGATAAATAGGGGAGTTGAATAATTTAAGAACTTCTGGGTGTAGTTTGTTGTCTTTTGTTGTTGACATAAAATGAGATTAAGGGTTAATTTTATGAGTTAAATAATAACCGAACATATTAACATGTTTTTTATTATAATCAAGCAAATCTCCGTATATAATTCCTTTATTTTCTATAAACTCTTCATCAAAACCTTCTGCTACCAATCTTTTAATTTCGCCTATTCTTACTACAGCTGCCTTTGCACTGTTTTTATTGAAATCCGGAAACACTGCAATCATTCCTATATCAGAAGTGATAATAGCTGAATGTGCAGATAACGTTTTTGTGTCATTTAAACACTCGTCAAACCCTACATCTATATCGGCGCTTTCGTCATATTCTTTAGCAGCCACGACTATATCTGTGACATAGTCTTTTACTATTTCATCTATTATGAGATCGGGTTTCATATAGTGCTATTATAGCATATATGAGCTATAAATCAAGCTTAAGCGTATGTATCTGTAGAAGTATTAATATTAACTGCATGAGCAACTTCCCCATCGGGTGTAATTACTTTTAAAGTATCTGCACCTTTGTGGTTTTTCTTGCTATTGCACCAATTCATGGCGCTCTCTAAAGATTCAAATACGTGCTCAGTAGTATGTAAAACTCCATCTACCCATCTGTGTTTTGTTACGGTGTGTGATTTGTGGTGGTGCATATTAATTAAAATATTTACACCAAATTTGCTCTGTTTTATTAGTATATTTCGTTAAACTTTTTTGTCCCTGCTTTACGTTTTTTTCCGGATTCTTATACGTATAAAGCATCTTGTTGGCAATGTCTTTACTACTTGTAGGGTCGGCGCGGAATTCGTGCTCAAAAAACCAATCACTTGTAAGCCATGGAACCTCTTTACTACCAACCACCGGTATACCTTGCGAAATATAGTCAGCACTAACTATATTAAATGTTTCAGAAAAGCTTACTTGCAAACCTATATCCATTTGACTACATAATTGAAGGAATTGTTCTCTTGGTGTCCACATATGGTTAACCAATTCATGACCTTTAGGTTGTAGGTGTTGAAATAAACCTTTCAAATTATTCAAAGTGGGTTCTCCTTTCATTTCTATTCTACCCGCATTAATGTGAAAGCGTAGCTTTTTTCCGATTTTATCTGCAAATTCTAATGCACCATATGCTTGTAATAAATGATTCTTTAATAAGCGTATAGCCCCAAAACATCCCACATCAATTGTATCTTTGTCTTTATTAAACCCGATAAACGGTCTATAGAACTGAGGGTAGTAATTGGGTAGATATATAACTCTTTCGCATGTAGTTTTTTTAGTCCAGCCATTTTTTATATGTAAAAATAACCTTACTTCTTCAAGCATTCTTGGTGCGTTACACGCTACAATAACATTTTTAAACGTAGAGTAGTCTCCTACCCAGTCCATTGCCATACCCTCCCCAGCCATAAAAGGCATCTCGCTATGTAAACGTATAATCCACTTTACGTTGGGGTGTAGTTTTTGTAAAACAATAAATTTCGAAGGTACTACCCACAAAGCTTCAATAACAACGTGCGTAGGTTTGTATGCAGTAACTTCTCTATCTATATCGTTATTATCAGTTACTACTACTAACTTAGACTTCGTAAGAGATTTATTGAGCATGTCTCGCATGAAACTTGCTGAGTTAAAAAGCCCGGTGCTTAACCCTAAATGTGAGTGTAACGTGGCACTATAATCTTCGCGGCGCTTGAGTATGAAGAGAATCTTGGTCATGGCAGGTGGATATATTAAATAAAAATATACTTACCCGGGTATTGATTTTTAAAAGATGGTATCTATAATATTTTGTAAATATTTTTACAGAACTTAAACTATGAAAAACAAATTAGTAATAATCTTAATAGCATTAGCTCTAACTGTATCAGTTAAAGCTCAAGAACACACAGCAGAAGGCGTTGCAGCCGGTGCTGTAGTTGGTGGTGTAATTGGTAATCAATATCACCACAACGTCGTCGGTGGCGCCGTAGCAGGTGCTTTAATTGGTGGAATGATTGGCAATGCAGCTGATCATGCAAATGACCAGCCTAAAGTAATCGTTGTACAAGCTCCGCCACCTCCTCCTCCAGCTCCTGTTCAAGTAGTTGTGCAGGCACCCCCACCTCCTCCAGCACCTGTTACGATACAGTATGTTTGGGGACCATTAGATCGTTGGGGTCACCCTCAATACGTATTCGTACAGGAATGGAATGGTGTACAGTGGGTAACAACCTATTATGAATATAGAACATTCTTAGGATGGTACCATCATCATTACGGTTATGTATTCCGTGAAGATATGTACCGTCATCATTGGCACCGTTAATAATGTTATTAACGGTTTCAATACCTACCGCCGAGCTAATTCTTATCTTCGGTATGTTAGCTATAGTAGCTATAGGTTTGCTTATTATCTTAACAACCCCTAAGTAGGTTATTGTTGACCGCCAGGTGTTAAATCAGTCCCCATCGGCATAGATTTGCCCTTGGGGATTTGTTTTGTATTAAGCTCGCTATTGGGTTTATAAATTCGAGACAACATTTTAGTTAGCTCAAAAAAGTTTTTGTATTCGTGTTTTATTATACCACGAGCCTCATCTGTCATTCGTACAAATGTGTTATCACTATACTTAACTATTGTTTCTAATTCACCTGCAGCTACTATTCTATTTAATTCAGCAGGGTTACCTTCTACTTCTTTAAAATCGTATAATGCTTTAAGAACTTTTAGCTCATCATCTGCAAAAGGAATTTGACGTACAACCCTTTCTTCTGTGAGAGTACTATACTTTTCAGCTAAAACTTTATAAGCATTACGCATTTACCATATACTTACCACGTTTAAGGTAAAATTTATCGTAAACTTCCTTATTACCTTTAGAACCATTACCGTTAGGTTTAACTGTATATGTGAAGCAAGCTTTTGAGTTTTTTGAGAACTTATAGCCTGCTTCTGCTATTCTGCACCAGAAATCCCAATCTTCTATACCGTTCACCTCATTATCAAACTCTCCTACACTTAGACATACACACTTATGCACCACACCCGATACAAATATAAAGTTACCTTTAATTAATGTCTCCAGACCCGGGTATTCAGGGTAATTTGCTATACCATATGGTACAGCAACGTTTCCATCCACAAACTTATGTCTTACATCTGAATAAACTAAATCAGGGCCTTGAGTGAGAGCATCTACTTGTTCCTCGAGATATGTTTCATCCCACATATCATCTCCGTCACAATATGCAACATATTTGTATGGGTTACAATTTCTAATAAGATTTAATGCAGTATTACGAGCAGTACTAACACCACCGTTAGACTTATAAACAGTAGTAATTTTACGAGTGTCAACACCTAAAAGATCTAATACAAGAGACGCTCTATTATAATATGATGAACCGTCATCTATTAAAAATAAGTGCCAATCTTGATACGTCTGTTTAAGTATGCCTTTAATAGCCTTATATAACAGTTCTTTCTCGTTATAATAAGGCATTACTATAGCTACCTTCATATTACCAATGACGTATAATGTTTACAATTAAAGCTACATCAGCTATAAAGGCTAATATAGCTAAGATCCAGTTAATATCAGATTCCGAGCTGGGCGCGTACTTTTGTGGCAGAAATATTTTGCGTTGCTTCATCAAGTGTGATTTGTTCGATTTTATATCCTACATCTCTTCCGTAGAAAATGTTAGTTATGTTCGGTACACGTATAATTGTAAATTTACCTTCATAATCAGCTAAACCTTTACGAATATTAGCTTCTACTTCATCTAAATTGAATGGGTTCTTTGCATCAGTACCTTGTGTATCTCTAATAGCAATGCATACCTGCCCGGTACGATTAATACCCTCAATAATAAGTTTTTTGTGACCATCATGAAACGGTTGATAACGACCTAACATAAATGCTGTAGGCGCTTTACTATTAAACACCGGAATAAGCATATTTTTAATTTTAGTAGCCCAGAATAAAGGTGAGCCTTCATCGGTAACCACTACATCTACATCGGTCGGCGGTACGAACATTTTAGTTGTATCAGCAAAATCTCTTATTGGTGTTCTATTAACCCAAACCGTAAATGCCTCACCAAATGCCTTACGTGTTTCTTCTGTAGGACATACAAAATCTGCTATAGCATATTGACTATTACGAGTTGAGATATCGCATAATACACCCATTCTACGGGCCTGTTCAAGTCTGTCTTCTGGACTAAACTTTAAATCTTTATTAATTTCTTTACGAATTTCATCCGCATTGAAATGAACTGCGTTTAATAACTTTGCTAATTCTAAAGCAAGAGTTGTTTTACCTGCACCAGGAAGACCCATGATCAGTATTTTCTTCATATACTGATATTTTACTATAAAATCTTATATTATCCACTCTTAGCTTTACCTCTACGCATGTTAGCTTGCCAATGAGCTAATTGTTTTTTACGCGGGCTTGCTGTTTTAGAATGTACTATTTTGTCTAACGCTGCTAAAGAAGTATGCTTTTTAATACCATGACGTTTGCTATCACCAGGTTTACCTGGACCTTTATGGTCAATGAAGTTTTCTTGCGTTAGAGGGTCTCCCATTGATGTCGTACCAAATGGCAAATCAGGAGCAGGGTTAGATTCATCTTCTTTTATTTCATCATCTGGTGACATAGTGCCATCTAAAATAGCTTTTAAATCTTTCATTGCCCCGTTACCACCTTTCCAAGAACTTGGTCCAGTGATTAAATATTGTTTTTGAGCTTCTGGTGTTGCATTAACAGCAGCATCAAAGTCTGTCGGCTCCACACCAGCATCTCTAAGTGACTGAGCCATTGCCTTAATTAAATCACTATCTAACGGCTTACTCCAATTGTGATTAGATTCTAAATCTTCTAAATCACTTAATATATCATGAATAATCTGCCTCTTATTCGTGGATTCATCCATCGGCCCGGTTGACTGAGTTTCATCTTGCCCATCGACGTATTCAGCTTCCTCTACACCAGTTTGATCACCATTCATGCCAGGCATGTTTGGTGCATAAGGCGTATTAATCATACTCTCATAATAGTCTTTAAAATTTTTAAAATTCTTTCTATTGTACTTTTTCTTATCCTTAAAAGAGGTAGTAGGTGGTGGCATTGATTTACGAATACCAGACATTACATCTTTTTGAGTAATCTTCTGAGGTGTTTTCTTTTCTTCTAAAGCATTAGCATATAGTGCAGCTTTATATGCTTTGGCACTACCTGTTGTGCAACCTTTTTTCTTACCGGTAGCTTTATTATAAGCACAGGTCTTATTACCTACTTTACGAAAGTTCCATGGCATAACAATACTTATTGTTTTACTGAAGCTTTTGCAATCTCCAGTGCATGGATTTAGGTATATTGTTATACATCGAAGGGAATATCTTACTGTACCACCCTGTTACTATGTATTTAGTGTTCTGTGTTGTAACTGTATTGCCTCTATGTAGATGTGTCCAGCCTGCTGGCCATAAAACAAGAGAACCTTTAGTGGGTTTTATTTTCTTATTGAAATAATAATACTCGGTCTCTGCATCATTTAAAGGCATATCATTAAGATAGATCATCCACGTTACCTCTCTCGTAAAGTACATTACTCGCTGCGTATCCATTTGCTCGTAATGCCACCAAGTAAAACCACCCCCCGGGGGTGTGCGTTGTACTTTAAACATATTTAAGTGTGTAAATGCAGGATCAGGTACCTTGGTAGAAGGTGCGTAAAGCTCAAACTCATCGCAATATATAGTAAAATATTTTTGTAGTTCTTTATCTATTTTTATACAAAGATCTTTTTTATTAAATAGTGGTTCAGAAAGTTCTAATGCATGATCAATTCTCACCTCTGGGGCATCGGTAACCTGAGTGTATTTTGATAGATTTGCGTTTGAAGTTACTTCTTCAAACGCTTTTATAATATCATCACATAATTCATCACTGAGTACATTCAGATAAATTCTTATAAAATCTTCAGGTTTTTCCATAATGTTATTTAACTTGAAATTTTAGTTACTCAACGTTAATTGTATATGTTTGGATTCTGATGACCGTATTTTCTTAAAAGTACCCCCGCTAAAGAATTCGCTTCATTTTCATGCTTAGATCCTGTTTCACCATTTAATGGCTTACCACCAGATAGTTCTCTTTGCTTAGCATGTACCAGCTCGTGACCAAGCGTACGAATAATATCAGCAGTGTTTCGGTTACCAATATATACCCAAATCTTGTGATGATCGGGCATATAACCACCCATAGCTCTTAACTGTAATACAAAGTCTTTATCTTTGTTAAGAAGTATTTCAGGAACCTCTTTAAGTTTTAATTTATTGATTGTATATTCTACGAAATCTTGTATAATAGACGTAAAGCTTTCATCTTCTGTGTTTTCAACTTTAACACAGTTATTAACACGTTTACCGTTTTTAAGCTTAGTACCAACCTTACGGTACCCCTTCCAGCAATGGATTTCTTCAAGAGTGTTAAAATGTTCGTTAAATCGTTTCACCACTAATACTTATAATAATCATCTAAGAATTAATAAATAAAGACGCGTACCCGGGAAGTCACACCTCTAAAACACCCCTATACACTTCCGGGTACGCGGTTTCCACTGACTATAATATTTTATATAGGTATCTTAATAAATCAAGCTTGTGCAATAACTTAAGGTAAACCTTAAGTAAAAAGTAAATATATCTAATGTATTTTTTAGCAATTTTTTTACTGTTATCCGCATTAGCAATAGCCGGGTGTGCAGCGTATTTTAGTATAGTTGGATTAACACTGCTCTTCGTTGGAGCTGGCCTCTCAATTATTATTATGGGTGCAGCTTTAGAGGTCGGTAAAGTTATTGTAGTCAGCTTTTTACATCATTATTGGAGTAAGATCGGTTTAGCGTTAAAAACCTATCTTATGATAGCCGCTCTTGTATTAATGGCTATAACTTCTATAGGCATCTACGGTTACTTGAGTAATGGTTATAATGCTACTAAAGTAAAAGTGCAAGGGTATGAGCAACAAATAACCGACAATTTTAAAAAAATAGAAGAGTTAAAATTAGAAGATATAAAGCTTGCTAATGATAAACTTAATCAAAATGATATAGAAGAGGCCCAAGCTAATAAAGCAAACTACATTAAACAACAGTTACAAGATATAGGTAATAAAGAATCTAAGCTTAAAGAGCTTCGTGCAACTAATACAGAAGATAAGAAATCTTCAGATGATATATTAGCTGCTAAAGCAGCTTTAGACACGGAAAAATCAGCTACTGATAATGATATCAATAAAGAACTAACACAAATAAAACTTTATAACGATAGATTATCTATACTGGATAAAGAAGTACAAACATGGATTGAAAAAGGTGATGATGGTGGCTTCTTTAAGAAGAGCGGTTTAGATAAGGCTCGTACTGTAAAAGAACAACAATCAAAGGAAAGAGCTGAGATTGATAATCAAATTAAAGAGTGTCAAGCCCGTATAGCTAATTTAAGAAGCGAATATAATCAACGTGTTCAAGATTACAATAAGCGTATGGCTGATATTGAAAAACGATTATCAAGTCAAACTGTGTTCAAGGATCAAGCAATAACTGCTTTAGAAAAAGAAATTATAACCACAAGACAAGAATTAGAAACGTACAGAAAAAGTGCTGATAGTGAAATAAGCAGCTTATTTGATAAAAAACAACAATTGCTGAAAACGAACAAAAATACTATATTAGTTAATGAGAGTACGATACAGAAAATATTAGCTGATAACGACAAAATAAAAGAACAAATATTACACACTGACGTGGGTACTTTTAAGTTTGTTGCAAACAGTCTTGGTTTAAACTTAGATAAAACAGTTAATTACTTTATATGGATGATCATGTCTGTGTTTGATCCTTTAGCGGTGTGTTTAATTTTATGTTTTAATTATATTATTGACGATATCATAAATAAAAAAAAATTAAATAAAACACCTTTTGTTGCAATACCTACTCCTACCCCTACTACTACACCTACACCAACACCAACAATAACCGTGACGCCCACCAGTACACCTACACCCGACTTACCGGTAACCGTGTCAGGGGAAACATCTTCTAATAAAACTAAAACCCGTATAACCGAGTTGACCGGCGAACTATTAAGACAGCATTTAATTCACGAAGAACAGAGAGCTCAGTTAATTGCTCGGGGTAAAATAGCTGCTCCTACACCCACTCCTAATCCTGTAGAAGAAGCTTATATCACACCTAATCAGAACTTATAACTCACACTACTAATAATTTCATAAGGAGCGAAAAAAGCATCTCCTTGTGTGTATTTGCCTGTTGAAGCTGTAGTTAATTTATCTGCTCTGCTTTGTAAACGATTTGCTCTTTGAGAAATGGGTGTGTATATACTCGTAGTCCAACGTTTACCGTTATACCTAATACCGGGATCTAAGTCTAATGAATAACCTGGGCGACGAAAACCACTACTATAACCAACTAAATCATATACAGGCACCCCTTCAATACGCTCTCCTAAACTTAGAGTGACGTTACGTAAGCTATATTCAACACCTACTCTACCTTGATAAGAGTCTGGTATTGACATTACTTGTTCATATGTGTTGGAACGGGCTGTTTGTACATTGTTGATACTTTGAGGTGTCATAGTGTATGTACCGTCAATATAAAACGTAAAAGAGCTTATCTTACGATAACCATAAAAGCTTGTAACAATACCGTACCCACCACTACCAGGTTGAATAGATTGGTCGTTAGCGTGCGTTGTATATGTAATTGTCTTAGTGGTATTGTTATAAGATTGAAACGTGCCTTGTGTTGCATCGTTTCCAGAAGGTAGAGACACACCAACACCTAACTGAATATTACCTTTAGGGTTAGACGGTAACAATAAATGCTTAGCTATAATGGTGATATCTGCAATGCCAGATGATGTATTAGTGTATCGCCCGATAACCACTCCGCTTGAATTTTTAACAGCTTGAGAGCGTGTATGGTAAACAAATGGTACAGTGACATCAACAGTTGATGATAAGAATATATTGCATTTTAAACTTATATCTACAAAATGTGAATGGTTGATAATTTGATCACCTATAATGTTGCGTAGTGGATTATAGTTTGTACCTATATAATCTCTGTTAGATTCAAACCATCGATATGATATAGAAGACTCGTATGAGTACTTATTATCATCTTCAAGTGTGCAGTTAGGCATTCCTGCACCGTGTGCAACTACACACCCTTGCGCAGAAACATACTTAACTAAAAGTAAATTTATTAATAATAATGCGAGTATTTTTTTCATGGTTTTATCCTCTAAAACTATATTTACGTATACCCGATCGATGTCCAGGTTGTGCCATATACTGACTTGCTTGTTTAAAACTATCACCCGTCATCACTTGACAAGTACCGGCAGTTTTATGATCCCACACCATTACACCAAAACGGTTACGCGTGGTTTCTTTTTTTACTGTATTAGGGTCTGTAAAGATACCCAGTTCTATGAGCTGTTGAATTCTTGAATTCATATTAAACGGCTATTTTATGGTATAACTCTATTACTGATGAAGTATCAAGATCTTCGAAGAAGCTCATAATCCAAGTTCTGGCTTCTTCTTCATTCATAGGTACATAGTTTATATTATACTCTAAGTATTCATCATAATGAAAAGGCACACCGAACTGCCCTTTAATTATATTCTTACCTATCTGTTCTAACGTATGATTACGTACGTAATCGTTAATGTACTCTCGCATTGAAGCGACTGTTTGCATGGTTTATATGTTTTTTTATATGTTTATTAAAAAATAAGTGGCTCCGTTTTTATTGCGGTGGTCAGCCAACCCACAAGTTGTCGTAGCCTTGTGACGTTATCTTCAGGCCAGATAATACTATAGTAGTGCCTTTTTAATAAAGTTCAAGAAAAAAATAAATGCCTTTATGATAAACTCTACAGCCCTGTATTTTACTATAGATACACCGCGAAGGTATACGTTAATGCGCGGGAGCATTAACAACGCGCAGGGTTCAGGCTCAGGAAGAAGAGTCTTTGTTATTGTAAGCGATTAAACCTACAAAATGTTACTAAATAACGAAAATGATTATAGTGCCTGATTGATTAAGATCAATCACTATGTTTAATTATTGTTGCTGAGCGGTGTCAGTATTAGCAGCTGCATGAGATCCGTCACAGTTACCGTTAGGATCTTTTGTTTTACCACAGCCACATTTAGCTGCTGGAGCGGATTTCTTAGCAAAGAATTTCTTATAAGCTACGAAACCTGCTGCTGCAAGAACGAGAATAATGATTAGTGTTTTCATACGTTATTATTTACTTGTTAATGTTTGAAATGCATTCAGTTGATTTGAAGGCCAAATATACTCTAAGTTATCTGGTGTATCCGGGAATTGTTTCTTATAGTACTCCGGATATTTCTGTATTAGCATTGATTGATGTGTTAAATGTACATCTAACATACCTAACCACCAGGGATAAGTTGTAGGTTTGGATTTATCGTAGTATGCACCTATTTTCTCGTAACATGTATCCTTATAACCTCGTTCCTTCCATATCTCGCAAACGGTCATACCATATTCAGCTAAAGCATTCTCATGACCACGCCACATCTCGCGGCAAGGATGGTTTTTCCAGCCTTTATAATTAGGTTTATGAAAAGAGTTAAGAAGCTGTAATACTTCAACGCGCTGCTTGCCAAGTCTTTTCATATCAAGACTTTTAGCGGATTCACGAAAATTAGCAAAAGGTAGAAAGGTCTGCATGTCGGGTAAATAAGTTGATCAATGAGTAAAGTTGCTTTTATTACATCTATAATGGGAAATTTTGAAGCGACATGCAAGCCTTTTGTTAAACAAACTGTTAATTCAGATTTTATATGCTTTACCGATAATCCAAATATACCAGCTAATGGCTGGATAGTAGATATTAATCCTTATTGGAAAACACATCCAAGTAAAGTAGATGATGGGTTTGGTATAAATTCAACAAATAAGTCAGAAAAATTAACTAAGTGGGCTCCGAGTTTTGATTCTCCCTTAAATAGTAATCATCATCCTTTTAATTTAGCCAAGTACTACAAACAAGCATGGTACAATATACCACGTCTAAAAGAATATGATGTGGTTATATGGTTAGATGGAACAATAGAGATAACTAAACCGGATGTTGCGGAGTACATGTTACAGTTGTGTGAAAAATATTATATTGTTGGTTGGCATCATGAAATAAGAGCCGGGCATTTAGCGTGGGAGGCATCTGCCTCATTTGTATCAAAGTATATGGATAAATTTTATTATGGTAATTATCAGCCGTACCAGGATGTAATACGGCAATACCACGAGTACATTGAGCAGGGTTACGACGAAAAGTATTGGGTAGAAAAAGTCGATAGAAAAGAAGGCAGAGGTGGGCACCTTTCAAGTGAGTGGGGAGGTAGTAATCATTTCGGGATGTGGATCACGTGTTTTGTTGCATTTAAAACTAATTGCTCTCAAGTGGAAAACTTTTTAAATAAATGGTATCTGCAAACACTTAAGTACACTACACAAGATCAGGTAGGGTTTCCAAAAGTAGTACAAGATACAGGTCTTATACCTTATACCCTACCTGATGAGAGGTTCCCAGGCAATAAGCCTCATGAATATACTTCTATATTCATAAAGCACGAACATCAAAAATAATTGAGTTTAGTGTATTAAGTGCTGTGCTATCACCATACAGCTAATCCACAGCCATATAGTATTAAACCCTGCTAATGTAGGTAGAGCTTTTTTACGACTTGCCCATATTAGAGTACCACTTGTAATTAAAGTTAGGTAATATAATTGCCAAATTTGAATGCCCCAAATGAGTCCCGGAATAATGATAATTGCTTTCGCTAACCAACTAACAAATTCTACCGTATTATAATCTGTCCAGTACTCTTTTTTAAGCCACATACTATAACACTCTTTAACGTGCTTCCATTTTATGTAGGTGTATAATGCTGCTATTGTTATAGCCCATGTTAAAGTTGCGTATATTATTTGATGTGATGTCATAATTTTATTTGCGTTGTGCTAATACTTGTTTATCCCATACTTCCCGAATATAGGCAACATATTTGTGTAAAAAGTTTTTAGCTTCTTCTAATGTATTAAGTTGATGGTAGCCTTCTGGTGGTAAATCTGCACCGGGCATACTCAAATCAGCCATAGCACCGATCATTGGTTTAAACTTACCATTATCAAGCTGGCGTATAACAAGATAGCAGCAACGATAATCCCATCGTTCCCAGATACCACATTGTAAGTCTTTCCACTTAGAAGCGGCTTGTCTACGTAAGAATGCTTTATTCATAGTACCTATTATGTAAAACTTATAGTACAGTGCAAGCTTAAAGAATTAATCAGCTTATTATTTTATTCTTTGATTTAGCCAAAACATTAAACGCTATAGATATTCTATCTTCTTTACTTCTATTAGGAGATACGAAATGACTTAACCAAGAAGGAAATATTACAACATCACCAGCCCGAGGCTTTATTACCCATTTTTCTGTCACTACAGGAGACATATATTCACATATATCAACAATTTTATTATAAATGGATGGAGTAGGATTACTAAAAATAAGCTCACCACCACTCTCTGGTACATTCACATAATAAGTACCAGAAAAAATACACTCTGAATGAGTATGCGGATAATTCCAAGCATGTTCCGGGTTTATATTAATCCAGTATTCAGATGGTATAAGCTCAATATCATTTCTAATTTTATATTGAGTTTTAACATCACTCAAGATAGGGGTTAATTGTTCCGCAAGTTGCTTGAGTAGAACAGGTGCCTGTACTGAAACATCTACATTACCTGGTGTTCTTTTTATAGTGTTATAAAATCTACTACTTTGCCAACCGCCAACGTTACTTATAGAGTTGCTTCTTGTGTTTTCATCTCTTAACCGGTAGCAACGGGTTTTTAGTTCTTCGTTATCTATATTTAATGTATCTTTAAATACATATTGACTCCAAAGAGCTAATGTTTCCATAATAGTATATAATTAAACAGTAGCTGAACCAAATGCAACTTTATTACCGCGAAAATTGGTGATAACCCACTTTATGTTAGAGGTACTGGATAGGCTCCGTAAAGCGGGTACAACTGGTACTATGTCTTTACCGTGTACGGTAAAGAGGTCTGCATCTGCAAGCAAGTAATATATACCTGTATAAATATCAGCACCTTCAGTGTAGAGAGCTTTTTGTTCTGCTGCCGTAAGCTCTTTAACGTTTTCAATAATCGTTATTTGCATGTATTCTTATAATGAGGCTTTTCAAAAAATATTGTATTATAATTATTTACTAAAATCCATTGTCTAAAACTGTAAGGAAAATCATTTGCAAACATATTAACAGTTTCTTTATCTAATTTTACATCTTTTTCGATACAAAGCAAGGCCTTAACTGCATCCTGTTGAAAAGATGCCATTTTACATTCAAACGCAATATCTAAAAACTTATAATCCATATAGTAGAAAAAAAGCCCTACGTATTTTATTAGTATACGTAGGGCTTTGTAGCTGACCTCTTAGCGATGGTTCTTAGCCTTGTAAGGTTGTTTGAAAACCTTAGCAAAACGACCCTTTGCATCACGAACATTATAGAAACGTGGTGCAAGAACGATCTGACTTGAACGGTTAATAAAACCAAGAATTTCGTACTTAGTTGTATTAATACGACGGCGAACAGCGTTTAAACGTTGCTCTACGCTTTCATCTCCAAGAGTACGTGTTTGAATGTCACGTACAATAACATTATCATATTGAGTTGTCATGTTGTAAGAATTTAACTTCTCTAAGAGTATAACATAGATTAAAATATTTTCTACTTGTTTTATTGAAGGATTTTATAAATATTTTGCATTATACATGAAACAATACATTGCTGTAATTGGCATATACAACGAAATAACTACTGAACAAATTTCATTAAAAGAAATTAGTGTACAGGCAGCTAATATGTATGATGCTCATAAGCAGGCCCTATTTAAGTGTAGTACTACAGAAGAGCAAACAGTATTGCGTTTGTTAGAAGCTACTACTAAAAGCGTTAAATTCGATCTTTTAAAAGGTTTTACCGATTAAAGTATATTGCTTGTACTTGGTGATGGGAATTGTTTATTAACTACAGGTGATACTAACTTGAGTATGTCAAGTTGTATGTTGTAGATATTTTTTAGAGCTCTATTAACAACGTCAGAAGTTACAAGCTCGTTACTATGTATAAAGAAGTTTTGATCAATAGTATAAGGTGTTAATATATCAGTACTACTAAATGCACCAACTACAAACCCGGCCTTATTGTTTGCAGGTGAAATCAAGTTACCATTGTAATCAAGATTAACGTTATACTTGCCTTGTATTGCTTTGTAAAGTATTTCGTGATTTTGTAATAGGCGTAGTATGCTCTTGTTGTAAACCCAATCTTGAATAAACTCATCTGAATTAATATTAATTGCAGATAATGGTATAAATAACGGGTCTACTGTTGAAGCACTATACAGGTTTAATGTATAAGGAATATCAATATATTTGAATACTCTCTTATTTGTAGCAATAAAGATGTTTAACCGATCGTCAATAAACATTGACTTAAACAACTCTTCATTAGGTGTACCGTCTCCAATACTATCAACGTTTGGTTCTAAAATACGATTTAAAGCTATACCATTAGATAGGTATTTGTAAATGAACTTATCTGTAAGGAAGTATAAGAACGAGCCGGTAGGATCAACTACCATCTTGTTTATGTTTGTAGTTGATTGAATGTTACCAGCTACACTAATGTGATTAGTATTACTTGGTAAGGTAAACGTATTAACAAGCTTGTTATCACTGCTGATTTCAAATACCTTATAAGGCGACTGGAAGTAATAGTTACCAGGGGTTGGTGTTGTATTAGATAATTTAGAATTAAACCCGTTATTACCTAATGCTTGTATAGCAAAATTAGTATATGTTACACCAGAAGCAGCTGCATAGGTTACTGTATTAACATTAGTATAAGGTGTGACCGCTGTAGCTGACAACATAACTACATCTGGTAATAATGTGTAACTTTGACCACCAGCAACTAAACCATACAGTGCAAATGCTGAAAGTGAATTTGTATTATTGTTTATTAACCGTGCACCATCATGTACCCACGAAATGTTGTATACGGTAACGTCCGGCACACTTACTGCACTTGTACTCTTAACTGCAGTAACAAGATTAACATTAGTTAATACTGGAGCAACAGGAGCAAAGCTCTGACCTAATACATAAACACTATTAGTTATAGGGTTAACCTCTATACGCTGAGCACTATACGCCCTTAATGTGTCAACATATAGTGTTTTAACCCAGCTTAAAGCGGTGTTGTATACTTTAACGCAACTGTTTAAGCTATCACACACATAAAGTAATTCATTACGTGCTTTTATTTCAGTTGGAACATTAAAGTTATTAGTGTCAGATACTGTACCTGACAAACCACCTACCTGTTGTAAACTTACTAAACTTGAATTCGAAAAATTACTATCTATAAATAGATCTGCTTTGTAAACGGTATTACTGTCAAGTATGTATAATTGATTATTAATAACATCAATTGCACTTAAACAAGTAAAAGGTGGTAAACTACTACCTAAGTTAGCAGCACTCAATACTAAAGTATTACGCCAGTCGTTTGTACGTACTTGTATATGATCAGGAATGTTACCCGACAAACTGTATGCAATAAAATTATAATAATCTGGAGCAGTATTATTTGTAAAACGGTATGATTTAATATCTTTTATAATACCGTCCGCTACACCATAAGCAGATAAGTTACTGAAAGAGTTATCATTGTTTAAACCATCAATTGGGGTCTTCCATGAAAAAGCAGAATTGTTTGATACCCCTGTTGAGTAGCTATTAGCCGCAAATTGTGCACACCATTCAATTAGTGTGAATTTGTTGTTAATGTTTAATACTTGAGATATATTTTTAAGGTAATTAAAGTTATCGTAAATTTTTGTAAATGAAGTATTTATTATATCGCTTACAGCCCATTCATTAGAGCCTACTTGTACGTCTTTTAACTGATAGGGTAAGGTAGGTGTTTGAGATGTAGGGTCAAAATAGTTATCTATGTTATATGTAGGTAAACTATCTTTAATATAAAATCTATTTGGAAGTGTACGTGGGTTAGCCTGTACAAACGGTGTAGTGTTTGAAACGTTGACCGAATAATAAGAAAAACCAGAAGCAGAGGTCTTATATGTGTATAGTAAAAAGTTCTCTGAACTTGCTTGAGCAGAGTATGTTACTGTACCATTACCATCGTTCCAATTAATACCATAAGAACTTACATCTTTCGAGATAGGGTAAATACTTTCAACCCATATTGGAGTGTTGGTGAGTGCTACTGTCCAAGGTGTGTATACAGCCAGCACCCTTGGAACAGGAGTGGGTGTAATAGTTGGAGTTGGAGTGATTGTTGGGGTAGCTGTCGGTGCACCTGTAGGGGTAACAGTAGGAGTCGGGGTTACTGTAGGTGTAGGTGTTGCGGTAGGGGTTGGAGTAGGTGTTGCCGGTGGCGGTGGTGGTGGTGTAGGTGGTGGTGGTGGTGTAGGTGGTGGAACAGTAGTAGTAGTTGTAGTAGTAGTCGCTGGTGCCGCAAATACCGCTACTAACGTCAGATCTGAGAACATCGCATTGACGTTAGTAATTCTACTATAAGGATTAACTACCTCTCCGTTTTGACAGGCAACATAATTAGGAGCGCTATTAGCATTAGCCCAAAATTGAAAATAGTAACCGTTTTGATTTTCAACACGATTATCTACACTAATAGACGGAGTTGAACCTTGCGCGTATATACCACTACCTACAGCATTAACACCCACATAAGGTATTACATTTAAAGTTAAATTGTAATAAGGAGTAGGCGCCGATGTGGTAGTTGTAGGGGCATTGCCTGTGAGTACAGCTGTAATGTATACATCACTATTAACCGGATAAAGATATGTACCGTTACCCGTAACGTTTTGAATTACTTCAGGATCGGTGTCCCAATAACTAAACGAGTACCCTGTACCGCCTGTGTCTATTGATAGATAAGGTTCTGAACCTGCTATTACCGTAAAGGTGCCGCCACCATGAGATGTGCTACCGTTAACAGTTACGTTACCAGTATTATATGGAGATGTATTAACGTGTACATTAAATGTAGAAGGAGCAGGATTATAAGAAAATTGTGCCGCAATGTGTAGATCCACACCAGGCATTGTAAAGCTATAACTACTACTTGTAGTGATTTGAAGATTATTATCTGGATTGTACCAGTACTGAAAAAACCAACCCGGATTAGGTGAAGCACTAATATTAACAGTATCACCATTATGATAACTTCCACCCCCGGAAACATTACCACCACCACCCGGTACAGTTAACGTTACGTTATATGTTGGAGCTGGTGTTGTGGTTGTAGTGGTTGGAGCTGGAGGAGGAGCAGGAGGGGGTGGTTGTACAACAGTAACTGTATAAGGTCCATCTGTAGCTGTATATTGACCGTTAAGATCAATAGCCTGTGCTAACCAAGTTACAGTACCAGGAGAACCTTCAGATGAAGGATTACCAATATTATTAATATCAGTAGTAGAGTTTCCAGGCCCTAACCCATAGCTTGCATAAATGTTACCGTTTTTGTAAACGTTAATAGCATTTAATAAACCAAGATCAGAATGACCAGATGCTAATGGTTGATACTGATCTCCCACATTTACTGTGCCTGGAACCGTGCCGTTAAATGAAACTGTAAGATTTTCAGGATTATATGTACCGCAAGACGGTCCTGTATATGCTAAGGTACCTACCGTAATGTTTAAAGAACCTTCAATAGCGCAAATAAGATCTGTACCACCTGAATCTGCACCTTCATTATCTACATTGTTAACATTACCGTTACAATCAGTGTAAGAGTAAATTGCAGCATAATTACCCGGGCCACCATATGCTACATAATTGATCTGGTAAGTTAGACAGTTTGCCATGTTTGTATATTATTTACTCCCAGATTATTGAACGCAATTGAGCGTATGCAGGAGCTGTATCAGTAGTTGCTGTGCGGATGTTACTTTCAACTACAGCTCTTACTGCAGGATCTATAATACCGGAATTCTTAATTTTAATATCGTAAAACTGTGATTTATTACCTGGTAATCTATGTAAGAAAAATCTTTCTATTTGTTCTATATATCCACGAGTGCCAGTAGGTATAACCCAATCTAAATTATCGAATTGATTGCTTCTATAGTTTTTAGATATCGCTTTAATATCTGATGCATTCAATGAAATATTGTATAAACGTATATCAGCTATGTTACCATTAAACAAATACGTTTCCGGTAGTTGTATCCATTCATTTAACGTGCCAGTTTTAAAGTTACTTGTACCTATAGCTATTTGCGGGTTGTTTTTATAATTGTATATTGAATATAGCGTAGCTGCAGACGAAAGAGGTGCTGTTTGATTTACAACTTTACCATCAATATAGAACTTAGCTAAATTGGTTTGATCAAATGTAATTGCAAAATGATGCCACCCGGCCTCTAAAGCTGAAGTACCATAATTTAATGTAATGTACTGAGGCTGCGGGTTTGTTAGTGTTGAGTCCCGTACTACTAATTTTGCTTGTATACCGGGTGTAGTGACTGTAGATGCAATATATTTTCTTTGATAATCAAAACCAGTACTATCACCTCCTGGTATCAGGCCAGGCACTGAAACTTTATTAATAACATTACCGTTAGTGTCTACTTTATACAAGCATTGTGATTTGCCATCCACTATTAAACCATAATGTACTATACCCGAAGTAGTGTTTTCCGCTAAGAAGTTAATGACTCGTGTACTGTATGGTGTAATTATTGAATCTGCTATATTAATTTGCTTACTCCAGATAATAACACCAGTATTGCTTACCTTAGCTAAATAGTTTGTGTTGTAGGTAATCCATATATTATTATCTTGATCACAATTTACGTATTCTGGGTTAGTTATACCTAATACTGCAACACCATTACGGTTAAGTGTCCATGTGTTAGCAACTGTATTTTGATTGCCATTACCAGACAACGTAAACACATTATTACTACTATCTACACAAGCATTAGTGCCCGTCCATACCTCGTACCCGCTAACAGACATAGAGCTGGTAGAAGGTACGTTTGAGTTATAATAAATAGGGTTACCAGATAAGTCTACGGTAAAGTTATTATATGAAGTATAAGTGGCCGTTGAAAGTAATGTACCTGTTGTACTAAACTTAGTGTATGTTACTGAAGTATTAGTTGGATGGCTCTTAGTAACTATATATGTACCGCTACTTGCTGGTACTACATATGTATCTGCAATAACAGTGTAGTTTGAAAGTGAAGCACTTAACGATGTTTTAATTGTGATTAAATCACCCGGGTCAAGTATAGATATATATTTCTTATTGGGATAATTATCTACTATATAATAATTGTTATCATATGTATTCTTTAATACATATACAGGGGTTGCCCACGCACTTAATAAAGTAGCTGATGAACTAATAGTAGTAAATGTTTCTGAATTTATCAACCCAAGATCTGTATTATAGGTTTGTATAGTAGAGCCTGTACTGGAGTATGATGCTACTGTAAAATAAGGTGTTAATGTAGGGTTATTATTAAATACACCCAGACCTCCATTAAAATAATTTCCTACGATTTGATCACCTGTAATATCAGCCCAGCTATCTTGATACGCATAAAACGACAGAGTGGTTCCTTTATTGTTGGTAAAATCACTATTTGCAGTATTTATATACCCATACGTGTTGCCAACATTATAATAAGAAGTTCTTAGAGTGTCATCTGTAACGCTATTAATACTTGTAAACCCTACGATGCTACCGGCTGTTAAGCCTGTGACGTCGTTAGTTAAATTACTACTCCAACTATCGATATGATATGTTAAACCCGTAATGCTTTCTACTATTGTATTGTTGTTATTATCTCCAATACGTTGATACGTATACAACACACCTGGTTCAAAGGTTAAAGTAGAAGGTGTGTCCCATATTAAGTTAGGATAGTTGTTTAGACTATTAATTAATGTACCAGAGAGAGCTGCAATTGCACTCAACGGTATATTGAGCTTATTAACCGTGGCTGGGTCATAGTATCTATCCATCCATACAGGGCGTACATTATTTGCTACACCTATGTTACCAGCTGATAACCATGAACAAAAATAAATTCCTTTACGTGGGTTATTTGAACTATCACCCCAGCTGCTATAATTTTTATAATCTGCTACCTTTTTAAATACTTTATCTGAACGGAAAGGAGTGATATCTGCTCGAGCACCATAGTCAATTAATGTAGATGCACTTAATGGTAAGATGTTAGTACCATAAGGATAATGAAAATAGGTATTACTATCTTTGTTGAAGGTAAGTTTAGATACTTGAGAATTGTATCCCAAATAAATTTTATCAAAACCGTTGGTTTCGTTTAAACCGGTGTAGATCTTAGTATATTCTCTTAATTTTGCACTAAGCACAGCTGTTTGATTGTGCATAGGAGAATAATAATTCTTTAAAAGATTTACATTAGCTTCTACCGTATGATTTGTTGAAGAAATAGTTTTGAATGCGCTGCTAATTAAATAATTAAATTTTACACTACCAGTATCTGTATCAACTAATAAGTCGTTATTAACGTTTTGATATTTTATTAAATCTGACTGACCTATTGCTTGTAGCGTGTCGTTTAAATTATTATTGTTAAGTCTTGTAGCATAAAAAACACTACTCAGTGGTACCGTTAAGTTATTAGGTGTTGATGCAGAAAGACCGCTAAAAGAAAGTGTTGTACCATTACTACCTAACCAATTTGTGGTTAGTCCTGGAGCGATTGATATAAGAGAAAGCGCGGTACCGCTTAAAATGTAATAATATGTATAATAACTTGTATCGGTTATATTATTAATAGAACCACCAGAAACAGTAGCTATATTACTGTTACAAATCAAATACAGCTCTTTATTTGTACCTTGATATGGTACAGAATAAGATATCTGAATAGTTCTTGCAGAAACTGGAAATGTAAAATTAAATACAGTAGCTGATGCTAAGTCAGTTGTAAGAGCAATAGTACTACCTTCAGTGTTGCTTGGATCGGTAGCATATAAATAGTTTCCTAAATTATCTGTAATTAAAGAACTGTATATATAGGTTTCTGGTGCAGGTACAGTAGTTGTTACTAAACTATCGCTAAGCTTAATACTGTTTGTTAATACTAACAGTTCATTGTTGTTTAATGTAAAATCTACTGCGCTTGCAAGTAACGGGGTATCGCTAAATGCTAAATTATCGAACGGATAAATAGTACCGCCTTTAAAGGATATGTTATTATCATATCCGTAGTCTAATATAACTGGCGCTGCACTAAGAATCATATTTAATATTTACGATGAGGTATTAATATTAACTATGGAAACAGTTGTTTTGCTTCATTATATAGTTTATCTAAGTTTTCTATAGATGTAAACTCTTTAAAATGCTCGTAAATTGGTTTAACATCCATTTTAAGCTCTATAAAACCAATAAAATAGTTACGTACCTTATTATTCAATGTAAGCGGATATTTTACCCCATTAGGTCTTCCAAAGCGGTGATTCCAACGTAAAAATGGTAGACATAAGGTCTTTTTACCTGCTTGTCTGTATTTTTCATGTATGTAGCCTTCTTCTCCACCAAAACCTCTAAAATTAGGGTTAAACCCTAACCAGCTATCTTTACGACAAGAGAATAAACCCATACCCTGGGCAGGTATCTCAAATGGTTCTCCATCAATGTTTTTACCTCTTTCATCTGTTGCCCAAATACCCCACATTTGCCCTCTCCACACTAAATCAAAGTGTGTAGAAACATAATTCAAATCATCATACAATAGAGGCCCTTGAACAAAGTTTCCTCCATCTTTACCGCTTTCATAAAAATCTATAAGTTTTTTTAAACAACCTGCTTCAAGTAAGATATGACCATCAATACCTAATACATAAGGTGTACGTGCATAGTCAAATATCTTACCTTTTACAAAAGGGCTTTTATATTCTCTAAATGGTATGTATTGTACAGGTTGTTTAATACTACTGGTAAAGTTTTTTAGCGCTTCTCCATGCGGGCTGTCTGGGTTATTATCTATAATAACAAATTCGATGTCATCTAATACTTCTTTATGAAACATACGAATAGATTGCACGGTAAAAAATACACCATCATAATCATCGTAAGTTGTAATGCCTATTGTAAGTTTTTTCATGTTAATAGTGAGTAGTAATCAGCTTCAAAGTGCGGGTGAAGATATATAGTACCGGTTTCTGGAGTTGCAATAAAGCGATCTACTGCTGCATAAGATTTTTCTAATGACACTTCTCCAAAACCAGAAATATGATATGTGTTACTACCCCATCTGTATATCATTGTATGTATATTATCAGCTCTATATACATTTAAGCCACTATTAAATGTTATATCTACATCTTCCCCGAAACTCTTATCAGGGACTACTCTATTAATAATACTACTTTTTAAATACACGTTACCTGTATTAACATTACTGCCAGTACCAGTGTATTTGTTATTATAAAAGATATGCATTCTTTCTGGATGATATACCTCGTAGCCGGGGGTTTCAGTTATGCATTTTTGAGTTAACAACAAACCGTTTGGTGTCAACAAGTCATCGTCATCTAATCTGTATATGTAGTCCCCGTCACACACTGAAAAACCATACTCAAGCTTCTTACCAATTGAAGTAAATCTTTTGTTTAAGTTGTGTATCTTAATACGAGGGTGATCATAAACATATTTTACACTTGGACTATCATTAATAATAACCATTTCAGATGAGTCATATTCTTGATTTAGATAAGACTGTATAGCCTCTTCTAAAATCTTGTGTCTTTGGTATGTTAATGTGAGTACCGATAACATTATTAATTAAACGTGTAATTAAACTCTTTTATATCTTGCTCGTATACTTCACCTACTAAATCAATCATTTCCTTGGTGTAATACTCTTGCCAAGGTTTACTTGAGTATTGAGAATGACTTTCAGTTTTTCTATTACGCTCGTGCGGTAACTTACAGCTATCTAATTCTTTTACCCACGCTTCAAGGTCCATTGCTATAGGTTTATATTTTTTAAGTAAACTACACAATATAGTCCAATCTGTTTGTAGTTTTTCGTATCTACCTATAAAGTTCATATTAACTTTACAGTCTACTGTAAGAAAAGCCTTTTGACAAGTTAAAAACATTTCTGGGCTTGTTTTAGGTAATTGAGGTATGCCTCCAATTATTTTTGACCACTTATAATCTAATTTTTGGTATATGTTTTTATGTTTATACAAAGCATTTACAAAACCTTCGAAGGTTGGGAACGTATTTTTGAAATCTAAACTATGATCATAGCCGGATAATAATCGGTTCCATGGGTTTCTTACAAAGCACCATTTAAAGTATTTTGAAATATCTACCATTTCAGAAAAGTCTTTAATTGAATAATGACCGTAATAGTTATAATATGTTACTTTGTTCCACGATACATTGCTCATACTTGTTCCACCAGTTTTCGGTACATGTACAAATATGCATTTTGTATTAAGGTTAATATTAGACATTATTTTCTTTATAGAGGATTATTCAGGTTAATATAGTAATTATTATACAACATGAGTACTTCAAATCTTTCAGCTATTAGTTTACCAGAAACTACAGCTTTTCAAAACCTTTCAGCATATACAGTTTACAACAATTTATCCGGTAATTATATAGAGTTACAATCTACATTCGATATACCTACTTTAAGTGCATTTGTTATAAAGCACGATGTTTATTTGCCATCATTATTAATACAGCATAATGATATTAATTACAGAGTAGCTAACGGTAAATGGATATTTAAAAGTGAGAATGATGCTGTGGCTGAAGCATTTAAAGACCTTGTAGCAAATATTACAGGTTACCCGAAAGAATGCCAAGAAGCACCACATTTCGTACGATATACTGAAGGTGGTAAGTACGATCCGCACTGGGACTATTTTAGTACTAATTCTCCAGGTTATAGTGCAAATATAGCCAGAGGCGGTAACAGAGTATTCTCTGTTTTAATGTATCTTAATGAAGGTTTTAATGGTGGACAAACAACGTTTCCAAGAATTAATTATACAGTAACACCTACTACAGGTAAAATTATTGCCTGGAAAAACATGATTGGTGATACTAACAATAAAGTAATTAACCCTGAATCGTTTCATGCTGGTAACCCTGTACTAAGCGGTAGTACAGTAGACGCTAAGTACATCCTTATAAGTTGGGTTAGAGAACAACCTTTTAACTAAACCATCAAATAGTTTTTTACAAAAAAATACCCTACATTGTTGTAGGGTATTTTTATTTTTATAGTGGTGGGCCAGGAGGCGGGCTCGGTGGGTTTGGCGGTGGTGGAGCCGGAGGGGGTGCAGGCGGTGGCGCTGGAGGCGGATTTGGAGGCGGCGCAGGTGGTGGTGTAGGAGGAGCCGGTGGTGGTCCAGGAGGTGGCGCAG